>Ga0247843_1004445_pt1 | contig 20985 bp, 17 predicted proteins | sample LaCruzMarch2017__FD_192420 | JGI IMG/M metagenome (GOLD analysis project Ga0247843, IMG submission 192420) | Freshwater microbial communities from meromictic Lake La Cruz, Castile-La Mancha, Spain - LaCruzMarch2017_8m | ecosystem: Environmental > Aquatic > Freshwater > Lake | place: Spain...
CGGCGGCACCTATCCGGCAACCGTCCTGCTCACCGTGCCCGAGCCCGATGGCCGCCCCGGGCCCACCCTGCGCATCGAACCCCTCTGCGCCGACCAAGAACTCTCCGGCGGCATCGCCGGCGTGCCCTACTGGGAAGGCGCCTGCCGCGTCCTCGACGCCCAAGGCAAAGAAATCGGCCGCGCCTTCGTGGAAATGACCGGCTACGCCGGCCACCTGCGGCGGGCGTTGTGACGGCGGCGTCCCGCCCGATTTTTCCCACCTTCACCCAAATGGAAATCCCGGGATTGGATCAGATCTCAGGTCTTCCTCGGCCCGATCGCAGTCGCCCGTGACTTCAAACGGCCTTCGATCGCTTCAAAATCTCCCAGGTGGACCCGCATCAGCATCTTCCACAGTTTGCCGTGGTTCGGGACCTGGAAATGGAGCAGTTCATGCACGATCACGTAGTCGCCGAGCTTCTTGTCCATGCCGATCAACTCGTCATTGAAGCTCAACGTTCCGGCCGTGGAACACGAAGCCCACTTTCGGCGCATCGGGCGGACATAGATCGCCTGAGCCTTCACGTCGAGTTTGGAGGCCCATTTCAAGACCTGGGCTTTGAATTCCTCTCGATCCCTCCAGCACTTCATGAATGGAGGCTCCGCCGCAACAGGGTGTTGAAGAATTTCAGCCCTGCCAATTTCTGCCACAGCTTGTTGCAGAAATTCCGGCTCGGAGCAGGCCAGGTAGCGGCGCTTCATATCTCAAACACTCCGACCCGAAAACCCGCGCATGTCCGGAAACTCCGCCCGCAAATCCGCCGCTAGCCGCTCGACCACCGCCTCGCCCCAGCCCGCCGTCTGCTGCTTCTCCACAATCCCGCGCCCGATGTCCCAATATAGCATCACCAGTTCGCGGTTTACCGCCCGCCTGGCTTGCAAACCCGCGGTCTGGATGCGGCCCTTCACCTCGATTAGGAAGCCCTTGTAGTCAGGGGCTCTTGGGGTCGGTTTCATGGGAGTTCAGACCATGTCCGAATACTGCAACAAGTCGTTGCAGAATGGACTAACCGCGAAGAGCACAGAGAACTCTAATCTACTGAGCGTTCTCTGCGTTTTCTGCGGTTCAAACCTCTTTGCCGCTCAGCTTCCTCGCGGTTTACAATCGTCCAACCGACCTGTCCGCCGTAGTCTTGGCGAAGGTGGAGGCCTCAGCGTATTCGAGGATTCGGGCTCCTGACCGCAGTAGCCCGGAGCGCGAAGGAGGTTGGACGGTTTTGTGTTCGGTCGGCTTGCTCACGGCTTCAAGCTTGGCGCTCCACTTCTTCAATAACTGAGTTCAACAAGCTGCGTTTGAGATGCAATGTGGATTGGGTGGGTAGCAGCCTCAGCACGGCCAGAATCTCTAGCTTCGTCCGCTGCTTTCTACGGATGGCACGCACGAGGATACCGATAGACCCATGGGTGACGATGCCCAGACTGCCCGCGGCCAGACGCGCCGCGGTATCGTCCGTCAGTAACAGACCCGGGCGATGTTCCAGCGCCACGCGCAGGGCCTCCCACTCTCCCGTATGCAGACTCAGCACCTGGGCCATTGCTTCCAGCGCGGGCGGCTCTGGAGCCATCGGTCGGACGCGCCTAAAAGTGACGGCAGAATGCGCAAGGGCACCGGGCCTGTGTTTCAGCACCTCCACCCACACCGCCTCGGGCACCAGCACTTCAGAAAAGTCTGACAGCAGATCCAGACAGCCCAACTCATCCAAGTGGATCAGCGGCCCGGCATCACACACCACTAGGGGCATTGGCATGGTCAGTCGTGTCCATGCAGCCCCCATTGCACGTCGTCCATCACCATGGATTCCGTGACACGCGCGGAGTGTGACTCCAGGAAACGTCGCAAGGCATCCGCCAGCAGTTCATTGAAATCGGAGGCCCACCCTTCTTGGACAAAAGTGAGCGCCCGCGCCGTCAGCTCAGGCGGCAGTTCAGCTTGAATGGTGGTCTTGATCATAAGGTAATCATAACACGCTCAATGAGAAGCGGAAGGCCCGGTTGCCTCCAAGATATCCGTCGCGGGAATTTGGTTTTGCCGACCTACCTTGTTTTTAGCGAGCGAATCTTCTTCAGCTCGGCGTGATCGACGATGCGGCTGAGTTTCCCCTCTTCCTTCCAACCAGTGAGGGTGTCGGCGATCCGGTCGATGCCGGCGTCCGGGACATCGCACGGAACATCAAGAATCGTCGCTTGTTTTGAACCCCGGCGATACATAGCTCGCGACCCAGCAACGCACGCCCCCTGTTCCAACGCATCGACTCCCCTAAACCGCATGGAATGCATGGTTGCAGCTCATGGGTTTGAATAAGGATTTCCACTGTTTTTCAGGATGCCTATTGCTCAGCAAGGACTGAATCGAAGGCTTCAAGGGTTTAATCTGCGAACTGCGCCTCGGGTGCAACTACCAAGCGCAACTAGATGCGCGCAAGGCTCCACAATCGGCACGCGGCCCCACTCGGGCATCGTCCCGACGCTGGGATCGCCTTGGCTCGGCTGGTGGCCTATGATCGCTAGATATGCGTTGCATCGTGACAGCGGGCCCGACCGTGGAACCTCTGGACTCGGTGCGTCGGTTGACCAACCACTCCACGGGCACCCTCGGGACCGACCTGGCCAACCACTTGGCGTGCGCCGGGCACGACGTTCTCCTGCTGCGTAGCCGGACCGCCACCGCCGCGCTGCCACTCCACGCGGTCACCACCGAGGCGTTCGCCACTGCCGCCGACCTCTTGGAGCGCTTTGAGGCCCATGCCACCCAGGAACCCGTGGCGATCTTCCATGCGGCTGCGGTCGGTGATTTCCAGGTGGGCACGGTGTTCCGGCGAGAGGCCGATGGGGGCCTCGTTCCGGTGCATTCCGGCAAGCATTCGACCCGCGACGGCGTGTTGCTGGCCGAACTCCGACCCACGCCGAAGATCCTGGCGCAATTGCGCGACCTTTATCCCAAGGCCTGGATCACGGGCTGGAAATACGAGGTCGATGGCTCCCGCGACGGAGTGCTGGCACGCGCCCGGGCACAGTTGCAGAGCTGCCGCTCCGACGCCGCGGTCGCCAACGGTCCGGCCTACGGCCCCGGGTTCTGCTGGCTCACCGCCGACCACGAGCAACCCCTCAACGACGGTGCTGCATTGAACCGATGGTTGAATGCGAAGTTGGCCCGTTGAGGCGGGGTTTGCGGGCTTGGCCAGAGTCACCAATTCGACCGTGCTCCGATAGCGGCGTGAAGTTCGGTATCGAGGCCGGCATCCAGCTCGCACCTCCAAAGAGTTCGGAACTCAGTTCGACCCAGGATTGTCGGCGCGCGTGGCACGTCCCAACATCGACGCATGCCACGCGGGTTGATCCTCTGGTTGTGCCTGTCCCTCCTGTCTGGGCTCGTGTCGTTGGCCACCCCGCCGGACTGGGCGGCCGATGCCATTTGGTACCAGATCTTCCCAGAACGCTTCCGCAACGGAGACCCAAAGAATGACCCGGTTCCCTCCAGCCTCGAGGGTACCTGGCCGTATGCAGTGCCCGCCGGCTGGAAAATCTCACCATGGACTAGCGACTGGTACGCGCTGCAGCCGTGGGAACAGGCAAGCGGGAAGGACTTCTACCACAACGCCCAACTGCGGCGGTACGGCGGCGATCTGCAAGGCATTCTCGACCGGCTCGATTACCTGAAGGATCTGGGCGTCAACGCACTGTACCTCAACCCGGTCTTCGACTCCCCGTCGCTGCACAAGTACGGCGCGGCACGGTACCACCACATCGACCGTCATTTCGGCCCGGACCCCACAGGCGATGCCGCTCTGTTCGCTGCCGAAGATCCCGCCGATCCCGCCACCTGGCGCTGGAGTGCGGCCGACCGGCTGTTCCTGAAACTCATCCGCGAAGTCCACCGACGGAAAATGCGGATCATCATCGACGGAGTCTTCAACCATACCGGAACCACCTTCTGGGCCTTGCAACAAGCCCGACGGGAAGGGCCCGGCAGCCGCTTCGCCCACTGGTTCCACATCACCCGCTGGGATGATCCGATGACCCCGGCCGATGAGTTCGAGTACCGCGGCTGGAGTGGTATCCAAGACCTCCCGGAAATCCACCGCGATGCGGAGAATTTGCACCCCGAAGTGCGCGCGCACTTCCATTCGATTGTGCGCCGGTGGATGGATCCTAACGGGGACGGCAACCCGGAAGATGGCATTGACGGTTGGCGCGTGGATGTGGCCGCCGAAGTGCCCCTGGGATTCTGGAAGGAGTTCCGCGGTTGGGTGCGCGCGATCCATCCGCAGGCCTACATCACCGGCGAGATCTGGTGGGAGGACTACCCGGCGAACACGTTCCGCGATGCCCGCCCCTGGCTCGACCAGGCCTTCGATGGGGTGATGAATTACCGATTCGGCGACGCTGTCTTCCAATTCCTGAATCAACCCCGATCCACCACTCCGGCCCAGTTCGCCGAGGCTTTGGAGCTCCAACACCGGCAATACGGGTACGACCGATGCCTGGCCCTCCAGAACCTTTTGGGATCGCATGATACGTCGCGGGTGGGTTCGGCGGTGGTCAACCCGTCGGCTCGCCAAGACCACGGCGCGTCGCTCAAGGATGATCGAGGCTACGATCCTCGAGCCCCCAACGCGGCCGAAAAGTCCCGCTGGCAGCAAATGATCGCCCTGCAGCTCCTCGCGCCCGGAGCACCGTATTTGTATTATGGCGATGAGGTCGGGATGTGGGGAGCCGATGACCCCGATTGCCGCAAACCCATGGTCTGGTCCGACCTGCGGTATGCACCCGAAAAATGCCTACCCTCCGGAGACCAACGGGCTCCTGATCCGGTCTCGGTCGATCGGGAACAGTTGCGATATTTCCGCGATTGGATTCGCTTCCGAAAAGAACATCCGGCCCTCCGTCGCGGCGAATACCGCACCTTGGCCATCGCTTCCCACCCGGGCGTCCTGGCTTTCGAACGCCGATTGAAAAACGATCGGATCATCGCCCTTTTCAATTCCCAAGGCACACCCGTGCGCATCGCTCCGAGTGATCTCGGGATCGAGGACTTGCGCCGCTGGAAGCTCGAACCGGCTATACCCTCGGATTCCCGGGCCATCGAAATCCCCACCCATCACTATCGCATTCTAGTCCCTCGCTGAACGCGGGCTGGAAAGCCCGGCGAGCCGCACCACGAACGCGCCCAACGGACGTTCCCGAATCGCCTACTGAGAAGGCCCACGCCCATCGCCTGCGGCCCCATCGCCATTCCAAGCCCGCTCCGACACCCACTTCATGGCTCCATCGAGATCACTGAACTCACCGTCCAATTGCGCCGAATAGGCTTCCTTCAGCAGGGCTCCCAACTGCGGGCCAGCGGTCCACCCCTGGGACAACAAGTGCCGCCCCTGCAACAAGGCTGCCGGAACCGAAGCTTGGAGCTGAAGGTCCGCCGCGGCTTGTCGGAGTTTCTGGACTGAAACCGGCTCTCCCCGGGGTCGAGGCGGACGCCCCGAGGCGTCGGCGGTCATTACGGCGCAAAGTTCGTCGATGGTCGACGGCCGGAGCCTCACCGACAATCGGCGCACCATCCGGGCCGAGGGATCCTCGGAATGAACCATGTGGTTGACCACCAACGGCACCACCCGTTCCACCCAAGACTCCTGGAATCCCACCCGACGCAGGAAACCCGACGCCAAATCGCCTCCGGCCGCCTCATGGCCCGGCGAGACAATGCGATCCCGCCCGCCTTTGAACTCCGTGCGGGTGCACGTGGCTTTGCCCAAATCGTGAAGCAGCACCGACATCATGAGCACGCACCGCTCTTCCGCCGCCATGGCGGGCCATTGCGGTGAGGCCACCAGGGCGTCCACCGCATGCAGCGTGTGGGTCCAGACATCGCCTTCGGGATGCCATTCGGGATCCTGCGGCACGCCGACGATTGCGGCCAATTCGGGCAGGAGGTACAGCCATCCGCTGCCTTTCAAGAAGGCCAATCCCAGCGACGGCTGCACGGACCGGGTGGCCCACTTGAGCCACTCCTCGCGCACCCGTTCGACGGCCAGTTCCGCGAAACACGAACGAATGGACCGGCACAGCTCGAGCGTCTCCGGAGCGGCCTTCAACCGGAAGCGACCGGCAAACTGCATGCCGCGCAAAACCCGCAACGGGTCTTCGGGAAACGCCGCGCTCGTGTGCTTGAGAATGCGGGCCTGGAGATCGGAACGCCCGCCATGGGGATCGATCACCTCTCCGCTCCGAGGATCCCAGAGCATCGAGTTGATGGTGAAGTCGCGCCGGGCGGAGGCCTCCAGCGGACTCAGTTCAGGGTCGAACTCAATGTCGAAGCCCTTGTGTCCCGGCCCGCGTTTCGAATCCCGCCGCGGCACCGAGAAATCCCAGACCGCTCCGCTCGAATGGGTGAGCTTCACCACGCCAAACGACTTGCCCACCGAATCGGCCCGGCCGTGTCGGGACAACACGGCCGCCAACTCTGGATACGAGAGGCCGTACACCTCGATGTCGAAGTCGGCGACTGGAACCCCCAGCAACCAGTCCCGCACGCACCCGCCCACCAAGTAGGAACGCTCAAGCCCCGGAGTGTTCCGCAGCAAGGCCAGCAGCGCCGGTGGCAGGATTTCGATCATGGAAAACGTGCAGGATCAGGCGGGCTTCAGCGGCACTCGGGCAGACCCATGCTTTGCCGGAGACTGGCCCAAGGCTCGTGGTCCCACTCGTTGACAGTTCCGGGTTCCTCGGCCTCCACCGGCGACAACATGGCCAGGAAGATCACCGGCTCGCGGAACGGATTGTACGTGCCATGGATTTCGTTCTTGGGGATCAGCACCATCTCGCCGGGTTTCAAGATGCGGTACTCCCGACCACACCACTGCTCGGCCTGACCCGAGAGGATGTAGATGATTTCCTCGCGGGTGGGATGCCGGTGAAATCCATGGCAACGCCCGGCGTCGAGGGTGGCCCGAACCAACAGCAGCGACTCGCACGGCACGATGTCGGGCCGTGAAAGCCACGTGTTCAGCGTGTACGGCGTCAGGTCGGTCCGGCTTTCGGCCGCCGTGACAAAGCGCTGTTCGGACACCGCCGGAGAAGCGTTCATGCCGTCAATGGCGCGCACAGTCACTGGACGACGCAAGCCTTTCCGCCCCGTCCGCCCCGTCCGCCCCGTCCAGCCACCCTCAAGCCTCACTCAACCGGCCTGCCCCACCTGACGGCGGATCGATCCGCAAATGGCCGAAGTCCAGCGTTCCATCACATCCATATCCGGACCTTCGATGAGCAGGCGGGCCTTGGGTTCGGTTCCCGAGTAACGCAGCAGAACCCGTCCGCCCTTGGGTTGCACCTCCGCCTCAGCCTGCTTGACCAAATCCAGAATTTCTTCGAGCTCCTCAAAGGGCGTCTTCACCCGGACCGGGACATTGGTCACCAATTGGGGATAGCGCGTCCAACAGCGTGCCAGCTTGGAAAGCGGCTCCCCGCGCGTCCGCATGGCGCTGAGAATCTGGAGAGCCGCCACCAGGCCGTCCCCGGTGGTGCTGTGCTCGCGGAAGATCAGATGTCCGCTCTGCTCCCCGCCGAAGTTGTATCCGTGGGTCAGCATGCAATCGATGACGTTCTTGTCGCCCACCGCGGTGCGGACCACCTCGCCACCCGCAGCGCGGATCGCGACATCCAACCCCGCATTGCTCATCACCGTGGCCACCAGGGTGTTATTGGCCAATCGCCCTTCGGCCAGCATTTGCAGGGCACTGATGGCCATGATGTCGTCGCCATCGACCAAGCTGCCGGCCTCGTCACAGAGAATCACTCGATCGGCATCGCCGTCATGGGCGATTCCCAGATCGGCCCGGTATTCCCGCACCTTGGCGCACAGAGTCTGCGGATACATCGAGCCGCACTCGCGGTTGATGTTGGTGCCGTTGGGTTGGGTTCCGAAGGCGATGACCTCAGCGCCCAATTCTTGCAGCACCATGGGCGTGGTCTTGTAAGAGGCGCCATGACCGCAATCGACCACGATGCGCATGCCCTCGAGAGTCAGGGTCTTGGGGAACGAGGACTTGGCCTGCTCGACATAGCGACCGATGGCGTCCTCGACGCGGACGGCCTTGCCAATCTCGCTGGCCGTCGGGCGGAAGGCCTCGATGGCCCCGCTGAAGACCAGCTCTTCGATTTGGTTCTCGGTGACGTCGTCGAGCTTGTAACCGTCGGGCCCGAAGAACTTGATGCCGTTGTCTTCGTAAGGATTGTGGGAGGCCGTGATTACGATGCCCGCGTCGGCCCGCATCGAACGCGTCACATAGGCCACGCCCGGAGTCGGAAGCGGTCCGATGAAGATCACGTCGACCCCCATCGACAACACTCCGGAACTGATGGCGTTCTCGAGCATGTAGCCCGAGAGGCGGGTGTCCTTGCCGATGACGATGCGATGGCGCATCCGGTTGCGGGCCTGGCCATTCCGGTTCTTGAACACATGCGCCGCCGCCCGCCCCAACTTCAGGGCCGTCTCGGCCGTCACCGGTTCGACATTGGCACGACCCCGGACACCGTCGGTTCCGAAAATCCGCTTTTGGTAGGACATATCAGCAGGGCAAAAGATGCCAAATCCCTTGCTGGTCGGGCAACTGGCAATGCTGCCGCCAGCGGGGATCTTTCCCGATACTCCGATGTGACAAGCACGCACCGCAACAATTCAGGCGCATTGCCGCCCCGCCATCTTGCCCGTACCATCACGGACTCGTGTCCCGATCTACCGGTCAACTTCAGCTCCTGTCACTGCTCAAGCAGGTGTTCGGATACACCGGATTTCGGCCTCACCAAGAAGAAATCATCCGAGATGCTCTGGCAGGTCGGGATGTCTTCGCGTTGCTCCCGACCGGTGGCGGCAAGTCACTGTGCTTTCAATTGCCAGCGTTGGCTCGACCCGGTCTCACGGTCGTGATCTCCCCGCTGATCGCCTTGATGAAGGATCAGGTCGATCAACTGTGCGCCAACGGTGTGGCCGCCACCTTTCTCAATTCGTCGCTGTCCGAAAAGGAACGCAAGGCACGGTGGCGCGGCCTGCATCAGGGGGAGTTCAAGCTCCTCTACCTGTCTCCCGAGCGTTTGATGATCGGCGAAGGCTCGCTCTTCGACGCACTGCGTCAGTGGAATGTGCAACAGGTGGCGGTGGACGAGGCCCATTGCATCAGCGAATGGGGTCATGACTTCCGCCCCGAGTACCGGCAGCTATCCCTGCTGCGGGAGCAGTTCACGGAGCTGCCCTTCATGGCGCTGACCGCCACGGCCACGACGCGAGTCCGGGACGACATCATCCGACAGCTACGCCTCAAGGACCCGTCGGTCCACGTCGCCAGCTTCAACCGTCCGAACCTGACCTACCGGGTCATCCCGAAGTCCCAGGCCTACCGGCAGGTTCTCGACTTCGTGAAGGCTCGCCCCAAAGAGAGCGGCATCGTCTACTGCTTCTCACGTGCTTCGGCCGATTCGGTCGCCTCAAAACTGGCCCAAGATGGCGTCAAATCGCTGGCCTACCATGCGGGGTTGTCCGGCAAGGAGCGTTCCGCCAATCAAGACGCGTTCCTGAGGGATGAAGTGCGGGTCGTCTGCGCGACGGTCGCCTTCGGCATGGGCATCAACAAACCCAATGTCCGCTTCGTCATCCATCACGATCTACCGAAGAACATCGAGGGCTACTACCAGGAAACAGGCCGAGCCGGACGGGACGGGCTGCCCGGTGAGTGCCTCTTGCTCTACAGCCCTGGGGATGTCGCCAAGCAGACGGCCTTCATCGCCGAGAAAACCGACTTGGAGGAACAGCGCATCGCGCGCGAACAGCTCCAGCAAATCAGCCACTACGCCGACAGTTCCGAGTGCCGAAGGGCTGGACTGCTCGGCTATTTCGGAGAGGTCTATCCCCAGGCCAATTGCGGTACTTGCGACAATTGCCTGAGTCCCCGGTCCACCTGGGACGGCACGGTGGCTGCCCAAAAGTTTCTCAGCTGCGTCTTCCGCATTCGCCAGAAGAGCGGCTTCGGCACCGGGTTCAATCATGTCATCGCGGTGCTCACCGGCAGCGAGTCCGAAAAGGTGATCCAGTGGGGGCACGACAAGCTCAGCACCTATGGCATTGGTGCGGATTTGAGCCGCAATGAATGGGCCTCCATCGGGCGTGAGTTGGTGCGTCTGGGATACCTTCGGCAAACCTCCGAGCAGTTCAGCGTCTTGGAGATGACTCCGGACGGCATGGCCGCCCTGAAGGACCGTCGCAGCATCACCCTGACCAAGCCGATGGAACGATCCCGCCCCAAAGCCGAACGGGTCGGAGACATCGACTGCGACGAGTTGCTCTTCGAGAAACTTCGCATCCTGCGCAAGTCGCAGGCCGACAGCCTGGGCGTTCCGCCTTACATCGTGTTCGGCGACAACTCGCTGCGCCTCATGGCTCGGGAACTGCCCACCACCGATGAGGAGTTCCTGACCATCTCAGGCGTCGGCGAACGCAAACTCCGGGACTATGGCGAAGCATTCCTCACGGAGATTCGCGAGCATTTGAGAAACAATCCCCGGGGCTGAAAAGCCAGATCGCCCCGATGGTCTCCGGCGCAGCAGTGGGCTCGGCAATCGGCTCGGCAATCGGCTCGGCAGTCGGCTCGACAATCGTCTCGACAATTGGCTCGGCAATCCGCCCGCCTCACATCTTCTCGGTGACCTCGATACCCAGCGTCTCCAGACCCAAACGCAAGACTTGGGCGCTGAGTCGGCACAAGGCCAACCGAGTCGAGCGAGCCGGCTCTTCGGCCTTCAGCACGGGACAGGCCTCATAGAAACTGCTGTAGAGGCCCGCCAACTCATGGAGGTAGTTGCACAAGTAGTTCGGGCGACTTTCCTCGGCGGCCGCCTGCAGCGTGAAACCGAGGTTCATGAGGTGCTTGGCCAGCGCGATCTCCGCGGGCTCGGTCAGAGCAATGGGCTGGTCCGCTGTCGGCGCACCGGAGTCGCGGACCACCTTCGCTGCCCGGGTGTACTGATACTGGACGTAGGGCGCGGTGTTGCCTTGCAGCGCCAGCATCTTGTCCCAAGAAAACACGTAATCGCTTTGGCGATTCGGCAACAAGTCCTGCCACTTGACGGCGCCGAGACCGACAATCCGGGCGATCTCTCGACGCTCCGAAGGGTCCAAGTCGGGGCGCTTCTCAGTGACCACTTGCAGAGCCCTCTCCTCGGCTTCATCGAGGAGGTCAGCCAGTCGGACCGTATCCCCGGAGCGGGTTTTGAAGGGCTTTCCATCCTCGCCCAGGATTTTTCCGAAACCGATGTGCCGCAATTGCGTCTTGCGGTAGGCCTCGGGTTGCCACCGGGCGAAGACATGGAACAGCCCTCGAAAATGCCCCGATTGCCGGTCATCCACCACGTAGAGGATCTCATCGGGAGCCCAGGTCCGGATGCGATAATCGACCGTGGCCAGATCGGTGGTCATGTAGTTGAACCCGCCGTCGCTCTTACGGATGAGTGCCGGCACGTCCACCCACTCCCCGTCCCGGCTCACCAAGAACGGATCCTCCTTGGGCGACAGTGTCCGATCGCTGAACACCGCAACGGCTCCATCGCTCAAACGCGCGATGCCCGCCGCCAGGAGCGCCTCCACCACGGGACCCAATTCGGCGTTATAAAAACTCTCACCCAGGGTATGGTCAAACCGAGTGCCCATCCGCCCGTAGAGCGTGTCGAACTGAACTTGCGAGAGGCGGATCATCTCCTTCCAGATCGCCAAGTTCTCGGGGTCACCGGCTTGCAGGCGCACCAATTCCTGACGTGCCATTTCCAAGCGGGCCGGGTCGGCGTCGCACTGGGTGTTGACCGTCTTGTACAGCCGCTCCATTTCGGCGATGGGATCGCGCTCCAGAGCCTGCCGATCGAGCAATTCCTTCCAGCCCACCAGCAATTTGCCGAACTGGGTACCCCAGTCACCAATGTGATTGTCACTAATGACTCGGTGTCCGAGCAGCCGCCACATCCGCTGCAACGCTTCCCCGATGCCCGTGGATCGGATGTGCCCGACATGCATGGGTTTGGCGACATTCGGCGAGGAGAAATCCAGAACCACTGTCCTCGGCGACTCGGCCTTGGGTATGAGCACCGGTTTCCCGCTGGCCGCGTCACTGAGCCACTTCTCCAAGGCTTGTCGTGTGAGTCGGAAATTCAAGAACCCCGGTCCGGCAATTTCAACGGGCTCACAAACATCGGAGACGTCGAGGCGCGCCAGAACATCGCTGGCCAATTGGCGGGGGTTCATGCGGGCGGCCTTCGCCACCAGCATCAGGGAGTTGCTCTGAAAATCACCAAACCGGGCTTCAGAGGCCGGCTTCACCTGAATGGTGGCCGGGTCGGCGGCAGGAACAAGGGCGGAAACCACGGCGCGGAGCCGGGATTCAAGGACAGAATGGAACATGGGACGGAAGTGTCGGACTCGGTTGGAAACACCCCAACGGAGGTCAGCGCAGACCTTCGGAGAAGTCGCGGATCGTCTTGATCATGGCCTCCGCATCCGGGGCGTTGGTGATGGACTTCAGGAAGTCATCGCGGCGGAGGACTTTGGCGATTCCGGCCAAGGTGTGCAGGTGGCGCTGGAACTGCCCGGCCGGCACCAGGAACAACGTCACCAAATGAACTGGTTGGTTGTCCAACGAATCGAAGCTGACACCGGAGCGGGAACGCCCGAAAGCGGCGATCACTTCCGGAATCAAATCGGTGGAAGCATGTGGGATGCCGATACCAAATCCAATTCCGGTGCTCATGGAGGTCTCGCGCTTTTTGACAACCGCGGTGATGGCCTCCCGGTGTTCGGGCAGAACCTTGCCAGCGGCGACGAGGCACCCGATCAACTCATCGATGGCCTCCCACCGGTTTTTGGCCGCGAGGTCAGGAACGATCTGCCGTGTGGTGAGAATATCGCCAAGATTCATGCGTACCTAGGATCCGAAGCTTCTCGCCTGCGTGGGCTGAGATTCAAGTGCCATTTATGACACAGCGAAAGGAACCCGACCGCGCTTGGCTTATAACGCAAACTCGCAAATGAGCCTCAGTCAGTCAGGCGCTCCACTGTTGAGCCAACCGCCATGCCTGCAAATAGAATTCACCGGAGAGGCGAGCCGCCATTCGCAACGCGGTCCACACGCCTGGCCGCCCAGCCAGCCATGCCATGCCCATCAGCAGTATCAACGCATTGCCCAGCCAGATCAGCGACCCCGAAAACAGGAATCCTTCGCCCACCAGGTCCGGCTGTCGGATGCGCAAGATCACGGCTGTCATGGTGACGTGGAAGCCATAGGTCAGACCCAAACCGGCCTGATATATCGGCAGGACCCACCATGCCATTCCCCACCGCCATTGCACCACGGCCATGATCAGGGACCAGAGGATCGAGTAGATGGGCAAGAAGTAGGGAGAGAGTGCAATGAACGCATTACTCTTGGTCACCCGGACTTCTCCACCGCGGCTGTTGACCTTGAAGGATTGAACCCGGGATCCACACATCCAGGCGCTGAGTGCGTGGGTCAGCTCATGGCCCAGAACGTACAGCCACATCGGTCGCGGCAGTTGGGAGTAGGCCACCACCCAAATTCCCAGGCCCACCAAGAGCGGTACCCAGAACGGACTGCCAGAAACAGAAGCGCGACCGACTTCCCAGGCGGCACTACTCACCCCCAGGTTGATCGGTAACAGGATCAGGGCGACCAGCCATCGAACCACTCGGCGAAACCATCGAGACAACATTACGTGGCAAGAATTCCGTGCCCCGGAGGGATCGAACAGCCCAAAGCTTCGGCCCAAGACACGGACCCAGCCTTGCGATCAGAAGCACACGATGCACCATCCGCTCGTGTTGCCCGTATGAAACCCAAGGCCAAGCCCACCGCTCACACGCTGGCCATCGCCCCGACCCCGACTCCCCGGAAAGCCGGGCGTACGGGTCGGGGTCTCAGTCCTGCTGCAGTCCCGGACTTCCCCGTCGAGACCCCCACAGATACCGCTGCCAGCGAATTGGCCAGCCTCGTGGCCGGCAACTTGGGGAGGGCTCTCAAGCCCAATGAAATTGAGACCATCCGCCTCATCGACAGTCTTTTCGCCCGGATCCGGAGCGGCACTGCGTTGACCCTTGGCCACTTGTCTGAACTCGGTTTCCTCATCACCGAGAGCGCCTGGCAAAAAGCCGATTTATGGAGCAACGCGCCGCGTTCCTCTTGGGAACTGTGGCAGTTTATCGCCGTCTTCGCCGAAGAGCGAAATCTGGCCATCCCCGCCTTCCTGAAGTCGGTGACTCAACCCGACGAGGCCCGTATCGCCGTGAGCACCCACCGACGGGAGCGTGACGTGAACCGCTGGAAAACCCTCTTGGCCAACCTCCAATTGGGCCCCTCCGAAGACGCACGGCCCGGCGGCCAAATCGAACTGCGCCTCCGCTTGGACTCCAAGGAGGCTTTGGTCGAATGGCGCAAGGCGGGGGCCGACACCTGGGCCGCGATCAAACCCGGCAAATTCAAGGACTTTGACGAGAAGCACGCGACGGAACTCTTGGCCGAGGTGGCCCTGCTTTGGCAACCGTTGGCCCAACGGGCCCGTTACGGCTACCCGATAGAACTCTTCTACCATGACCAGAACACCCGCTTGTTCCTCAACCGGGTTCTGCGCTTGCCCGCCTTGCATCCCTTCATCGTTGGAGCGGCCGGTGAACCCTTGAACCGTCCGGAACTGCCCCTGCGCTGGACCCTCAGCGATGCGGCCGATGACCATTCCGACTATTCACTGCGCCTGCTCACTGCCGAGGGACAGCCCGTGCCGCCCTTCCTCCTCACCCTCCACGGCCGCCCGACCCTTTACCTGACCCCGGACACGCTCTTCACCGGCCCCCCTGCCGAAGACCGCGCACTGGACCCCGCTCAAGAAACACGCATCCCGGCCCTAGCCCTCGAAACCCAGGCCGGTGTCCGGTTCCTCTCCCACCTCCAATTGGCGCTTCCGCCGCGCCTCTCCTCGAAGGTGTCGGTGATTCCGCTCCAACCGCGCATCCAAGCCGAATTGGTCCAGCCCATCGTCGGTTACGACAATGAGTTCTGCTTCATGGACCTTCTGGCCGTCCGGCCCGATGGACAACCCGTGGAGCGTTGGACTGGCACCGCTTGGACCGACATCGACGCCCAAGATTCGACTCAGGGAATCCCGAAAACGGGGGCTCCCCGAACCGCGGATTCGCCCGAATCACTCTGGATGTTCGACCGCTCTTCGCTCGCCGAAGCCGCCCGACGGCTCGACGCCTCGGGCTTTAAGTGGGACTTCGCCCGCCAGCGCTGGTCCGCCAAGGTCACCCGACAATTCCCAGACCGCTTTGTTCCGTGGCTCAAGTCACTCCCGCTGTCCCTCGAACTCGACCTTCGCGGTGAACTGGCCTCGTTCCTGCATTCCGAGATTGCGGGAACTGTGAAGTTGGAGGTTCAAGAATCCGGCATCGACTGGTTCGACCTCTCGGTCATCGTGGATGTTTCGGACACGTCGCTCTCACAAGACGAGATCAAGCTTCTGCTCAATGCCCGAGGTAAATGGGTCCGCCTCTCCGACAAGGGCTGGCGCAAACTGGAGTTCAAGCTGTCGGCCGAAGAAGACGAGCAACTGGCCCGTCTCGGACTCAACCCCCATGAACTCAGCTCGGAGAAACAGCGCCTGCACGCGCTCCAATTGGCCGACCCCGCCGCCCGCCAATTCCTCTCGGAGGCGAGCTACGAAAAGGTCGAACGCCGCGCCGCAGAACTGAAAGCCCGGGTGACACCGGAAATACCGGTGGAGATCCAGGCTGAACTGCGCCCTTACCAGAAGGAGGGCTTCCACTTCCTGGCCTACCTGAGCACCAACCGCTTTGGCGGCATCCTCGCCGACGACATGGGCTTGGGCAAAACCCTCCAGACCCTCACCTGGATCGCCTGGTTGCGAGGCCAGTACGCCAAGCCAGAGCCCATTCTGGTGGTGTGCCCCAAGTCGGTCGCCGACAACTGGCGCTCCGAGACCGCACGGTTCCTGCCGAGCATTCGTCCGCGGGTCTGGAGCAGTGATGACATGAAATCCCTGCCCAGCCAGACCGGCTCGGCCGATTTGCACATCATCAATTACAACCAATTGCGCTCCATCGGCGAAAAGCTCCACACGAAATTTCTGGCCGTGATCTTGGACGAGGGACAGTACATCAAGAACCCGGGTTCCGTCACCGCCCTGATCGCCACCCGGATCGAAGCCAAGAACCGGGTGCTCCTGAGCGGAACTCCCATCGAGAACAAGCTGATGGACTTGTGGAGCCTCATGGCCTTCGCGATGCCCGGCATCCTCGGCAACCGGGCCGATTTCCAGAAGCTCTTCGACGCCAAGGAGGACCCCCTCTGCCGGCGGCGTCTCGCAGCACGGGTCCGTCCGTTCCTGCTACGACGGACCAAGATGCAAGTCGCCAAGGACCTGCCCGAGCGCATCGAGGAAGACCTGCTCTGCGAACTCGAGGGTGAACAGAAGACCCTCTACAAGGCGGAGCTCAAGCGGGCTCAACAAATGCTTCTGGGCATCAGCACTGCCTCCCAGCTCAACAAGAACCGGTTCAACCTACTCACGTCCCTGCTTCGGTTGCGCCAAATTTGCTGCCACCCGAAGTTGGTCAAGGAAGACTCCAAGGCCGAGAGCACCAAGGTCGAAGCCCTACTGGAGACCCTCGATCCCATCATGGAAGAAGGCGGCAAGGTCATCGTCTTTTCCCAGTTCGTCGAAATGCTGGGCTTGCTGAAGAAAGCCATCGCCTTGCGGAACTGGCCGACTTTTTATTTGGCTGGAGACACCGAGAACCGCGGCGAACTCGTTCAACAATTTCAGGAGCACCAGGGCGAAGCGGTCTTCCTCATCTCACTCAAGGCGGGTGGCTTCGGACTCAACCTGACGGCGGCCAGCTACGTGGTACTCTTCGACCCCTGGTGGAATCCGGCCGTGGAAAACCAGGCCATCGATCGGGCACACCGCATCGGTCAACGGCAGACGGTCATCGCCTACCGGTTGCTCATCAAAGACAGCGTCGAGGAGAAGATTCGCTCACTCCAGCGATCCAAGAGCCAACTGGCCGAGGATGTTTTGGGAGAGGACAAATTCGCCCAGGCCCTTACGCTCGACGACCTGCGTTATTTGTTCGAAGGGTGAGCGGGAAAAGCCCGCCCGGGGGGATTGCCCGCTTGAGCAAGCTTTCCTGTGGAACGCCAGATCCGGAGACCCGGCCTACAGGGGGCTTTCTCGGGAGGACAACGATCCCCAGGGCTGATCACCAATAACGGGGCACGGAGGGATCGGCCTCGCGGCTCCAGCGGTCGATGCCACCGGTGAGGTTCACCAGACTGGTAAACCCCTTTTCCTCCAAGAACGCGATCGCGTGCGCACTGCGCACCCCGTGGTGGCAATACACCACCGTCTCTCCATCGGCGGCACACCATTCTTCGAGTTCCTGCCACCGCGCCTCCAATTCCGAGAGCGGCAGCAGTCGCGAATCCGGGAGCGCGCAGTGGGCGTGTTCTTCCGGCTCACGCACATCGAGCAACCGGATAGGAGCGGCCTCGTCGATCTGGGCCTTCAAATCCTTCGGCGTGATGGATGTCATAGTCGGGCGGCAAACCCACGGAACGGTTAGAATGGTTGAAACAAATAGGCCGCGATGAGTCCCAAGCATTTCGGAGCCTACAACCTCAGCTATTCAACGCAGCCAGATGGCGTTCGGCCTCAATCGCCGCAGAGCAACCGAGCCCAGCGGCCGTGATGGCCTGACGGTACACCGAATCCACACAATCACCGGCCACGAACACACCGGGAATCGTGGTCCGCACCGTCCCATCGGTCTTGAAATAGCCATTCTCGTGGAGATCCAAAGTACCCTTGAAAAGCGCGGTATTGGGCACATGACCGATGGCCACGAAGACCCCGGCGCACGGCAGGTGTGATTCGGCACCGGTCTTGAGATTCTTGAGCTTCACGCCCGTGACCTTGTCGGCGGCCACATCGGTGACTTCGGTCACCACGCTGTCCCAGACCATTTCAATCTTGGGATTGGCCAGCGTGCGCTCCGCCATGATTCGCGAAGCACGCAGCGTGTCGCGGCGGTGGATCAAGTACACCTTAGAGGCAAAGCGCGTCAGGTAGGTGGCCTCTTCACAGGCCGAGTCGCCGCCGCCGACCACCACCACCGGCTGGTTGCGGAACATGGGCAACGCGCCGTCGCAAGTGGCGCAGTAGGTCACGCCCTTCTTTTCCAGCTCATCTTCGCCTGGAACATCGAGGTGCTTGTGGCCCGCACCACTGGCGATGATCAACGTGCGCGTCTGGACCGGCTCGCCATCGACGACGAGTTCGGTCACGCCATCGCCAAACTTCACCGAATCCACAGTGGCAAACTTCACCTGCGCCCCGAACTTCTCGGCCTGGGCTTGCATACGGGTCATCAACTCATAGCCATCGACCCCCTCCGGAAAGCCCGGGAAATTTTCAACGATGCTCGTGGTGGTCAGGAGTCCGCCCGGCATGGTGCCGGTGAGCACCAGCGGCTTGAGATTGGCGCGAGCCGTATAAATGGCAGCGGTCAGACCGGCGCAGCCAGTCCCAATGATCACGACGTTTTCCATGTTCGTTCCAAGACCCTACCCGGAAAGCCCGCCGCGGCCAAATCGCAAATCCCGCACAGCATCCGCCTCAACCCATTTTAGATTCGCCGCCGGAGCGACGCAGGAACCGCGCACCAAGATCCGGAACCAGAATCCTGGATTCAGGATCCCCCTTCGCTCCCGATGCCACGGGATTCGCCATTTTCCCCCCTGATCGGCTCGGGTGCTGTGCATGTGGGAGGTATGGGTGCCCGCGATGTCGGGCGCGTCACCGCTTCCAACGTCGATTCCTCCCGGCCTGCATGACAATGACAACAGCCGCTTCCGTGGTCACTCCCTGGGTTTCCTCCCAGAAAACTCGCCCCGACCGCCCCGTCCGTTGGGCATTGGTGGACAGCGGAAAGGTGTCGCGGACGGCGGTCGAGCGTCAGCTCCGGGCTGACAATTGTCTCGAGTGGGTTGGATCCTTCAATTCGGGCCTGGCTGCGCTCGACACCATGCCTGCTCTGGAGCCCGACGTGGTGTTGATGGAAATCGAATTGCCGGACATCGACGGACTCGACTGCATCGCCCGACTCAAGGCCCTGCGCCCCACCACTGAGATCCTGATCCTCACGACCCACGACCACCCCGAGGCGGTGATCGCCGCCTTCCGCGCCGGAGCGACCGGATATCTGGTCAAAGCCACCATCGATCCCTCGCGGGACGTGCTTCGAGAGGCCATTCTCGATCTTCGGCGGGGCGGATTTCCCCTGTCCAGTTGCCTGACCCGCAAGGTTCTGGAACTGACGTTCGAGCGCCCGTGCGACTTGCTGAGCCTGGTTGATATGGGCCTCACGCTCCGCGAGCAGGAGGTCTTGAGCGCCTTGGCCCGCGGACGCCGATACAAGGAAATCGCCCACGAGCTCACCATCAGCTCCCATACCGTCCGGTCCCACATCCATTCCATCTACGACAAACTCCAGGTCCGTTCCAAGGCTGAGGCCGTCGAGGCATTCAAAACCCGGAGAACCCCTCCGCGGTTACGCCTAGAACGCGAATCGCGTTCCAACGTTCGGAAACCCGACAACCTCTCCCCGACGGTTGATTAACGACGCACCCCAACCCTCGGGTTTTCGGCGACCCTCGAAAAAAGAGGTGAAGTGCCCCGACCAGGCTACCCATCAGCGATGCCCACTCTTCGTGAGCCATCCAATTGAACCTATTGACCGCTCGGCAAGACCCCACCGCCGCCTAGGTTTACAGGAAGGCGGACTCGATCCCTTCGCCTGACTCTCCTTTTAAAAAGTACGGATTCCATTCTTCGCGGCCTAATCGGAAGAACACCACGAGAAGCGTCATCCGCCAATAACTCGCCGATTCCCTGTCGCCAATTCCCAGAACTCCGAGCTGACTTCACTTGGGGTGGAGCCCACGGGAAGAAAACCGGGAGATGGAAGAAACGCTGGCGCTCATTCCCCAATTAAACGCGCCCAATAACATGGCAAAACCATGGTTTTCGAACCGGGAGATTTACGTGAGTTTCGGAGCGGTGCTGACACCAACCCAGTTCACGGACCAAATTCATTAACCGTTCCCTGCCCCCATTTTCATCCCAGGTGCCGGTCGCAATCGCGGCTAGATGAGGACGCCATGGGAAACCATCACCCACGGCGTCCTCTCATGAACTTCTTGAGGACGACGTCTCCGCTTGAGGTCACTCCTTAACCAACCGGAACTGTCGGAATCCTTCGGATTCGTCCGATGGGACCGGAACCAACAGCGGGACATCCTCACCCAGGGTCTGCAGCACTCCTAGTGAATCCACGGCGCGCCAATCACCCCCGAACCGCGCGGTTGATTCGACGCGGAACCGGGCACCCGCAGGGCCGGCGAGCTTCAACACCATGGACTGGTCCGGTTGAATTTGCAGCGAAAGCTGGGCTCTCGCGAGACTCTTGGCCTCGGAACCGGTTCCGGACCCGACGGGACCCACCACGATCCGAATCGTAGACTGGACTCGCACCTGAGAATCGGTAACCGAAACACGCACCACGTTCGTCGTGTTGGCGAGGCTTGCCGCGGGTGTCCACTCCAGCAATCCGTTGGTCGATATTGTCAACCCAGCCGGACCACCCTCCAGTCGATAGCTCAGGCTCTGTGCCGGCAGGTCACTGTCGGTGGCCTGCAGAGCCACGGCCAACTTGCTCTGCGCCGCGACGTTTAGGTTGGTTCCTGGGAACACGGGCGGGGAATTGGCCTCGCGCACCGTCACGGAGAACGTGACCGTCGATGAGGCTGGTGTCGGTGCGTCATCACTCAC
>Ga0247843_1004450_pt1 | contig 20964 bp, 15 predicted proteins | sample LaCruzMarch2017__FD_192420 | JGI IMG/M metagenome (GOLD analysis project Ga0247843, IMG submission 192420) | Freshwater microbial communities from meromictic Lake La Cruz, Castile-La Mancha, Spain - LaCruzMarch2017_8m | ecosystem: Environmental > Aquatic > Freshwater > Lake | place: Spain...
GATCGCAATGGCTTCTTCTTCAGTATCAAAAGGAATCATTACCAACACAGGACCGAAAACTTCTTCACGGGCAATGCGCATCTGGTTGTTGACATCGGCAAACACGGTGGGTCGGGCGTAATAGCCTTTGGACAGCCCTTCGGGCCGACCCAAGCCACCGCACAACAAGCGTGCGCCTTCATCGATCGCAATTTGGATATACCGCTGCACGGTTTCAAATTGGCGCTTCATCGCTAAGGGCCCGATCACATCGCCACGGGTGCTGGGGTGTGCCACCTGAACGGCTGCGCCGTGCTGGGCTGCCAAGACGCAGGCTTTGTCATACACCGAGCGCTCAACCAAGAGACGTGTAGGCGCGTTGCAACTCTGGCCCGTATTGCTCATGCATTTGCGAACGCTCCAGCCAATAGCTTTGTCTAAGTCGGTGTCGGCAAACACGATGTTGGGCGACTTACCACCAAGCTCTTGGCTCACGCGTTTGACGGTATCGGCGGCAGATTTGGCCACGGCAATGCCGGCGGCAGTCGAGCCGGTAAAGGAGACCAAATCGACATCGGGGTGGCTGCTTAACGTGGGGCCGACCACGGGGCCGTCGCCATAGACCATATTGAATACGCCAGCAGGGTACCCGGCTTCATGCACAAATTCTGCGACGAGTTTGGCCGAGAGGGGAGCAAATTCACTGGGTTTGAGAACCACGGTGCATCCTGCCAAAAGTGCCGGTGCCAACTTAGAAACAATTTGGTTGAGCGGCCAGTTCCAGGGCGTGATCAAAACGCATACGCCGATGGGCTCGCTGATAAGGTCACCGTTGTTACCGCTGCGAGAACTAAAAGGGTAGTCTTTTGCGGCTTCTAGGGTGGCTTTGATGTGGCCAGGGCCGCATTCGGCTTGGGAGTCGTAGGCCAAGTCCCATGGAGCGCCCATCTCGGTGCTAATGGCTTGGGCCATTTCGGTATAGCGCCGCTCAAACGCAGCTTGCAATTTTTGCAGCATCTCGGTGCGGTAGGCCATGGTGGTTTGGCTGTAGGTCTCGAACGCCTTTTTGGCAGCGGCGACCGCGCGGTTGGCATCGTCTGCGCTGCCCATGAGCAGCTCGCCTACGACAGACTCATCACCGGGGCTGACGATGGGGTGAACGGTGTGTTTGCCGAGGGGTTCGACCCAAGCGCCGTCAATGTAAAAGTTGCAACGTGTCATAGCGAGCTCTCGTATTTCGGTTTAAAAATCATCCAATATGAAACCAAGCGGACTTGGTTTGCATATACGACAGCAGGCTGTCCATGTGTTTGTCACGGGAGTTTCCGCTTTGTTTGTAGCCCCCAAAGGGCTGCGTCATGTCACCATCGCCAAAGCAGTTGACCCACACCACGCCCGCTTCAAGCGCGGCCACCATGCGGTGGGCGGTTTTGAGATCCGAGGTCCACACTGAGGCGGCCAAACCGTAGATGGAATCGTTGGCCAAGGCAATCGCTTCGGCTTCGGTGTCAAAGACCTGAACCGAGGCCACGGGCCCAAAGGTTTCCTCTTGCACGATGCTCATCGTGTTGGTGCAGTGGGTAAACAAAGTCAGGGGCACAAATGCTCCGCCTTGGTGAACCGTTAAGGGCCGCTGGGTATCGGGCGTAGGCAAAACCATGGTGGCGCCTTGCTCACAGGCGAGTTGCACTTTGGTCATCACCCCTTGGCGGTGCGCTTGGCTGGCGACGGGGCCCATGGTGGTTGCGGGGTCCAGTGGGTCACCCGGGCGGTACATCGCTTGGGCCCGCTCAATGAAGCGGGCGACAAAGCGGTCGTGAATCGAACGGTGAACCAAGAGGCGCGAGCCCGCATTGCAAACCTGCCCTGCGTTATCAAAAATTCCACCCACCGCACGATCCACCGCAGCATCAAAGTCATACAGGTCGGGCATGAAAATCTGCGGGCTTTTGCCGCCGGTTTCCAAGGCCACGCGTTTCATATTGCTTTGGCCTGCGTAGCCCATGAGCAATTTACCGACAGCGGTAGAACCCGTGAAGGTGATCTTGGCAACATCCATATGCAAAGCCAAGGCCTTGCCCGCTTGCGCTCCAAACCCGTTGACCACGTTGAAAACGCCTGCAGGTCCGCCAGCATCTACAAACAACTGCGCCAGTCGAGTGCAGGTTAAAGGCGCTTGCTCTGAGGGCTTGAGCACCACGCAGTTACCCGCAGCCAAGATGGGAGCGAGCTTCCACACGGACATCAGCATGGGGTAATTCCACGGCGTGATCGCAGCTACCACACCCAAAGGTTCGTGGGTGATGAGGTGGATTGCGCTCGGATCGGTGTGGGTGACTGCGCCTTCGATTTTGTCAATGCACTCGGCGAAATAGCGAATGGTTTTCAATACCTCAGGCAAATCGATATTTAAAACATCCGAGATGGGTTTACCCATGTCCAAGGTTTCCAAGAGCGCCAATTCATTTTGATAGGCTTCAATCAGGTCGGCCCACTTTTGCAAGATGTCTGCGCGTTGGCGTGGGGCCAGTTTGGCCCAGCGCCCATCGCGCCAAGCCGCCAGGCCCGAGGCGACGGCTGCATCAATGTCAGCGACTTGGCCCTTGGCCATCACGGCAATCAACTCACCCGTAGCTGGGTTCACGCAATCAAACGTTTCGCCAGCTACAGCGGGGCGGTAAGCGCCATCGATAAAAAGACCGGTCGCAATGTCGATTTTTCCCGCTAATGCGAGCCAGTCTTGGTGGGTGAGTGCTGCCGTCATGGTTTCAACTTTCAATCATTATTCTGCAACGAGTTCGGTAGGGTAACCGGGGGCACGCAACTCCAAGCCGCAGGCCTGCTCGATCATGCGCACCACTTCAGGGGATTGCGCTTGGCTGCCATACAAACCGCGGGCGCGGCGGAAAATTTGTTGCGCCATGCTGCCGAGTTCCAAAGGAACGCCAATTTTCTCGGCAATGCCATTGACCAACCCAAGATCTTTGCAAGCCAGATCCATAGTGAACTTGACGTTGTAGCTGCCGCTGAGTACGAGCTTGGATTCGGTTTCGTGGACAAAGCTGTTGCCTGAGCTCGCACGAATCGCGCGGTAGGTCGCATCAGGATCAACGCCGTATTTAGCCGGCAACATCATGGCTTCGCCAGCTGCAATCAGGTGGATAAAGGCCAGCATATTGGTCACGACTTTAACGACGGAGGCATTGCCCATTTTTCCCATGTAAATGATTTCGCCGCCCATGGTGCTGAGGATGTCTTCCACCCGTTTGAAGGTGCTTTCTTCGCCACCCACTAACACCGTGATTTCGCCAGAATTGGCAAGGTGCACACCGCCGGTGACGGGGCACTCGAGTACCGTAATGCCTTTGGTCGCTGCAACTGCGTTTAAGCGCAACAAGTCTTCCATGTCGGTGGTGCTCATCTCAATCCAGGTTCCACCGGATTTGAGATTTTCAAAAACGCCGCCAGCGCCTTCGACTACTTTGCGCGACACCGCAGGTGAGGGCAATACGGTGATCACGACATCGGCATCGCGGCAAGCGCCAGCCACGTCATCCGACCAGCCCGCGCCGCCAGCAATTAGGCGCTTGGCCAAGTCTTTGTTGAGGTCATTGGCAGTGACGGTGTAGCCGGCTTTGACCAAGTTGTTGCAGAGGCCTTCGCCCAAACTGCCTAAACCAATAAAACCGATACGGAGTTTGCTGTTGCTCATCATGTGCTTTCTAAAATTAAAGAGAGGTTAAAAAAAGAGAAAATAAAAAAATAAAAATAACTTCAGGCGTTGTCTTGTAAGACCATGTCAGCGCCTTTTTCAGCCACCATGATGGTGGGCGCATTGGTGTTTCCTGAAGTGACAGCGGGAAAAACTGACGCATCAATCACCCGAAGATTTTGGATGCCATGGACTCGAAGCCTGGCGTCTACCACCGAAGTTAAAGGATCCGTTCCCATCGCGCAGGTGCAAGAGGCGTGGTAAACCGAGCCCGCGCGTTTTGCAAAATCCGCAAAAATGTCTCCCTCACTTTGGACCCGAACACCGGGCAAATGCTCGCTTTCCACTACATCGGATAACGGGGCAGCAGCGGCAATACTGCGCACCATGCGCGAACCATCCATGATGTCTTGGCGGTCGTGTTCGGTGGTTAAAAAGTGGGTTTCGATGCGCGGCTTGTCCAAGGGATTATTAGACGTAATCATCACGCTACCCCGGCTGGTAGGCCGACACGTATTAAAGGATATTAAAAAAGCCGAAAAGCGGTCGGGGTTTTGAAGCTGAAAGCGCTTTCCCACCGGGGCCGAGTTGGCGGTGTAGCTGATGGGGTTGAAATACAAATGCAAATTGGGCCGCTCTAGGTTCGGACGGCTGCGAACAAAAGCCCCTGCTTGGTTCACGCTCATACCCAAAGGCCCACGGCGATTGAACATATAGTGCAACCCCGCCCACACTTTGCCGTACCACGGTCCCAAGGTGTTGTTCAATGTCGGTACTTTGGATTTGAAAAAATAAGAGACGCACAAGTGGTCTTGAAGCCCTTGGCCAACGTATGGCAGGTGGTGAACAGCGGCCACGCCTTTGTCTTTGAGTGCCTGGGTGTCGCCAATGCCAGAGAGTTGCAAAAGTTGGGGCGAGTTGATCGCGCCGCCCGACAAAATCACCTCTTTGCGACACTCAAAAATCTGGGTGTGTCCGCCCACCGTGCATTGAACGCCCGTGGCCTTGCGGTCTTTAAGGATCACTTTGCTAACCAGGGCGTGGGTGATGACTTTGAGGTTGCTGCGCCGCATGGCGGGGCGCAAGAACGCGGTGGCCGTTGATTCACGAAAACCATTGCGAATCGTCATTTGCCACAAGCCAAAGCCTTCTTTGCGCTCGCCATTGAAGTCCGGGGTGTGGCCGTAACCTAAGCGTTTTCCAGCTTCAATAAAACGCCCGCATAAAGGGTGCACTTGGTCCGCAAAATCGCTGACACGCATTTCTCCTTTAGCACCGTGGTGGGTGGATGCGCCCCACACATGGTCTTCTGATTTTTTGAAATAAGGCAAAACATCATCCCAGCCCCAGCCCGTGTTACCAGCGTCACGCCAGTCGTTGAAATCGCCTTCTTGCCCGCGCATGTAAACCATCGCGTTCAAGCTGCTGCTGCCGCCGAGCACTTTGCCGCGCGGCCAAAAAGAGGTGCGGTCATTCAAAGCGGAATCGGGCTCGGTGGTGTACATCCAGTTGTATTTCGGGTCTGAAAAGGTCAGCCCGTATCCCAATGGAACTTGAATCAAGGGGCTACGGTCAGAGCCGCCCGCCTCGAGTAGCAGAACACGGTCTTTGCCGCTGGCGCTCAGGCGGTTGGCAAGCACGCAACCGGCGGATCCAGCGCCAACAATGATGTAGTCAAAGGCGTTCATGCTCTAGAGGTCATTTCTTTTACTGCAAAAGGGGGTGTTGGAGGGGGAATCCCTCCATTTTTGGATAACCATAGATACTATGCAACAGATTGAATGCGATCAATGCGTTCAAATTGAGTAATTGAACACTGAGAGCTGATTTTCGCAGGGTAAAACGATAATAGACCCCATTATTTGGAGGAAGCCCCCAAGCAGGGATCAACGCAATGTCGTTCGAACAACTTATTTCTACGGCCAGCCTCGGCGATGGCACCAAGCCAAAGTACCAGTCCATTGCGGAAGACTTGGCCCAGGCGATTCTCAATGGGCAAGTTCCCATGGGGGAAAAACTGCCGCCCCAGCGCAATTTGGCCCGTCGCCTAGGGGTCACGACCGGAACGGTCAGCCGGGCTTATGCCATCTTAGAAACCCAAGGTTTGGCAACGGCTCGGGTGGGCGATGGAACCTATGTGCGCTCGATCGAGCATGTTCCTGAAACATTGCAAGCCAAAGACCACCAAGCCCCCATCGATTTAGCCCATAACGTAGCGATGGTGGGCGACGAAGCCACCGCCCTCAAAGTCGCGTTCGACTCTCTCAGTAGCGATGCGGAATTGATGCACCAGGTTCTGAGCTACCAGTCAGAAACCGGTATGCGGCGGCACCGGGAAGCGGGGGCGCAATGGTTGCAACGCTTTGGAATGACGGGCCAGTGGAACCGCGTCATGGTGACCCACGGCGCACAGCACGGCTTGGCCTGTGTGTTGCGCACCATCGCCCGCCCGGGCGAGGCGGTTTTAACCGAGTCGCTAAGTTACCCCGGCCTGCAGTCGCTAGCGCGTTCGATGCGCTTGCAACTCATTGGCATTGAAACTGACGAAGAGGGTATGACGCCGCAATCGTTAGAGCGGGCCGCCAAAACCTTTGACACTAAATTTGTCTATTGCGCCCCCACACTGCATAACCCGACATGCGCCACGATGTCGGTACAACGCCGCGAAGAAATTGCAGCGGTGGTGCGGGCGCATGGTTTGTATGTGATTGAAGATTGCGTTCACGCGGCAATCCAGGCCAACCCTTTGCCCGCCTTGTCCACCTGGTTACCCGAGCAGTCTTTTTTACTCAGCAGTTTTTCCAAGGTCTTGGCGCCAGGATTGCGGGTGGGCTACATAGAAGCCGCGCCGACGTGGCTTAGCAAATTTGCCGCCAGCATGCGGGCTGACAGTTGGATGGTCGCGCCCTTGTTGCCAGAAATTGCCACCCGCTGGATTGAAACCGGTGAAATGGAAACGCTCATTGCGCAGCAACGTAAACAAACCACCGAGCGCTTGGCAATCGCTCACAAAATTTTACGTGGAGTGGAGTTCAAGACCGACCCTGAATTCCCTTTGATTTGGGTGCCCTTGCCTGAGCCTTGGCGGGCCGGGCAATTCGCAGGCGCATTGCGTCAAGCGGGTGTCTTGGTGCGTACTGCAGACCACTTTGGGGTCGGTCGTTCACCCGCTCCTCAAGCCGTTCGTATCAGTCTCAACGCACCGGCCAACACCGAGCTGCTTGAAAAAGGTTTGCAAATATTCAAGTCAGTCATCGACAACCCGCCTGTGATCTTTATGGGACGAACCTCTTGGTAGATTAAATTCAGTCGGTTTGAATTCAGTCGGCCAGTTCGGCAATCATCTCGATTTCGACACACGCGCCCATTGGAATTTGGGCTACGCCAAAAGCACTGCGAGCATGGGCTCCTTTTTCTCCAAACACTTCGCCGATTAACTCGCTTGCGCCGTTCGTCACCAAATGGTGTTCCGTGAAGCTGCCAGTCGAGTTCACCAAGGACATGAGTTTCACAATCCGCTTCACGCGGTTCAGGTCTCCAACAGCAGCATGCAAGGTTCCCATTAAGTCCACCGCAATCGCACGGGCAGCCAACTTGCCCTCAGCCGTTTGCATGGTGTTGCCCAATTGACCCACCCACACTTGCCCGTCTTTTTTAGCGATGTGACCGCTTATAAAAACCAAATTCCCGGTTTGCACAAAAGGGACATAGGCAGCCGCTGGGATGGCTACAGGGGGCAAAGTGATATTGAGTTTTTCCAATTGGGTGTAGATGTTCATGGCGCTCATGGGGGCTCCGAAATAAGTAAAAGGGTCAAAAACGTTTAAAAGGTACTAGGGGTATTCTCACCGAAATACAAACTTGCTTTCATTTCCCAATCCTTTTTGGTTCTCCTGAATGGCGCAATTTCTTGAGTGCGCCCAAACCTACCAGCGAACGCATCTGCGTGATGGCGATGGTGTTCAACTGCACCAGCCGCTCAGTCGCGGCCAACCCTTGATGAATCAAAACCGCATTGATACTTTCAAGGTTTGACAACACCACCAGCTGCTCAAGGGACGCCGCATCTCGCATGTTGTCGGTCTCGGTTGTGTTGACTTGCCGCCACTGAGCCGCCGTGAGGCCGAAAAGGGCGACATTGATTAAGTCGGCTTCGCTGGCGTAAATGATGCTGGTTTGGGTCGATGTAAGGAGCGGCGGAATGAGCCGCTCCTTAATGGCATCGGTGTGAATCTTGTAATTCACTTTAGCTAAGGTGCGTTGAAAACTCCACTCCAACGAGCCAGCGCGAGACTCTTCATCCTTGAGTCGTTGGAACTCCTTAATGAGGTAGAGCTTGAATTCTGGGCTTAGCCATGAGCCGAACTCGAAAGCGATGTCTTTGTGGGCGTAGGTTCCGCCGCCACGGCCTGATTTGGCAAAGAGACCAATGGCATTGGTGGCGTCGACCCACTTTTTTGGGGATAGCGCAAAGTTGTTCAGTCCGGCCTGACTTTTAAACCTATCGAATTCGATAGGTTTAAAAGCTGGGTTGTATAGCTGCTCCCAGATACCTAGAAATTCGATGGTGTTTCGGTTACGAAGCCAGTTGTAAAGAATACTTTCGTCGCCAAAACGCCGCAGCATGTCGGTCAGCGAGATGTAGTCTTGATCAAAGCGCGTGGCTATGGTGACTTCTGCCCCTTTGACGTGGATGATTCGATTTTTCATGTTAACTCCCATTTACACGCCAATACGGTGTTGACGATTATTTTTCTTTCAATTTTTTAGATCATTGTAGTCATGAAAGAATTTAAAACTAGGCTAATTGCGAGCACCTTGGGTAGGGTTCTGTCGATAAGATCAAGCCATGTCACACGTCAGTTCACCGCCTTTGTCTGGGGCCCGCTTTGCTATGGGCGCGGCATGGGCTTGGTTGGTGGGAATGGCCTTGCAGTTGCAGCAAGAGGCGCTGTGGACGGCGCTTACGTATGGTGCTTTGGGCCTAGGCGCCATCGCCGTCGGACTGTTAGCAAAATTTCTCATGCGGAACCGACAGCCCGCAAAACAGTGGAGCGCTTTCATTTGGGCTTTGGTGTTTGGAATAGCTGCGTTTTCTATTACAGGCCTACGCGCTGTAGCGTTTGACTCTGAGCGTTTGAATCCGGCTTTAGAGGGCCAAGATCTGCGTATCACGGGCGTCGTGGCCGAGTTGCCTCAGCGCAATGCGGCCGGCCTGCGTTTCAGGCTGAGCGTGGAGTCGGCCCGTTTGGGCAGCGGCGTCCCGGTTGCATTTCCCACGCGATTGGATGTGGGTTGGTACAACGGGATGGCGCCTGCAGGCGCAGATGCTTCTGCGTGGGAACTTCAATACCAACCGCAACCGGTTCGACCCGGTGAGCGTTGGGAATTGACGGTGCGGGTCAAAGCACCTCATGGCAGCAGCAACCCGCATGGGTTTGATTACGAGTTGTGGTTGTGGGAGCAAGGGGTTCAAGCCACGGGTTATGTGCGTGCGGGTGCCAAAGAGGTTCGGCCCCGACGTGTGGCCCAAACGTGGCTTTACCCCGTTGCGCGGTTGCGCCAAGCGCTGCGCGAGCGCATTGAGTTGCACGTGCTGAACCCGCAGGCTGCGGGAATGATTGCAGCTTTGGTGATTGGCGACCAAGGCGCGATTGACCGTGCCGATTGGGATATTTTTCGTGCCACGGGCGTGGCCCACTTGGTGAGTATTTCGGGCTTGCACATCACGATGTTTGCGTGGTTGGCGGTGGTGTGTGTGGGTGCGCTTTGGCGGCGGTCCTCGCGCTTGTGTCACGTTCTACCCGTCCCAAGCGCAGCGCTTTTAGGCGGGCTTTTATTGGCAACGTCTTACGCACTTTTTTCTGGATGGGGTGTGCCAGCGCAACGCACCTGCGCGATGTTGGCTACGGTGGTGTTGCTGCGTCTGATGGGGGCGCGTTGGCCTTGGACGAGTGTTTGGATGCTGGCCTGTGTGCTGGTGGTTGCGCTAGATCCTTGGGCTTTATTGCAGGCGGGATTTTGGCTGAGTTTTGTAGCGGTGGGTGTGCTTTTTGCCAGTGATTCCCGCAGCTTTGACCGGCAAGCGTTTTCGCCAGGCCAAGGATCAGCCGCTGCGGCGGCACGCTATGGGCTGGGCTTTGTGCGCGAACAAGGCCGAATCACTTTAGCCCTTGCGCCCTTGTCGGTGGTGCTCTTTGGTCAATTGTCCTTGGTGGGTTTGCTCGCTAATGTGTTGGCAGTGCCTTGGGTGACCTTGGTCTTGACGCCCTTGGCCATGCTCGGGGCTCTGGTTCCCGCGCTTTGGAGTGTGGCGGCATGGGGGATAGATTTGATGATGGGCGTGCTTCAAGCGATGGCGGCTTGGCCTGGGGCAGTGTGGGCGTTTGCTGTTCCGCCTTGGTGGTTAGCGATTGCCGCAGGCGCGGGTTCGCTTCTATTGGTGCTCCCCCTTCCTTGGAGTTTTCGCGTGTTGGGCTTGCCCTTGGTTTTGGGCTTGGTGGTGTGGCGGCCCCTCGTGCCTGCTTTGGGCGAGTTTGAAATTGTTGCCGCTGATGTGGGGCAGGGCAATGCGGTTGTGGTTCGAACTGCGACCCACGCGCTTTTGTATGACGCGGGCCCGCGGTACAGCGTTGAAAGTGACGCGGGCAATCGGGTTTTGGTGCCGCTCTTGTCTGCCACACACACGCAGCTTCAGCGCATGGTGTTAAGCCACCGCGACGCAGACCACGTGGGCGGCGCAGCGGCGGTGCTGGCTTTGCAAGCCGATGCAGACGTATGGAGCTCTTTAGATGCAGCTCACCCCTTGCTTGCAAAAGCAAAATCAGTGCGTTGCCAAGCCGACCAAACGTGGGTGTGGGACGGCGTGGTGTTTGAGATTTTGCATCCGGTTGCAAGTGACTATGCCAGCGTACCTGCGTTGAAATCGAATGCGATTTCGTGCGTTTTGCGAGTGCAAGGCGTTACGCAAAGCGCTCTGCTGGTAGGAGATATTGAGCGTGCACAAGAAGCCCAGTTGCTTAGACGGGGACTCGCCCCCGCTACCTTTTTGCTAGTTCCCCACCACGGCAGCAAAACCTCAAGCAGTGCCGAATTTTTAGCCACGGTTGCGCCATCGGTGGCGGTGGTGCAAGCGGGATACCGCAACCGCTACGGACATCCGGCCGTCGAAGTTCGTGAACGGTACCAGGCTTTAGAAAATGTTCAGTGGGTTGAGACCGCCAACTGTGGTGCGTTTACTTGGCAATCTTGGTTGCCAAAGAATGGAACCTGTCACCGTGAACAAACGCGGCGGTATTGGAGTTGGAGGGGTCAGGGCAGTTAGAGAAAGGCTAATGAATCGGCAAGCTGCTTTGCACTGCTTGCCCCAACTCAATTACCGACATCGCATAAAAACTGCTCCAGTTGTATCGGGTGATGGCGTAAAAGTTATCTGTTCCGGCAACGTATTGGGCGGGCGCAAAGCGGCCATTGGGCAACTCAATCAATGCCAACAGCCCGGCGTGGCGCACAGCCGGTTCTGGCAAAACAGCACCCATACTGGCCATGGCAACCGGTGTCATGCTCGGCAAAATGTCGCTGGCTAAAAGCCCCGCGAGGTCTAAGCGCTGGGCGTCAAAGGCAACGGGGTAGTGCGTTGGCATGCCGGGTTTCCAGTGAAAGGCGCGAAGGTAATGGGCGATTGAGCCGATGGCGTCAGCGCTGCTTTGAAACAAATCGATGCGGCCGTCCCCATCGAAATCTACCGCGTACTTCAACCAACTCGAAGGCATGAATTGCGCCATGCCCATCGCGCCGGCGTAGCTTCCGCGCACGGACATCGGATCGCGGCCGCTGGCCTTAGCAAAGATCAAAAACGCTTCTAACTCCTGCAAAAAATAAGTCGCGCGGGTGCGGGCTTTGGGGTGGGTTTGTGGGAAATCAAACGCTAGGGTGGTGAGTGCGTCAATGGTTCGGTAGCGACCCATGTTTTGGCCGTACTGGGTTTCAACGCCCAAGATGCCGATGATGGTGCTGGCGCTGACGCCTGTTTCTTGTTCGGCCCTCGCTAAGGTGTCCGCGTTGCGGCTCCAAAAGCGCACGCCTGATTCGATGCGATTGGGAACGATCACTCTGTCGCGGTATTGTCCCCAATCTTTGACGGTAGTCGGTGCGCTCGGCGTCATCGCTTGGATGACCCCGGGGAGTTTGTGCGCTTGGCCAATTATGTGGCGCACCCATTGCGGGCGCACTCCCATACGTTCTGCGATGCCATCTGCCGCCTGCATCGCTGTCGGGTTTTTGCTGTAGTTTTCAAGGACAACTGCAGGAGGTTTTGCGCGTTTTTTATTTTTCTTTTTTTCTGCGGCATACCCCGTGGCACATGCGCAAGTGATCAAGGCAAAAACCAAAAAGCGAAAAGAGATGAAGTTCAAAACAATAAGTCCACAGGTCAAAGGGTTGGCGTGCCCGTGCGAGTGTAGTCAAAACGCGCCGCAGAGAAGAATAGCTTGCGTGTTAAGCTCATTGGGTAGCGATTTTTCGGGCCTTTGAATCCATGCACAAGACTGGTTTTTTTACCCACCCGGCTTGCCGTCAGCATGACATGGGGGCCGGACACCCGGAGTGTCCGCAACGATTGGATGCCATTGCCGACCGCTTGCTCTCTAGCGGGATATTAGATGTATTAGACCAACGTACCGCGCCTGCTGCGCCCATTACTGATTTAGAACTGGCCCACGGCCGAATGCATATCGCTTCGCTGCGCGGCCTCACTGACAGTTTGCGTGACGATATCGCCGCTGGCGGACCCACGCACACGCCCATTGACCCCGACACCACCATGAATATTCATACCTGGGAAGCGGCTTTGAGCGCGGCCGGCGCGGCCTTGGCGGCCACAGACGCTGTGATTGCGGGAGAACTTGAAAATGCGTTTTGCTCGGTGCGTCCGCCGGGCCACCATGCCTGCCATGACAAAGCCATGGGTTTTTGTTTTTTTAATAACGTCGCTATTGCCGCCCGCTACGCCTTAGAGCGCCACGGCTTGCAGCGGGTGGCTATCATTGACTTTGATGTCCATCACGGCAATGGCACCGAAGACATTGTCAGCGGCGATGAGCGCATCCTGATGTTGAGCTTTTTTCAGCACCCTTTCTACCCCTACAGTGACGCCCTCTCGACCGCCAACAACATGGTCAACGTGCCGGTCCCTGCGTACTCTAAAGGGGATGTGGTTCGTGCTTTGGTAAAAGAACAGTGGACGGCGCGGTTAGACGCATTCGCTCCTGAAATGATTTTTATCAGCGCCGGTTTTGACGCCCACCGCGAGGATGACTTAGGGCAAATGGGTTTGGTTGAAAGTGATTACGCTTGGCTCACCACCCAAATCAAAAACGTTGCGCTAAAGCACGCCAAAGGCCGCATCGTCTCTTGCCTTGAGGGCGGCTACCATTTAGATGCTTTGGCCCGCAGCGTGGAAGCACACTTGCGCGTACTGGCAGACGTTTAAAACTTTCCCCTTTTTTGACCCATGACCACTTTGACCCACGTGAGCGCCCCCCGGCCTATGGATGACTTTGAAGGCTGGTTGGCCGCCTTTACCCAGCCCACGGTGGTTTTGGAATTGGTGGTTTTAGCCATGTGCGTTGGCTTGGCTTGGTTGGCGGTGGTGGGCTTGCGCAAATCCATCGGTTGGTCGGAGCGTTCGATTTGGTTTGGTCGCAATGACTTAGACGGCGTGTTGTTTCCTTTGGTACTTTTATGCCTTGGGTTTGCAGCGCGGATCGTGGTGGACCGCTACACAAACGCCGCCGTTTTGACCTTGGCGATTCCTGTTTTAGTGGCGCTGGTGGTGATCCGAACGGGCGTCAAAGTCTTGCAAGTGGCTTTCGCGCAAGCCCAATGGGTTCGCGCTTTGGAGCAAACCTTGTCGTGGGTGGCTTGGGTGGCCATGGTCATGTGGGTCAGTGGTTTGTTGCCCATGGTGCTTCATGAGTTAGACCAAATCAGTTGGAAAGTGGGCGGCTCCCAGCTCTCTGTGCGTAATATTTTGGAAGGCATCGTGTCTGCCAGCGCGGTGCTGATCATCACGCTTTGGATTTCCTCCGGTATTGAATCGCGGCTTCTGCGCTCGGCCACTGGCGACGCGCTCTCTTTGCGAAAAGCTGTGAGCAACGCCACCCGCGCTTTGCTTTTGTTTTTGGGCTTGATCTTGGCCTTGTCGATTGTCGGTATTGACCTCACCGCGCTGTCGGTATTGGGCGGTGCGGTGGGTGTCGGTATTGGTTTTGGATTGCAAAAGTTAGCGGCCAACTACGTGAGTGGTTTTGTGATTTTGGCTGAGCGCAGCTTGCGTATTGGAGACCATGTGCGGGTGGATGGATTTGAAGGCATGGTGACTGAGATCAACGCCCGCTTCACCGTGGTGCGTTCGCAAACGGGCCGCGAATCCATCGTTCCCAACGAAATGCTGGTCAGCAGTCGGGTTGAAAATCTCTCCTTGGCTGATTCCGTGGTGTACCAAAGCACCAAGGTGCAAGTGGGCTATGACAGCGATGTCGCGCAAGTCATTGCGCTTCTGACCCAAGCCGCCTTGGCGCAGCCCCGGGTCTTGCGTGATCCTGAGCCGACGGTTCAATTGTCCGAGTTTGCGCCCGATGGCTTGGAATTTACCGTGGTGTATTGGATTAATGACCTTCAAAATGGCCAGGGCAATTTGCGCTCTGACATCAACATGGCCATCCTTGCGGCCCTGCGCCAAAACAGCATAGACATTCCCTTTCCCCAGCAGGTTGTTCATAACCTCTAGCTGGGGGTAGAACTTCAATCAAAAAAACAGTACACTGGTGTATTGTTTGAAAAACCTGAGTTCTGAAAACCCTATGGACCCTATTTGGATTAAGCGCTACCCCCCTGGCGTGCCGGCAACGATTGATGCCGATGGCTTGGGTACTATTGCGGATTATTTTGACGATGCCGTCAATTTGTACGCCGACCGCCGCGCGTTTATCAGTGGGTCAACCGGCGTCGAATTCACCTACAGCGAGCTCGATGTCTTAACGCATCAATTAGCCGCTTACTTTCAGTCAGTATTAAAGCTTCCCGCGGGCAGCCGCGTGGCAGTGATGATGCCTAACTTGCTGCAATACCCGGTTTGCCTTTTTGGTTTGCTGCGGGCGGGCTACGTCGTCGTCAACGTGAATCCGCAGTACACCCCGCGCGAGCTAGAGCATCAACTCAAAGACTCGGGTGCCCTCGCGATGGTGGTGGTTGAATTGTTTGCCCACACCTTGGCTAAAGTCATTGACAAAACCCAGGTCAAACATGTCATCGTCACGGGCTTGGCCGACATGATGCCAACGATTAAACGAGCAGTTGCCAACTTTGTGATTCACAAGGTGAAGAAGTTAGTTCCGGCCTACGACTTACCCGGCAGCGTCAGTTTTCTCTCGGCCTTACAACAAGGTGCTAAAGCCAGCTTCAAGCCAGTGGCTTTGAAAGCAAACGACCTCGCGTTTTTGCAGTACACCGGTGGTACCACAGGTCTGTCTAAAGGCGCCATGCTCAGCCACCGCAATGTGCTTGCGAATGTGAAGCAGGGCCGGGTCTGGAGTGATCCGTTTATTGATCCGAGCCAAGACCTCATCAGCATTACCGCGATTCCGCTGTACCACATCTTCGCCTTAAGCTCATGCTTGAGCTTTATTGGTATGGGTGGAACAAATGTATTAGTTGCCGATCCGCGTGATATTCCTGGCTTTATCAAAGTGTTGGCGAAGTACAAGTTTGTTTCTTTGCCTGCAGTCAACACTTTATTCAACGGCTTGCTTAACGATCCTAGTTTTGCCAAGGTCGATTTCAGCCAGTTGCGATTGGCCGTCGGCGGGGGCGCTGCGGTTCAACGCGCGGTTGCTGAGCGCTGGCAAGCGCTGACCAAAGCGCCTTTGATCGAAGGCTACGGTTTGACCGAGTGCTCGCCTACGGTCACAGTGAATCCCTTTGACCTGACCGAATTTTCAGGCAGCATTGGCTTGCCTTTGCCTTCTACCGAAGTCTCTATACGCAACGCCGAAGGCCACGAGCTTCCGATTGGACAAGCAGGCGAATTGTGTGTGCGCGGCCCGCAGGTGATGCAAGGGTATTGGCAGCGTCCTAAAGAGACGGCTGAAGTGATGACGGCGGATGGTTTCCTTCGCACTGGCGACGTAGCTGTGATGGACGAGCAAGGGTTCTTGAAAATTGTGGACCGACTCAAAGACATGATTTTGGTGTCGGGCTTTAACGTTTATCCCAATGAGATTGAAAACGTGGTGATGATGCACCCCGGTGTGATGGAAGTGGCTGCGGTGGGGCAGACCAGCGAAGCCACAGGGGAAGCGGTCAAAATTTTTGTGGTCAAGAAGTCGCCCGCGCTGACCGAAGACATGGTTTTGGCCCATTGCCGCGAGCACTTAACGGCTTACAAAGTGCCACGAGAAATTGAGTTTTTAAATGAGTTACCCAAGAGCAACGTGGGTAAGATTTTGCGGCGCGAATTGCGCCAGCGTCAAGCGTAGAAAGGCACTGAAATGACTGAGTTAGTGGTTAGAAAATTATTGGTAGATTTGACAACACCGTTTGCATCTCGCTGGAACGGCGGCGACGCGTTTCGCTCTGCTTTTTTTAGCGCCTTGTCGATGAGCTTTCCTGTGGGCGAGCAATACTTTATGGACTCCGTTCGCAACGGACTTAAAACATTGCCAGAAGATCAGCGCCAACGTTACGCCAAAGAGGTTCAGGGTTTTGTTGGACAAGAAGCAACCCACCGGCGTGTCCATGCCCTGTTCAACGGCCATTTAGACAAGATGGGCTACCCCAACACGATTGAACAAAGAGCCATCGCCCGTATCAAAAAGCAAGCGCACTTGGACCCGCGTATGCACGTGGCAGCCACCGCTGCGACAGAACACTTTACTGCGCTGTTTGCCGATTGGATGCTGCGCCACCCTGAGGCCCTTGAAGGGGCGGAGCAGCGTTTGCAAACCCTGTGGTTGTGGCACAGCGCTGAAGAGTCCGAGCACCGCAGTACTGCTTTTGACATGTACCAAGCGATGGGTGGAAATCATGTTTGGCGCGTTCGGTCTTTTTACTATGTGAGCGTGATCTTTATGTGGGATTTGGCGCGTCAAACGGTGCGTAACCTTTGGCATGATGGCAGTCTTTTTAAGTGGAGTACTTGGCGCAGCGGCGCGAAGATGTTGTTTGCAAAAGACGGTTTGATGCGTAGCAATATTCCCCATTGGAAAGATTACCTGCGTCCTGATTTTCATCCTGAGCAACACGATGCGAGTCGTTCCCAGGCGTGGCTTCGCGATAACACGAAGTATTTTGTCCCTGTGACCGCCGCTGCTGGCGCATAAAGAGAGCGCGTATGAGTGCCCTGTGGCTGATTATCCTGACAGCCATCGTGCTGTTCATCGTATTTTTTCTTTGGTACGGCGGCAACGGCTCCCCGATGTCCGCACAAGAGAAAGAGCAGTGGCTTTTGAAATGCCACACGCTCTATGCCGGCACAGAACACGCGCATTTGATTCCTGATGCCCAGCTGCTGCTTGACAGCGACGACGGCAAAGAGTTCATCATGCACAACTGTGTGCGTTACCGGCCTAAGGCGCTTTACCCCGAGGGCTCGGGGTATGGGCCTGATCCACGGGCAGCAGATATGCGTTACGGCAGAATTATTTTTCCTCGCTTGTTACGTTATGCGAGTCACCCGGTCTTTGTCGGCCGTCGCATGGGCGGCTTCATGGACTACGAAGGCGCCCCCGAGTGGCACTACGTCGCCATGGTGCGTTACCGCAGCCGCCGTGATTTTTTCAAATCTTTTATTCGTGACAATGACAACGCAGTGATCCACAAATGGGCCGCCGTAGGCCAGACCCATGTGTTTCCTGTTCAGTCAGTGATTAGTTTTATCTGGGTGCGTTGCGCGGTTGCCGTCGTGCTAGCGGTTTGCGCTGATGTGGCGATACGACTGTTCGCCTAATTCCCAACCCACCTCACACAATGCAGCCAATTCCTTTCAAAGGAGCGCCTGGCTCTCCTTACACCCGAAAAATGCTGGCGCTGATGCGCTATCGCCATATTCCTTATCGGTATTTGGTCGGGACCCATGCCGATACCTTGGGTTTCCCCAAGCCTGCAGTCGAACTCTTACCGACGTTTTATTTGCCCAATGCGGATGGGGACATCCAGGCCGTGACGGATTCCACCCCCTTGATTCGGCGCTTGGAGAAAGAAATTGCTGAGCGCAGTGTGATTCCCAAAGACCCCGTTCTTGCGTTTGTAGATGCGTTGCTTGAAGACTTTGCTGATGAATGGGTGACTAAAGCGATGTTTCATTACCGCTGGAGTTTTGCAGCTGATATCGAAAAAGCCGGTGGCACCCTGCCAGCCCACTTTGTCGGAATCACCGCCCCCGAGGAGCAGTTGCAAGCGCTCAAAGTTCAATTTTCACAGCGGCAAATTTCTCGACTCCCCGTGGTCGGCTCCAACCCCACCACGGCCAAGCTGATTGAGTCTGCTTACACGCGTTTGGTGCAATTATTGGACGAGCATTTTCGTGAATTTCCATTCCTGCTTGGAAGCCGGCCCGCTGCCTGTGACTTTGCGATGTACGGCCAGCTTTCGCAGTTAGTGTTGGTGGAGCCTACGTCGATGGCTTTGACGTTACGCCTCTCCCCACGGGTCGTGGCTTGGGTCGGTTGGATGGAAGATCTGTCGGGTTGGGAGCCAACGCATGAACAAGATCCCCAAACTGATGCGTGGGTTTCTCTTGAATCCTTGCCACCAAGCCTCATGCATCTTTTGGCTGAACTTTCCTTGGGCTATGTCCCATTGATGATCGCCAATGCCAAAGCTTTGTCAAACCAATCGAAGCAAGTCGAGGTTCAGCTCAACCAGGGGCTTTGGATACAGGCCACGGTTCCTTACCAAGGAAAATGTCTGCGTTGGCTGCGCGAGCAGTTTTCGAGTTTAGATAGCGATGAACAATTGCAGTGCCGAGAAGTGTTAAAAACTACGGGATGTATTTCCCTGATTGAACAAGTGATTTAGCCTTTGGAAGATTATTAGCCCCTTGGTGACATTTCGATTGAATGGGCTTTGTCACAATACAAAAAAATAGCAGGAGACTGACTTGAAACGTATTCATAAATTTGCCGTTGGCATCCTTATCTTGGCGTCCTTGGGCGCGGTGTTTTACGCCAATCGGATCTATGTGCTTCAGTACTCCTTAGGTTGGTACGCCGACATACGGCACCCGCGTGGGCCCTACCAAGAAGTGCCTTGGGTTCAAGGTCCACTGACGGAGTCAGCACCTCTCGCCCAAAGACCGCCCAACATCATCGTCATCATGGTCGATGATCTCGGTATCAACGATGTATCGACCCACGGCGGCGGCCACACTTCCGAAGGCGTTCCCACCCCCCATATTGATTCCATCGCCCGCGACGGTGTGCGCTTCGACCAAGGCTACGCTGGCAGCGCCGTATGTACCGTTTCTCGGGCAGCTTTAATGACGGGGCGCTACCCCTGGCGGTTTGGCGTGGAGTTCACCCCTTTACCGGGCGCAATGGCCCGGGTTGCGGGTGAGTTGTACTCTGACCCGAAGCGCGTTCATCCCGTCATGATCGACAAAGTAGCGGCAAAGGATGCCAAAGACTTCAATGACTTAGGGATGCCAGACACCGAAATAACCATGGCCGAGGCCCTGAAAGCCAAGGGTTACCACACCATGCATGTAGGCAAATGGCATTTGGGAAGCACCCCAGAAATGCGGCCCAACAACCAAGGCTTTGACGAAACCGTGTTCATGGAAAGCGGTTTGTACTTACCCCAAAAAGATCCGCGCGTGGTCAACTCCAAACAAGACTTTGACCCGATTGATAAATTTCTGTGGCCCAACATGCGCTTTGGCGTGAGCTACAACAACGGCAAATGGTTTGAGCCCAACAAGTACCTCACCGACTACTTTACGGATGAGGCAGTTACCGCCATCAAGCGCAACAAAAACCAACCGTTTTTTCTCTTCTTGGCGCACTGGGGCGTGCACACGCCTTTGCAAGCGAGCAAGGAGGATTACGATGCCTTGGCTCATATTCCAGACCACCGTCGTCGGGTCTATGCCGCCATGGTGCGTTCTGTCGATCGCAGCGTGGGCCGAGTATTGAAAACACTCAAAGACGAAGGTATCGATGACAACACCATGGTGGTTTTTATGAGCGACAACGGCGCACCTGGATACATCGGTATTCCAGATGTCAACCAGCCCTACCGCGGCTGGAAACTCACTTTCTTTGAGGGTGGAATTCGCGTGCCATATGTTGCCAAATGGCCGGCCCAGATCAAAGCCGGAACCCAATACCAGCAGCCGATCAGCAATATCGACATCATGCCTACCGTGGTAGCCGCTGCGGGCGGAAAAATGGCAACGGATCGCCCTATTGATGGCGTAAACCTATTGCCGTTCTTGAGCGCTAACCCCACGGCCCAAGCCCAGCGTCCCTTGTTCTGGCGCGATGGCCCTTACCGCGCCATGCGCCACAAAAATTGGAAGTTAATTTCTTCCGAGATTCCTGCCAAAGATTGGTTGTTTAATTTAAGTACCGATCCCACCGAGCAAGTGAACTTGGCGATGCGAGAACCCGCAAAACTGGCCGAACTCAAGGCGGAGTTACAAGCCCACCACGCCAATATGCCGCCGCCGCGCTGGGCCTCATTTATCAAAATGTCTGTCAACATCGACAAGACGCTGGATCAACTCGACGGCCCGGGCGATGAGTACACCTACTGGAGCAACTAGCCTGCGCCGTAAATACCTTATTTGGGGCTTGTTAGCTGCCAGTGCGTTGGCGATACTCGTTTGGCTTGGATGGGCTGCGAAAGCGACCGAGCAGCTTGCCAACCGCGAGCCTTTGCAATGTGCGATTCCTGCGCCAGCGACAGGCTCGCCTCGCACCGGAATGGTGTGGGTTCCAGGCGGAGAGTTGGAGTTAGGCGACACGGTCTACCCCGAAGAGTCGCCCATTCGCAAGGTGAAGCTGTCAGGGTTTTGGATAGACCGAACCGAGGTCACCAACAACGACTTCGCTGCCTTTGTGGCTGCGACAGGTTACAAGACAGTGGCCGAACGCGTGGTTGATCCTTTTTTGCATCCCGAACTCCCGCCCGAGATGCGCTTACCCGGGGCAGTGGTTTTTATCAATCCCAATAGCTTGTCTGGCAAGGGTAGCCCAACCCAATGGTGGCGTTAC
>Ga0247843_1004451_pt1 | contig 20962 bp, 22 predicted proteins | sample LaCruzMarch2017__FD_192420 | JGI IMG/M metagenome (GOLD analysis project Ga0247843, IMG submission 192420) | Freshwater microbial communities from meromictic Lake La Cruz, Castile-La Mancha, Spain - LaCruzMarch2017_8m | ecosystem: Environmental > Aquatic > Freshwater > Lake | place: Spain...
TATCCGGTTTCCAAGAGACGACGTTGGAGTGACGACTCAAGGATGTTGAGAAGTGAAGGTCTTAGAATTTGTCTCAGGTAGCGATTTGCAACTTTGAGAAGTCTGTCGTCGCTCGGAGCAATGTCGATTTTCTCAAGGCGCACGGGTTTGCCGGGATCCACGACGAGCACACCGTCTCGAATCTTGAGATCCGCTCCGGTGTATCCGCGTCTGTCGAGGAAAGAGCGAAGATGAAATGCTGCTTGGTAGAGGGGAACGTCCTTGTAGGCGGCGCTCTCGGGATCGCCACAGATCCATCTGAGTTCGGCGGCACTGAGGGGCGGATCAAGGGAGCTCGTGATTTGGACTTTAGGGCACGAGAGACTCGCGGGCTTGCGTGACCCGAGCGCAAGTACGCTACTCGACACAAAAAACGCTAGAAAAAATCGGGTGCACAGATGCGACAACATGGGAGTTTACGGGAACAAAGACTAGGCCTAGTATCCAAACTCGTGCAATCACGTTCTACGCTATTCTTATGGGTTGGTATGGGGGCACTTTTGGGAGCGCTTCTCGCTTCATGGCTCGCGCCAAAAGGCATTGCTTGGTACTTCGATCCACCCGTCGACATTGGTGTGAATTGTAAACAGGCCACCGAGTGGTCGATGTCTCGACTTCTCATCGCTCAGTTCTGGGGATTCGTTTTTGGAATGATCGCGACTCTCGCAATGCTCTTCATCTTCCGTCGCAAGAACAACAAAATCGACGTTTAAAACGGTGCCATTTTTTGTCATCCGCTGTCTGAAAAATCGACGTTTTTGGGGCTGGGACCCGAGGTTTTCGAAGCTTTGGGCGTGGCACGAAACCTGAACCTGTACCCAGCGTATGAAGCGGATTCTCACACCTCTTGCCCTGGCGATCACGGCGTCTTTAGCCGGATGTGGTGCTGAGATGTCCGTTGAGGAAATCGACTATCGGGCCGAGCAGCTCGTAGTCTCCAACTGGGAGACTGAAGTGCAGGAGCGTCTCTCCGATTTCAAAGAACCTGATCTGAGCAAAGCCCAAGAGAAGTATTCCTCGAAATTCCGCCTTGGGGGCGAGTTCGGTCGCAAGCTCCTCTATTTCACAGAATCTGACGACAACTGGGCCCGCGCCATTCGCAAGCGGCCTGAGGGTCTTCTCGATCTTTGCCCCGGTTACGCCATCATGAAGAAGTCCAACAAGGTTCTCGTATGGGCTTCGATCCTGGACGCTCTTTCGTTCAGCGAAACGGGTTATTCTTCTGCTCTGACCTTCAAAGAAAAGTTCAAGGATTCGAGCGGCGCGCGCGTCGTTTCGACGGGACTCTTCCAGCTGTCCCGCGAAAGTTCCAAAGCTCACGGTGGAGCTTGTAGAGCCGCCACGAACGACAAGCTCAAAGATGGAAGCTTCAATTTATTGTGTGCTTTCCAAATTATGGGCCACCAGATTCTCAAAGAGAAAGTTCTCATCTACGACGATAAAGGAGTTTACTACTGGTCGACTCTTTCGCGTGGTCGCAACCCCAAAGGGTTTGCGCGCTTCATGGGTCGTCTCTCACAACTCATGCAAGACGAACAGAGTTGGCCCCGTACGTGTGGCCTCCCCGAAAAGTTTTAGTTCTTAACCAACGACAATCCAGAAACCGATCGTGAAACTCACGAGCGCCGCCCAGAGGTAGCCCGATGGCCACTTCTTGGCGATAGCGCATTCTAGAAGCGTCGCAAAGAGCGGCGCTGTAATTGCGATTCCTGAAATCGTAGCGAGGTGGCCTTGTTGGATTGCGGCGAGATAAAGCGCGAGCGAAACAAGTGTGCCACAGACACTGGCGATGATCACTAAGCCGCGACGCTTTGGGGTCTCCGAGCGAAACCCTTCGAAGAGGCGGATAGGTCTTACAAACCATGAGACAAAGAGAAATCCGATAAGCGCTCCGCTGAAACGGTAGAAGTTTGCTTCTAAGCTCGTGATGCCGGGGCTTTGGTCAAACGCAAAACGCGTGAGAAGGACACCCGAGCAGTCGAAGAGAACGCCGACGAGTGCCCAGATCAGTCCGTTCCATTCCCAGTGCCCTTTGCTCTTGCGTGCCTCAAAACTGAAAATCAGCAGACAGGCGACGAAGAAGAAAATCCCAAGGAAACGATGCGTGTCGACGGCTTGGCCGAAGAGAAAATAAGCCATCGTTCCGAGAATGAGCGGATGGATTCCGAAGAGCATGAGCGTGCGTCCTGCTCCGATGACTCGGTAGGCATTGAAGAGGAAAACGTCTCCGATACAGAGACCCAGAAGGCCGCTCAGCATGAGGCAGGCGAGAGCGACACTCGGCAGTGCGTGGAGTTGTCCGAGGAACGGAAGCACGAGCAGCAAAACGGAAAATCCGAGGCTCGCCTTGAAAGCGTTCATCCACATGGAGGAATGCTTGCGACTGAATTCCGCGAACACGAGGCTCGCGGCACTAAAGAAAATATTGGATGCGAGGGCGTAGAGGATCGGGGTGTTCACTTAAGCGCTTCAGGCGGGCTTAGGTGCGCGATCGTATTTGATGACATCGACAGGGCAACCTTCTGCTGCAGCAACGATCGAACCCGTGTTAACGAGGGGAGCGTTGTCGCGAACAATACAGGTATCGGCCAAGACTTGGAACACGTCGGGAGCTTCGTTTTCGCACGCGTCGCAAACGATGCATCCGGGCTCGATCCAAACTTTCGAAATGATGAAGTCGAAAATCTGAGCCACTGCGGAACCGCCAGCCGAGGGGCCTTTGGATTTCGGGGCATCAGAAACAACTTCGACAACTTTTCTCCAAGGGAAAATACGTGCCGCAACGGACCAGGTGTCGGCCTCTTTCGGAGCGAGAACATCGGCTTCGAGTTTGGCGGCATCGACAGGAGTTTTCGTGAGAGCGGCGATAAGAGCTTTTTTGGAAACACGTTTGCGGACAGTGCGTCCGTCGGTCGCCTCAACTTCGAAGATGAGCTGGCTGCGCTTCAGTTCGCGCTCGTCTTGGAATGCCGTGAGGATTTTGAGTTCGTTCGGAATGAGTTTCAAGGGAAGAACGAAGCTACGCTTCTTGGCTTGCTTGTCTTCGAACGTGAACGAAGTGGCGAGCGAAATGCCGCCACGGAAAAGTTCGGTGTACTCGAGGCGGATTCGCGAGATTTTGTAGTCGAAAGATTCGTTGTCCCAAGTTACGAGCAAGCCCAGAGGTGAGCCTTGATCTTCTGCGAGTCCGGTGGCGACGGGATTCACGCGAATATTGCCGTACCAGTAATTGAAAACACGGACCGCGATGATTGCGGTGAGGGGTCCACCGATGATGATCACGGAAACAATGAGGGCAAGTGGCAACAACTCGAATGTCAGCATACGTCAAATCCGATTATCACACGATAAGCCGTTTTTCTTCAATGGCTTTCAATTGCTTAAGTCTTTGCTTTTTTGGGGGCTTTCTTGACGTGAGTCGTCTTCTCAAAGCTTTGCTCGTAGACCCTGATCAGGTCGTCAAGGTTGAGGTGTGTGTAGCGCTCGGTGGTGCTGAGTCGAGTGTGTCCCAGAAGCCTTTGGATTTCGGGGAGTTTTGTTCCGCGTTGAAGTAAATGACTGGCTAAAGAGTGGCGCAGACGGTGCGGGTGGAGCTTGAGATCGCTCTCGGGGACTAGCAGAGCCCAGTTTTCCACCCACCTGCGAAGTGTGCGAACATCTTGCTCGAAGGGTCCCCTTGAGCCTTTGAGGGAGGCTCTCAGTTTTAGAAACAAACGCAGGGCTTCGGCGGTGAGGGGGACGACGCGACGCTTCTTTCCCTTACCAAGAATCTCTAAGCTTTCTTCGGATCCGCGCAGTTGAGTCCAGTGAAGCGCTTGGGCCTCCGAAATCCGCAGTCCGGATCCATAAAGAAGCTCGAAGAGAAGCTTTTCGCGGGGATCCTTTTCTTCAAGAGCTTCGCGGATTTTTAGAAGCACGTCTTCTTCTGCAACTTTCATGAGCGTCTTCGGGACGCGCGGTCTCTCGAGGTGGCGCTGAAGATCGCTCGAGAGATGGCCGCGGCGTTGAAGAAATTCGATGAATCCGCGGAGGGCGCTGATCTTCTGGGCCTGGCTCGAGGCTCCCAGCGTGTTCGAGCTTTCGCGAACGTGATCGCGCAGAATAGTTGCGTCAAGAAACTCGCTCGGCTTAAGGGTCTTCGGCTTATCAAGATGAGCAAACTCGAGAAGACAACGCGCGTGATGGAGATAAGAGCGCTGAGTGTGGGCGCTGCGATGTTTTTGCAGAGAGAGTTCGGACGCGTAGCTCTCGAGAAGATCTTCAAGTTCGGTGGGCAAGCTTTGCGCACGTAACTTGGTCGATGCTAGACTGGACGTCATGAAGATTAGGATAGCATGTTTTCTCGTTCTTCTTGGGTGTTCCGTATCGTCTCAGGCCGCCAGCCTTTCGAGCAACTTGAGCGAGTCGGATATCAAGCACGTGAACAGCGTTGTCATTTTTCCATCGATGCATCGCTCGTGGACCGGGCACTCTCTCAGTCCCGAAGGACCTCTTGGTTTTGAACTCGGCGTGGAAACGGCGTTCATATTCCGTCGCGATCTTCTCGAACTCGGCGATCGTCACGGCGTTGCCCCGAGTGTGATTCCCGTTCCTCGCATTTGGACCTCCGTCGAAGTGCCGATGAACATCAAGCTCAGCGGCCATGTGGGGCTCGGAGCTTTGTTCGATGGTATTGGCACTTTTGGTTTTGCTGGGCAATGGACCTTCCTTAAAGATCCGGCTGAAGACACGTCCTTTGCGGTCGATTTTCGCTACACCCGCGTGAATATTTTCGGCGACGGTCACTCGAACTTGATGGGATTTGCGGCGCAAGCTTCGAAAGATCTTATTGTCTGGCAACCTTATGCCGGCGCAGGATTCCTTGTCGCGAATACGACGCTCAATTCGGACGTTGTTGCGAGCGGAGTCGAAATCGGTCCGCATACATCTGCGACGTATCACTTGTTCGTGGGTGCGCGCATCGATCTCATTGCGAAGCTTTCGATTCAGCTCGACGTGATGGCATCTCGCCCTAGCGTGGGTGTGCTTCTTGAGAGAAGTTTTTAGTTTGAAGAGCTCACGCAGGAAATTGCTCAATCCCTCGAGCCCAGCGGGTTAAAAAACACGGTGGGTGCTTAAGTTCGGCTGAGATTTACCGATACGTTTTAGAGCCGGTTGGTTCTAAAACGTACCCAGACGATACAGATAGCGCTTACTATCTGTATCACCTTTAAAATCTTCAAGATCAGTTCGACAGTATCGAGGTGGCACATGGTGCCTCCTTTCTGCTGTCTACCTTTCCTGGCAAAGGCTCCTGCGTGAGCAAGGAGGCCTTTGCAAATGCTTAGCCAATTTTAAAAACGATCAGTTGATCTTCTTGAAGGCGGGTTTGTCGCCGTCTTGCTTGAAGTCGTAGACCCACGCGACGCCCGTGCCGATCTCGGTCTTGAGAATCTGCTCAGGGCTCATCTTTTCGATTTCCATTACGATCGAACGCAGGCTGTTGCCGTGTGCGACGACGAGAACGTCTTTGCCCGAAGCGAGTTCGGGAACGATGTGCGCGCGGAAATAAGGAAGCGTGCGTGCGGCGGTGTCTTTGAGGCTTTCTCCATTGGGCGGAGGAACGTCGAAGCTGCGGCGCCAGATATGCACTTGTTCTTCGCCGAACTCTTGCGCAGTTTGTGCTTTGTTTTTGCCTTGAAGATCGCCGTAGTGGCGCTCATTCAACGCTTTATCTTTGGTGATGGGAAGATCGAGTCCGAGTTGTTCGAGCACAAGAGTGAGCGTGTTCTGTGCGCGTTTCAAGGCCGAGGTGAAAGCGATGACAGGTTTGATGCCGAGTGTTTTGAGTTGGCGTCCCGCATTGCGCGCTTCCTCTTTGCCTTTTTCAGTCAGCTCAACATCGAGCCAGCCCGTGAAGATGTTTTCGACGTTGTATTGTGATTGTCCGTGGCGGATGAGGATGAGTCGGCTCATGAGTTCCCTTTCGATTTTTCGATAAGATGGGTGGTGGAGTAACCGTCGAGATAGGCTGCGTAGTGCACGCGACCGTTCCAAGATTTCATCAGCGCTTCTTCGGGAATATTTTTTCCCTGCCAGTCGGCGCCTTTGACGTGAATGCTGGGGCGAATGGTCTTGAGCCATTCTTCAGGAGTGTCCTCATCGAAAATACAGACGGCATCTACGCACGAAAGCGCAGCGACGACGTAAGCGCGGTCTTCGGCGGTATTGAGAGGGCGCGAAGGGCCTTTGAGCTTTTTAACGGATGCGTCCGCGTTGAGGGCGACGATCAGGATTTCTCCTAGCGACCTGGCGTACTCCAGATATTGAACGTGTCCTTTGTGAAGCAGGTCGAAGCAACCGTTTGTGGTAACGACCAAGCCGCCTTGCTGGCGACCGGATTCACAGAGGTTCTTGGCTTCTTCCCAGTTTAGAATTTTCTTCACAGATGCTTTTTGTAGCAAAAGACGTAGTCGAAACCAATTCTTTTGCCGCCGTTTCTTGCAAGAATCTCGAGGGCCCAGAGGGGTGGGCAAGAGAGGGAGAGCGATTCCCAGAGGTGACAGAGGATCATTTCGCGGGAATCGCTCTCGTGGCGGGGCTGGAGTCCGAAAAGCTGCATTCCGACCGTGCGTCCGAAAAGACCGATGCAAAGAGTGCGATAGCAGAGTGAGGAAACGAGAAGTGCGCCGCCGACGCTCGCCATGAGGGAAAGTGGTGAGGTGGGGAACAGAAAATTCGTCGGTGCTCCGAGAGAAATCGGGGTGAGCACTAAGAGCAGCATGCATCCGACCAAAGGAAGAAGGTGATCAAGGCTTTGGGACAGGAAGATACTGCGATTCATCGAGATGTGTTTCCTTTGGAGAGAAGCTGAATCTGGTAGAGGGCAGCGACGCACGCCGTGGGGACTTTGAGGATGCGGGGGCCTAGTCCAAGAGGACTGACATCGGAACTTTGTGACATGAGGTCTCTTTCTTTTGGGGACCAGCCCCCTTCGGGACCAATAAAAAGAGCGAGAACGTCGTGCGGCTTGAAGTTGGCGGCGGGCGTGAGACCAAGAGTGCCGCTCCGTGAAAGATCTTCGTCGGCGAAGAAGGCTGGGCCCTTGAGCGTTTTCAAGGCGTCGCCGACGCTAACCCATGTTTCGTTGATCTGCGGAAGATGCGGAGCACGGCACTGTTCTACGGCAGCTTCGAGGACTCTTCGTGAACGCTCAACAACGGGCTCACGTTCTTTTTGGGAGTAGTCGTTATGGTCGCTCAGTAGGAACGTAATCTCTGAGACGCCCATCTCTGTCGATTGAGAAAGGGTTTGTGAGAGGGTGTCTCGACGAGGGGGGGAGAGATAGAGGTGGATACGGGGACTTGCGGACGCATGTTCTTCGATGTCATTCACGCGGAAAGTGTAGGGTCTCGCTGAACTGCACACCGTATTCACGATCCGACCTCTTCCGTTCAGAAAACTTACGCTTTCTCCCGTGCGGATGCGAAGTGCTTTCAGATGGCGAGAGAGCGTCGAGGGCAGCGCTGTTTCGGAAAACTCGAATCCTTGGGAAAACTCGCAATTCGGAAACAAGAATGCGTGCGCTTGGGTCATCGTCTAAAGGTCGAGGGCGCTGAGCACCCGCCCTTTCCCGGAGTGTTTAGCTTTAAGAAGTGCGCGATCCGCCTTGTCGACGAGTTCGGTTGTGCTGGAAGCATCGTCGGGGTAAGTCGCAACGCCGAGGCTCAGACTGATCGAAGTGGACTGCAGCACGGCTTGAAGATGACGATTGGCGATCTCGATTGCGGTCGGGCGCGTGACTTCGGGAAGGATGATCGTAAACTCTTCGCCGCCGTAGCGCGAAACGGTGTCTGCGCCTCGCTTTCCGAGTTCGAGGCATTGCGCGACTTTGTGAAGAACCTTGTCTCCGTACAAATGCCCATGCTCATCGTTGAATTTTTTGAAATTGTCGATGTCGCAGACAATGAGCGAAAGCGGACGGCCGTAGCGTTTTGCTCGCGAAAACTCCGAATCGAGTCGCTCCCAGAAGTAGCGATTGTTGGCGACGCCTGTCAGCGAGTCGACGAGGGCGAGCCTGCGAAGTTCTCGGTTTTCGCGCTCGAGTTCGTTGACGCGTTGGGCACGCTCCACGATGTTCCTCAACTCGTCCGGTTCCCAAGGCTTGGTCATAATGGAGTTGATGTGAGCGCGGTTGATGGTCTCCGGGAGGCCAGCGAGATCGATGAAGGCCGTAAGAAGAATTCTCTGACAATGGGGCTGCAGGGCCAGAGCTTTTTCCAGGACCTGGAGACCGTTCATTTCGGGCATCTTCAAGTCGCTGACGATGACCGCAAATTCCTGCGATTCGAGTTTCGCGATGGCTTCGGACGGAGAATTGCAAACAACGATTTCGGCATGACGACGTAGATCGCGAGCGACGGCTTTCGTGATCTCGACGGCATCGTCGAGAATCAGGATCGGCAGCAGACTTTTAATGAGACGCTCGGTCATGGTTACGTCGTTACTCCTTGCGTGCGTCGAGCAGTGAGGTCCATGCTCCGATCGTATTCAGGTTGTAATCCTTAAGCCGCGACGTCGCGACGGCAATGTTGTTGGGGTACCAGAGGGGAACATAGGGGGTCTCTTCCGCGACGATTTCTTGGGCACGGTCATAGAGAGCTTTACGGATTTCGACTCTGGATTCTTTTGCCCCGTCGGTGACGAGCTTGTCGACTTCTTTGTTGGAGAAGTAAACGCGGTTGCGTCCAGGAGGAACTTGGCTCGTGTGGAAAATTTTGTGCATGATGTCGGGTTCGGTTACTGCCGTCCAGCGGAGTGAGAACATTTCAAAATTTCCTTTTTGGACATCTGTGAAGAACGTCGCGAACTCGTAGGGCTTTAGATTTACCTTGATGCCGACTTGTTCGAGTTGTTCTTTGATGACCATCGCGATCGAAGTTACGTCGCGATCCGAACTAGTTTTGATTTCGATCTCGAGATTTTCTGCCTTGGCTTCCTTAAGAAGTTTCTTGGCTTGTTCGGGGTTATACTCGTAATCTTTCAAATCGTTCTTATGGTAGTAGTTCAACGGCGAAAGAACCGAGTTGGCTTTCGAGGCGAGGCCATAGAGTTTGTGTTTGATAATCGACTCACGGTCGATCGCGTAGGCAACCGCTTGGCGAACGCGGACATCTTTGAATTTAGGCAGTCGCAAGTTGAAGCCGAGGTACTGGAAGGTGTTTCCGGGCTTGTCAAAGACTTGGAGTCCAGGAGTGTTGCGGGCCTCGACGACTTTTTGGGGCGAGAGAGCGTTGACGAGGACGTCGATCTCGCCCGATGTGAGCGAGAGCCAGCGAGTTGTGGGGTCTTGAGCCATGCGAACGATGATCTTGTCGAAGAAATAGGGTTTGGCTTCGCGGACGCCATTCTTGTAGCGAGCGAATTTTTCGAAGCGCTCGAAGACGATGTCTCGTGTGTCTTGGGAGACAAATTTGTAGGGTCCAGATCCGATGGGAGGGGCGACGCCTGCTGCCATCGCGACTTTGCGGGGCTGAATGCGGACTGCGGTGACATCGCCAGCGAGGAATGAAGCTTTAGGGGCGTTGAGTTCGATGCGGAACTTAAAGGTCTCGGGACAGCTGTATTCTTTGACGTCTTCGAAAGCCGACTTGATGCGAGAGTTGTCGCTCGAAGCTTGTTGAAAAGAAGCCAGAACGTCGTCACAGGTGAGGGCTGTGCCATCATGAAACAATGCGTCTTGGGGAAGCGTGAACTCGAAGAGTTTGGCGCCGTTGTCGGTGAAGGCCGTTGCGAGATCTGTCTCGGGCAGCATCTTGTCGTTGATTTGCATGAGACTTTGAGTGAAGAGGCTGATGACCTGACTTGAGGTCGCATCCATTGTCGTCCGGATGTCCAAGTTTTTGACTTCGCTTTCGATGCCGATGATCAGAGTTTTTGAGTCGCTTGCCTTGGTGCCGGTACAGGAGGCGAGTGAGAGGAGAATGATAGGGGCGACAATGTTCCGCATGGCTCTTAGCATCATGCCCTTAGCATAACGAAAAAGTGTGATTTAATGGAGGCTCATGGGATCTTTATTGGGCTCTCTTAGGAGAGGGTGCGTCGTAGTCAGTCTCTTCGGATGCGTGGGCGTCGGATCGGCTGTTGCGGCAACGCAAGATCCTTTCGTTGAAGCGCTCCACAAACGACTCAATTTTGTTTTCAAAAATGACAAACGTGGACGCGAGAACCTTGGCGTCTCGGTTTTCTCTCTGTCTCGACAAGAAACTCTTTTCGAGTTGAACGCTGAATCTCCGTTGATGCCGGCATCGACCGTGAAACTTCTCACGGCTGTCGTGGCTTTAAGAAAACTTGGGCCGGATTACACCTACAAGACGATGGTCTATGCCGACAAAGCTCCGAAGAACGGAGTGCTCGAAGGCAACCTATATCTCAAGGGAGGCGGAGACCCTTCTCTTGTGACCGAGCGTCTCTTTTTACTCGCGGCGGATGTCCTTCGCACTGGCATCAAAGAAGTTCGCGGCGATATCGTTGTCGACGACTGGATCTTCGATCAGATCGGCCATGACCCCCGCCGAATTCCAACCGAGACGGATCGTCCCTACAACGCACCGGTCGGAGGCCTGAGCTTCAACTACAATTCGACCACGGTCTATTTTCGGCCCGGAGAAAGGCTGGGCGATCCTGCCCGTGTTTTTGTGGAGCCGGATACGGGTTATGTACGGATCAAGAACGACGCAAAAACCAGCAAAGCGGGTTCGGCTTACAAGATCGATGCCGTTCGCGCGAGCAGTGACGAGAGCGGAGACACGATCCGTGTCACGGGTAGCATTCCTCTAGGGATGACTGAGCAACGCCGCTATTTCAACATCGTCTCCCCGTCGAGCTATTCCGGATATGCGATGAAGATGCTTCTTGAGATGAGGGGCGTAAGGTTCGCGCAATCTTCAAAAATCGTTCACAAGGAAGTTCCGCATACTGCGATCAAGATCACGGAACTCGGCAGTCTTCCTTTGAGCGAGATCGTGAAGCTCATGAATAAGTATTCCAATAACTTCATCGCGGATACGATTCTCAAGACGCTCGGCAAAGAACTGCGCGGCAGTCCGGGTACCATGGACAAAGGTCTCGAAGTTCTCAACGAAGAAGCTCTGCGCCTCGGTCTCGACACCAAAGGTCTCAATCTCGTTTCGGGTTCGGGCCTCACGCGTATCAACCGCATGAGCACGCGCCAGTTCATTCAACTGATCAACGCGTCTTATCTTGATTTTGAAGTTCTTCCCGAACTCCTCTCATCTCTCCCTATCGCCGGACGCGACGGGACTCTCAGAAGTCGAATGCATGGCACACAGGCTTTCGGGCGTCTGCGCGGTAAGACAGGTAGTATCGACGGCGTTGCGGCGATTGCGGGCGTGGTTCAAAGTCGCGGTGGCGAACTTCTCGCATTCTCAGTGATGATGAATGATGCGAGCAAGGACAATAGTGTTATTCGAAACTGGCAAGATCCCCTGGGTCAGGCTTTGGCCGAGTTCAGTCGCAAGAATCCGCTCAGCGAAAAACCTTCTCCTTCGGGACCCACTATCCGAGGAAAACGATGAAGGTCTCGCGCTGCTTCTTGTGGGCTGCGCCGCTCATCTTCGCAAGCTTCGCTCTGGAAGCGCGCGAAGCAGAAGTCCTCGCACGTTTTCTGGAATCTTCACGCGAACTCCGCGTTCATCGTTCCGAAATGCTTTCGCGGTTTTCTCAAGAGCAGGCCTTGGCGAAGGAAGAGCGCAGCAAGGGACTGCGACTTTATTTCCGTTGGGCGCCTCCGAACCGAGAGCAGCTGCGCAACCTCAGCCTCACTTTCGAAAGCGAAGGGAAGCTCGCGCGCGAGTCGATTCCAATTCGCGAAGAACATAGCTGGGGCCTGCTATGGTATTCGGCGCTTCTGCCACAACCCAAGGCCGACATCGGTGTTCTGAGAATCAAGGCGGATGTCGAATCAAGACATTTCCGGACGCCGTTCCAGTCACTTCGTGAAGTCAGCGTCTACGAGGGTACTTTGCCTCTCGTGCTTAACGCGGTGAATGGGCCGCTTCGAATCATCGTCGCACTCGATTCGGAATCTCCGTTCGCAGCAAGAAATCAATCCGGCAGATCTCTTCGGCTTAGCCTGCTGCCGAGAGAAGCTGTTCGCAGTGAAGCGAGGACAAGATGAAGTTCTGGCTAGCGTTCCTCGCATTGGCATCGAGCTCCGCCTACTCGCAGAAGATGAGCGTCGAGAACGACATCGTCAAACGTTGGCTCGCAGAAGACAAGGCTCCCGCAGCTGCGGCGTTTCTTGATGCTTCGATTCTCGTCGGCGACAGCAGCACTCCCGAAGAACGCATTCGTCTTTATCTTCTGAGTGCGATCGCTCATGCGCAGACGGGTCATTTTGTGAATTCCTACCGACGCGTAAGACAAGCTGAAGATCTTTTGGAATGGAGCAGTTTTAAAGATCGCCTGACCTACGACTCAAAATCCCGCGATCGTATTCGATCTTCCATTGATCTTGTTCTTCACGATCTTCGGTCTTTCGAGGGCAAAGCGCGTGACGAGGTGCTTAAATGACTTCTTTGCGAACGATGCTGACTTTCGGAAGCTTGGTGCTAGTAGGTGTCTCTGCGACTTCGGAAGCTTCCCTCGATTCGGCTTTCGACCGCTTCGAGAGTGCGCAAGCTCAGTCGCTTGTCGAAGATTTCTGGGCCCACCAGCGTCGTCTCGTCCAGTCCCGTTTCGTGAGTTCTGTGGGTGGCCAGAGCGCTGAAGACTCTTTGATTAAGATCGAATGGTATCTCAGATTGGGCCCGGCTCGTTCGCCGATCACTCTCGACGACCTCAAAGTCGTACGCGATCCCGGGCTTCTGGACGAGGTTCTTTGGTCGCTTCTCAATGAGGCCGTGCTCGGAGATGTCTTTCTTAGCTCAAACGACTGGGAGGGCATCCGCGCCTCCATCGGCGAATTTTTACGGGGACACACGTTGCGTCGAGCCTTGCTTGAAACGGATCATGCCGCTTGGTGGGCATGGATACAGGACTTGCCGCTAAAGAATACTAAGACGTCTTGGGAGCTAAAGACGTTGCAGCAAGTTCTTATCGCACGTGAGACTTCGGATCCTTTGGCTTCTCTTCAGCAATATTGCAGCGCGAGTCGTGAAATACCTGCGGATCAGGGCGCTGCCGGGCTCACGCTCGCTCGTCAACTTCGCGCGTCTTTCCCGGATAGTATCGTCAAACAGAGACAGCTTCTGCGCGAAGTCTTCACTCGCAAAGTTCCTTGCCAACGCCTCTTCAAAGATCTCGCAGAAGTTTACGAAGAGCGTCAGAATTTCGATGTGGCTTCGGAACAGCGCTCCTATTCGCTTCTTCAGAAACTCGAATCCGGCAAGGCTCTCAACTCAGCCGAACTCCGAGATGTGGCCCACTCTTTGTTCGAGGCGGGTGAGTGGGGCAAGGCTTTCGAATTTTATTCGAGAGCTCGCCAAGAAGGATCTAACGATCTCGATGTTCGCGTCAGGGAAGTCGTTTCCGGCGTGCGAGCAGAAAAAGTAAAGTTCAAAGACATCACCGAGACGAGCCGCACTTTCGAAAACGTCTTGCACGAATCTTTTCAGTCGATCTATCGCGACGAAGTTCTCCGTGCTTATGCGTCGTTCTTGGAATCTCGGAAGGATCTTGAACCCGCCGTCGAAGTTTGGAAATGGAATTACCAGTACGCCACACTTAAATCTCAGCGTATCGAAGGTCTCGAAAAGAGCATTTCTCTCGCAGCTCAGTGGCTTGATCAAGGTCAAATGGGTTTAGCCCGTAAGACAGAAGCATTAGACTGGCTCGATTCGATTTCCACTTTACGCCGTCTGAGTCCTTCGAGTGCTGTCCTGAAAAAACAGATTCCGAGCGCGGAAGCTCGCATGAAGCGTCTGGGACTTCTGGGAGAAGCCGATATCCGAGCAAGTTTGGGTGAAGCCCAGCGAGGACCGAGATGATAAAGTCATGGCGAAATACCTTGCAGGTCGTAACATTGTTACCGGCCTTCATCGGTATCGATACCACGCGACATCTTATCGAAGCGTGGCCCCTTCTCGACGTAAATACGGGATTGCAAGAGACTCCTCCCGAGGCGAAAGCTTCAAAACGTTTGCGTGTCCAAGTCGAAGAACTTCGTCAACTTCTCAAGGACCTCTTGGATTCTCTTGGAACGAGCGAAGAGGTCGCCTGCCGCGAAACGGCGAGCAATGCTTTGCTGATGCTCACAGAGCGTTTTGAGAAGCAGATTCCGCACTTTCTTGCATGCTCCGGATCCTGTAGGGCTTCGGTCGCCAGACTCGAAGAGTTCGTCGATGCGCTAAGAAGTCTTGAGACTGAACTCTCGGGTTGTCGCCGCACGCGCACCTTGGGCAAGTGGCTGCTCGAAAGAGAAACGGGCCTCACGGGACGGATCGGTCTTGAGGGAGTGAGGGCTACAAATCCAGTTGGTGATGTTGAGGGTGCCGAAAACAGTGAACTCTCTTACGGCATCGACGTCGGTCTCAGTGGTGCATACCGCTCCGAAAAGTCGTGGCATGCGCTCGACGCCGAGGGAGCCTTCATGCTCTTTCCTTCGCTTCAGCAAGAAATCGACTACGCCTTTCATCAGGAGAACGTCTTTCAGGCCGGATCCCAAGCTCTGAGGGCGCAAGTTGGTCTCGAAAAACGCGGTCAGTGGCTTTGGAACACAAATGAACGCGGAACGCGAAGTGTTCAGGAGCTTGATGCCGGATGGCGTCTTGTTCCTGGTTCCTCAAGGGCTCTTGAAATTATGGGACGCTACCGCAGCGAAAAGTGGGATCCGACTTTGTGGTCCAAGCGAAGCCTCGGTGCTTCAACAAACTATGTTCTCAACGAGTCTCTGCACGATGACCTGAAGCTCAAGGGCGGATTTATGATCGAAACGCTCAAGCATCTCGACGCGCCTTTGTTCGTGACGAGCGCAGGCATCGCTTATGAGAGACGCGGTTTCGGTGACGTTTCGGCTCGCATGAATCTCGGACTTCAGGATCGAAGAACCTCAGATCTTGGAGCGGCACTTTGGCCCGATTTTCTTCTGGCGCTCGAAGGCCGAGACCTCCTCACCGCCGGACTTTTCCCGAGCGTCTCGCTGGGTTTGAATCCCGAATCTACTCCGTGGTCTCCGACGACTTTGATGGCGAAGAGCTCCTGGGGTCTCAGATACCTGAGCGGCAACATTGAGTTGCCTGCAGAGTTCGTGCTGTCGCAGGCGTTTCATCGAGGTTTCACGGGACAAAAGCGCGATGACCGAACGATGAGTATTTCCCTGCGGCCGATCTATAAACTCTCCGAGGCCGCTAAGCTCAGTTTGCCTACGAAGTGGACACACTTCTGGGTCCTAAGAAGCGAAACGAGCGCCGACGATAGAGAAGGAAGCTATCCTTCGAATTCTTTCAAGAACTTCGAAACAACATTGAGGTTGCAATATGACTTCTAAGTTTCAATTCTGGTCTCTAGGCGGTAGCGGAGAGGTGGGCATGAACTCGCTGTTCATGCGCTTCGGAGAAACTCTCGTTCCCATCGATGCGGGAATTCTCTTCGCCGAACCTAATGATTTTGGCATCGAAAGCCTCCACGCCGATTACCTTAGATTTTTCAAAGACCACAGCCCGGATTTCTGGCTGATCACACACGCTCATGAGGATCATATCGGGGCATGCGCGGCCCTGATCGAAGCAGCGGCATCCTATTCTGACGACAAAGTTCCCACGATCTATGCCCCGCTCTTTGCTTGCGAACTTATCAAGGCAAAAGTCCTCGACGACATTCGCGCTCCTCAAGCGCGTCGCTTCATGCACAAAATCGTGCCCATCGAATCGGGGCGTTCTCTGCAACTCGCTCCGGGACTCAGTGTACGCTTTATTGAGACCAGGCACAGCACGCTTCAGTGCAATGCTTTGGCCTTCGACTGGAAGGATTCTTCGGGGCGAGTCACTCGTGTTCTGCACACGAGCGATTTTAAGCTCGACGAGAATACTTACGAAGATGGCGTGATTGGACTCGACGCCTTCGACTGCTTCGACGGCGAAGCTCCAGATTTTCTTTTCATCGATTCCACGAACGCTGAACGAGAAGGCCACACGATCGCAGAGAAAACGGTCATTCCCAATCTTAAAAGGCTCATCGCAAACGAGGAGGGGCGCGTCTATGTGTCGCTCTTTTCCTCGAATGTTTACCGAATGGCCGCACTGATGAACATGGCCAAAGATCTGGGACGCTCGGTTTGTCTCGCGGGACGGAGCTTTAGTTCCGTGCACCGAATCGCACGCGACCACGGGTTCTACGGAAAAATATGCCCGGATCTTCAAGGGGCGCACATTCTCCCCCCCGAAGATTTTCTGCGACTGGAAAGACGACGTCAGCTCGTCATTTGTAGCGGGAGTCAGGGCGAAAGGCGCAGTGTTCTGATGCGCATGTCCCAGGGGCAGCATTCGGATTTCAAAGTCGAGGAAGGCGACACCGTCGTCTTGTCGAGCAAAGTGATTCCCGGTAACGAAAAGTCGATTTCGAGACTGATCAACGGTCTGCTGCGCCAAGGGGCCACGGTTCAATGGGGCGATATTGCCAAAGTCGCCGCCGGAGGACCCATCCATGGTAGCGGTCATGCGAGACGTGACGAAATCCATGCGGTCATCGAACGCCTTCGCCCGCACCACGTGATCCCCGTACACGGCGAACTCCGCCAACTGAAAGCCTGTGGTGATATCGCGCGTGACGCCTGTGGCGGCGAGATCCACATCTGTGAGAATCTTACGCGACTCAAGTTCGAGACGGGTCTCAGTGGAGTTTGGGAGATTGAATCACGCGAGCCTCTTCCCTACGAAGGCCGTACGCTTCGCTTCGAAAGTTTTACCGCACTCAGCACCGACCCTTTTTTGCGAGTGAGAAAGAGGGCCGCTCAGGGAGGCTTCATCTCGCTGTGCTTGGATTCGATGGGACGAGTGAGTCTTGCGTGCGAAGGAATCGTTCCCCGAATGGGAGACGACAACCAGCGTTCTCTCGAATCCCTTCGCGAGAACATCCTCGATTGGACCCAATCACGCTACAAATACCTCTACCGCGATGGAGTGTTTCAACAGCAAGATCGGAGTCAGAGCGAAAACGATATGGGAGACGAGCTTTCTCGTCTCGTTCGTAAGTTCTCGGGCGCTCGTCCCTTCGTGGTCGTTCATCTTGTGGGGCTGTGATGAAAGTCTTCATTCAGCGTGTCTCGATGTATTCCGCCCTTCGCTCGCAAGAAGATCTTGCCTCGGAAATCTTCGAAGATTCTTTCGCGGGCGTAGGCTTCATCGTGCTCCTGGGTTGGCTCAAATCCGACGAGGATCGCACGGATCTTGATGCCGCCGAGAAATGGATCGTCGAAAAAGTTCAAGGGCTAAGGGTCTTCCCGGATTCCGAAGGAAAAATGAATCTGAATCTCGAAAAGTACATGGAGGTCAACGCGATTGAGGGTGGCATCATGTGGGTTCCGCAGTTCACGCTCGCGGGACGCCTCGATTCGGGGTTCCGCCCGTCATTTACCGATGCGATGGCTCCGCAGATCGCTAAACGGCGCTTCGAAAATTTGATCGCCCAGATCGGAGCCACGCCCCGACCTTACAAACAAATCTACGGTCGCTTCGGCGCAAATATGGAACTCAGTTTCACCAACTGGGGTCCTCTCAGTCTGTTGTTGGAGCGCTAGACGATGTCCCAACCTCTCATCTATGCGATCGATTTCGGGACATCGAACTCGCTCTTGGGGGCGGCAGCCGCCGACACGCTTCACGAACTGGCGCCCCTTGATCCGAGTGCCGTTGATCCTCAAGTGCTTCGCAGTCTGATGTACTTCGAGCCCAAGCGTCCGGTTGTGTTCGGACTCGAGGCGATCCACCACTACACCGACACTTCCATGAGCGGTCGTTTCCTGCGATCCTTCAAGCGATTCTTACCCATGAAAAGTTTCGAGAATACTCTGATCGAAGGCCGGCTCTGGAGCCTTGAGGAAATTGTCGGGCGTTTCCTTAGAGAAATGCGCGAACGCGCCAATACGCACTACGGACAAGACGTGGAGAGCGTGGTCATGGGGCGGCCTGCAGCTTTTTCGGAAGACGCCGATGCCGATGCGCTCGCTCAAAGTCGACTCGAGTCCGCCGCGAAAATTGCGGGATTCAAGTACATCGAGTTTCTCCCCGAACCTGTCGCTGCCGCGTATCGCTATCGCCATCAAATGAAGAAAGAAGAAGTCGTGCTCGTGGCCGATTTCGGTGGGGGAACTTCGGACTATACCGTTCTCAAACTTTCTCAAAACACCTTTAAGCCGCAGGACGTGCTCGCGATAGGTGGCGCACCTGTGGCGGGTGATGCTCTCGATGCCTCACTCATGAAGAATCATGTGGCCCGAAATTTTGGATCTGAGGTTTCGTACCGTGTGCCCTTTGGAAGCAATGTCCTGCAGATGCCCAAAGGGATCATCTCCTATTTGAACTCGACCGCTCATATCAATTTTCTCAACAGTCGCGAGAACCGCGAATTCCTTGCGCGTGTGAAAAGTTGGTCGTTGGATTCCGAGGACCGCAGGGTCATGGAGCAGCTCGCCTCGCTTCTCGAAAATCAGCTCGGATTTTCTGTTTTTGAAGCCATCGAAGCCGCCAAGAGAGTCCTCTCGGACAAGGAAAAAACCGAGATCGTCTTCACTTATCCCGACATCAAGATTCGGGAGCCTGTGACCCGCAAGCAGTTCAGAAGCGATTCCGAGGACGAAGTTTCGAAGATCTTCGCGGCCCTCGACGCGACTCTTCAGAGGGCGGGCCTCAAGGCCGACGACATCGACCGTGTTTGCTGTACGGGTGGAACGGCAAAAGCGCTAGTGATTCGTGAGCAGCTTTTGAAACGTTTCGATGAGACTCGTCTCGAAAACTTCCGCAACTTCACGTCGATCGTCGAAGGACTTAGCGAGCGCGCTCAACAAATCTTGCAGGCCTGAAAATGAAAAAGGCTCCTTCCCTAAAATGGGAAAGAGCCTTTTTTAGGAATCTAAAGAAAATTTAGAGGACGTCTTGAGAAGAAGCGATTCCAACGCCCACTTTGGCGGGGGTTTGGAGGAAGCTTGGGATCTTCTCGGTGAGAACGCGCTTAGGATCGTTCGCAAACTCAAGCATGTAGAGCAGGGGCTTGAGGTTCGCTTGGAACGTAGGCTCGATCACGGAGGGGTTGGGGTAGAAACCGCCGCCCCACATGCTGTTTGGGCTGAGTTCGAACGTGAAGGCAAAGATGCCGTGCGTTCCGTAAGCCCAATCGGTCGTGTCGCCGCTAGCGATGTAGAGATCCGAAGACTGTTGGGGAGTGTACTGGTTCCACGCAGCCATATCGTTCGCCATTTTTACGAAGACAGGAAGATCAGCAGGGTCGCCTTGTTTCTCGCCGATCTTGTCGTAGGTTCCGCCCCAAGGGTAGAGGATGAGTTCCGAGAAGGTGTGGGTCGAGAGCAAAGTCGTCATGCGGGGTTGTGTGTCGACGAAGTGCTTGACGTTCTGAGTTTCGATTTCGGAGAAGGCTGCGGGCCCCATATAAACGTCGGAGCTACCGTCGCTTGAAGAGCCGCCTGTGCCCCAGCCCCAACCGTAGTTGCGGTTCAGGTCGACGCCGACGGTGCCGTTGCCGTTGTTGCGGCGGTTTTTGCGCCACATCTGACCGCGGATTCCGTTGCGATAGTCGTAGACGTGACCATCGGGGTTAACGATGGGGGCGATGTAAACTTCGCGGGTATCGAGCAAGCGCTTGATGTCTGCGTTTGTCGCGTATTGCGAAACGAGGTGCTTCGCGTACATGAGAGGAATTTCGACCGAAAGGTGTTCGCGAGCGTGGTGGCAACCCATGTAGAAAATGACGGGAAGCTGCTCAGTCTCAGCTTGGCCGAGAGTTTTTGAGCTGATGCGAAGCATGGGAACGTCACGGTTCTCACCGCTACGGCCGAGGCTTGTCAGGGTGACAAGGTTGGGGTTGTTCTTCGCGAGATCTTGAAGCTGCTGGGCGACTTCGGTGTAGCTCGTGAAGCGAGAGGCGTCCGGCGAAGCCCCCATTTCGAACCAACGCTCTTGAAGAGGGCGTGCGGTTGTTTTCAGGTTAAGACGCTCAACGCGTTTAGCGTCTTCCAAAGTTCCCAAGAAAAAAACTTTGTCGGAACGAATTTCATCGAGAGCGTAACCAAGGCGCGCCACGAGACTGCGGGCTTCTTTGTTGTTCGCTTTAACTTCGATGTAATGTGTTGGCTCTTGTGAGTGGGCAGCGTTCGCGTTGAAAGCAGAAGCTCCCATCGACAGAACAAGTGCCGTACGAAGCGAAGTGCTTCGAATTGCGGAAATCATCGTCATTTTAATCCCTCCCAGAATTCCATGACATTCTACCTGGGAAAGTCTATAAAATCGAAACGATGCCCCTGAAAAGTTCTTACATTGCAGGCTTTGAGACGCAACGGGACTTTATCCGAGTCCGTGGGGCAGATTCTCTGCGATTTTTGCAGGGAATGTGGACGAGCGATTTGAAGCTCGCGAGCTCGCACTCTCCCTCTGGAGGCACCTCGTATCTTCTCAATCTCAAAGGGCGTCCCGTTGCGCCGGCGCTGATTCTTTGCATCACCGACAAAGATTTTGTGATCGCCGTTCCGCAAGGCTGGGGCCAGAAGGTCATCGAGGCTCTGGATCGTTACATTGTGGCCGATGATGTGGAACTTTCTCTCGATACGACCTGGAAAGCATGGACGATTTTCGATTCGGAATCGGTGCTCGGTATGAGGGTTGCTCCTCGAGTCCACGACGATGCCTCTCTCATTTTTTCGGCGATTCCGCTGCCGGATTCGTCCTGGCTCATACCCGTCGCGCAGCTCTCGTCGTCG
>Ga0247843_1004452_pt1 | contig 20951 bp, 15 predicted proteins | sample LaCruzMarch2017__FD_192420 | JGI IMG/M metagenome (GOLD analysis project Ga0247843, IMG submission 192420) | Freshwater microbial communities from meromictic Lake La Cruz, Castile-La Mancha, Spain - LaCruzMarch2017_8m | ecosystem: Environmental > Aquatic > Freshwater > Lake | place: Spain...
TGGACAATACTACAGCATGCCTCACTAGTAGGGACTAGGTGAGGCTAGGAGCAATGACGTATGACAAGACGAGCTGGAAAAACACAATATTATACGTATGTAGATCTAAATTAAGTGACAATATATACTAAACGTCAAAATCGGCCAAGAATTGAGAAAAAAAGTTTCTAAGCAAAGCAAACATACGGTACAACGACGATAAACTTCGACGACGGAACGGCGATGAAGGTCCTCGTCTGTTGTTTACTCTCGACACTGCTCGCCAGCAGGTCGACAATTCTTCCAGTCGCCTATGGCAGCAGCATTGACGATAGCATTATCACAGAGGAAGAGAAGGATGACGAACCTCTTTCGCGGGAGCAAGGTTCATGTTCTGCGACTGATGCGGATGGCACATGCATTGAGACTTCTCCTAGCATTGTGGTCTCTCCCGACATCATCGGCGATGACGTCATCATCGAGGCCGAGAAACGAAGGATGAAATATGAATCATGTACCAATAGAGACGAGCAATGTTCCACTCACGCCAATGAGGGAGGATGCGAAACTAATCCTGGATACATGTGGTATCACTGCGGATCATCCTGCGGAACGTGTGATGCCGTACTCGAATACATATCCTCGTTGGAATTCGTAAAGGATACGAATGAGAATAAATTACCCTGCGTCGATGATGATTATCAATGCAATTCGTGGGCAAGCGTGGGCGAATGCACTGCCAATCCATCCTACATGAACAAATCATGTCGTTATTCCTGCAAGATATGTCATGATGGTACGAATAAATTTGGCATTGCACAACGTACACATTCCGACGCCAATACCATATCACGTATTACACAATCTATAGAATACATGGAATTAGTATACAATGAAGAGTTATATCAAAAAGTCCGACATGGATGTAAAAATTTACACGAAGATTGTAGTCTTTGGGCATCAGTGGGTGAATGTACGAAGAATCCAGGATATATGGAATTGAATTGTGCTCCCGCTTGCATGTGCTGTGACAAATTAGATATCAATGCACGGTGTCCAATCCTACCTGATAATCCAATTATATGGAAGGCGGGTGATTTAAATACCTTAATGGAACGTATAGTCGATGACGCGGATGGAACGGGAGAGTACCAACGATACAATCCCCAGGCACTTTCACGACCAAAGCTAAAACGTGACGGCACAGTTTCTCCTTCGGGTAGTATTAGTGAGAAGGATGGACCGTGGGTTGTCTTACTCGAGAACTTTGTTTCAAGCGAAGAGGCCGATCGTCTTGTGGAACTTGGCAAGCAGCAGGGATACGAGCGCAGTGCCGGTGTGGGTAAGCCTAAGCATGATGGAACGCATGATGCCACGGTAGATTATTCACGTACCTCACACAATACATGGTGTAAAGAACCAACATGTTATGAGGACACATTGGTCTCACCAGTAGTTGCACGAATTGCGAACATTACGCGTACGAAGAATGAGAATGCCGAATATCTTCAAATGTTACAATACGAACCCGATCAGTATTACAAGCAACATCATGATTACATTGAACATCATAAGGGATTGCCCTGTGGTGTGCGTATACTAACACTATTTATCTACTTGAATGATGTCGAGGAAGGCGGGGGGACTAAATTCAATTTCCTCGACATAACTGTCCAACCGAAGAAGGGCAGTGCGGTGTTATGGCCAAGCGTGTTGGATGAATCACCCGAAGATAAGGATGGTCGGACAGATCATGAGGCATTACCGGTAATAAAGGGTGTCAAGTATGGTGCCAATGCTTGGATTCACAATCGCAATTATAAGGAGGCATATGCACGTAATTGTCAGTAAGTAAAGAATTAAGCTTGATGTGCTCTTTCGATGGTCCTTATAGTATCACCTTTTAGACGGGTCCGACTCTAAGTTTCATTCGATTTAAGTATTCAATCCCATGTTCGACCGTATTCACATCGCCATTCGCAAAATGTACCTTACTCCGCAATTCGTCATCGAGCCACGGGCCGATTAATTTCCACACCCCCCTGAATAAGGACGGTGCATTGATAAAACAAAATGCGCCCGCCCGGCCTGGATAGTGTTCACGCAGGAGATCGATATTACGATGTATGTACGGTAACATCCAAGTCTCGAAACCGGATAAATCGAATATTATACATACGCGTGATACTACTACTACTTTCTCCCCTCGTTTGTTATTATTATTATTATTGCGAGGTATTCTTTTTAATAAATGCGTCATTGTATATGCAGCATGTTTATCCATTTCATCGGGCGTTGTTGCCAAGTCGGGACGCCATTTGGAACATGTAAATAGCGTAATTGGTAATCCATGAGTTGTTGTACGCCATGTATGGGATGATGGACAATCGTATGGTTGATAGTAGGTGTCTTGAATCTTCTTTCGATGATAAGGGTCGTTGTTATTAGTTCGTCGTTGACTGTTACCAAGGGCACATAGTCCGGTAATGTATTCGTGACCAATATTGCTTCGGTAGTCGTTGTTTGTGGTTTGCTGCCGAATGATGCCATCGGCTCGTGTTGCATCATCATTGACTGCTACTTTCGTATCGTCGTCGTTATCATCAACTTGACAAGTGGGAGATGTATCACCACTATCTTGTAGACGATTATTTTTCTTGTTTCCCTCAATCATTAACGGCACCCAAGCATACTGCTTACAAAGCACCGGACAATGATGTGGACGCAATGTCCACGGTTTCATGGTCGTCATCCATACTATCGATTTATGTAATCGTGGTGCCGCAAGAGCAGGGTCCCAATTCGATACTGATAGATAACGAGCATATGCATCATCATTCAATATGTAATCACCACACAGTGCTCGACGGTTGGGCGGTGGAGGGACGAGCGTGCGTAGTTCTTTAATGGCAAGTTTGCGCTGTTGTGCGGTTATGATGGAAGAAGAAGTTGTTGATGGAGCTGCCGCCGTCACCGCCCCATGAAGAGTGAATAACACGACGAAGAAGTCGATGAGGAATGAGAGAACAAAGACAGCATGAACGCGACGATGCGATCGCGTGCAATTACTACTAGAACATCGACGCATCATCGTTTGACATGAGGAGATAATGATCACGAGTGTGACCAATTTTGAGTTCCCGCCAACGGCAACGCCGCTCATCACAACATACACTTTCAACCGAACCCCACGCACCGCTATGTTCACGTCGATATTCCCATCCTTCAAAGCCCGATGCGATGCTCCTCCGCTAGTACCCCCTCCTCTTCCTCCACTGGGTGGTGGTGGTGGTGGAGAAACGACGACGACGACGACAGCTAATAAGAAGTCATATTCCTCTCCACCGTCACCACCCTCGGCTGACTCAGTGTCTACTAGCAGTGCACCACCACCACCACCATCCTCATCATCATCGGACGATGATGACATCATTGCACGTGCAGCCTCCCAAGTCTCATCATGTCCCAATCCTGGTCCGCTCGAGGCTGCCACGTGGGACGTACGTCGACTAACCTCCCTCGATACACACGATGGCGTGCGCATCGACGTTTCGAAACAATTATCGCCGTACTTCTCGGTGGTACACGCCTTCCACCTGGGCACGTCGATGTTGCCCGATGGCCGGAGTAGCGGTTATGCATTCACGGCGCAATTGAACGACGAGGAGGGCTTCATGATGGCGCGCGTGGATCCCGAACGCGGCACGGTCGACGGGCGCATCCATCGCGCGATATTCGGCGGACTGGCCATGGCCAAGTTGCAAGTCGGGACAAGCAGTTCCGAGGGCGCGAATGATCAATTACTGGGCGAGGTAGATTTGGGCGCCATGACGTGGACGGCCAATTTAAAGTACGGCAGCATGGGCGGAGGTAATATATATGGCGTGAACTATTATCAACAGGTCAGTCCACGATTGGCCCTGGGCGCCGAGGGGATGTACGTGGCCGTCAATGGGAATATGCTCAGTAGTTATACTGCCAAACTTTCATTACGAGATACAGTCGATGGTGATGATGTGGATAAAGTGACACAGCCGCCGGGAGCGGGTCCGCCGAGCTATCTTGCCGCTACCTACAATGCAGGACAGGGGATGGTAAGTCTAAATTATAAAAAGGCAATAACACCCTCACGTGTAAATGTGGGTGTATCGCTAGAGTGTTCGCCGATGACACTGGAGTCACAGGTTGTAATGGGTGCCGAGTTTAATTTAACACGGAGTAAGATGAATGTATGTATCGATGGGACTGGACGTATACAAAGTGTACTAGAGGCCAAGCTGGGACGAGAGCCGGGTAGTCCAAGTTTGAACTTCGCTGCCGAGTTGGATCATGGTAAGGGCGGGTTGATGAGATTTGGATATGGGTTGAACATTGGTAGTTGAAAAAAAATAATGATTAACGGCAAGAAGTGGTCGAGGAGGGGGGGGGGAAGAGAGGACCGGGAGATTTTGTCGAAATGGACGACACGAGGCAGTACATAGGGATCCCCTGACATATAATTACGCTAATATGATAGTGTGCAGTAATAGTGCATGTGCTGGTTACTCCTACTCTAACACAGCAATATTGTAATGGTTCTTTTCCCACCCCTGAAATGCGGAAACTGTGCTCTCTTTTCTCTCCCTGCCCTGAAGCAAATGATGTGATGCTACCCTAGTAGGTACCTATACATAATGGTTGATTATCACTAACGCCAGCCATGTCAAATCTTGATACAGGAGTAATCAACCCTTGCTTTCAGTGCATACTTTAGTATAATAGTATTGTTTGGTAAGACCTAATTGACACAAAAATATATATATTTTTCATTCTTTAGTCTTACACATGCGTCTCTTGCTTCTCTCCTCCTCACCTCGAAAATTCTCTACTAACCTTTCGACTAGTATACTAATTGTCCGCCATGTGCATGCGAATGGCAGCGTCTCTTGCTTCACTTCTCATCTCCACACAAGAATTATTGTAAGCTGCCAAGGTTGAGTTCATTGCTTCTCTACTGACATAAGCATTTTCAAAGGCATCTCGTATGGTACCCATGGCACGATAATGCCCAGCTGATGCAGCAATCGTCCAATGCTTAACAGCTCGTTCCATGTTTCCAAATAAATACTCCATAAATCCAAGGTTGAATCTAGCCACTTCGTTTCCAGCCATAGCCGCGGCCTCGTAGTGGAACTTCTTTTTCTTCAAATCTCCCCCTTCATGATAACTGATACCCAATTCATAATGCGCCTGGCTGGAACCAAGTTTGGCGGCCTGAGTCCATAGTTCCTCTGCCTTCTCCCGCTCTTGCAGCAATCCTAACTTTCCATGGTAATAATGACTACCAAGAACCATCATCGAACCAGCATCATTTGCCTCCACCCGCTTAATAAATTCTTCAACTCTTTCTCCATCTGTTTTGCCTCTTAAATCTGCTTTACAAAATGGACACTTCCCACTGTTTCCAGATTCATGGAAGGAGTGCATACACCCTCCACAGATATACTTTCCGCAACATGAATAATATTCTGTCGTACCCATACTTGCCAACTCTTCATTTGCCATTGCAAAGTCGCAGATTGGTACGGACGATAGAGTCGCAGGTGGAAGCGAGACACAGCATATCAATTTTACTGGCATCGGTAGGAAGCAAATGGGACAGTCCTCCTTGGCCGGAGGGTCCTTGAACAGCGCCTCGTCACGTATTTTGGCGGCTCGTAGTTTGCAAACTTTCTTGTGCTTCGGCCAATGATTCCTCTGGCAATTGGCGTTACAATACTTGACGATCATACACGATTTACATGCCTTGAGACTAGCACCTCCCTCTTCGCCGCATTCTGCACAGCAATAGACGACGTCGATCTTGTTCATCCCACAAACAAACAACAAATCAACTAGGAAATTGTATATAAATACTCATTAAAAATAGCGCGGTTATAGGTGTTTACGCACTTCTCCACGTATATATTCGGTATTTATGTACTCAACGCGATACATACCACACACCATCCGTACGAACCATGGCGAGACGTGGGCTTTGAATAATATCGGCTACCCTACCCCAGACAATCATACAACTATCGCGACATAGCGGATTATCTAAATCGAGATTGCCAGGGCTTTGCGATACCGTTGACCATATTCCACGGCGGTGAGTAGTTCTTTCGATTTGTCTTTTCCGGGGTCCACTATGACCCTATGGACTGAGTTTTCGGTATCTCGTGGTTTTTTTTTTATGACATGGCGTTCAGTCGCGATGGTGACGCGGAGGGTTCCGAAAGGGTGTTATTTTTTTTGCATATCGAAACCTTCGCCCTACCGGAGATGATGCCATGGTTCGGCGCCCGCCCCACCCTTCCCCACGCATAACACTTTCACCACACGTTAATTAAACCGGTGTACGATGCAGGGGGATCATCGGTACAAAGAACGGGGGATGCGAGGAGATCGACATCGGTGTTGGGGAAATGGTCGGGAACGTTGAAGGAAGATAGGGCCCGGTTCTCTATACGAGGAGCCCTCGCTTGCTACATAAGTTCCTGGATATGAGATGTATACGGAATATGGAATATTTATTCGATGGGTTCTTGTCAATATGCGATCGTCTTTTCATCAAATGAATGCTAACATATTATACCTCACTTCACTTCGTTTTTATTTTACACTCCTTTCTCTCGATAGGGGACTATTCATAGTATCATCATATAGTGTGATCAATAATTCCAAAAGGTATGTCGCAGGAGACATTGGGCTCTGGCCGATCTCGCCGAGCCAGGAAGCAAGTTGATTATAACTTCGATCAGACATTCGATAGTGGTGATGATGTATTTGAGGATGATCCACCCCCTACACGTACCAATCCCTCATCAACAAAAAAGAAGTCATACAGTAAGAGTAGTACGACAAGGAAGTCAAACCCTGACTTTGATTTTAATAGTGGTAGCGGAGGCGGTGGATACGGCGTATCCACCTATCAAGCTCCTAGTCGACCGGCATATGTTGAACGAGGATACGACCTGTCAAATTTCTTACCATTACGTGATCGATTTACTTTCGAACCTGAGTATGAGGAGGATGGTACACAAACCATTGAGCTTATTGTTGGTCGACGTCCTATTGACGATGCCAAAGATCGTGGGACTGGAGAGAATGATGACGACGATGTTAGAGGTGCTGGAAAAGACAATGTTGATGAAGACGACGAAGAGGTACAAGCTCCTAAACGTCGTCGTAAGAAGAGGAATGGTCGTTCCACCGATGCAAATGGTGAAGACGCACCGAAAAGCTCCGAAATGGACTACGAATATCTTGTTAAGTACAAGGGACGGTCCTACCTTCACCTTGAATGGCATACCGCTGCCGACCTTGAATCGATGAATACGAAAGCCAAGACATTGTACCGTCGGTTTCTTAAAAAGCTTGAGACGGGAGATGGTGGACAAGGGGAGGAGGACCTTGAAGATCCAACGTTCGACCCAAGCTATACTGAGCCTGGTAGGATCCTCGCCGAGGAGGAGCATGAGATCACAGTTGAGCTTAGTGATAAGGAGCTCCTGAAGTGGGAAAAGGAGCAGAAAAAGTTGGAGGGGCTGGATGATGATGAGGAGAATGGTTCCGAGGACGAAAAGGTGGATGAAGAGGTAGAAGCGATTAATACGAAGGTGGAAGAGGAGAAGGCAACCGTGGATGGGGATGTCGACAGCGGTGACGTAGTGAAAGAAGAGGACATTGAAATTGGAGAACCTGGCACCATGACTATCGAGGATCTACGTCGGATTCTAGCCAGGGAAGAACCGTACTACTCCAAGCATCCTGAGTCTGACAATCCATACCGCGACGGATACTTCACTGAGCCCCCACGCAAGCCGCGTCCGTCCTACCTCTTTTACCAGGGGATCTATCGTTCATACTTTGGTAAGAAGTATCCGAGAAAAACGCTACCAGAAGTAATGACCATATTGGGAGAGTCGTGGAAGAATCTGACCGAGGAGCAGCAGCTGCCGTATGTTATCGTAGCGAGCGAGGAGCTGGTGTTGTACGAGAAGGAGAAGGAATTGCTCGAGCGGGCACAGAAACCTTCAGAAATGTGGCAGCCGATTCGTCGATGCATGGCAGTGCTGGATCGATTATGCGATGATCCGTTCGCGTCCATCTTCCTCGAACCAGTACCCTTGGATGTGTTCACCGATTACCTTGACATTGTCGAGTCGCCCATGGACCTACAAACGATACGCGAAAGGATGCGAAGCGTCAAGAATTGGCAGGGACCGGAGGTCTTTGCACGTGACGTGAGGAAGGTATGGAACAACTGCAAGATTTACAACCAGCATGGATCGCAGATCTGGCACGTCGCCGACTACATGTCGAAGCTCTTTGAGCGGCTGTATCACGCATGGGTCCTCGACTTTCGTGATCGGTACCTTCGGTGGGTGAATCCTGCCGCGCGGCCGTGGGAACCCTCGTGTCGGGCATCTGGTTGCACGTGCAATTCTGCTGATGCACAGCTGGTGCTCTGTGATCATTGCGATGCTATGTATAACATAAAATGCCTCAAGCCTCAGCTTAGTAAGGTGCCGAAGGGTGCGTGGCACTGTCCCACTTGCGCTCCCAAGGTCGGCAAGAATCGGACCATAGCCATTCTGTCAGCGGAAAAGGAGCAGGCAGCCAGGAAACGAGCGGATATGGGTGATATCCCCAAGAAGCAAGTGAAGCAGAAGATGTTCCTCGTGAAGTGGGCCGGTTTGGGATACGAGCAATGCACATGGGAGACCCAAGAGGACATCAACGACGATGCTATAATCGCTGAATTTCGCAGGATTGAGGGAGTCATCCCTGATGAGCCCAACTTGATGGAGAGGGATATTCGATCATTGTTAGAGTCGGCCGCCGCCATAACGCCCGATACCTCAGGACTTGGGGGTGCTGATATTGCTGCGCTGCGATTGCAGCTGCATGCACAGACTCGTAACTTCCAATTCAAGAAATTTGGGATGGACACACCAAAACTGTTGGCAGCCGAATGCGGACCTCAGGAGAGGGCGATGACTGCAACAGACAATGGACATCAGAGCGAGGTTGTTTCGATCGTTGAGGATATTGTTTGGAGGGCGGTAAATAATGACAGAGACCTAGGCTTTTGTCACCACCAATCATCACTGCCACCATTGCTTAATGGCGAATATGATGTAACTCTTCCAGTTACAAGCTCCGGTCTCCTGTTGAATGTTGGCGAGTCGCCAGGTGGCGTTGCTTTTCTTGGCTATCGTCAATTTCCTGATGGGTCGAAGGGTCCCTCTGAAGAGAGACAACTCCTTCGCAAGATTGGTGATATTATCATCGCCGTGAACGGGCGAAGCACAGTGAAGAAATCATTCAAGGATATTATCCCCATTCTTAAAGAGAGTAAAACGTTTGCCTACATGAGGTTTGTCCAACCAGAATGCATTGCGGAGTTACACACGACAAGCTGTGGCTCGTTGGGAAGGTTTCTATACGATGACCTAAGCATGGCGTTCAAGGTGGATCGCCGACGTGTATTGGCGAAGCGATCCCTGGCGTTGACCCAAGCTGAGGGTAAGGATGGTGACATCACTTCGAGCGATGACGATGCTGCTGACTCCGAAGGAGAATCTGACTCCGACTCCGAAGTGGAGATCGAGCCAGATAGTGAAGATGAAGCACTCTTGAGAGAGAAGCCGTCCTCATCAAACGAAGACGGGGATTATTCTGATGAGTCTCATAGTGACAGAGAGGCACCGCTTGATCAGTCCTCTGATTCAAATAAAGTTCCGTATTATGCCACTGAGGAAAATGGTGAAAAGACAGCGAGTGAAAATGAAACTTCAGACCTCGTCAGATCGGACTCTGTTGTATGTAAGCTGGAATCTACTCGGAATCTTGCTTACAGAGTCCTCGGAATTGATGTAGGGTACAGCAGTGACGAAGGTGGTGACGAGGACGCGGCATATTTCGTGAGTAGCAGACAGTGGGGAGAATTATTGGTGCTATCTATTTTTCTCACACGCTCTCCTTTTTGACACAGGTTGATGGCGTGGACGGTACATTTACTCGGGAAAGTGATGTTTCAACGACAAAGTCCAAATTATCAAATGGGGATGTCGCTTTTGACCTTAGTGAACAAGCCAAGCTAAAGAAATTGCCATTAAAGAAGACAGAATATTCAATGATTGGGAGGAAAGCGCAGCTCCAAGTTGCAATCGCCCTTACAAGTCAAGAACCTGACCACGACGACTTCGACAAGTATCCGCTTCCCTCGGCAAAACAAATAGCGGTTGCGAAGAAAAAGTTGGAAGAAGAAGCAAAGCAGGCGGAGGAAGAAGCGCTTCAACGCGAAGAACAGAAACAGAAGGAAGCTGCCGCGTTGGCAGAAGCTGCAAAACCCAAGAAGAAATCGAAGACAAAGGTCGAACAAATATGTGTGAAGACTTCTGATGTCGTTCGAATTTGGGCAACTGCCGATGATGCATCAGTGAACTTGGGAATATCTCTCGAGTCTATCCAGAAATTGTTAAAGGGAGAATACGACGCAGAGCTTGGTGACGAAGTTGGTGGCCATCGATGGCGATATGCTGATGCAGACGCTGTTGTCACTACATCTGGCAAAGAATCGAAGAAGGGACGAGCTGCTTACTTGGAATATAAAAACAAGCTGTATGATCCGGCAAAGCCGCATGTTTACAAGAATGATAACAAGCTTCGTGACTATCAAGTGGAAGGGGTGAATTGGCTCTCGTACTGCTACTACAAAGAACAGGGTGCAATTCTGGCTGACGAGATGGGATTGGGAAAAACTGTTCAGATTGTTTCATACCTCGAGCACTTACATCGTGTTGAGAAAATTAGTGGTCCATTCTTAGTTGTGGTCCCACTGAGCACTGTAGAACACTGGCGTCGTGAGTTTGAAGGCTGGACGGACATGCAGTGTTGCGTCTATCACGATCGACAGCGTGTTTGGCGAGATGTACTTCGCGAATACGAGTGGTACTATGAAGATCGTCCTCACAATTCTGATTACCTCAAGTTCAATGTCGTTGTAACAACCTATGACACGCTTATTAGCGACTTTGACGTAATTGGAGATGTTCCATGGAGGGTCGCGGTTGTCGACGAAGCACATCGCTTGCGTAATGTGAAAGGTAAATTGCTTGAATGTATGAAAGAAATCAGCACAAAAGGAACGCTGAAGTATGGATACCAGAGTAGGGTTTTGATGACAGGCACTCCCCTCCAAAACAATACTCAAGAACTTTGGACTCTTCTGAATTTCATCGAGCCGAAACTCTTCCAATCCTTAGAAGACTTTGAGGAACATTTTGGTAATATGGCAAATCGCGAACAAGTTGAGAGTCTACAGCGTAAAATTTCACCCTACATGCTCCGTCGTGTCAAAGAGGATGTTGCGAAAGATATTCCCGCGAAAGAAGAAACAGTAATTGACGTGGAGCTTACGAGCATCCAAAAGCAATACTATCGCGCCATCTTTGAGCACAACCATGCATTCTTGAGCATGGGTTCAACGAAGAATACAGCGCCCAAACTGATGAACATACAAATGGAGTTGAGGAAATGCTGCAACCACCCCTTCCTGTTGGATGGCGTAGAGTCGAGAGAAATGGAGAAGCGTCACGAGGTTCTGCGTCAGAACGGTGAATTAGACAACAAGACACCGGACGAGCAGCATGATCTACTCAATCATTATGGCTATGTATTGTCCAGTGGTAAAATGGTGCTCCTCGACAAACTGTTACCTAAGCTGCGTGCTGAAGGTCACAAGGTTCTGATCTTTTCGCAGTTTGTGAAAATGCTCGATCTTATTTCCGATTACTGCGAGTTCAAGGATTTCAGGTACGAGCGATTAGACGGAAGAGTGAGGGGTAGCGAACGTCAGAAGGCAATCGACAGATTTGAAACAGAGAAAGACAGTTTCATGTTTCTGTTGTCAACTCGTGCAGGTGGTGTGGGCATTAACCTGACAGCTGCTGATATTTGCATTATCTACGATTCTGATTGGAATCCTCAGAATGACGTACAAGCGCAGGCTCGATGTCATCGCATTGGGCAAACTAAGGATGTGATGATATATCGACTTGTCACAAGCAGGACCTTCGAACAAGAAATGTTTGACAGAGCTAGTAAGAAACTCGGGCTTGAACAGGCTATTCTTGGGACCTTCGACCAAGGTAACGACGACGACAAGCCAACGTCGAAGGAGATGGAGCAGCTACTCAAACGGGGTGCGTATGCTTTGTTAGAGGACGAGAATGATGAAATTGGAAAAGAGTTTGTGGCCGATGATATTGAGAGCATTTTAGAAAAGCGAACACGGACCAGAGTTGTGGAGGGGGCCAAGACTGCATCGTGGCTGAACAAGAAAGGTATGAACGTGACCAAAAGTAAATTCGCTAGTGAAGCTGAATCTGCAGGGCTAGATGTTGATGATCCTCTCTTTTGGCAAAAAGTCATGCCGGATTTTGTCACACCTGAAATGTGAGTATCTATTTATATCTTTAATGAATGTTCTTATCATTTGCAGTACATGACACAACAGCATATCTCACATTTTTCTATTCTAAATCACACCTTCAGTCTTTTGAGGAAGCTTGATGAGATGGAAGAAGCATTCGAAAAACCAGCGAAGGGTCGGAAGAGTAGACAGGAGATCGGAGAGAATGATGTTAAAGGACTCACACGGGGGAAGACGAAGAAAGTGGCTGAATTCATGGTCGATCTAAAAGGTGTCATGGAGGACATTTTCGATCAGGACCGAGATGATGCCCTCAACCCTGCAGATAAGGAAATTTGCCAGAAGCTTTTGCTTTGTATTTCGCTCAAAAATAAGCTTTTCAATGAAAGTCAAAGGGCTACGGCGCAAAAAATGTTGGATAACCTTGATGGTGACAGACGAAGAAAATGTAGAACATCTAATATTGGAATTGACTCGAACGAGAGCTCTTTCTCTGTACCGAAGGATCAACGCCTCATGATCGTTAGCAGCAAAAAGAAGAAAAGCCGTAAGAGTAAGGCTGATGATGATAGTGATACCGACGATGAAAGAAGACAGAGGAGAAAGAAGAAGAAATTCTCGTCGAACTCCGAGCTGGACGACGACGGCTACTTGAAGCATTCCGATGATGAGGGAGAGTGGTCTGACGTAGATGAAGGTACGATGAATTTTACATTTCTGAGCTTGATTTATCTGCCCTTAATCTTACCCCTTCCCTTGACTTTACGCACTGCAGATATATACAAGAGCGGAAAGAAAGCAATGAGCATGCTACAGGTCAAGTTGAGAAGAGAGTGGGGAGCGGGAAAAGATCCTATCAAACTTGCTGGCATGCCATGGCCAGTATTTCCTAGGACCTCCCTTATGCAAGTTCTAGGGACTTTAATTGATGAAGTCATAAAAATTGACAAGGCAAAAGGTGGGATATTCTGTGATCCAGTGCCTGAAGATGAGTTTCCCGAATATTATGAAGTGATCAAGCAACCGATGGACTACGGTAAGAGCTCCGAGGCATTTATGTGTCAATGTTTTTTTGTGTGAATATGATCTGTCTAACCTGAATTGTTTGTTGGCGCAGGGACAATGAAGTTGAAGCTTGAGAATGGGGAGTATCGTTCGGCACAGGCAATGCAGAAAGACTTCTCTCTGGTGAATGCCAACTGTCTTCAGTTCAATGCCCAAAACTCGGATATTGTTAGGGAGGCGCAAAGGCAGACGCTAATGAGGCCTAAGCTGCTGAAGGATGCAGCACTCAAGAATTTATTGTTTATTGACGACGCGTAAGTATATATAATCATCGCCAAGGATGTAAATCTACCAAACACTCTTCTCTCTTATCATTTCGTCACTTACATTTTCTTCACCTGCACAATTTTATCACACAGTGGTAATGTCATCGACGTAATTGATGAGAATGCATCTAAGAAAGGTAAGAAATCCAGTAGAAGTGAAGCGGAGGAGGCAGCACTTGCAAAGAGGAGGAAAAGAGATAATGACAGGAAGATGAAAAAGAAGGCCGCAGAGGCTACAAAATCTTCTGGTGGCATTCTTAAGAAAGGAGTAGGATCGGATGACGAGGATTCCAGCAACGATGAAGATGTTGAGCAAGTAGTGCATACGCCTAAGATTCGAATCAAGATATCTTCGGATAAGAAGACTGCTAAGGGTATCAATACCAAGCAAGGAAGTAAACGGAAGGCGACACCTAAAAAAAGTGAAATTGGTAATCGGGCGAAGAAAGCTAAGCTCAGTAACAGTGTCGTAAAGGCACCTCCTCCCAGTTCTAGTGATGGATCTGATGAGGAGGAGGAAGAGGTAGAAATGAAGATGGATGAAATGTTTGACTTTGCTCGACTTCAATCTCAGTTTGTAAAACTGAACGCAACATCTTGGGAAGAGGCTTACAATTTCTCAACCAAACTTGGTCCGTGGAGATTGCCGGCTGAAATTGAATCCAAGTTCAAAGACGTTGCCAAAATAACATTGAGCCTCATGACAAAGTACGTCCATTGTTTGATTATGTTTTCTCCTGGAGTTACATACCTTACTCAAATATTTTGTTAATTTTCTCTTTTTGTTTTTGAAGAGCCGATGAGTATGATATATTCAAGGAACCTGTCACCGACGATCTTGTTGCCGGTTACAGTGAACACATAACTAATCCAATGGACTTCCAAACCATGTTATGGAAGATTGGTCGAGGAGAGTATGGAGACGGGTCCGACGCGGCCGCTAATTTGTATGCCGATTTCTTACTTGTGTTTGATAATTGTTATACATTCAATGATGGGGTCGGTGATGTTGTGAGTGAGGCGATGAAGGTGTTACAAAATATGCCTGTTGCCTTCGCTAAAGGTTGTCAAGAGATTATGCGCTCGAGATAATCATATTATATAATATGAAAACGAAAAAAAAGATTGACGAAAAGGGAGAGAAGAGAGAGATGCAATATTCCTCATCCAACTACTAGCTTGACCTTCTTTGCCTGTATAACAACAAAATTTGAATGATTAAGTGCACCTACTACTTAATCCAGATCAGTATATCTACTACCTTTTGACCATTCTTCGTCCACTCGAAAGAACATCTCAGAATGGTAGAGCTTGTCCTGCCCAATCATAAAATCCACCACAATGTTCTTCCTCCATACCATCCACCACATCCATTAACCGTCCTACACTAAATTCCACAGGGAATATCAATCCCTTGTCTTTCATGGCAGGACTTTGGAAAGGCTTACTCATATCAGTATCAGTCATGCCAGGATATAGACTAATTGTCCATGTCCCTTGACGTTTTAATTCGTGGGATGTGGCACGTACACCGGCATTGAGTGCTGCCTTGGACATGCGGTACGAGTACCATGCTAGCCCGCCGGTGTTGTCATCTAGACTGGCTACTCGGGCGGAGAGGTTCACGACTATACTTTCTTGTGCACCTGTTGTTCGTAGATACTTGCTACCCTTGCGTGTTTTTAATAATGGTGCTAGACGAGATGTTAGCATTAGTGGTCCTATGGCATTCACGGACATTTGACTAGCTAGCCACTTGTCATCCAATTGAGAGATATTCATTTCAGGTCCAGGTGTATTGACTTTATCGCCTAATACTCCAGCAACATTGAATAATCCATCGACGCGTCCATCATAATTGTTGGTAATTTCCGTAACTAGATTATCAATCTGTTCCATGTTTGTAACATCTAAACGATGGACTTCAATACGTGCTCTATCATCTCGAGTTAGACTATTGAGGTAGGCGTCCAATGCGGGTGAACTGCCTGGTCGTAAAACGCAGGCAATTATTTTGCCAGCAGTGCGGTGTAATATTTCTTTCGCGAATTGTAGTCCCATGGAGCGGGAGGCGCCGGTGATAACAAAGACTGCGTTTGGATCGGCATTCCTTGCTGAAGCTGCTGAAGAAGATCCGTCGACTTTGTTTTTGAAAACAATGTTGGGATAGGCGGGTGCTGGTCCATTGTACACGTTATTTTGTGGTGGAGCGAACGTCGAATAGCTGCGAGAGGAGAAGTGACTGCTGCTACTTACCCCCGTGGTAGTGATGAGATTAGTAGTTGACGATGAGACGATATACTTTTGAAACTGAGTAACGACTATGCTGCTACCGGCGCCCAATGCGCTCCTCCTCCTCCTAACAAGGAATGAAGCGGGTCTAATACTGCTACCACCAGCTCCACCATGGGAGGATAATGACACGATTGACGCCGTCATCGCACGGCAGAATGCACCACTATTATTTACCACCATCATCCTGGGGAGACCGCTACGCTGGTTAGGTCTAAGGTTAGGTAGACTTGTTCGTAAGATAGCGGGACCACAGCTGGCCTTTTTTGTGTTGTTGAGGATGAGCCAGATTGACGTCTGCTGTGCCGACTGCGGCATTGTGGCAGGAGAGGGCGTTAGTCTCAAAGCATGTATGTCGTGTAAACTTGTCAAGTATTGCAATGTCAATTGTCAGAGGAATCATTGGAAGAAGCACAAAAAAGAATGTAAACAACGAATACATGACGAGGCGCTTTTCAAGGACCCCCCGGCCAAGGAGGACTGTCCAATTTGCTTCCTGCCAATGCCAGAGAGATTGTTATGTTGTGTGTCTCTACCACCCGCGACTATAATGACCGTACCAATTCACGATTGTGCAGAGGCAAATGAGGAGTTGGCAAATCAGCCTTTGGAAACATATTATTGCTGTTGCGGAAAGAGTATTTGTAAAGGATGTATTTACTCCTTTAATGAGTCTGGAAATATTGACAAGTGTCCGTTTTGCAATGCAGAGGTTGACAAAACAGATGAAGAAAGAGTTGATGAACTGATGATTCGGGTTGAGGCAAATGATGCTGGTGCGATGTATATACTGGGTAATCATTATTACCATGGACATTTAGGTTTGTTGCAAGATCGGGTGAGGGCAATGGAACTATGGAAACAGGCAGCAGCTCTTGGGTCTAGTAAGGCCTATTATCAGCTAGGTTGCATTTATCGTGAAGGGGGGGATTCTAAGAAGGCCAAATTTCACTATGAGGCCGCGGCTATAGCTGGAAACGAAGTGGCTAGATTAAAACTTGGAATGATGGAGGCACAGTCCGGAAATATGGAACGAGGTGTTAAGCATTGGATGATTGCTGCATCAGCTGGGGAGTATAATGCCACAAAGAACTTGTTAATTGCATTCAATCAAGGTTTGACTAGTAGAGCTACAATTGACGCAACTTTGACAGCATACAATAATTTGTGTGTTGAGATGAGAAGTGAAGCAAGAGATGCTATTATACGTGTATATATCACCAGCATCAGTGCAAGATGAGGAGAGAGCAATGAATATAACGCTTGAGCAACAGAGCCCAAGTTCAGGTAATAGTAATGAGTATTAATAGTAGTGATTATTTGAGGAAGTCCTGGAATGTCTATCCGTATTATTTGTGTTCTGATATGAGTAGGAGTAATGACACACAAGATTTGTGCTGGAACTCAATCTTTAGTACGGATAAAATTGAATATTAGACAAATGTTCCAAATAAGCCTGTCGAACCAGTCCGGACAATAGCTGCTGAATGCTGTCCTCCCCACCACTCACCACAACTGAATCTTACACGCAGCACTCATCATGGTATTCGATGTGCTGTTGCCTGCCCCACCTCAACCTCCTGTAGTACCACCACCACCTCCATCAGTTGTTGTAGTTGTAGCCTTGCTTGTGTGTCTTGGTGCAAGCTTCCTCTAATCTGACGTAATACGTCTTCGTCAGACTTGCCCTGTTCACATGCACCACATAAAGGAGAATGCTCGTTTTTCACAATTAAGTGCAGTTTATCTCAGGTGTCGGATCTATGAAATTTATGCTAGCTGTGTGTTGTACCGCTGGAAAGATTTAGATTGAAACGTCTAAGCAGTAAGATTTATTCGTATCATCTTACTCCATTTCCCTACACCGATTTTAATCATACGATACCCTTAAAGAAGGGGTCAACACTTGGTTCACGTCCAAGTAAGGCACGTATCATCTCCTTCGGATCCTTGGCCCCGCCATGTATTAGCATCTCCTTCCATATCTTCGTACCCCCCTCTCGCCGGAGAGCACCATCCGAAACGCCGGGTGATGTTGTTAATGAGGAGCCTAATGTACTCATCCATATATCGGCGGCAAATGTTTGTGCATACAGATACCCATAGTACCCCGCACCGTAGGTTACTAAATGTCCAAAACGACTATGCCAATGTGTCCCAGTTGCGTATGGGATACCAGCATCCCTATGCAAGCGTTCAAATACCTCTGTAGATAATTGACCACCCAATAATACAGAACATGGATTTGTACCAAATAGTGCTTGATCAAATTTACTATGTACTATCTGTGTTTGTATTTCAATACCACGAAAGTCAAGATTTGACAATGCCAAATGTTTTGCTCGTTTCAGTGACATAAATCGCCCGGTAACAAAGTGTCGAGCCAGTACACGTGATAGGAAACTAGGGTCACGTGCAAATGATTCAAATATATGACTGGGTGTTTCAACAAAGTCCATGGCCGCACGTGTGCCCGATAAATGTTGGAAGGAGGTACGTGATAACATGGAATGTAATCCATGTCCAAATTCATGATAGAGTGTTTCAACCTCTGCATGTGAGAGCTGTGTCTGCGATGATGTGGAACCTGAGGACTCCTCGGATGATGGAGAGAGGTTGCATACTAATGCAACGATCGGGAGTTGATGATCACTACTACTATCTACTCCCACCATACTACTGTCCTCCTCATTACGTCTACGACCACAACGGATTGTAAAGTGTGCCGCATGTAAGAATTTGCCATCTCGGGGATGTAAATCAAAGAACATGGTACCAAGTGTCCCATCTTCGTCATGATGGAATATAAACTTTCGTAAGCCACCACCACCACCATTATTATTGCTGGCAGTATCAGTAGTAGTAGTATCTGCAACATCCCACCGTTCTTCAATGGGTATACTGACCTCCTCCATGGTAATATTAAATAATTCTTGTACTAATATCTTCATTCCCTCAATACTATTCTCTACTGTAAAGTATCTTGCAAATTGAGATGATTCATCATAATCTTTATTGTCACTATTAATATCATCAGTATCATCATTCTTTGCCTCTGTCCAACGTTGATGCTGTCGCTTTGCCTTGAGTAATGTGGTGTAATACGGTATATCCCATGGTTCAACTACACTACTTCCACTACCACTGCCCTCCATATAACATTTGGTACTAGCAATCAATTCCATATCAGTCTTATAAACATGCTTTGCACGATTTTCCATATCACTTAAAAATTCCATCACCTTTTCAGGACTACCCACCATCCGATCTGACAGTACTCGATGTGCATAGCTTGGATATCCTAATAATGTGGAATGTACATGTCGATGTTTAATTAATGCATCCAATACATCTATATTTTCAGGCACACTCGTATTCGACTGCATATATATTTCTTTACGTAATGCTTGTGAGGGGGAATGTGCAAGGAGTGTATTGCATAGTAAATTATCCGAGGAGAGTGTTAGTCTCCTTTCCTTGTCATTACCACCACTGCCACTACTATCCGCTCCCGATGATTGTGTACATGATGGACAACGAACTAGCTGGCCTAATATATGACGTGGGATAATCCTATTCACTTCATCAATCAGCAACATTCCATCTCGTTCATGATTTGTAACATCGTAGAACTTTATCCGGCTAGTAATGTTGGATGTGAATAAACTTTCTAATCCAACAATAACATTATTCAATTCACGTGCAGTCTCGCGCTCGGTGTATTGTAGGTGTATACCATCGCGTTCAAATTCTCGACGCATGGCAATTGCCATACGTCGATATTCCCGTGGTAGTTTTGACAATATATTGGCACCGGTGGATGTGGTAGTAGTTGAATCACCGTCATCGGCAAAGACGAAATGAATTAAGCTTTTATATATGGCAGCATCCGCATTCAAATTACCAATATATTCACTAAGGATACCAAATGCATCATTTGCGGCTTGACGCCATGCATTGCCAGCATGGACCGAACGACATAGCTCGGCAGCGTCAATGACTGTGCATACTATATTGGAAATATCGTCGATACGATGGAGTGTTAGTTTGGCCTGCTGTACTGCATTTACTGATGACGATGACGGCGGGTGTGATAGAGACGAAGCTAGTGCATACCGAACGTCATTACATTCTCGTATAGCATCGTTGGCCAGTCTAATAAAGTCTTGTGGATGTCGAAGGTTGGGCAGACCAAAGAGCGTTGGAGCGTCGTCGCTCTTCGTCCCACCTTTATTACTCGACAATGACGACGATGACAGCCTCTTGGTTGAACTATTACATCTCTTAACATGCAATATTGATGACGATGTAGGAATCATAAGTAATGATGACGTATGTTGACTACTGTGACAAGAGGACATCGACAATGATGATACTTCTGCAGCTTTTATTGTTGTCACCGTCGTACCCCCACCAGCCCCTCGTGTCCTCCTAGGACTTGACGTATGATGGCGGCTACTCCGCTGGAGGAGGCCGATCAATCCGCGGTGCATATTATGAGAGCTCTTTTAACCTTGAGAGGATGTGACTCCCAGCATAGGAGGACGATGTCCACGAGACCTACCAGAGATGATGGAAGTCACAAGGAAGAAAGAGTGCCTAGCTTAGGGTACGTATGTACCTACATACTAACACCCCCCCACAGTGATATTGTGTAACAATCTCAACTGTACAAACAGGATGAAGTATGATATTTTATAGAATATCAGGCGTCGACGGTTCAGCCTGCGAGAGGATGAACTGTAGGGTAGAACGGAGTAGTTGAGAAACTCTTAGTTTTTTATGAGAGCGTGAAGCTCTTTTTCTAATATGCAAGCAAGATCAAAACAAGATGTGTCAAAAATGGGATTGACTACATTCCTACGCAAACAGGGCAAATCGGGAAT
>Ga0247843_1004454_pt1 | contig 20949 bp, 22 predicted proteins | sample LaCruzMarch2017__FD_192420 | JGI IMG/M metagenome (GOLD analysis project Ga0247843, IMG submission 192420) | Freshwater microbial communities from meromictic Lake La Cruz, Castile-La Mancha, Spain - LaCruzMarch2017_8m | ecosystem: Environmental > Aquatic > Freshwater > Lake | place: Spain...
AAACTGCGCACGCTCGAAGAGGCGATGGCGGGCGCGGACTGCTTCATGGGCCTCTCCGTGGCGGGCGCCGTGTCGCAGGAGATGGTCAAGTCGATGGCCAAGAAGCCGATCATCTTCGCCATGGCCAATCCCGATCCCGAGATCACGCCGGAAGACATTCTGGCCGTGCGCAAGGACGCGATCATCGCGACGGGCCGCAGCGACTATCCGAACCAGGTCAACAACGTTCTCGGCTTTCCCTACATCTTCCGCGGCGCCCTCGACGTGCGCGCCCGCACGATCAATGAAGAGATGAAAGTCGCCGCTGCGCGCGCGCTCGCGGCGCTCGCGAAGGAAGACGTGCCGGACGAAGTGGCCGCTGCCTATCAGGGCAAGCAGCTCCAGTTCGGCCCTGACTACATCATCCCTTCCCCGTTCGATCCGCGCCTCATCTCCACGGTGCCGCCCTATGTGGCGCAGGCGGCGATGGACACGGGCGTCGCGCGCAAGCCCATCGCCGACATGGACGCCTACCGCGCCTCGCTGGCTCAGCGGCTCGATCCGTCAGCGGCGCTCATGCAGCGCGTGCAAGACGCCGTGCGCGCCAATCCCAAGCGTATCGTATTCGCCGAAGGCGAGGAGCCCAGCGTCATCCGCGCGGCGTACGCATTCCAGGAACTCGGTCTCGGCGAGGCGATCCTCATCGGCCGCGAAGAACTCGTCGCGCGCAACAAGGTGCTGGTCGGCGTTCCGGAGGACGCGAAACTCGCCGTGGTCAACGCGCGCGTTTCCGACGAAAGTCCCGCCTACACCGAAGCGCTCTACGCCCGCGCACAACGCTTCGGCTTGCTGCACCGCGACGCCCAGCGGCTCATCAATCAGGACCGCAATGTCTTCGGCGCGTCGATGATCGCCGCAGGCCACGCCGACGGCATGATCACCGGCGTCACACGCAACTTCGCTTCCGCGCTCGACGACGTGCGCCGCGTGATCGACCCGCAGCGCGGCGCGAAGCTGATGGGCATGTCCATCGTGCTGTCGAAAGGACGCACGATCTTCATCGCCGATACCAACGTCACTGAATTTCCGACGCCTGAGGAGCTTGCACAGTTCGCCATCCAGACCGCCCGCGTCGCGCGCGGCTTCGGCGTAACGCCACGTGTGGCGTTCATGTCCCACTCCACCTTCGGCAATCCGCGTCTCGATCGTGCGGAGAAGGTGCGCAACGCTGTTTCCATACTGGATCGGCGCGAGGAGATCGATTTCGAATACGATGGCGAGATGAGTCCGGAGGTGGCGCTCAATCAGGATGCCCGGCGGCTCTACCCGTTCAACCGCCTCACCGACGACGCCAATGTGCTGATCATGCCGGCGATGCATTCCGCGTCGATCTCCACGAAGCTGCTCGGCTCGCTCGGCGGCGCGACGGTGATCGGCCCGCTGCTGATCGGCCTCGACAGCCCGGTGCAGATCGCCCCGCTCGGCGCGACGGTGAGCGACATCGTGGTCTATGCGACGCTGGCGGCGTTCGATGTCAGCCCGAAGCCGAAACCGGTAGGCTGAGGATTGGTCGCGCCCACGACGCGACGCCGGTGGGATACGCAACGCCGACTTCGACCGCCCCCATGCGGCGATAGAAGTCCCGCGCCGGCGGGTGCGAGATGATCTTGACCGCGATCGCGCCGAGCGCTGCGGCCCGCGTGCGCATGTGATCGAACAGCAACCGCCCCACGCCCCGCCCCTGCGCGGCGTCGGAGACGAACATCAGGTCGAGTTCGGGCTGCGTGTGGAAGACGAGACAGTAGAAGCCAAGCACGGCTTCGTCCTCAGCCAGCCCACCCAGAGCCAACCACGTCTCCTCCTCGACGACCTGTTGCGTGGTCACTTCGTAACCGTCGAGCATGGCGCGATAGACGCCGTCATAGGCGGACGAAGACTGCACGATGGCGTTGAGCGCGGCATGGTCCCGCGCCGTCGCGCGGCGGATGGAGATCATCTCCCCTATCCGACATGCGGGAGCGTGGTCATGCCGCCTCCACTATGCTCCGTCGCTTGGCCGCTTCGCGGTTCAGGATAAGGCACAGGATGACAGCGGGCACGCCGACAAGTGCGGTGCCGATGAAAAAGAGTGCGTAGGCGTCCATCAGCTCGCGCCCGTGCTGCAGCGACTCCACCACCTGACCGGAGAAGCCCTTCAGGAACTTGCCGAGCAGGGCGTAGAAGGACGTGAGCAAGGCGAACTGCGTAGCAACATAGCCAAGGCTCGTGAGGCTGGACATGTAGGCGACGAGCGCCGCACCCGCGAAACTCTCGCTGAAATTCTCCACAAACAGCACGCTTGCGAACAAAGTCGGCGTCACGTCCTGTGACGCCAGAAAGGCGTATGCCACGTTCGAGCCCGGTCCGATCAAGGCGCCGATCAGCAGGGTGGTTCCAAAGCCCAGCCGGATCGCGGCAAGACCTGCGCAGACAATCCCGATCAATGATCCTGCGAGGCCGACCGTGAGGCGCACTGACCCGATCGTCTCCTTTGAGAGTCCCGCATCGACGTAGAACGGCCCGACCATTGGCCCCATGACGAAGTCTGGCAGGCGGTAGAGACTGATTGCGGCCAGCATAAGCACCGCCATGCCGCCATGAGTCTTCAGGAATGCGAGAAACGGTCCGGCAATGGCGTCGAAAATGCCGGAGAGAGTCATCAGGCTGTGCTTCGGACCACCCGATATCTGCGCGGCAGGCTCGCGCGCCATCAGTGTGGCGACGATCGCGATGGACATCGCCGCACCATAGACCGCGTAGGCGCCGTTCCAGCCGATGCCTACTGCAACAAAAAGTATAAGCGCATTGGCCGACAGGATGGCGATCCGGTATCCGAGCGCCGCCGCCGCAGTGAGAAGCCCTAGTTCGTCGTCATTGTCAGCGCTTTCGATGCGCCAGGCGTCCACCACGATGTCCTGCGTCGCGGAGGCGAAGGCGACAACGAGCGCGGCTATTCCCAGCGCCGTCAGCCCGCCAGCCGGACCGATCACCGCCATGGCGATAAGCGCGGCGCCCACGAGCAACTGCGACAGCACCATCCAACCCCGGCGGCGACCGAGAAATCCGAGCAGAGGCGCATCGATCTTGTCGATCAGCGGCGCCCAGAGAAACTTGAACGAATACGCAAAGCCCACCCAGGAGAGGTAACCGATCGCGGCGAGCGTCACGCCGTACTCACGCAGCCAGAGTCCAAACGTGGCTCCGGTGAGCAGGAAAGGCAGACCAGAACCGAAGCCCAGCGCGAGTGTGAGCGCCACCTTGCGCTGTCCAAGCGCTTTCAGAATGTCGCGCCAGCCATAGGCGCGCTTCGCGCCGGCTGCAGCAGCATCTGTCATGGGAATCTCCTTCGCCGCATCGGAGCGCGGCGCGGCTGAACGAGCGGCAACGCGGCGCGGTTTCTAGTCCGCGCGGAACGTGGCGGGCTTCGGCGGACCCGTAAAGCGGGCGGCCACGGCGGCGAGGCGTTCGGGGTCGATGGGCTTAGTGACGAAGTCGTCCATGCCGGCTTTGAGCGCCGCCACGCGTTCATCCTCGCCTGCGTCCGCGGTCAAGGCGATCAGCGCCACCTCTCCCGCGCCGCCGGGCAGCGCGCGGATACGCCGGGCGGCGGAGACCCCGTCGAGGCGCGGCATGCGCAGATCGAGAAAAACGAGGTCGTAGTCGCCTTTCGCCGCCGCCGCGACCGCCTCCTCCCCGTCCCCGACCACGTCCACACGGCATCCCGCGCGTTGCAACAGCGTGCGCGCCAGCAGCGCGTTGATCGGATTGTCCTCTGCGAGCAGGACCGAGAGACCGAGCTGCAGCGCTGGTCCGCCGCGCTCGTCGTCGGCGCGGGTGTTCTCGCGGGGTTGCACGCCGCGCGCGGCCGCCAGCAGTCGCGCCGCCAGCGAACGCCGCCGCAGCGGTTTGAGAAGATGGTGCTCAAGGCCCGCCGCGCGATAGGCATCGACGGCGTGGCGGTCTTCCTGCGGCGCCATGAGCACCACCGGCGTGGCGTGGCCGAGATAATCCCCCGCATCGCCGCGCGCCACGTCGTGATCGAGCAAGAGCACGTCGAAGTCGGCGAGGGCATCGGTCGGACCGACGCGGCGGGCGACGCCGCCGAGCGTCACTATAGTGGACGTCACAGCGCCGGCGACGAGATCGGACTGCGCCAGCACCGCAACCCGCACGCCGGCGAGCGACGCCGGAGGCTCGCGCTCGGCGGCGGCGGCGGCGAACGGCAGATCGACATGGAACACCGCGCCTTCGCCCGGCCGCGAGACCAGACTTATCTTGCCGCCCATGGCGTGCGCGAGCTTGCGCACGATAGCCAGGCCGAGACCCGCCCCGCCGTACAGCCGCGCATGCGAAGCGTCGACTTGCCGGAAGGCCTCGAAGATTTCCGCCTGCTTGTCGGGCGCGATGCCAGGGCCGGTGTCGCGCACGCTGAATCGCACGCCGGTTGTGAGCGGAATGACTTCGATCAGTACGCCGCCCCGCGCGGTGAATTTCACGGCGTTGCCCGCGAGATTGAAGAGAATTTGGCGAAGCCGGCCCTCATCGCCGACGAGGCGCAGCGGCGCCTGTGGAGCGATGCGCGTGGCGACCTCGAGCCCTTTCTCACGCGCGCGCGGGCTGAGCAGTTCGACGATGGCCTGAACCGTTTCTTCCGGATCGAACGCCGCTTCCTCCAGCATCACGCGGCCAGATTCCAGCCGCGAGAAATCCAGGATTTCCGTCACCAGCTGCAGTAGGTGTTCGCCGGATGCTCGGATTGCAGCCAGGTATTCGCGCTGCGTGGGATCGAGTTCGGCGCGGCGCAGCAGCCCTGCCATGCCGAGAATGCCGTTGAGCGGCGTGCGCAGTTCGTGGGTGAGCGTCGCGAACAGGAGCGTCTTCGCACGCGCCGTTTCAGCGGCGGCGGCCGCGCGTTCGCTGACGTCACGGGCCGTCAAGATGCGCGAGCCGTCGGCGAGGCGCCGTTCGCGCCATTCAAATAGGCGGCCATCTGGCGCGGGCGCGTCGAAAACGCGTTCGTCGTGGACGAACGCCGGCGGCGTCACCCGGCCCCACGGGGCGCGGCGCGGACCGATGCCTTGTCGGAAGGCCGCACGGAACGCCGCGTTCGCCCGGCGCACGGCGCCGTCGACTTCCAGCTGCGCCATGGGGTCGGGCGCGCGCTCGAAGAGGTCGTCACAAGGGGCTGCGGCGGGTGCGGCGCGGGGGGCGGAAGCCATCTGCACACCAAACGCTAAGGCGGGTTAAGAAACGGTCGCCGCGGGCCTTACGGGGCCGGTGCTTTCGCGGCGTTCGCCGCAGCGGAATCGAACCCGGGACGGATGCGCCCAAAGCGCAGCGCTTCGGCGATACCGATGCAGCGTACGGCTGTCGCGCCGTCGAGAGCAACCACTGCTAGTGTCCAGAATTTTTCGCAAATTGTTTTGGCTGAAGTTTCCTCGTCTCGGCTCAAGCGGTCATGGCGACGTGGTGACTTGCTAAGCGCGTGGCGAGGTAGCGTTTCGATGCCCACGCCGTGCCTGCGACGTGGCGCAGCCGGGCGGCGGCAAGGTTGAGACAGGAATTCCCATCCGGGCGCGGAACGGTCGAGCGCGCACGCGCTCGCGGCTCTCGCTCACGGCCTTGTCCGCCAGCCCGACCACCATGAGGCCCGCGAGTCCGCCCGCGATCTGCACCTGTACTTCGACCCTGCGGGCTTCCACACCCACGAAAGCGACCGTCACCGTCCGCGCCGCCGCCTGCGCCTCCCCGCCAGCCCAAACCCCGCGCACGAGGCCGATCGAGATCGTTACTCACACGAAGGAAGCACAGCACATAAGACGAACATTCTAGCAACACTGCGGAACGTCGCTGCGGTAAAAATGGACGCCTCGCAATCCTCGCAATATCGCTGGCGGCGGTAAGCCGCTTGCCGGGCAACGGCGTCTTGAAAGGGCTCTACCATGCGCGGGCTGGCGATCGTTTCCATGCTGCTTGTAGCAGCGCTCGGCGCCTGTCGGCCCGCACCCGCCGAACAGAAAGCCGAAGAAGTCGCGCCCGCATCGGCCGCCATTACTCTCGGCGACTTCACGACGGCGGCGAAGATCACGGCGGTCACCGACGCTGGCTATCGGATGTATGTCGTCGCCGCGCAGATCCCCGGTCAGCCCACGCTTGTGGAGATGCTGCTCAACGCCGAGCACGCCGATCTGGATGGGATCGACCGCCAAGAGTTTGTCGGCCAGGACGTGATGCTGACCTATGCGGTCGTGGCGGAGAACGACCTTTACGACCTGCGAGACGGCGATCTCTCACTCGTCCAGGAAACACAGGCGCGCGCGCCGCACTGGAAGGAAGTAACCGGCGTGCTCAGCGGCGCCGAATCTTCCACGGGCGGGGACCTGCCGGATCTCATCGCCGTCACCGACACATCGGGCGTCAAAGTCGAGTTTTCTTACTTTGTCACACCGCAGATCGCCGCCGCCAATGGCAAACCGGTCACGGCATGGTACGCGCCAGGTGCCGGCCAATACGTGAAATCGCTGCGGCTCGTGACGACAGCGGAGAAATAGCAGCGATCAGTCCGGGTAGTGTCGCTCGCCCGGCCAGCGCTCCATCGCCTCGATGGCGAGATGGGCGGATTCGAGCTTGTGATCCGGTACGTTAGACAGGCGCGCGAGATCGATCCACGCCTTGATCGCCTGCGGCGCCAGCCGGTCGCGCCCGCAGAGCACGAAGAGAGGCTCCGTGGGGCCGATGCTCGCAAGCGCGCCAACCGCGATTTCATCAGCGAGCGCCGTGTAGCCCGCAGAGCGCAGCACGCGCGCGCACTGTTGCAGCGGGGTTTCCGCTCGCTCTGCCGTCGGGCCCATCAGACGTCTCCATAGCTACGTGAGGCAGCGAAGCGCGATGCGTCGGAACTGGCCTTGATCTCGCGCAAACAGCCGGCGCGCCAGCAGGTTCAGTTCGTCGCTGCGCTGATCGGAGCCCCGACGAGCGAAGCGGGAATCTCGGGCTCGGGGTTGCGTGCGGCCATCTCGCGCAGGCGCGAATCTGTGGGACGCACGACGACGTAGGACACCACGCGTTGTACGCCGCCAACGAAGCTGGCGATTTCCGCGGCGCGCTGAAGTTCCTCGTCGCTGCGTGCAAGGCCCATCAAGTACACGACGCCCTGCTGTGTCTGGACATTGAAGTTCACCGCCTTGATGCGGGCGTCCGACAACAGTTTCGTGCGCACTTGCGCGCTGATGAAGTTGTCTTGGCTGGAGCGCACCATGTCGGGCGCTGCGCCGACGACGATCTGGTTGGAGACCGCGTCTACCGTGCGCACGTTCCAAGCGATGCGCTCCGCGAGATCCTTGTCCTCCTGGCGCGGCGCCGTGCCGGCGAGCAGGAGATGCCCCTGCGCGACTTCGACGTCCACGTGTGCGTATGCCTGTCGGTCGAACGCCGCGAGCCGGCGTCGCATTTCCGCCGCCGCCGCCGCATCGTCGATGCCGCGCCCGACGGAGCGGTCCTGCCCCGTCGCCACCCCGACGGTGGCGGCCGTGACGCCGCTGACTGCGGCGCAGCCACTCTGTAGCGCGCATGCGCCGACAGCCATCGCAACAAGAAGAGACGTGCGCATATCAGGCGCTCCGACAGGGTTAAGCCCGAAGCCTGCACCATTCAGGTAAATGGCCATTTAATCAGTATGGCTAACGGATCCTTTCGGCCTGCCACGCGTCGGGAATGCGCTCGGGCCGTGACCATGGCCGCGTGATCACGAGGACGAGGCGCACCGATGCGCCGGCGAGGCTATGGTGTTTTGCAAGGGACAAGCCGGCGCGGGCAATCGGCTCCTGCTGACGCAGACCGACGGATCAGAGCGCCATGAGCCGCGTGGCGCGCGCCTTCACTTCGACGACCGCGAGCGTCCTGCCCTTCACCGCCGCCAGATCCACCTCGCCGAACGGCGTGCGGGCCCGGTGCGCGAGGAGGCGGGAGCCTTTCGCCATGAGCCCCAGCGCCGCGAGCATCTCTGCGGTGCGTCCTCTCGGCTCAGCCCTCTGGCGATTCTGGCGCCGATCCGTCACGTTTCGTCCTTCAGGATCAGCGCGCGCGCGTAGGCATCGCGACGCATGACGCCGGTTTCCTCCGCCGCGAGGCGCGCGGATTCCTTCACCGGGTGTGACGGCAGGAAGCGCCGGAGCGCCGCATCGAGCGCGGCCTCATCGCCAACGGGCTTTTCCTCCGGCGGCGCGACGACGACGACAATCTCGCCTTTCGGGTCGGCATTAATGGCCGCCGCCAGTTCAGAGAGGCGGCCACGCCGCACTTCCTCGAAGAACTTCGTCAGCTCGCGGCCCACCGCCGCCTCGCGGTCGCCGAACGCGGCATGCATGGCTTCAAGGCTCGCCTTCAGTCGCGGGCCGGTTTCGTAGAAGACGAGCGTCGCGGACATGTCGGCGAGGTCTTCGAAGAAGGTCGAGCGGGCGCCGGCCTTGGAGGGCGCAAACCCCGCAAACAGAAAACGATCCGTCGGCAGGCCCGCCACCACCAGCCCCGACAGCAACGCCGAAGCGCCCGGGATTGGAAACACGCGATAGCCCGCCGCCGCCGCGTCGCGCACGAGCTTGTAGCCAGGATCGGAAATCAGCGGCGTGCCCGCATCGCTGATCAGCGCCACCGCCTTCCCCGCCTCCAGCGCCGCCAGCACTTTTGGCCGCGCCGCCTCGGCATTGTGCTCGTGGTAGCTCGTCACCTGCGGCGACAGGCTGAACGCATCGAGCAGCTTGCGCGCCACCCGCGTATCCTCCGCCAGCACGAGATCAGCCCCGCCCAGCACATCGAGCGCCCGCAGGGTGATATCGCGCAGATTCCCGATCGGCGTGGCGACCACATAAAGACCACCTTCCAGCGGTGGACTGGCGCCGCCAGCGCCCCTAGGTTCGCGGGCCTTCGGTATCGGTTGAATCGGACGAGACATGAGCTTCATCGCATCTACGTCGCGCGGCCAACGCACGCAAAGCCTCTCGGCCCTCAAGACGCTCGCGCGCTTGGGCACGGTGGGTCTGGGCCTTGCGCTTGCCGCCTGTGGCAGCGCCGGTTCCACCCGTCCGAGCCCCTCGCCGGACCCGGCCGCCGGCGTCGTCTCTCCCGCCGCGCCGCCGATCATGACCCGCGACGGCATGACGCCGCCTTTCATGGCCGGCCGCTCCATCACGCGTATCGGCCTGCTCCTGCCCTTCGCCAGCCGCCCCGCCGAAGCCGGCGCGCTCTACCAGGCGGCGGAACTCGCAGTGTTTACCTTTGGCGATCCCGGCACCCTGCTGATCCCGCGCGACAGCGGCGCGACCGCCGCCTCCGCCGCCGAAGCCACACGCCTGCTGCTGCGCGACGGCGCTGATGTGATCCTCGGACCCGTGGAACGCGAAACCGTTGCAGGCGCAGCCCAGGTGGCGCGCGAGCGCAGTGTGCCCGTCGTCGGCTTCTCATCGGATCGCACCATCGCCGGCAACGGCGTCTACATCCTCTCGCTGCCTCTCGAAGAGGACGTGCGTCGCATCGTCGACTTCTCCGTGTCGAAGGGCCTGCGCAGCTACGCGCTGCTCGCGCCGGAGAACGATTACGGACGCCGCGTCGAAGCGGCCCTGCGCGCCGAAGCCGCCGCACGTGGCGCAACTGTCGGCGTCACGCAATTCTACACGCGCACCGATCGCGAAGCCGCCACCGCCGCGCGCGCGCTCGCCACGCAACTGCGCCGCACGCCGGTGCAGGCGATCCTGATCGCGGAAAGCGGCTCCGTTCTTCGCGCGACGGGACCGGCGCTGCTGATCGGCGGCGTGAACATGGGACAGGTCAAACTGCTCGGCACCGGCGCCTGGGCCGGCGGCGACGCACAGCGTGAGCCCACGCTCGCCGGCGGCTGGTTCGCCGCGCCGGATCCGACGCTGCGCGCCGATTTTGAACAGCGCTACCGCACCGCCTTCAACCGCGCGCCCTCGCGCATCGCGAGCCTCGGCTATGACGGCGTCATGCTCGCCATCGACGCCGCGAAAGCGAACCGTCAGGACCCGGTGAGCCGCGCGTCGCTCGAACGCGCGGAAGGCTTCACCGGCGCCGACGGCGTATTCCGCTTCCGGCAGGACGGCTCGATCGAGCGTAGCCTCGCGATCCTCGAGCTGCGCCAGCAAGGGCCGGCCGCCGTCGATCCCGCGCCGCGCACGCTTCGGGTGAACTAGACTTTCAGCCGCGCTTCGAGATCGGCGATAAGCTTGCGCACGCGCCGGCCGTTCGTGCCCATATCGCTGATGCCGATGCGCGAGCGCGAATAGACCGCGATCGTGGAACTCTCCGGGCCGAGCGGCGCGATCAGCACGTCCACGTCGTCCTTGAAGCGCAGCAATGCGGTCGTGGCGACGTACTTCGCGCGCACGCCCTGCCCGTCTTCCGCGAACATCATGCCCGGAACCAGCGACGCGAGCGCCCCGCGCACCTTTTCCGCGCTCGCGGCAAACACCGGCGACGGCATGTCGGCGTTCGTCGCGCGGCAGATCTCCGGCGTGCAGACGAGAAACGCGTTCGGCGTGGTCGCGCGTTCAAAGGTGGCGAAGTCGAGCATGGGGTTCTCCGATATCACGCTACGCGCACCGCTCATGACTGGATGCTCCCGCGTGCCTTCACATCCACGTTTTCTTTTTTTCGAAATCGATGTCGAAGTTTCTAGAAAACACGAGACCATCATGTAATAGCCGACTGTAATCGTGAGCTCCTGAATTTCCTGATGCAGCAGGCGGTCGCATCGGACGCGCCGACATTCGTCACGACGTCGTCGGTGAAGCGCAGCACAATCTTCTCGATGCCATTGAACGCCGCCGCTTAGGGCCCTCGTGGATCGCGGCAATCTTGTCGTCTGACACGCCGACCTGCCGGCTGATGCGCTCGTTCTGGACCACCTCGTACTTGGCGTTAGACAACACGCCCACGCGCACAATGGCGATTTCCCGCAACACGGGATCGAGCCTGGTGAGGGCCAGGATATGGTTGCCGAGCCGCACGAAGCCGTCGAGCAGCTCGCCCGAATGGCCCATCATCCGAAAGATGTAGAGCTGCGGCAGACGCCCGTACCCCTCGTGCGCATGGCCCGTTGCGGCGGCGGGATCGAAATAGGGAATGCGCGCCATGGTCGTCTCCTCGTTTGTTCTTGGCGCGGACTAGATGTCCACATCCCGCTTCTCTCTCGCTAGGCAAACATTGCCGATTTCAGGGACATCGCGGAATCCTTCATCCCTCGCTTAGGGGAGCGCCGGCAGACCGCCGGAATTTTTCTTTTCATGGCGCACAAGGGGCCGGCTGAGAGTCGGCGCGGTCGGACAACTCATTTAATCATGACAATCCGACCGGGTCGCGGGCTGAATGACAATCCTACAGACGTCGCGTCCAGATCGTCGGTGCGCCGCGAAGCCTGCGCGACCGCCGCGCGAGACCTGCATCTGTGGCTGCTGCAGGTGCTGGCCTGGGTCGCATCCCGCGTGCGCTTGCCGCGCATTCTGCGCCTCGATTTCCAGAATCAAGCGCCAAAATCCCGTCGCGACTTCCGCGTGCTGATCTTGCTTGGCATGTGCTCGCAGATGTCGTTTCGAAAAGGTCGACCAAAATTCACGCGCCGCCCCCACGGCATCGCAGGCGATCAGCGCAGAAAGACACGTCTGCTGCCCATCTACACGCGCGGGATTCCGCTGCGTACGCTCCGCGACATGCCCGATGCGCTCGCGAGTTTGGACAAAGTAGTCAAGCGCGCCATCGCGCGCTTGCCGATAAACGGAGTCGCACCGGCGCTGTGGTCACGGTTGTCGCCGTGATGCTTGCTCTTGTCGCATCCGCTCTCGCACCTGCCGCAGAAACCGCAGACACACCATGCCCATTCATGCCGGACCGCGCAGCTCCCGCTGCGCGCACCCATGTTAAAACCACGCGAGATTCTGCAGAGTCTGGCGCTGCGACCGCTTGCGCAGCAGGAGCTGCGCGGTCCAGCATGAGTGCCGGCGCCTTCTACCCCGCCAGCTTCGTCGCGATATGATCCGCCAGCAGCCGCCCTGCCTGCGTCAAGCGCAAACGACCGGCGTACTCATACAAATACCCGTCGCGCGTGAAGGCCTGGATCGACGTCTCGTCGAGCGGGCGTCCACGCAACGCTTCCACCGTCACGCGATCGAGACCCGTGTCCAGCCGCAGACCCATCAGGATCGCTTCGTCGGCGATCACTTCGGCGTCGAGCGTCTCACGCGACTCCCAGCCGACGCCGTTAGCGCGCACCGCCGCCGCATAGTCCTCCGGTCGATCGAACGCCTTCGTCGCCACGCGGGCGCCATCGAGCGCAATGCGTCCATGTGCGCCGGGGCCGATGCCGAGCCAGTCGCCGCCGGTCCAGTAGAGCTCGTTGTGCCGCGAGCGCGCCGCCGCACCGCGGGCGTGATTGGAAATCTCGTAGGCTGGAAAACCCGCATCGTCGCAGACTGCCTGCGTCGTCTCATAGAGCGCCGCCGCGCGATCGGGATCCGGCGGAAAGAGCTTCTGGCGCGACACTGCGCGGGCGAACGCCGTGCCCTGCTCGATGGTGAGCTGATAGAGCGACACATGCTCCACCGGCAGCGTCAGCGCCGCACGCAGCTCCATCGCCCAGGCGTGCGATGTCTGCGCTTCCCGCGCATAGATCAGATCGAGCGAAACACGCGCACCGGTTTGCGCCGCCGCCTGCACCGCTTCACGCGCCAGCGCGGAATCGTGCGCACGGCCGAGACTTTTCAGCGCCGCATCGTCGAACGCCTGCACGCCGAGGGACAGCCGGTTGACGCCGGCGCTTACCTGCGAAGCAAAGCGCGCGTGATCCTCGGGATTGGATTCGAGCGTGATCTCGGGCGCCGCCGCAAATCCGAATGCGCGATCCACCACCTCGATGAGACTTGCGATATGCGAAGCTTCGAGCAAGGACGGCGTGCCGCCGCCCAGAAAGAGCGCATCGACAGGACGCTTCCCCAATCGCTGCGCATGCGCCTCCACGTCGGCGACGATGGCCGCAAGCAAAGGTTCTGGATCGCTATCGCGCGCGCGATAGACGTTGAAGTCGCAATACGGACAGATGCGCGCGCAGTACGGCCAGTGCAGATAGACGCCGAACCGCGCGGGCGCTGTCATCGGAAACGATCCGCGAGTTTTGCAAACGCACGCGCGCGATGCGTCAGCGGCTGCTTTTCAGCGGAGTCCATTTCGCCGAAGGTGCGCGTCTGCCCGGCGGGAATGAAGATCGGGTCGTACCCAAAGCCTTTTTCCCCGCGCGGCGGCCAAACGAGCGAACCATCAACCGCGCCCTCGAAGGTCTCCACCGCGCCGTCAGGCGTCGCGAGCGCGAGCACGCAAATGAAACGCGCGGAGAGATCGGTCGCGCCGCGCTGGCCGAGTTCGTCCCACACCCTTTGCATCGCTTGGCCGAAATCCTTACTTGCACCGGCCCAGCGTGCGGAATATATTCCAGGCGCTCCATCGAGCGCTGTCACTTCGATACCGCTGTCGTCGGCAAGACAATCAAGGCCGGAAGCCTGCGCCGCAGCCGTCGCCTTGAGCACGGCGTTGCCGACGAATGTCGGCTCGGTCTCTTCCGGTTCAGGCAAGCCAAGGTCGCCGGCGGAGACCACTTCAAAGCCGAAGGGCGCCAGCAACGCGCCGATTTCCCGGACCTTGCCGGCATTGTGGCTGGCGACCACCAGTCGTCGCGGGGCGGCTGTCATTTGTCGCATCTCCTCCCTTGAGGCTGGCATTCGCCGTCTATATCGTTTATCAATAAGTGGTGTGGCAGAAACATTACGTCGCCTGCAGGAATCACCCAATGTACTCCATCGTCCGCACAGGAGCTTCCGGGACTACAGCATGAAGGCGCTCGGCAAGGGATCCATAGCCTCCTTCATGGAGGTCGCACTACGGATCACCGCGATCGCGCTCTGGGTGCTCCTGGGGTGTGTAGCGGCAGCCGCGCTGGCCTATGCGGTGCTCACCGGGCTAATCGCGGCGGGTGCGGTGTCGCCCGACATTCTCGCCGGCGGACGCGGGCGGGTCGATGGAGGAAGCTTCGAAGCGACCTTTGACATGGACGCCGGCCTGGCCTGGCAAGTGGTCGCGCCGGCACTGCTGTCTGCGCTCGTGGCCATCGCAGGCGCGCTGATCATCGTGCGGCGGCTGCTGAAGCTGTTCGAAAGTTTCCGGTCTGGTGAGCCGTTCCGAAAGGAAAACGCAACGCATCTGCGCGTGATCTGGATCACGATGACTGTCGTCGAGCTGTCCCGCTACGCGATCCTGGCGCTGACCGGCGCGCTGGTGGCCGCGTTCGGCGAACCGTCCGGCGCCGACATGACGTTCAACGTCAGCGTAAACCTGATGCCGTGGGCCTCGATCCTGGTGCTGATCGTGCTGGCCGAAGTGTTCCGTGAAGGGGCGCGGCTCCGCGAGGAGCAGGAGCTGACGATCTGATGGCGATCCGCGTCACCCTCGACCGCATGCTGCTGGAGCGACGCATGTCGCTGACGGAGCTGTGCGATCGCGTGGGGATCACGCTGGCGAACCTGTCGATCCTAAAGACTGGCAAGGCGAAGGCCATCCGCTTCTCGACGCTGAATGCGCTATGCCGCGAACTCGCCTGCCAGCCGGGCGACATTCTCAGCTGGGAAGCGAGCGCGGAAGACGAGGTCGAGGAACAGGAAGTGGCGGCGGAATAATCACGCCGCCATCCTGAGGCTCACCACTCGACGCAGATTTTTCCGAAGTGCTTGTTCGATTCCTGATGCCGGAAGGCGTCGGCGAGACCTTCCATCGGGTAGCTGGAATCGATCACCGGCTTCACGCCATTGGCTTCGATGGCGCGGATCATGTCCTGCTGATGCTGGCGCGACCCGACCGTGAGACCGTGCACTTTCAGCTGCATGCCCATGATGGTCACCGTGCTCACATCGCCCTGAAAGCCCGCCAGCACGCCGATCAGCGATATGTGCCCGCCGAGCTTCGCGGCGCGGATCGATTGCGCCATCGTGCCGGAGCCGCCGATTTCGACCACGTGATCGACGCCGCGACCGCCGGTGAACTTCTTCGCCGCATCGCCCCAGTGGGGTTCGCTGCGATAGTTGATCGTGTGATCGGCGCCGAGCTTCTTAAGCCGCTCGATCTTTTCGTCCGACGACGAAGTCGCGATCACCTTCGCGCCCGCGGCTTTTGCGAACTGCAGCGCAAAGATCGAGACGCCGCCGGTGCCCTGCACGAGCACGACATCGCCAGCCTTGATATTGCCGTTGACCACCAGCGCACGCCACGCGGTGAGACCGGCGCACGTCAACGTCGCCGCTTCCGCATGCGTGTAGCCCCGCGGCGCTTTCGTGAACCACAGCGCCGGCGCGGTGACCGCTTCGCGCGCGTAACCGTCCGAGCGATCGCCTGGCACGAGACGCAGAAATTCCGGAACCGCTTCGCCGCCGAGCCACTCCGGAAAGAAGGTGCTCACCACGTTATCGCCGACCGCGAAGTCGCGGACGTTCGAACCGATGGCGGCGATCACACCGCCGCCGTCCGACATGGGGATGCGGCCCTCCTCCGCCGGGATCATGCCCTTCACGACCATGAGGTCATGGAAGTTGAGCGACGTGGCGTGCAGCTCGACGCGAATCTCGTCCGGGCCGGGCGCGCCCGCTTCGCTCTCACCGAGATAGATATTGTCGAGGCCGCCCGGCTTTTTGACCCGCATCGCTTTCATCGGAGGTCTCCCGTTACTTTGGTTTCGCAGCCGCCGTCTGCGCGGCGAAGAGCTCACCTGCGCCCTTTCGCGCTAGGGAAATCAAGGTGTCGAACTCCGCACCAGAGAACGGCCGCTTTTCGCCGGTAGCCTGCACCTCGATCAGATTGCCATCGCCCGACAGAACGAAGTTCGCATCCACCTCGGCGTTGGAGTCTTCCGCGTAGTCGAGGTCAAGCACAGGCGTTCCCTCGAACACGCCGCACGACACCGCCGCCACCTGGCCGATGATCGGGTTTTTCTTCAGCACGCCTTCCTCCTGCAGGTACCCACACGCCCGCGCGAGCGCGACCCAGGCGCCGGTGATCGCCGCCGTCCGCGTGCCGCCGTCGGCCTGGATCACGTCGCAGTCGAGCGTGATGGTGCGATCGCCGAGCGCGCTCATGTCGGTCACCGACCTCAGCGCGCGGCCGATCAGGCGCTGGATTTCCTGCGTGCGGCCCGACTGCTTGCCCTGCGCCGCCTCGCGACGGCCGCGTGTGTGCGTGGCGCGCGGCAGCATGCCGTACTCCGCCGTGATCCAACCCTTCCCCTGCCCCTTCAGCCGGCCGGGCACGCCCTGCTCCACCGACGCTGCACACAGCACATGCGTGTGCCCGAACTTTGCGAGGCACGAGCCTTCTGCATAGCGCGACACGTCGAGTTCGAGTGAAACGGGCCGCATTATGTCGGGCGCGCGGGCGGAGGGACGCATGGACTTTCTCCTGATATGGAGCGCGCTATCTGGACCGGTCGAAGGCGCCCGTCCATGCACGTGGGTGCAATGCTTGCACCCCGGGCGGCGAACGTTACCTATGCGCCTCCCATGACCGATCCCCGTGATACCCTTTCCAACCTCGACCGCCGGTCGCGAGATGTCTTTCGCGACATCGTGGAGGCGTATCTGGAGACCGGCGAGCCCGTCGGCTCGCGGACGCTGTCGCGCCGGGGTGCGGTCACGCTGTCTCCCGCGTCGATCCGCAACACGATGGCCGATCTCGCCGCGTTGGGCCTGCTCGACAGCCCGCACGCCATGGCCGGTCGCCGCCCGACGCAGGCGGGCCTGCGCTTCTTTGTCGATAGCCTGCTGGAACTGGGCGACCTTGGCGAAGGCGAACGCCACTCCATTGAAGGCCGCATCGCGCAGTCCGGACGCTCCAAGGACGAGGTGCTCGCGAGCGCATCGGAACTTCTTTCCGGACTCGCCGGGGGCGCGGGACTTGTGCTGACGCCATCGCGCGAAGCGCCCGTGAAACACGCGGAAATCGTGGCGGTCGGGCCGAGTCAAGCGCTGATGGTGCTCGTGTTCGAAGATGGCTCGGTCGAGAACCGCCTCGTCTCGACGCCGGCCGGTATGACGCCCTCGGCGATGACCGAGGCCACGAACTTCATGAACGCCCGCTTCAAGGGCAAGACTCTGGCCGAAGCCCGCTGCGAAGCCGCAGACTCCGTGCGTCTGGATCACGCCGCGCTCAACGCCGCCGCCGCAAGCCTAGTGCAGGGCGGGCTCGCGGAATGGTCGGGGGAAGACCCCCTCGCCGGCCGGGCGCTGATCGTGCGCGGCCGGGCGAACCTGCTGGCGGACCCTCAGGCCACCGCCGATCTGGAGCGCGTCCGCCAGCTCTTCGACGACCTGGAACGCACCAAGGAACTCGTCCAGCTCCTCGACGTCGCGGGCCAGGGGGAGAGCGTGCGCATCTATATCGGCTCGGAGAACCCGCTTTTCTCACTCTCGGGGTCGTCCCTGATCGTTGCTCCCTATATGAACGCCGAGCGCAAGGTGGTGGGGGCGCTGGGCGTGATCGGGCCGACGCGGCTCAACTACGCCCGCGTTATCCCCGTCGTGGACTACACAGCGCAGGTCATCGGGCGGATGCTTGATGGCCGCGGGCCAGAGAAGAGATAGAAGAGACCATGAACGAAACACCTGATCAGAACGAGCTGCAGGCCGACGCCGTCGGCGAGCCGGTCGCGGCGGAGCGCACCGTCGCCGACGTCGAAGCCGAACTGGCGCAGGTGAAGGACCAGATGCTGCGAGCGCTGGCGGAAACCGAAAACGCCCGTCGTCGCGCCGAACGCGAAGCGGCCGAGGGCCGCATCTATGCGATCGACCGTTTCGCCCGCGATCTTCTCGCCGTCGCCGACAATCTTGGCCGGGCGCTGCAGGCGATTTCGCCGGAACAGCGCGCCGCAGCCGACGAAAGCCTGAAGACCGTAATCGACGGCGTCGAGATGACCGAACGCGCGCTGATCGAGATTTTCGGCCGCCATGGCCTAAAGCGTGTCGGCGCGCGCGGAGACAAGTTCGATCCAAACCTTCACCAGGCCGTCGCGCAGATTCCGTCGGATGCACCTGCCGGCGCCATCGCCGACGTGTTCCAGCCCGGCTACGTCCTCGGCGAACGCACGTTGCGCGCAGCGATGGTCGCCGTCAGCCTTGGTTCCGCCGCCAACGAAAGCCCCCCGCCAGCCGAGGGCGGCGGCAGCGTGGACATCAAGGTCTGAAGTAGACGCCGTAGCGTCACCATCTTTACAGCCGCCCCATGACAGACGTGTCCCCTCCTCCGCCGCCCGGTTTCCGCGAAATGCCGATCGAGATCGGCTTCATTAGCGTGAACGGCCCGCTCTATGCGAACGTGGAGGACGAGAAGGCGCTAAAACTCGGCTTCCGGGTCGAGATGCGCCACTGCAACCCGATGAAGATCGCGCACGGCGGCATGATGGCGACCTTCATCGACATGCTCATGCCGTTCGGGATCATGTGGCAAACGAAGATGTCGGGTCGATTCCTGCCCACCATCCATCTCGCGCAGGAGTTCCTCGCCCCCGCCCCTCTGGGCGCATGGGTGGAAGGCACGGCGGAATGCCTGCGGCAGACAAAGAACCTCGTCTTCGCGCAATGCTTAGTCACCGCCGACGGCGCGCCGTGCGGTCGCGCGAGCGGCATCTTCAAGATGGGGCCGGAAATCGCGGGCATCGGTCTGGGCGATATGCTCGCCAACCTGAAGGGCTGAACCTTCGCGCAGATCGAAGCGTAAAGCGGCGATGACCACGCTCCGCTACGTCCTCGGCGACCAGCTGACCCGCGACATTTCCTCTTTGCGCGACGCTGCACCAGGCGAGGACATCATCCTCATGGCCGAGGTGATGGAAGAGGCGACCTACGTCCGCCATCATAAGCAGAAGATCGCTTTTCTCTTTTCCGCCATGCGACACTTTGCGGACGCGCTGCGCGCCGACGGATTCAACGTCCGCTACATCCGCCTCGACGACGAGGCTCCATGCGCGTCCTTCACCGACGCGCTCGTGCGCACGCTCGCTGAAACGGGCGCATCACGCGTGATCGTCACGGAGCCGGGAGAGCATCGCGTCCTTGAGATGATCCGCGGCTGGGCGGCGATGGAGCCGGTCCCCGTCGAAATGCGGTCTGACGATCGCTTCTATTGCTCGATCGATGATTTCTGCGCATGGGCGAAGGGCAAGTCGAGCTACCGCCTAGAATATTTCTATCGCGATCTGCGGCGACGCTTCGACATCCTGATGGACGGCGCCGATCCCGTCGGCGGCCAGTGGAACTTCGATGCGGAGAACCGCAAGCCATGGCCGAAGAAGCGCGCGCCGCCCAAGCGCATCGATTTCAAGCCTGACGAAATCACGCGCGGCGTACTCGCACTGGTCGCCGAACGCTTTCCCGATCACTTCGGAGATCTCGACGCGTTCGGCTGGGCGGTGACGCGTGACGACGCGCTGCAGGCGCTGGACTGGTTCATCGAGAACGCCCTGCCCCACTTCGGCGATCATCAGGACGCGATGCTGGAAGGCGCGCCGTTTCTCTATCACTCCGTGATCTCGCCCTATCTCAACACAGGGCTCTTGACCCCGCGCGAAGTTGTCGATGCTGGAGTCGATGCGTTCGCGCGGGCCGCCGCGCCGCTCAACGCGGTCGAAGGCTTCGTGCGCCAGATCCTCGGGTGGCGAGAATATGTGCGGGGCGTCTATTGGGCGCGGATGCCTGAGTATGCCGAAACCAATGCACTCGGCGGCGACCGGCCCTTGCCGTGGTTCTATTGGTCCGGCGAGACCGACATGGCGTGCGTACGCGACGTCGTCGCCGTCACTCGCCGCCACGCTTATGCCCATCATATCCAGCGCCTGATGGTGACGGGCGTTCTGGGTCTGCTGTGGGGCGTACGCCCTGCAGAACTGGAGGAATGGTATCTGGCCGTCTATGCGGATGCTTTCGAGTGGGTTGAGCTGCCAAACGTGCACGGCATGGCGCTGTATGCCGATGGCGGCGTGCTCGCGTCAAAGCCTTATGCGGCGGGTGGGGCCTACATCAACCGCATGTCCAATTACTGCGCCGGGTGCCGTTTCGATCCCAAGCAACGCACCGGCGATGACGCCTGCCCTTTCACGACGCTCTACTGGGACTTCCTGATGCGGCAGGAGGAAAAGCTGTCCGGCAATATGCGCCTGGCGATGCCCTATCGAACACTTGCCAAGTTCAGCGCGGACGAAAAGGCGGCTGTACATGCCCGCGCCGATGCTCTCCGCGACGGTACATTTTCGGTCTGATAGCTGCGAAAGGCCCAGCATTCTCGGGACCTAGATGGTCAGCCGGCAGCCAGTCCGGAACAATGCGAATCACGGAAAAGCCTGTTCCACTGGGCTAAATGTGCCAATACATCTTTGCGCTGAGTGATTCGTCGGAAGCCAATCCAGATGTGATCACCCTCGCAAAAAAGGCCTGGAACGGGGATTTTTGAGCGATAGCCTGCGAAAAGTGCTTATTTTGTAGCAGTTTTGGCGTTCGAAATCCCGTATAGGCCGGTTCGGTCAACCGGATGGCAAGCATTTCAGTCGATTTGCTGTGTCCAGAGGCTGATCAACAAGTAGTTGTGTTGTTTGGCCTTTTTGGTCATCGCTCGAACAAGATTACTGGAGGCCCTCATGGCTAAAAAGGTTGCGAAGAAGACGGTCGCGAAGAAAAAGGTCGCCAAGGCGACCCCGAAGAAGCTTCCGGCGAAGAAGTCCACCGTGAAGAAAGCGGCCGCCCCCCGCGCGCCGACGGGCGCCCGCAAGACGGTGAAGCGCGCGACGAAAGCCGCGAAGGCCGTTGCGCCGTCCAAGCCGATCAAGGTCACCGCGATCGCCGGCAA
>Ga0247843_1004459_pt1 | contig 20928 bp, 17 predicted proteins | sample LaCruzMarch2017__FD_192420 | JGI IMG/M metagenome (GOLD analysis project Ga0247843, IMG submission 192420) | Freshwater microbial communities from meromictic Lake La Cruz, Castile-La Mancha, Spain - LaCruzMarch2017_8m | ecosystem: Environmental > Aquatic > Freshwater > Lake | place: Spain...
TGGCTTTTGCCGCTCCTGTTGATGTTGGGATAATCGAGTTTACGGCCGCTCTTGCTCTTCGAAGGTCCTTGTGTGGGGCATCATGCAACCGTTGATCAGAAGTATAGCTGTGTACGGTAGATATATGACCCACTTCGATTTCTGTTAATCCAAGAAGCACCGCAATCATTGGTGCAACATTATTGGTAGTACATGAGGCGTTAGAAACAATAACATCCGAGGTTTCTATGGAATTATCATTTACTCCTAGGACGATCGTTCGAATATCTGTATCAACCCCCGGCGCTGAAATAATCACTTTTTTCGCGCCACTTTGTAGATGTAACCCAGCCTTTTCTTTAGTTAGGAACAATCCGGTTGCATCAAGGACAAGTTCAACGCGATGCGCTGCCCATGGAATATCTTTCGGGTCTTTGTGTTGCGTAAAAACAATGCGCTTTCCATTAGAGAAAAGAAGTTCATTGCCTTTCAACTCAAACGAGTAGGGCAAGGTGCCATGAACGGAATCATATTTCAATAAGTGAGCTAGGGTTTGCGCATCGGATAAATCGTTCACCAAGGCAACAGAAATATCGGCTCTTTCCAATGCAATTCGGGTAACACATCGACCAATTCTCCCAAATCCGTTAATCCCAATTGCTTTCATCTGAGTTTTTTACAAAAGTACAACAGCAAAGGGAATAAAGAGTTCAGCCCCAGTGAATTTAATATGCTACATATACAAATCCATGCTTCTTGATCTCTATTCCACCGTCGAAGGTTGCGAAAATTCGATAAAAATACGTGCCTTCTTCAACTAATTTACCATCCTCGGTTTTTCCATCCCAAGAAGCGGTTGGATCTGTGAATGTAAAAATCACGTTACCCCAACGGTTTAATATTACACATTCAAATTCTACCACGCCCTCATGATCTATTGTGAATAAATTGTTTCCAACCAAGGAGTTTAAGGTAATGATATTGGGAACCTCAATATCGCACGGTTTTATAGTCACCGTTGAGGTGTCTGTCGAAGTGTGACAGATATTGTTTGCCGTGATATAATATTGTCCCGCTGTATTGACCACAATAAAGTTATCTGTGGAGCCATTATTCCAGGTCAATTGAAGGGGCGGATTATACCCTCCTTGCATCGTGCCTGAATTTATAGAAGCCGCTACTAAATCAATGGTTGCCCCGTTACATATGGATGAATCGAGGATATCCACATATACGTAAGGGGGGAATTCAATGTTCGCACTCAAGGAATCCTTACATGCATTATCCGTAAACATTACGCTGTAAATACCGGGAACAGACGTCGAAATCAAAGGGTTCACCACGGCGCTATTAGAGAACGAGATGGCTGTGTCAGAAGCGGTCCAGAGCCCTCCGCTATAGGAAGAGGTACCCGTTACTTGCAAGAATAAATTACAGGTAATGGTGTCTCCAAAAATAGCCGGCAATGGAAGTACCTCCAGGGTTACCGTGGTATCGTAATTACACCCAAAATCATCCACCACATTGTACGTATAAAAACTTGTTCCTGAAGTAATAGGCTGAATTACAATCGCCGTATCGTTTTGGCCTGAAATAATCGATGGGCTATTTGTCCAGTTATCGGAAACCACACTATTCTGATACCCTTCTTGATCCGGATATAAGCTCTGGTTAAAATAGATACCCCATTGGAAAATATACCCATCATCAACCCCTTGATTGTCTTGCACCGTAATGGTCCAATTCCCATTTACAGGACATCCTATAAAGTTATTAAAGTCTCCATCTGGCAAATAAACGCCAATGGGATTCATGGAAGGAAAGCCGTAGGCATTTGCAACTGTATTGCCAGCAGCATTTTCCGAACAGATGGTCCCTAAGGTAGCTTGAGTAGGAGAAAAGCAATAACTCCAAACGGGTGAGCCCGGAGCACCACCATCTAAATTGGTATCGTTACCTAGAAAGGTACCAATCCCACTTCCGCATCCTCCAGGCACCAACTCAGGCCAGGCACCAAACCCGGAATTATACGCATTCATAATGGACACGGTCGTGCCGTTTGGGCATGTTAATGCAATCTCCAAATCTCCGATGTAAGAATGTTCAATATCTATACACATTTGATCAAAATCACCAGCACCTGTAATGGTCGTGGAATCATCGAATCCAGTGATGCCAATGTTCGTTTGGTATTGAACCCCGCTCCCATCCGGTAAATAGGTCAATCCAGCGAATATACCACCGATCTCGAATTCTCCGACTGGAATGTCCACACCCACAGTATCCTGTGGTGTAACTCCACCAATTAAAAACGTATTCTGTCCCAAACATACGGTATCTTGATACGGACCCGTGCCTGCAAAGCTCGGCAATTGCGACACCCTAACTTTTGCGGTAATGCGTTTAATTTGAGGGAAAACATCAGTTATCCGCAAGTCAATAAAATAACCTGCTCGAGCAGGAGGGGTAAACCAAACAGAATCATTATTGAATTGTCCCACACCTCCAATGGTCCATTGGTAACTGCAATTTCCGGCATTTTGAGAATACCCGGTATTGGTCACTTCTAATGCATAGGGAAACGCCGGGTCTGCTACAAAGAGAATACTGTCACCAAAACACACATCCACATACCCGGTATCCGCAGGATTCAATGCATCGGGTCCTGTACCATTTACATAGGCATGCATGTGAGGAACGAAGGGTTGTTGTGGGTTACCGCAAGCTACATTGGCATCCCAACCGGTACCTTCGGCACTTCCATTCGAACGAAACCGCAGGGTTAAACAACCACTTGGATTATTTTGAAAAGATGCCTGAACAAAGAATCCGTTGGGATGGGATCCTGAGTTGTAAGCCCCAAGCAAGGGGGAGGCGATTGATGGACCGTCAAAAATATATAACGTATCGGTAGGATTTATATTAAAGGTAAATCCGATATTCGTTGCAAACGCAATAGAGACTTTTGACCCTTGCGAAAGGTCTGGACAAAACGTAATAATTTCATCCATGTTCGGAAGATAATTTGCGGACCCATCACTAAAATTTGTTCCACCAGCAGGGGGAACAATAGCGGCACAATTTAATGGGTTTGCTTGAAGAAAATCTGGACCCGTTAGGAGCATTTGGCTGTGTGAAATGCCCAGAGAAAAAATGGAAATGATTAGGATAATCAGTTGTTTCATAGTAAACATGTTAATGAGTTGAATTCTTACTTGCCTTGAATTCTAGTTGTAATTGGTATAGTGATATTACCGCAATGAGTTGATTTGGAACTTCACTTTGAAAGTATTGCGTAAATGGTTCTATTTTAACGCCCAGGTCAGTAAAATGTACAATTTCAGTCTGCGGCGCTTTCGGGTATTGATCAATGGATTTACCCCCATTGTTTTGAACAATGTGAAGGCCATTTTCGTAGGCATAATATAATAATTCTAAACTGCCATGATCTTGCTTGAAGGCATTTAAGGCCTCTTTTCCGTATGTTTTTTTAAGTGCGGTTAAGACGGGGTCTTTTTGTCCTTGAACCGAAAAGACCAGAATAAATAAGCAAAAAAAGAAGATTGATTTTCCCATAATGAAACGAATTTAAAGACGAAGTTACCAAATTGTTTTGATAATTTTCGGCTACACGGAATGAGAGACGTAATCCGGTAATATTCCGTTGCAGGGTAAAATTAATTATCCCAACGAATGCATTAAAAAAGTAGTTTTGTAAAAAAAAGTAATGGCAGATTTACAGGCAATAGCAACTCAGGTAAGAAGAGATATAGTACGCATGGTGCATGCAGTAAGTTCTGGACATCCCGGAGGATCTTTGGGTTGTGCAGATTTCTTTACCTTCATGTACGCAGAACGATTAAGGGTGAATGCGGATCAATTTACGATGGAAGGGATGAATGAAGATTTGTTCTTTTTGTCGAATGGGCATATTTCCCCAGTATGGTATAGCATCTTGTCCCGAAGTGGCTTTTTTCCAGTGAGTGAATTAGCCACCTTTAGAAAGATTTCCAGTCGCTTACAAGGCCATCCCTCGGTGGACAAAAATTTACCGGGCATTCGAATGGCTTCCGGATCTCTTGGTCAAGGATTATCCGTTGCGATTGGTGCTGCGACCACCAAAACAATGAATGCGGATCAATCTATGGTCTACTGTTTGATGGGCGATGGTGAATTACAAGAAGGACAAGTGTGGGAAGCGGCGATGTATGCGGGAAGTAAGGGCATAAGTAACCTTATCGGAATCATTGATTATAACAACCGTCAGATTGATGGTGATGTGAGTGATGTTATGGGAATTATGCCACTTGAAGATAAGTGGAAAGCATTTGGATGGGATGTATACCACATGGATGGCCACAGTTACGACAGCATGCGTGACGTGTTCGCTGCCATTGATTCGAATGCCTCTAATGGAATGCCTAAAATGATCATTATGAAAACAGAAATGGGAAAAGGGGTAGATTTCATGATGGGTACACACAAATGGCATGGATCTGCGCCTAACGATGAACAATTGGCAAACGCCCTAGCACAACTACCAGAAACGCTTGGAGATTATTAATCAGTGAAAGGATTTACTTTTTTAGGGTTTATTTTTTGTTGCTCAGTAGTTTTGGGGCAAATAACCCCTCCCATCCGTGTACTTTTTATTCTTGACGCCTCCAATAGCATGAATTCTTCTTGGGGAACTCAAACGCGTATTCAAGCGGCTCGAGAGGTCCTAAATCAAGAATTAGAGGTGCTGCGCAATGTTCCGAATGTGGAAGTTGCTTTGCGTATTTATGGCCACCAAACGCCTTTTAATAACCTCGAGCAAGATTGTAATGACACCAAATTAGAAGTTCCCTTCGGAAAAAACAGTCTTGAACAAATAAAATTGAAGATTAAATCAGTAGAGGCTAAAGGAGCTACACCCATTGCCCGTTCCCTAGAGGCCGCAGCAAATGATTTTCCAGACACGCTCGCCAAAAACATCATTATCTTAATTACTGACGGATTGGAATCCTGCGATAACGATCCCTGTGTAATTGCAAAAAAACTCAAGACAAAAGGGGTTAAGGTTACTCCTTTTGTGATTGGTTTGGGGATGGACATGTCTTACTTAGACAAGTTCAGTTGTATCGGAACCTATTCGGATGCAGAAGACAAAGAATCTTTTCGAAATGTTTTCAAAAATATTTTAAATACGGTCCTCGATAAAACAACAGTGCAGGTGAATTTGAACAATGTTGATGGAAAAGCCATCGAAACGAATGTGACCCTGTTTTTTTATGAATCAGGTACCGCAAATTTGAAGTACACCTTTGTTCATACCCTTAACCGTTTTGGGAATCCAGACACCCTGTATCTCGACCCTTCACTGACGTATGATTTAATAGTAAACACCCTACCGGCGTTAACCAAAACAGGCATCAAGCTAAAAGAACATGTGCATAACACGGTGGTTGTTTCTGCACCACAAGGCACGATAACCTTATCATCCCCTAAAAGCAATTTCAATCCAACCTTTGAAATGAGGGTCGTCCGAAAGGGAGAAACACGCCCAATAAACGTGCAAAAATACAATGAGATTGCGAAGTACATCATCGGAAGTTATGAGGTAGAGATTTTTACCATACCCCGCATTTACAAGACGGTGGAGGTTACCCAATCTGCGTTATCCACCATTTCTATTGATGCACCTGGAGAATTAGCCTACACGTTTAATAAACCCCTTGTTGCGCAACTTTTCCTTCAAGACAAATTAGGGTTTTGGAATGGAATTTATACCTTTTCTGATTCATCCACGGCTGGAAAAATATTAATACAACCAGGTACTTACAAATTGGTTTACAGGACTAAAGACATGAAATCGAGTGGGTATACGCATGAAAAAATTATTACGATTTCAAGTAATAAAACGAATACATTAAACATTAATTAAATAACATATGGCACTTAAGACATTTGGCAATAAAGATACACGCTCTGGGTTTGGAGAAGGATTGAGACTATTAGGGGAGACCAACCCGGATGTTGTGGCCTTGTGCGCAGACCTTACGGGGTCATTAAAAATGGATGCGTTTCAGAAAAATCATCCGGATCGCTTTTTTCAGATTGGAATCGCCGAAGCAAATATGATTGGAATTGCAGCAGGAATGACTATTGGCGGTAAGATTCCTTTTACTGGAACTTTTGCCAATTTTTCTACGTCACGCGTCTATGACCAAATTCGTCAAAGCGTGGCTTATTCTCGTAAAAATGTAAAAATTTGTGCTTCTCATGCCGGGTTAACGCTTGGTGAGGATGGAGCAACCCACCAGGTATTAGAGGATATCGGTATGATGAGAATGCTTCCCAACATGACGGTTGTAGTTCCCGCAGATTACAACCAAACCCTTCAAGCTACCTTAGCAATTGCAGCATGGGAGGGACCCGTATATTTGCGTTTCGGAAGACCATCCGTTCCAATTTTTACACCGGAAGATGCGGTCTTTAAAATCGGAAAAGCTGATCTGTTGGTTCAAGGTACTGATGTAACAATTATCGCTTGCGGACACATGGTTTGGAAAGCCTTAGAGGCTCAAGTACAGTTAGCGGAGAAAGGAATTTCTGCTGAGGTGATTAATATGCATACGATTAAACCATTAGATACCGCTGCTATTTTAAGTTCTGTAGCTAAAACGGGCTGCGTTGTAACAGCGGAAGAACATATGATGAATGGTGGTCTTGGTGATGCCGTTGCTCAAGTGCTGTCTAAAAGTAGTCCGGCTCCGCAAGAATTTGTAGCAGTTAATGACACGTTTGGCGAAAGTGGTACACCGAATGAGTTGTTAAAAAAATATCACCTGGAAACAACGGATATCGTGCTTGCGTCAGAACGTGTGCTTGCCAGAAAAAACTGATTATAAGGTAGATTTTCTTAGGTACTAATACACCTTTCCGTCCCGAATTTTTTTCTTCGGCAGAATGTGGTTAAATTCGTTGTCCTAAATTTAATCGAATTCTTTACCTATGGTATTTTCAAGTTTGACCTTTCTATACTTGTTTCTACCCTTGAGTCTGTTATTTCATTATTCGACCAAGAACGACCTGTTCCGAAATATCTTTCTTACGATTTTTTCCTTAGTGTTTTATGCATGGGCAGAACCCATGTGGATCTTTTTAATGGTTTTTACCGCATTATTTGACTTTTCTACAGGACTTTACATTGAAAAAAAACGAGGAACTCCTTGGGCAAAGGTTGGTCTGATTGCCAGTATTGTAGTCAATATCGGACTTTTGGTGGCCTATAAATACGGCGGATTTATCTATGACAACCTCCATTATTGGTTTCCGCTGCCCTTTGATCGTCCTCAAAATTCCTTACCTGTTGGTATTTCATTTTATACGTTCATGGTAATTTCTTATGTGGTGGACATCTACCGTGGAGAGATTAAGGCCCAACGCAATCCCCTAAACTTTTTAATGTTTATTAGTTTATTTCAGCATTTAGTCGCTGGTCCGATTGTTCGCTACAGTCAGATTTCAGAACAGGTGGAGAAACGAACCATCGATTGGTCGAGGATGAGTGATGGTGTTACCAGGTTTTGTATTGGTTTGTTTAAAAAGGTAGCGATTGCGAATGTAGCAGGGGTCTTGGTAGATAAATACTTAGATACACAGTTGTATTCTTTGTCTTCGTACGAGGGCTGGTTTGGAATTGCGATGTTTTCAATTCAGTTGTATTTTGATTTCTCAGGATATTCAGACATGGCAATTGGCTTAGCAAAATTGTTTGGGTTTGATTTTCACGAGAATTTTAAGCATCCGTATGCCGCGATTTCAGTAGGAGATTTTTATCGGCGATGGCATATTTCGTTAGGACGATTTTTTCGAGACTACGTGTATATCCCACTTGGTGGAAATCGAAAATATCAGGATAGAAATATCTTAATTGTTTGGTTTTTAACGGGTTTTTGGCATGGAGCAAATTGGAACTTCGCGCTGTGGGGAACGTATTTCGGTGTACTTATGGTGTTAGAAAAACACTTTAAATTTATATTGGATAAAACCCCACGCGTGCTTAAACACGGTTATACCTTGGTTCTAATTGTATTCAGTAGAGCCATTTTTTACTTTGTGGATTTCAACCAGTTAAGCTATTTTATCGGAAACCTATTCTACTCAAAACATGCTGTAAACCCTGGGTTTTTATCAGACATTACAACACATGTATTTTGGTTTATCTTAGTCATTGTTTTATGTATTCCATGGGATGAAATCTATACACAAGACCACCCCGTTAGAAATCGAGTTGCAATTCGATACGCTTATATAAGGCCATTCGCTAATGCATTCCTATTGGTGTTATCAACTATGCTATTGGTCAATGCAACGTTTAACCCCTTTCTATATACTCGATTTTGATGGATAAAAAGATAAATGTTTTCTTGTTTATCCTCTTTGTATTAGGATTCCCGTTGGTCTATTTTTTATTGCCAAAGGCGGTTAATTCAGCCAACGAAAAACGTAAACTAGCAACCTTTCCAAGCTTTAATTCAGTGGATTACTTAGCGGGTACTTGGACTAAACAAGTCGATAAGTATATTGACGATCATTTCCCATTCAGAACGAGTTTTATTTCCTCTACTGATTATTTTCATGCAGCTAAAGGATTTCAGCTGAAGAATAGCGAACGGGTTGTCGTACTTCCAAAGAGGCGAACTAAAACTCAAGGTGAATCCACAGACAGCACCAAGAATCAAATGGATTTTCTGGATGAATTTGAAGAAAAGTACGCGGGGTCAATGCTCATTATCGATGGTTGTGTGTATCCTATGGGAGGTGGGAGCCCCGTCATGTCAAAGTACTTCGCGGAAATGGTTAATGAATACGCTCGAACCTTTAAAGGTGTTCGGGTATTTTCTGCCGTGGCGCCCCTGTCTTCAGCCTTTATTCCGGTAGAGAAATACGCGCATTACAACAGTCAAAATAAACGTACGCTTTTGGCCATTAAAAACAACCTGAAAGATGGGGCTACTTTTTGTGATGTGTTTAATGAATTAAATGAACACTCGAACACCAAGTTGTACTTCGGATCAGACCACCATTGGAAACCTTTGGGCGCCTATTATGGCTATGTTGCCTTTTGTAAAGCGGCAGGTTTAGAGCCGGTGCCAATGGAAAAAATGACAAAGAAGGTTAAATATAATTTCTTAGGCACGATGTACCAGCATACACAAGATCCAACAGTCCGTGCCCACCCAGACACCATGGAGTATTGGGTGCCTAAAGTTCAAACGGAGTCAGTTAAATTTGGGCCATACAATACGGATAAACCTTCAAAAACAAAGGTGTTTTATGAGAGCAGCTCAGGAGGAAATACCTATTCCACTTTTTTAGGGGGAGATGAGCCCTTGATTCGAATTCAAACGGGAATAAAAAACGGGAAGAAAGCGGTTGTGATTAAAAATTCAATGGGAAATGCCTTCGCAGTATTTTTGGTGAATCATTATCAAGAAATTTGGGTAGTTGATTTAAGATATTCTAAACAGAATTTAACGAAGATCATTAAGGAGAACAACATTAATGACATCGTTTTTGCCGTTGGTATGTACGCCGCGATGAGCAAAGGCACCATTGGGATGATGCAAAGGCTGACCACACAAAGCGGCATATACGTACCAACTGCCAATCCTGAGGTGCTTGAGCCCAATATTGAACCAACTCCGAGCGTGGATAGTACCGATACGGAATGAGAAGTATTACTGCCATTTTTTTTCTTGTCGTTTTTTCTGCGTTCGCACAGCTCCCCGCCGAGCTAAAGATTGACTCGTCTTTTGCCTACATTCAGGGATATAGTTCAGAAACCTTAAGTCGCTTGAAACTACAGTTTGATGCCGTGGGCTCGAATAAATTGGTGATTTTGCATTTTGGAGGTAGCCACATTCAAGCGGAGAATCCTACCACGGTTGCTCGGAATCTGTTTCAGGAATCCTTCGGTAGTGGTGGCAGGGGCTTGTTATTCAGTTACGGGGCCGCCAACACCTATTCCTCCATTAATTATACTTCGACGTTTACAGGGAAATGGACTTATAATAAAAGCTATCAGGGAAAAAAGCAGGAATTACCGCTAGGGATTTGTGGCATGGTGGTTGAAACCATGGATACACTTGCTTCACTGAGCTTTGGGATGAAAAAGGCCATTACTCCGAACCTAAACATGGTAACTGTGATGTATGAACAGGATGACAGGTCCATGAAGCTGGAGGTCAAGGTTAATGATTCCATGATAAGCGCATTAAGTTTCATTCCTCAGGGAGTAACCTTCCCTTGGACTGATTCCATTCGTTCGATTCAGTTAATTTTAAAGAAAAGCGCGGAATCTGAGCGATTTAGGTTTTATGGAATCAATGTAGAGCACGAAGCAAGTCGAGGGATTGTTTATCATTCAACCGGAGTGGGCGCAGCGGCATTTAAATCGATATTGATTTTGGAGAAACTTCCAGAACAAATTCCCGTGATTAACCCAGATATCGTGATATTGGACTTTGGAACCAACGATATTTTGTATGAGAATAAGATAGACCATAAGCTTCCGTTGGAGGTAGAAAAAGCCATAAGCTGGTGGAAATCCATGGTACCGGAGGTCTTGATTGTGTTAACAAGCACCCAAGATTTGTACTATAAAAAACATCCCATAACCGCAGGGGTTTTGTTTCGCGATCTCATGGATAGTTTAGCCAAAAAAAATGATTGTTTGTTTTGGAATTGGTATGATTTATCCGGGGGCCTGAATACCATACGCACTTGGGCAACCTTGGGTTATGCAAAAAGTGACCATATACATCTCACTAAGAGTGGTTATCAAGTGAAAGGAGGGCTCTTGTATACCTCCTTCATGAATACATTAAAGGCCTTGAGCGCAGATAAACCTTTGGAGGAATTACGCATTCCATTAAAAGAATATAAGGACAACATTGCTGAACCTCTTGCACCAAAACCTGCACCAAAACTGAATTCATATTATGTAGTTAAATCAGGGGACACCTTATCTGCCATCGCCGGCAGAAATCACACAACTGTAGCCACTATAAAACGGGTCAATGGCCTTTCTTCAGATATTATTCGTGTGGGGCAGCGCTTAAAAATTCCGTAATAAGAGCTAGACCTTGCCTTGAACTTTAGGTATATATGTTCTTAGTGTCTGTTGTTTTCAAGGATTATTTGCAACCCAATTACTGAACTAAATAGTAGGCGATTAGCAATAGGTCAATTACAATGGTAATACTCGTTGCTTTATAAATCCATTTCATAGGCGACACAGCAAGCAATAAACTTAAGGTTAACATCGTAGGAAAAACCACTAGGATTAATGCCCACGTATCCTTAATTGCCCCCAGGCCTACAGTGATTCCACCTAGACAACCGACGAGTAAGATAAGAATTGGAATAAGTCCAAATCGGTTATACTCGCTTTCAAAGTGATTTTCTAAATTCATTTGTTTTTTTGTCAAAATTCTTCTAATTCCTTATTTTAAAGAATGATGATTGATGTGTTTTTAACTGATTTTAGTCAGTATTTTCAAAGGAAACACAAAATACATCCGAGAAAACTTGACAAACGCTAGTTTAGGGTTGTATCTTTGCTCCCTATTTAGAACATATGAGTAAAATGAAATTATCGGAGTTCAACTTCGATCTCCCCCAAGAATTAATCGCAGAATATCCTTCAGAAAATCGCGACGAATGTCGCCTTATGGTCATTAATCGAAAAACCCGTAAGATTGAACACAAGTTATTTAAGGATGTACTTTCCTATTTTGACGAGGGGGATGTGATGATTTTAAACAATACTCGAGTTTTTCCTGCTCGGATGTACGGTAATAAAGAAAAAACAGGGGCTAAAATCGAGGTGTTTTTGCTCCGAGAATTGAACCGAGAGAGCTTTTTATGGGATGTTTTAGTGGATCCTGCCCGAAAAATACGGATAGGAAATAAGTTATATTTTGGTGAAGATGATTCTTTGGTTGCTGAGGTCATTGACAATACCACTTCGCGTGGAAGAACCCTTCGGTTTTTATTTGACGGACCCTACGAAGAGTTTAAGAAGATTATTACAGAGCTTGGTGAAACACCGCTTCCAAAATACATTAAACGTGAGGTAGAGGCTATGGATGAGGAAATGTATCAAACAATTTTCGCCAAGGAAGAAGGAGCGGTTGCTGCTCCAACGGCTGGATTACATTTCTCTCGTGAATTATTGAAGCGTTTAGAATTAAAAGGGGTGAATTTTGCAGAGTTAACCCTTCACGTTGGATTGGGAACATTCCGTTCGGTTGAGGTAGAGGACCTCACGAAACACAAGATGGATTCAGAGCAAGCAATTATCTCAGAAAAAGCAGTTAACATTGTAAATGAGGCTAAGCGTAACAAGAAAAAGGTGTGTGCGGTAGGAACAACGAGCATGCGCGCCATTGAATCGTCCGTTTCTACAGAAGGGATGTTAAAACCATACAATGGGTGGACCAACAAATTTATTTTTCCACCCTATGATTTTATGGTTGCTGATTGCTTAATCACAAACTTTCATACGCCCTTATCTACCTTATTAATGATGATCTCTGCGTTCATGGGGCACGAATTAATGATGGAGGCTTATCATGAAGCAATTAAGGAAAAGTACCGATTCTATTCGTATGGCGATGCCATGCTGATTATTTAACCTTACTGCTTAATTCGTTTTTAAGGCCATACCACCCAACAAGGTGCATCTTCACATTTCCAACAGGGATTTTTGCTTTCACTAATATGGGGATTCTGTTTTTGTCCTTGGTAATCCAAAAGCTAACGTCGTCCTCATGTTTGAAATATCGTCCCGTTTGAACCACGGGAACAAAACGCATGCATCGAAAGGTGCCCTTGCGAATGTTTATTTCTTCATCCCCTTTATACTTGATTTTTAGCGTAAAAAGTTCATCATCCATGAAACATGGAATGGAGAATACGGTTCCTTTTTTTATGTGTTTAAAATCAAGGGTTCGGGCATAGTAAAAACAGGAGATCATGTCTTGTACACCCATCGGAGTTTTGAAGGTTTCCCCTTTTCCGTTATCCACCTTTTCAACGTTGTGTTTGAAGGTATAATCTTGTTTTATTTTATACCCCCCCTCATCCACTCTTCTCACAAAATACCAAGGCATGATGCTTTTTTTGTCGATATAGGATTCATACCGGTCATCCACTTTAAAAACAGAATTAAATGCGCCCAGGGTTTTACCAATGCCAACCACATGATATAAACTTCGATTATCACCCTTCTTGTCGGTATATTTCGTTTCCAGCGTCGCTTCACCAGCATCTATAAAACCATAACTAATTCGATATCTAAGCTTTTCTCCAATCTTGAATGATTCATTTTCAATTTCAGGATATTCCGGTGTATTACTCGCAGAAAGTAATAGGATGCAAGCGCAGGCAAGTCCAATAAAATAAAGTGTTGTTTTCATGGCAATGATTTTCGATTGCTAAATCAATGATTGTGCCACGAAATGTTTACTGGCACCTGAGAATAAAGTTGGTTTTTTTTCCTTTACCGAGTAAGATGAATTGATTATTTAACAGATGACTTTCATTTAAGACAAAGGATTCATCTACCTTTTCCTTATTTACAGAGATTGCATTGGCTTTTAATTCCCGCCGCGCTTCTCCGTTAGAGGCAAGGAAATTTGATTCTTTTACCATCGCATCAACCACAGATAACCCATCAGAAATCAAGGATTTCGATACAATGGCTTGCGGCACCCCTTCAAATACCGCCAAGAAATCGTCTATTGAAAGCTGTTGTAAGCTCTCTTTGGTGGCCTTACCAAAAAGGATTTCAGAGGCATTAATTGCGGCTTCAAGTTCTTTCTCTCCATGAACCCGTTTTGTTACGTCTTCAGCGAGTGCTTTTTGTAAACTACGTAAATGAGGGGCTTCTTGATGTTGGCTTTCTAATTGTTCAATTTCCGATTTAGACAATAAGGTAAAGATGCGAACATAATTTTGGGCATCCGCATCACTCGTATTGAGCCAATATTGATAAAATTTATACGGACTGGTGCGTTCTTTCGACAACCAAACATTACCTCCTTCGGTTTTCCCGAATTTACTACCATCCGCTTTTTTGATGAGTGGTGTGGTCACAGCGTAGGCTTCACCGCCCGATTTTCTTCGAATAAGCTCTGTTCCGGTAACAATATTTCCCCACTGATCAGAGCCTCCGAGCTGAACTACACAGTTTTTATGCTGGTTTAAGTGGTAAAAATCATATCCTTGAACCAATTGATAGGAGAACTCGGTAAACGACATGCCTGTTTCTAAGCGATTTTTAACCGAATCTTTAGCCATCATATAATTGACACTGATATGTTTACCCACATCGCGTATGAAATCTAAAAATGACATGTGTTGAAACCAATCGTAGTTGTTTACTAATTCTGCCGCATTAGGTCCGTCGAAATCCAAAAAATGTGTAAGTTGTTCCCTAACGCCCTTAATGTTATGATCCAGGGTTTCTTTGTTTAATAAATTCCGCTCTTGAGATTTTCCGGAAGGGTCTCCTACCATTCCTGTGGCACCTCCAACTAAGGCGATGGGCTTATGGCCAGCGCGCTGAAAATGCACGAGGGTCATGATTTGAACTAAACTTCCTATGTGCAGAGAGTCAGCCGTTGGGTCAAATCCTATATATCCACTCCTCATCCCCTTGCTTAATGCTTCTTCAGTCCCAGGCATGATGTCATGAATCATACCTCGCCATGTCATTTCTTCAATAAAATTCATCCTAGTTTTTTGTTAGTTCCTTGAATACAGCCTCTAAGCTTTTCTTCTCAAGCTTTAAGGTCATAATTAACCACCCTGCTTCTTGAGCCTTTTTAGATACGTTCTTCCGCAGATCTTGGTCGGTACTTCCTTCGATTAACCACCCGTTATCTAAGGATTTAACCGTGGTTACACCCGATATTTTAGAAAGTTCCTGGCTACTTACATTGCCCTCAAATTCAATGTATATCGTCTGCACTTCGGGCCTTGAATCTAAGGCTTGCTGCTTATTATTCGCAACAATCTTTCCTTTATTAATAATAATTACACGATCACAAATTGCTTCAACTTCTTGCATAATGTGGGTGGAGAGCATTATCGTTTTTTCTTTGCCAATCGTTTTAATTAACTCTCGAATTTCCACCAACTGATTGGGGTCAAGTCCTGAGGTTGGCTCGTCTAAAATCAGCACTTGTGGGTCGTGAATAAAGGCTTGTGCAAGCCCCACCCGTTGCTTGTATCCCTTCGAAAGTGCGCCTATCTTTTTATGTTGTTCTAGTTCCAACCCAACCATTTGAATCATTTCATTCACTCGGTTTTTTAAGGCTGTTACTTTATAAATAGACCCCACAAAATGGAGGTATTCTTTGACGTACATGTCAAGGTATAGGGGGTTGTTCTCTGGAAGATACCCGATAATTTTTCGTGTTTCAAGATCGTCTACATCTACCGTTATCCCGTTCACTGAAATCGTACCTGCACTGGCAGGAATATATCCAGTAATCATTTTCATGGTTGTAGACTTCCCCGCTCCATTAGGACCCAAAAAGGCGACAATTTCACCTTTACCGATTTCAAACGAAATATCGTTAACGGCGGCTTGCTCTCCAAAAAACTTAGTTAGATGCGTAACTTCAATTGACATACGTGCGAAATTAGTAATTTTTAGTGGTCCACGCCGTTCTCCCCCCTTGTCCGAAAAGAATCGCTATAAAAAAACCAACGAATGAGGCTCCCGCTTGCGTTTCCAGGCTGTCTTCTAAGCACATGGTAGCGAATACAATGGCACAAAAGGCAATGAGAACTGGATGATGTTCCTTGACCCCAATCCACCCCAAATAACCGATACCCCAAAACATAAGCAATACCCCGAAGACCCCAATGCCCATCCAAGTAGTTAGGTACATGTTGTGACTCCGTCGTCGATTTTCGGGTTTAAGTGTGGAGCCTGTTTCGTTATATTTATTTTCCATTTCACGATCGATATCTCCGATGCCAACGCCCAACAAAGGATGGTCATTTATCACCGCCCAGGCGGTTTTCCAATATTCTATGCGTTGCAGCAGCGAATGGCCGTTCGGATCTTTGGCCTCATTTAACTCAAATTTTAATTCTTCTATGCGACTCCAAAGCCCACCCTGAACAGAATGCTCACTCGCAAATCCATTTTCAATATTTACAATATCTTGTTGACTTAGCTTTTTTATCGACCTTGCTGTAAGCGATTCTTTTTTAGCACATAAATACCGTTCTGCTGTTCGGGTTAGTCTCTGACCCTTTCTGTCTAAACGATCCAAGGGCAGCTCGGAGCGTAAGGACCAAGCGGTGATGGCTTCCTCCGTAGAGGCAAAGGTTCCACAAGCGGGATTAGGTGTAGCGATACCCTTAATCACCAGGGCTCCCATAACACAGGTAAGCACGATAACCCCGAAACCAATTTCCCGAGAAAAACGTGTCGACCGGATAACATCATATGCGATGACTAGCAATACAAACGAAGCGCTAAGGTATGCACTAAGCGTTTGACTGTACAGGGTATACATTCCAATAAGCGTTAAGTAAGCCACCAGCCAAAGCGTCGATAGAAATTTATTCTTCCAGAGGTTAAAAGCAAGGATACCCGAAAATGCCACCAAAATCCCAAATCGAATGTGTGAACCAAACCAGCTAAGTTGACGGATGTCTAACGCGAGATTTTGCCGCATCAAATACCAATAATGAACTACATTTAAACCAATAACAACAACGATTGCAAGCATAAGGACCTTCGTATAGGTTATAAATTGTTGTCGCTTGAATGAGAGTGTTCCAATATATAGCAAGGGTAAAGAAACAAGGGAAATCCGAACGCGGAGCGCATTCCATCCTTCGTGTAAATCCGAACTCCAAAGCAGGCTTATGGCATGGATTCCCCAAAAAGCGAGTAGTAAAAAAAGCCATTGATTGGATCTAAACCGTTGTATAAAAACCGTGTAATCACCCGCAAAAACAAAAAGAATTACATGTAGAATGAGCGAAGCAGACATTAGGAATTTACTGCAGGTCAAGCCAACTAAGAAGCTAAGACTTAAATAGAAGTATATAGAATCTAAGTGTTGCTTTAAAAACTTCAATGCCTTGTTTATTTAATATGTAAGGTGGATTTATATTCCTTCTCTTTGGTTAATATGTCCATGCCTCGAACAACAACCTCATCAGATTTAAAGGCATAAATAAGTTCCCCCTTCTGAAAATAGTAACGTCCAATAATTTCCTGGGTTAATAGGCCTTTAATTTCTGTTTTATTGGTTTCGAAATAGCTACTCGAAGCCTTGAGCAAACGGTCATTTAAGGCGGAGAATTCTCCTGAAACCGCACTGAATTGTTGTTTCTTTTCCAATGCTTCTTTAATGCGTTCTAAGGCTCGTAGTTCTGGAGAAGTATATACAAATCCCTTATTGCTAAGGTAGGTGCGGAATTCTTCCAATGCCTCATCGGATAATTCAAAAGTTTCTGCCGAAGCGATTGAGGGATGAGTATTTCGGTAGGCGCTTGCGTAGTAGAATATGTGATGTTTTGCAAGCAATGCGCGGGTATAATCGCTGTAAACAGAATCTTCGATTTTTATGTCGGGTTCAATCCCCCTTCCATCAATTACTGGTCGTCCATTTTTGGTGTTGAATTTTTGCAAAAGGCTATCTGCAATTACCTTTGGTTTTCCACCATTGGCATCGTCATAATATTCTAACCGCTGTACACATCGGCCAGAAGGGGTATAGTATTTTGCGATGGTGAGTTTCATTTTCGAGCCGTATTTTAGGTCGAATGTTCGTTGCACCAGCCCTTTGCCATAACTGGTGTTTCCAACCACTACCGCACGGTCTAAATCTTGCAAGGCGCCGGCTACAATTTCACTGGCTGAAGCACTTCCCTCATCGATCAAAACGACTAGAGGCAACTTTTCGGCAATAGGCGTTTCCATAGTTTTATACACCATGTTTTCTTGCTTTGAACGCCCTTTGGTGGTTACCACAACTTGACCTTTAGGCACAAAAAAGCCAACAATTTTAACCGCTTCCATCAAGAGCCCCCCCCCATTGCCTCTCAAATCTAGAATCATGTTGGTCATGCCCTTTGATTGAAGATCCTGGATGTTTTTTTTAATTTCCTCTCCCGCTGTTTGTGTAAAGCTGCTTAGAGATATGTACCCTGTAGTCCCTGTTAGCATGCCCGAATATGGAACGTCGGGAATTTTAATTTCATCGCGAACGATGTCTAAGGTCAGTATCTGCCCATTGCGCTCAAGCTCTAAACTCACGGTGGTTCCTTTCGGCCCTTTGAGTGCATTCGAGGCTTCCTCTACCGATTTACCTGAAATGGGCTTTCTATCGATTCGCAGAATTTTATCTCCAGCCTGTATACCCGCTTTTTGTGCAGGATTTCCTTCGTAAGGATCGGTGATGTAAATTTCGTTATCAAGGTTACCAATTAAGGCACCGATTCCACCATATTGTCCCGTGGTCATTAATCGATAATCTTCGATGTTCGCCTCATGATAATATACCGTGTATGGATCGAGCTCCTTAAGCATGGCATCGATGGCTGTTTTAGATAGTTTTCCGTGCGCTACCTCATCGACAAAGTACAAGTCAAGATGCTCATAGATTTGATCCATGAGTTCTAAACTTTTGAGTTCTTCAAACGACTCGGATTGCCCATAACTTAACGCGTAAAACAGCAGTGAAAAACAGAAAAGGATCTGAGTTAAGTAAGTTCGCATATTCGGGATATTAATTTTTTAATTTTTTGCTCAATGAGATCATCTACGGGGATTTCTTCCCAAAGATAAACGATACTAAAAAGAATTTTATGGTTTTTAGCTACTGCCCTTGCCAATATGGGTGCTTTTTCTTTGCGTAGGCTTTCGCGAATTAAGCGCTTGATTCTATTTCTATCATGCGCCTTTTTTATTCGCTTTTTCGGAACGGTTATCAAGACTGCAAAACTGGGTGTTTCACTCGCCTCAAATGAAACATGTGATAAAAAAGGAAATACAAGTACCTTTTCCTTCATTGTAAATACATGGTCAATTTCCTTTTTTAAGAAAATCCGATGCGCCTTTCCGAAGGTTTCGTCCATAGGTACAAAAGTAGGCAAATCCTAGGTTGATTTTACTTCGGCTTCGGCGGTACCGTCGCTGAGTTCAATTTGTATTAAGGCTCCAGGGTGCAGTGATGATTTACTGAGCAAGGCCTTTCCGTTGCTTCGGGCAATCGCAAATCCTCGCGCTAAAACAGCGGCGGGACTCATGAGGTGGACTTGTTTATCCAGGGATTCCAATATCGTGTTGTTTTTTTCCAAGCTACGGTCCAGCGTGAAAACCAGGTGCTGTTCAAGCATGGTCCGTCTGTGATGCTCCTGTTGATGCGATCGTTTTACTAGTCCTTGAATTACCAAGGGACAAGACCCTATGAAGTCTTGATGGGATGTCAACACCCGTTTAGTTTCTTGAATACTGCGTTGTTCAAGGCTTTTGAGTTGGTTGTTAATGCGTTCAAAACGCCACTTGGTAACGCCATTAATTTTAGAAACTGTTTGGTGGAAGATGTTTTTTGTATAGGTTAGAAGTCTGTTTTGAATTCGGTTAAGGCTGGTACTAAAGGCATGAAGGTCAAGCAGCTTTAGTTCAAATTCTTGTAATAAGTCAGAAGCCAATACAGACGGAGTAATTGCATGGGAAAAGGCCACCATTTCTGCTACAGTGAGGTTTGTGGAATGGCCAATTCCACACAGGATTGGCAAAGGGAATTCTGCAATACGTTTACAAAGTTTGAAATCGTCGTAACAAGACATACCAACTTCAGCACCGCCCCCTCGAACAATCACTACCGCATCAAAATGATTACGAAGTCGTTCAATTTTTTGAAGAGCAAACAAAATAGAGTTCACCGCCTGATCCCCTTGTACGGTTGCGTTGAATAAAAAGGTGTCTACACCGAATTTATGGATAGATGCGCTTAACACCTGCATGAAGTCTGAGAGGCCTTTGCTTGATTCGGCAGAAATTATGGCAATTCGCTTGGGCAATTCAAGCGTCAGGAGTTGATTGTTTTGCAGAATTCCCAAATTATTGAGTGCCTCAATGGTTTCTAGTTTTAGTTTGTGAAGTGCTCCGAGGGAATAGCTTGGATCGATGTCAGAGATATGAAGGCTCAACCCATATACTTCACTGAATGTGATTTTAATTAACATCAGCACTTCTTTCCCCTCACTAAAGGGCTCTTTTACTTCGGCCTCGAATTGTTTCGAGATTTTAAGGTAGTTTGTTTTCCAAATAACACCACTTAAATTCGCTACAATCTTTCCGTCTGTTCGTTGAACAAGCTCCGGAAACGCATGTCCGCTTGGGAAAAGATTCATTTTGTAGATTTCAGCCTTAACCCAATAGGAGCGATCATACCGTGATTCCAACGTTTTCCGAATCGATTGAGCAACTTGTTTGAGTGTGAAAACTTCCTTGGACATGGGTTAAAATTAAACAAATTGGTACAGACATGTATTTTGCGAACAAGATTAATTGTCTTACCTTTGCAGTCCTCAAACAGAAACTTATGGGTGTTAAAATTTTTGCAGGAAGAGCTACACAAACCTTAGGGTCGAATATTGCTTCATGTTATGGCGTAGCCTTAGGGGATGTTAAAGTAACCACGTTTAGTGACGGTGAATTTCAACCAAGTTTTGAAGAAACCGTCCGAGGACAAGATGTTTTCATCATTCAATCAACAGTTCCACCACAAGATAATTTGTTTGAGTTGCTGCTTTTAATGGATGCCGCTAGCCGTGCTTCTGCACGAAAAATAATTGCAGTAATCCCTTATTTTGGACTCGCAAGACAAGACCGGAAAGATCAGCCAAGAGTAG
>Ga0247843_1004462_pt1 | contig 20916 bp, 13 predicted proteins | sample LaCruzMarch2017__FD_192420 | JGI IMG/M metagenome (GOLD analysis project Ga0247843, IMG submission 192420) | Freshwater microbial communities from meromictic Lake La Cruz, Castile-La Mancha, Spain - LaCruzMarch2017_8m | ecosystem: Environmental > Aquatic > Freshwater > Lake | place: Spain...
GCGGCGGCGGCGGCGGATGGTATGGAGGCGGTGCTGGTGGTCAAGCTGGTGGTGGTGGCGGCGGTGGCTCTGGCTACCTAAATCCTAGCCTAACCGCAACACAAATCCTTGATGGTAACTCTGTAATGCAAGACACCTTAGGAAATAACATGACAGGTAACAGTGGGAATGGTATTGCTAAAATTTCATGGCAAGGAACGGGTTGTACTTCAGCGGTTGTGCCAGTAGTTGTTAGCGTAGGCCAAACACCTACCGTTTCAGGAGGAAATAACCAAAATGTTTGCGCAGGTAATAATATTACATTAAGTGGTACTGGAGCTGCTACATACACTTGGAATAATAACATTCAAAATGGTGTGGCATTCACTCCGATTACAACACAAACATATACTGTGATTGCTACTGCAGCAAATGGCTGTAGCGATACCGCAACGGTAACCGTTACTGTAAATGCTGCTCCGGATGTCAATGCAGGAATTGATCAAAGTGTATGTGAAGGAAGCGCTGTAACCTTAACCGGTGCAGGTGCAGCAACTCTTGCATGGAATAATAACGTTCAAAATGGCGTTGCGTTTACTCCAACAGTCACTCAAACCTATACCTTAACAGGAACAAATGCGGTAGGATGTTCTGCAACCGACCAAGTAACGGTGACGGTTAACCCAGCACCAATTGTTTCTTTAGGTCAGGATACTGTGGTATGTGAAAACAACTTCCCATATCAAATAACAGCTACTGGTACTCCCGGGGCTACCTATTCTTGGGATAACGGCGCTACAGGCAATCCGATTTCTGTTGCTACTGCTGGTGCTTACACGGTCACGGCAACAAGCAACAACGGATGTGCTTCAACAGATATCATCATTATTGAATCAGACCCTTGTGCAGGAATTATTGAACAAGGAATGAGTATTATACTTTATCCGAATCCGTTTAATGAAAACGTTCAAATCACTTCCACTGAATCAATCGATGCACAACTTGAGGTGTATGGTTCAGATGGACGAATCGTTTACGCGGCGCGTATGAACGGACAACACGCTACACTTAGTCTAGCTAACTTGGCACGTGGAAACTACATGGTTAAAATCGTACATAACGGTACAACTCATGTAACTAAACTTGTTAAGCAGTAAACCTAACCTACTATTGTAGGAAAAAAAGGGGCCGAAGCCCCTTTTTTTTGCTTAATAAAAAATTAATATATTATTCTTCATAAAGACTACTAATAAAAATAAATCGATAATACTAAGTTAACAACAAGCTAACCAAGTAAATGGAACTTTACATCAAATAAATATGTGATGAAAAAGATAATTTTTACGTTGGTTGTAATTATTGGAATATGCTCCAATCAATTTATTAGCCAGAATATACTCGCCGGTTGGAACTACAATACCATAACAGGTTCACCAGTTTCACCTATTGCTGATATAGGATCAGGAACGTCGAGTTTTCTTGGATCATTAGTTGTTGCTACTGCTGCAACTGGAATGGATCCAATTATTAATAACGGCTGCGGTTCACAAAATGGCTTAAATCCTGGTGCATGGGCTTTTACTGCAGCACCTGGACCTAGCAATGAAAGCTCGGGCGTTCAATATATGGCATCTACGGTAGGAAGTTCAAATATCGCATTTACATGGGATCAACGGAGTTCAAATACCGCAACGAATACAATGCGTGTTAAATACACCACCGACGGTACCACATGGAATGATTTTATTATGACACCATTCAATACAACGTATTGTATTGGGACAATAAATGCAAATGGGTGCTTTGAAAACAGTGCTGCTGGTGATCAATACAGAAGGGTCTCTCTTGACTTTTCAGCTATTGCTTCAGTTAATAACAACCCTAACTTTGGAATACAAATTTTGGCCGCTCACTATCAGGTTACTGGAGAATTTCGTCAAACTAATAATCCTTTAACCGTTGCAACAGGTGGTACATGGAGGTTTGATAATGTCAAAATTGAAGGACGAGCGAATGTTTCAATTGAATCGGCGAGCAATTTCGCTCAATACAATGAAAACATAGGTTTAATAAATGTACCAATTACTGTTTCAAACGCAAATAGTAGTCCAATTGATCTAACCTTTTCTCTTTCAACGTATTCTGATGCAAGTCCAAACAGTGATTACACATGGACCAATACCTTAACAATTCCAGCTAATACGAATGGGGTTACCAATTTGCCAATAACGATCATTGATGACGCACTCGCTGAAAATGCCGAACGAATCATAGTGAAAATATCAAGTGGATTGAATGCGCTAATTTCAACAACAAATAATCACCAAATTATCTTCATTAAAGACAATGATTATCAAGCACCAACTCCAACGAATGAGCTCAATTTAAACCTACTCACCTCCTTCTCTAATGGTGCAGCTGGATCAAACTCAGCTGAGATCGTAAGCTTTGATTCTGATGTTGATCGCTTATATATTGCGAATAGTGTAGCTGGGAAATTAGACATCGTGAACTTTAGCAACCCAGCTTCACCTGTTCTAATTAATTCAGTGTCATTATCGGCCTATGGTAATATCAATTCAGTGGTAGCACATGATTCAATTGTTGCATTAGCTATTGAATCTGTTCCCGCTCAAGCAAATGGTAAAGTTGTGTTTATGGATTATAACGGCAATTTTATTAGTCAGGTAACCGTTGGTGCATTGCCAGATATGATCACATTTAATAAAGACTATTCGAAAATACTAACCGCCAATGAAGGCGAGCCAGACGCAAGCTATGCGAATGACCCAGAGGGTTCAGTTTCAATAATTGATTTAACACCAGGGTATGCCAACTTAACGAATGCGAATGTTACAAACATTGGATTTAATGCATATAATGGACAGTCTGCTACGTTGATTGCACAAGGCATCCGTGTTTTTGCAACTAGTGCGAGCGTGGCGCAAGATTTTGAACCGGAGTACATAGCTATTTCTGATGATAACACAAAGGCTTATGTGACCTTGCAGGAGAATAATGCAATGCTTACTATTGATCTTACAACCAATTCAATTACTTCCCTGGTCGCCTTAGGATTTGGAGCGTATGATGCAATCAGCGGCAATGCCTTGGATGCATCCGATCAAAGTGGGGCGGTGTTAATCACGGGAAATATTCCAGTAAAAGCTGCTTACATGCCTGATGCCATTGATTTTTACTCAACCGGTGGAACAGGTTACCTTGTAATGGCAAACGAAGGGGATTCTCGTGAGTTCGGTTCCGTTATCGACGCAAATAGAATTTCCTCAAGTACGTTTAATAATTTATTAGACGCAACTGCATTTCCAGACCAAGCGATTCTTAGAAATAATAAATTCCTTGGAAGATTGTCAGCGCTTAAATATAGTGGAGATACTGATGGAGATGGGGATTATGATGAATTACATATTATGGGTGGTAGATCATTCTCTATTAGAAATGCTTCAACAGGTGCAATTGTTTTTGATTCGAAAGCATTGATGGAGCAAATCACTGCTAATCACCCTTCGTTTGGCTCCATTTTTAATGCATCAAATGCTACTGGAGCTCCGGCACTGAAGAACAGAAGTGACGACAAGGGACCAGAACCTGAAGGAATTAAGATTGCTCAGATTAATGGAAAAATGTATGCCTTTGTTGCATTAGAGCGAATCGGAGGAGCAATGATGTTTAATGTGACCAACCCAAATAATCCAATTTATGTTGGTTACGCAAACAACCGGTCAACTACGCTTTCTGGACCAGACCTTGGTGCTGAAGGAATTATCTATATTTCAGCTGCGCAATCTCCAAATGGAAATGCCATATTAATTCTTGCAAACGAAGTTAGTTCCACGCTAAGTATCTATCAAATCAACAGTTGTGCAGAATTATCAGGTGCTCCTATCTCCGCACAGAATAATACGATTTGCGCTGGACAAAACACATCAATTACCGCGATACCAACAGCAAATGTAAGTTATGAATGGCTGCAAAATAACCTTCCCATTCAGAATGCGAATCAGGTGAATTATGCTGCCATAACAGCTGGAACCTACGCAGTCAAGGTAACCAATAACACATTAAACTGTGTAGACACTACGAACTCAATTCAAATAACGGTTAATGCACTCCCAGTTGTTTCTGCCGGACTAAACCAATCCGTATGTGCAGGCGCTAGTGCAACACTCAACGGTTCTGGTGCCTCTACGTATACATGGAACAACAATGTTACCAACAGTATATCGTTTAACCCGTTAGCCACTCAAACCTATACCGTTACAGGTACCGATGCTAATGGTTGCCAAGATACAGCGCAAGTTACTGTTACAGTAAATGCCTTGCCAGTTGTTTCAGCCGGACAAGCACAAACATTATGTGCAGGTACCAGTGTAACACTCAACGGTTCTGGTGCTTCTACCTATTCATGGAATAACAACGTTACCAACGGTGTTGCATTTACTCCTCAAGCAACACAAACATACATTCTTACAGGTACTGATGCTAATGGATGCCAAGATACTTCTCAGGTTACTGTTACTGTAAATGTCTTACCTGTTGTTTCAGCTGGACAAGCACAAACGTTGTGCGCGGGAACTAGCGCTACACTCAATGGTTCTGGCGCTTCAACCTATTCATGGAACAATAACGTTTCAAACGGTGTTGCATTCACTCCTCAGGCAACACAAACGTATACCGTTACAGGTACCGATGCTAATGGATGTCAAAACACCGCACAGGTAATCGTTACTGTAAATGTCCTGCCTGTTGTTTCTGCAGGACAAAGTCAATCAGTTTGCACAGGCGCAAGTGCAACGCTAAACGGATCTGGCGCTTCAACCTATTCATGGAACAATAACGTTTCAAACGGTGTTGCATTCACTCCTCAGGCAACACAAACGTATACCGTTACAGGTACTGGTGCTAACGGATGCCAAAACACAGCGCAAGTTACTGTTACGGTGAATGCCTTGCCAGTTGTTTCAGCCGGACAAGCACAAACATTATGTGCAGGTACCAGTGTAACACTCAACGGATCTGGTGCTTCTACCTATACATGGAATAACAACGTGACCAACGGTGTTGCATTCACTCCTCAGGCAACACAAACGTATACCGTTACAGGTACTGGTGCTAACGGATGCCAAAACACAGCGCAGGTAATCGTTACTGTAAATGCCCTACCTGTTGTTTCTGCAGGACAAAGCCAATCAGTATGTTCAGGCGCAAGTGCAACACTAAACGGATCTGGCGCTTCTACCTATTCATGGAACAATAACGTTACAAACGGTGTTGCATTCACTCCTCAGGCAACACAAACGTATACCGTTACAGGTACTGGTGCTAACGGATGCCAAAACACAGCGCAAGTGACGATAACAGTTAATCCACTTCCTACAGTTAATGCTGGATCTACCCAGAATGTTTGTCCAGGAGTTCAAGTTACCTTAACTGCAAGTGGGGCATCAACATATGTTTGGAATAACAACATAAGTAATGGTCAAGCCTTCACGCCAAATGCGTCAGGAATCTATACCGTTATTGGTACTGATCTTAATGGATGTGATGATACAGCACAAGTTTCAGTAAACATTTACACTGCACCTACAGTGGATCTTGGAAACGACACGATTGTTTGTGAAAATAACTTCCCATATCAAATCACGGCAACAGGAACACCTGGCTCAACCTATGCTTGGGATAATGGATCAACAGGTAATCCGATTTCTGTAGCTGTTGCTGGGACATATACGGTAACCGTAACTGATAATAATGGATGTACTTCAACGGATAATATCATTATCGAATCAGACCCTTGTGCAGGAATTATGGAACAAGGAATGAGTATTATACTTTATCCGAATCCGTTTAATGAAAACGTTCAAATCACTTCCACTGAATCAATCGATGCACAACTAGAGGTGTATGGTTCAGATGGACGAATCGTTTACGCGGCGCGTATGAACGGACAACACGCTACACTTAGTCTAGCTAACTTGGCGCGTGGAAACTACATGGTGAAAATCGTACATAACGGTACAACTCATTTAACTAAACTTGTTAAGCAATAAACCTAAGCTACTACAACAACAAAGAAAAAGGGGCCGAGGCCCCTTTTTCTTTGTCTATAAATTTAAATCTAATGTTTGATAATAACTTCACTGTTATCTACTCGGAACCTTGGTCCCCAAATGCCTGGCTCTGTCCCTTTACCTACGGATATAATCATATTGATTTCTGCACCGAGTGGCAATCCTAATTTTCTTCGCACGCGCCATTTATCGAATCCCTCCATTGGACAGGTGTGAAATCCTTCTGCGGCTATGGAAAGCATAAAGGTTTGTGCCGCCAACGCACAGGATTTGTGAACCATAATGCGTTGATCTGTTCGTCCGCCAAAGCGCATAAATGGTTTAAATAATCCGCCAAAAAAACAAACGGAACGTCGAATAAAGGTATGAATTCCGAAAATATCCCTGCCATATAACAAGGGCATTACTTTACCATAGTAATCCAAACCGTTCTTTTCAATGTTATTGGGTTCACGATCGCCGAGGTGTTTGAGGATTTGTTCTTTATTCCAACGGGCTCTTCGTTTATATAAATCTCTTCGAGTAACAAAAACCACCAGTTCCTTTGCTGAACTTGCAGCATTCTGACCTAAGCAAAGGGGAACGAATTCTTGAATAAGATTCTTATCGTGAATCCAATGGAATTCCCATAATTGCATATTACTGCTGTTGGGAGAGAGCACTGTGCGCTCAAGGCTTCTTATCATAACCTCTTCAGGAACTTCGATTTCGGGGTCAAATTTCCTATTGGATCTTCGGAATTCTACAATCGACTGAAATACTTCGCTGTGCATGGTATAAAATTTTGACAAAAATAGTCCTAATCTCGTATTTCCTTGGTTTTTCCTACCTTTGTTTTAATGAATGACACAAGAAAACGCGTAGAAGTTTGTTTTACACCCGGCGAGTACACCTATTTTAAAGGTGAGTTTGAAATCGTAGTAGTGATTGATGTATTGCGCGCTACCTCAGCAATATGTGCTGCTTTTGAACATGGCGTAGCCTCAATTATACCCGTACCTACCATCGAAGAGGCACAAGCGTACAAGGATCAAGGGTATTTGGCTGGTGCTGAACGAAAAGGTCAAATTGTGGAAGGATTTGATTTTGGAAACTCCCCGTTTTCATATATGAAAGATGAATTCAAAGGGAAGGATATCGTACTTACAACAACCAATGGTACAAAATCTTTAGACGTGGCAAAGGATGCAGATATCGTGGTAGTTGGATCCTTTTTAAATCTAGAAACACTTAGTCATTGGCTTGAAGAAAAAGACATGAACATCTTATGTCTTTGTTCCGGCTGGCAAGATAAATTCAATTTAGAAGACACGATTTGCGCCGGTGCAATATGCGATTATTTAGTTTCTACAGGTAAGTTTACGTCGGTAGAAGATTCATCTATTGCAGCTAAATACCTTTATTTATCAGCGAAAGATAATTACATGGGATATTTAAAATCAAGTTCACATAGGAGACGATTAAAAAACTTAAATTTGAATGAAGACATAAAGTATTGTCTTACCCCGAATCAAACTGATGTTATTCCAATCTTGAAAAATGGCAAACTCGTTATCGCGTAAACTCCTTATTGCTGGGGTAGCCCTTCTCCCCTTCCTAATGTCTTATATCCCAAAAGAACTTTCAAAACCGCAATGGGGATTTTTTGGACACAAACGAATTAATCGCGTAGCTGTTTTCACGTTGCCCCCTGAATTATTCGGTTTTTATAAAGAAAACATTGAATTCTTGACAGATCATTCCGTTGACCCTGATAAACGCCGGTATGCGATAGAAGGGGAAGCTGAATGTCATTATATTGATTTAGATCACTACTACAAACCAGGTGAAGATCCGTACAAAATCCTTCCAAAGTATTGGAAAGAAGCAGTTGAAAAGTTTAGTGAAGATACCCTGCGCAGTTATGGTATAGTTCCATGGCATGTGTTGCACATGAAATATAAATTGCAAAAGGCTTTTGAGAATAAGAACATTGATCTCATTTTGAAATATTCTGCTGAAATAGGACATTACATTGGTGATGCGCATGTACCCTTGCACACCACGGAAAACTACAATGGCCAATTATCAGGTCAAAAAGGAATTCATGGCCTTTGGGAAAGTCGTTTGGTAGAAATCAATGCAGAAGATTACGATTACTTTGTTGGGAAAGCTACATACAAAAAATATGTGCAGGATTACATTTGGGATGCCGTAAAAGGCTCACATAAAGCCTTAGACTCTGTATTGCACATTGAAAAAGAACTGACGAAGAGTTTCCCCACAGACCGCAAGTACAGCTATGAGCAACGTGGAAACACAACAATCTCTACCTATTCTAGAGAATTTTGTGAGTTATATCACAATCAAATGAATGGAATGGTTGAGCGCAGGCTTAAAGCCGCGGTGTTGGCGGTTGGTTCAATTTGGTATACTGCCTGGGTGGATGCAGGTCAACCGGATTTAAGAGCACTTCAAAATCAAAAACCAACACCAGAATTACTTAAGGAGATGGAAGCCCTGGATGAGCATTTCCATAATGACAAACATTTCGGAAGAATTTGTGATTAAGTTATTGCTTGATTATTTTCTCAGTAAATCCACCTAGGGAAAGAAAAAAAGTAAAGAACCTGTTCTTATTAACCTTGTGTGATTTTATCTTTTAAAATATACTTCAGGTGATAATTCACCAAACCTTCTACTGGTTTTCGGATTACGCTAGTTACTGAAACTCCAAGCAAAGCAGCTGCCCGATCTAAAGCAGAGCGAAAAATGCCTGCCAAGCTACCCACGAAATGAATATCAGCGTCTTTGTAATTCGGATAACAACATACATGAACTTCCATAAAATGTTTAAATCCGGCCTCAATCATGGCTTGGAAATACGGTTCGTCGCTGTGCTTGGCGATGAACGGCATAAATGAAGAGATAAACACATTAGCATTTGGCTCGCGATATACCTTATCTACAATCGCATCTTTATCCATCTCATAGGTTGTCTCAAAATCTACAGCAAGGTGTGCTGGCAACTGATGATACAAATATGCAGCGAGTAATTTTTTACCAAAATAACTGCCACTTCCCTCATCTCCTAGTATGTAACCTAAAGCAGGTACAACCTCTGAAACCTCCTTTCCGTCGAAATAGCATGAATTGCTACCAGTACCAATAATGCAAGAAATCCCCGGCCGTCCAAGGTAAGTTGAATACGCACAGGCGACTAAATCATGGTCTACATGAATTTTTGCATTTACGAACACTCTTTGGAGTCCATTTTCAACAATGGCATTCATTTTATCACTAGAGCATCCCGCACCATAAAAGTATACTTCCGTGATTTCATAGGCCACCATCATCATGTGTGAATTCTTTTTTAACTCAGATTCGATTACATCTGAAGAATGGAAATACGGGTTGAAGCCCATCGTGGAATAAAAACTTTGGTTATTTTTGTCATCTATTAATACCCAATCACTTTTGGTTGAACCGCTTTCTACAATAAAAATCATAAATTAATATAAGGTTAATTTGCTCTATGTGTCATTTTAACACTTTCAAATATACAAATTCCGATAAAAGTGAGAAAAGAAATCAAAAAAAACACAGCACTTGAACTGAACCCAAATGTTTCGGTAGATTGCGTAATTTTTGGCTTTGATTTTGACAAACTCAATGTACTCGTCATTAATCGAGATTATGCAAATGGTGTTCAGCGGGCATTGCCTGGGAATTTGATCTATGACGATGAACACCTAGATCAAGCTGCGAATCGAGTACTGGAAGAATTAACAGGACTGCAGCATATTTACCTGGAACAAATAGGTGCCTTCGGTGATCCCCAGCGAATTTCAAAAGAATCTGACCGGTCTTGGCTGCAGTCTATTCGAGCCCAACCGGATGCACGTGTAATTACGATAGCTTATTTTTCCTTTGTAAAAATGGAAGATTATCAACCTCAAGCCTCATCATTCGCTAAATCCGCTGAGTGGATTCCTTTCAATGATATCAAGGAATTAGCGTTCGACCACTATGAGATTTTACAAGCTGCAAGATCGAGGTTGAAGCAAATGATTAAAATCCGACCCATTGGTTTTAACTTGTTGCCTGAGAAATTCACTTTAAGTCAACTCCATAAACTGTATGAATCAATACTAGATAAACCCTTAGATAAGAGAAATTTCAGACGAAAAATTCAAAAACTGAATATTGTGAAGTCACTTAAAGAAAAGCAACACGGTGTACCTCACAAGCCCTCCCAATTGTTTATGTTCGATAAAGATCAATATTTGCGATTAATGCAAAATGGCTTTGATAATTTTGGGTTTTAATACTCGTTGAGGTCCTTAAAATATTCATGCAGGATAGCATTATATTCGACAGGAAGTACTAGCCACTCATATTCTTATATATTTGTTAAAGGTAAGGTTACGTTCCTGTAACTTTTGCCTGATGCGAATTGTTTTAACTGAAACTGCAAGTTTGAAGAAAAGTGATTATACGAACGTGGTTCATGCGCAACAAGTAAGCCTTTACCGGTTTGCGTTGAATTTTTTGGGGTCCTCCGAGGATGCCAAAGACATCGTACAAGATGTTTTCGAAAAACTTTGGTTGAATGTCGATCGAATTGATCATGATAAAGTTAAAAGTTGGTTGTTTACATGTACCCACCATGCGATGTTGAACTTCATTAAACGAAGAGCGCGTATTGACTACATGCAATCTATTCATCTTCAAGGGAACGCCCAAGTGGATTCTTTTGAATTTGAAAGTAACGAAATCATTGAACAAACGGTCGGTATGTTACCCCCGTTGCAAAAGAGCATTTTGTTGATGCGTGATTTAGAGGGCTACTCCTATGAAGAAATTGGAGGCATGCTTAATCTAAATCCGTCTCAAGTAAAAGTGTACTTGTTTCGCGCAAGGGGAAAGGTAAAGAATCAGTTAAAAACCGTTCATTATTTCGCTTGAATTCTCCAAACCACGAAAATATAGATCAATGGCTTTTCGATTTAATCGAAGGCAACCTTTCTGAGTCGAAGGAACAAGAATTGCGTATTTTCCTTTTACTCAATCCGGAATACGAAGCAGACTTAGAGGCTTGGGAAAAATCACGAGTAACGTTTCCGATCATCGATTCAGAAATGGTCTCTTCCTTCAATTTTGGTGTAAAGGAAGAACCCGAAAAAAGAAAAAAACGTCACCTTGGTTTCTGGTTGCTTTCCGCTACAACCTCCGTCATGTTGATTTTCGGTTTAGTATATTTTGGTAATTCATTCAATGCTACGTCTAATAAACAGTCTCAGAAACAACTCATTGCGAATAAGGATTTCCCCAGAATGGTTCAAACCATTCAGCCGCGTAACAAAAGTTCGCACGCATCGTATGCCCGAGCCAATTCTTCGAATCAACAACACTGGCCAAATTCTAATCCCTTGACGAAAAAGTTACATCGTTCGAACAATTATAATTCAAACACAGCGTTTTTCGATCCGAATCAAGCTTTTGACTTGTTAGCAAAGGAACCTTCAACATTGAATCGCATCGACCGGATCGAATTGAACACCCCGAAATCGAGTTTAATCATTCAGACCAATACCCAATTGCTTAAGGTCCAAGAAACCACCTCCAAGCAGGAGATTAAACGAAGAAGTAAAATTACCCTTCCTACTTTGCACCTTAGTAAAAACTCCATCTTAGGGAAGTATCTCAGAAAAGAAACTAGCAGCGCTACGCTTAAAGACCGTGTTTTTGTAATACAGGAAAAAAGTCATCTAGACATTGCTGAGGCATTTGTAGGCAATCGATCGCAAACCCGTTTTCAAACCATGAGCACTGCACGCTGGATTGGTACAGGAAACCAAAAACTAAGTCAACAAATTTCGGTTGATGGATATTCCAGAAATCTACGAAGCGGATTCGGAGTGCTTGCAAACTATTCGGATTTTGGGAATAATACCATTCAAGATTGGAATGTACGATTGATTTATTCTCCGAAAGTAGCACTTGGTAGATTCATATTGATTGAGCCTGCAATTTCTTATGTAGTGGGTCAAAAATCGATTAATTCAACCAAAGCCATCAATCATTCTACCTTTGAATACCACAGCAATCAATTAGAGCAATTCAATTATGACCTCAATAAACCCATTGGAAACGCTTTGTATTACCGAGATTTAAACGCTGGAGTAAACATGAATCTAGGACCTGTTTTTGTCGGGGTGAACACACAAAACATCCTCAGGCATCAGGACAACATCCACACGAATAAATTTGATACCATCGACAGATCGCATCAACAAACCAACCTATACATTGGCACAGATTTTTCTGCGAAAAAAGGTAAAATCATGTTTTCCCCTATGCTTTCTCATTCCATCGTTCAAGGCAAGCAATTTACCCAACTTGGGGCAAGTCTTCAACTCGGTAATATGGTACTTGGTGGTAATTATGGCTCAAATTCCTCAGTTGGGGCATTATTAGGATACCAATCAAAAAACTTTTCAATAATGGCGCAAAGCTTTAAAACAAAGCCATTAACAAGCATTGAACCGCAATTTATGCATCAATTAACTGTAAGATTTAATACTAATATTAGTCGAAAAACAAGACGTTATTTATATTTGTAACTATGAACATGAAAAAAATCATCTTTTTGGCCTTGCTTTCTATTGTTTCTGTGGACGTAATGGCGCAAGATCCAACCTTTACTCAGTTCTATTCGAACCCGATTTATTTGAATCCTGCCCTTGCAGGCTCAACTGGATGTCCGCGTGTTTCCATGAACTACAGAAATGAGTGGCCGCAGCTAACCGGTAACTACATTACCTACAGTTTGGCTTACGATAGCTATGTTAAAAGCATCTCTGGAGGTCTCGGATTTATTGCGACGCACGACCAGCAAGGACGCGGTACGATTTCTACAACGATGGTAGGTGCCATCTATTCGTACAACCTGCGTGTAAACCGGAAGTTTTCGATGATGTTTGGTGCAAGAGCAGCCTATTATCAAAAATACTTAGATTGGAGTAAATTAACGTTTGGCGACATGATTGATCCGCGTCGTGGGTTCATTTATCAAACGGGAGATGTTCCTCGCGGAAATGGAAGACGAGGTTATTTTGATGCTTCTGCTGGTTTCGTAGGTTACACGGACATCTTTTACTTCGGCGGCGCCATCCACCATTTGAATACTCCAGATGAATCGATGATTTTAGGAACAAGTAAACTTCCCATGCGATTTACAGGACATGCAGGGGCGAACATAAAATTGGGAAGAAACAAATTTTCTAACTCAACCTCCATCATGCCGAATATCATCTATCAATACCAAAACGGTTTTCAAGAGTTAAACATTGGTACATACATCAAATATGAAAACTTTACGGCCGGTGTTTGGTATAGAAATCGGGATGCATTTATTTTATGCTTAGGCATTTCAACCCCTAAATTTAAAGTAGGATATTCTTACGATATAACGGTATCAGAACTTGGCAACGGAGTTTCTGGTGGTTCCCATGAAGTTTCCTTAGGGTTTAACTTTGCATGTAAAAAGAAACCGAAGAACTTTAGAAAAATTAGCTGTCCTTCGTTCTAATATTCCGCGGAATCAAACCGTAGCATCCCTCTAACGTAGGTAGCCAATGAACGGTTATTCGCTGGAATGCTATTCTGTGTAATTGGTTTCTCACAGATAAAAAACGTAGCTTCCATCCCCTGAATGAGCATCCCACGTTTTGTTTCGCTAAACGCTGCGAATTGTGGCCAAATCGTCATTCCTTTCAAGGCTGTATTTAAATCCAAGGCTTCCTTTACCAAATACCCATTTAACGGTTTATTTTCCGAATTAACGCGAAGCACTGCAGCCCTTAGTGTTAGAAAAGGATTTATTTGTTCTACCGGGAAATCTGTACCTAAAGCCAACATTCCGAATTGATTATACAACGATTGATACGCATAAGCTCCCTTTAACCGTTCTTTTCCTAGGCGACGTTCTGCCCAATCATGATCAGAAGTAGCATGTGTTGGTTGTACGGAAGGAAAAACTGCATACGTTCCGAACAGATACATATCCGAGGGGTCAACCACTTGTGCATGCTCAATCCTCCATCGGTGATCTGGATTTTGCTCAAAAGCGCGCTTATACCCATTCAACACCAGTTGATTTCCTTGGTCTCCAATGGCATGGGTATTGAGTTGGTAGTCTAATGCTAACGAACGTTCAATCCACAATGACAATCCTTCGCTACTAGTCAGTTGTTGTCCTGAAAACCCTTTCATGTCTGCATAAGGGGCCTTTAATAGCGCACCCCGCGAACCCAAAGCGCCATCCATATACAGTTTAAAACTGCGAATGCTTAAATTCTTATAGACCATGTGACCGTGCTTTTTGGCATATAGATAATTCTCTTCGTTCGCCGTAAGCATAGCATAAATGTCCAAGGAAAGTTTATCTTGCTCCACCATATGCTTGAGCAATGCTACTTGCCAGCGCAGCAGCCCTGCTTCATGAACACCTGTGACGCCAAATGCATAGAGTTTCTTTTGAATCTTCAACAACTCATCTGCGTATTCCTTTTCAGAAAAATCCAGCATTTTCTCTTCAGGAATCGACATGTCGTTATCGATGAACAAACCGGTTTCAAAAGGGCCGTCTAATACTATTGTTTTGCATGGTCTAATGGTAGTTAGTAAGGCTTCATTGACCAGCAAGGCATGCCCATCAATCCGATATAGCGCCACGGGAATTGTGGGAAACGCCTTAGAAATTATTTCCTTGGTTGGCATCTGGTCGTCTTTCCAACGCGTTTGGTCCCACCCTCTTCCGATGACAAATGTGCGTTTCTTTTGCTTTAGATAGGCCTTAATTCGATTGACCACCTCTTCCATAGACTTACAATCGGTTAAATCAACGCCGAGATTTTGTTTCGCCAAAGAAAACATGTGCGTATGAGCGTCGGTAAAACCGGGATAAATATTTTTCTGGTTGGCATCCACCTCTTGATCTGCATGATACTTATTCAATATTTGTCGTTCCGGACCTACCTCTACAATGATGCCATCCCGAATTGCCATGGCGTCCTCGATGGTATTCTGATCATCCATGCAATGAATTTTTGCATTATAGATCACAAGATCTACCTTAACCCCTTTCATACAGCTTGCTGTTGCTAAAAAAAGCAACATAAATAGACTAAGTTTCATAGGAACATAATTAAAATGGTAAGCCAATTCCAAAATTAAGGGACGGCAAGAAAGGCCTTGGTAATTTTTCTTTACCACCGATTAATTGCTCCTCTAGGGTCCCTGTAATGCCATAATACGCTGCGCCTTCGAGGTAGTATGCATTTCGGCTTTGAAACACCCAACGCGCCTTATCTGGCAGCGCAGGATTACACAGTGGAAATCCTAGGTCGAAACGCACAAGGAAAAACCCCAAATCAATGCGTAAGCCCGTTCCAATGGAAAGTGCTAACTGTTTGTAAAAATCTGATGAAAAGGTAGCTCCTACGCGATTGTCATCATCGTTTGTTGTCCAAATATTTCCAAAATCAGCAAAAAGAACCGATTTCAACATTTGACTCATAGAAAATCGAAACTCAATGGAACCTCCGATACGGATATCCCCTATCTGAGTTGCCGTTCCGGTTGAATCCAAATAACTTTTATACCTTCCCGGACCTAGCAACCTTGCCTTCCATCCGCGGTTATCGTTGGCGCCTCCGGCAAAAAAACTATAATCATAAGGCATGGAAGTGGTTGAATTGCCGTAAGGTAAACCAAACCCTGCCATGAACTTTCCAGCCAGCTGTAGTGATGAGTTAAAGCGCTTCGTTAACACCAATTGATTATCATTTCGGATAAATTCAGCAAAGACATTGCCATAAAATGTATGTTGCCCTCCACTAATGGTATCCGCGTTCTTTGTTAGAAATGCAAGGGTGTTTCCTGCGAGTGAAACGGAACTGGTCAAGTTAATATCCATGCTCGTTATGCGGGAAGAATGTCCTTCATCCGCCACAAAATCTTTATTAACATTGGAAAATTCAAATTGAAATTTAAAATCCTCCCAAATTAGCTGATTGCTATATGAATTTCTCAAAAACAAATCGCTCAAGGTGTTAATTTGATTCTGAAAGGCATCTGAATTGTCGAATTGAACAAACTTTATAGTTGATGCAAATGGCAAACCAAAGGTAAATACTTGCGTTTTATCGACCTTCCAACGCCATGTATAATTCATTTGAAATACGCGTCGAGAAAAAATATCACGTCGTTCGAAATTCAATCCTGCGCCAATTACTGTAATCGGCTTTTGACGTTTTGATAACAACCATACAGGAGATGGAAAAAGACCGGGAATTTCTATTTTAACGCTGGGACCGAACTCCAGGGTGTTAAATGCTCTTCCACCAGTTGTACCATCGTCGAATACGATCGGTTGAGATTCAAAACCCCCTCCAAGCGTAAACGTAAACTTCTCACCCCCTCGAAACACATTATTGTTGACGTAATTCATCGAAGCATTCACTCCTAATAAACCAAAGGATGAAGTAAAGCGTGGCTCAAAGGAAAAGGATTGTTTCTTTTTGGGAACCAAAAAATAATGAACATTCACCTGATTTATACCTGGAACCTCATAAAATACAGGCTTAATCGTAGTAAAAAGATTCAATTGACTTAAATACTGATAACTTCTTTCTAGATACTTATCCTTGAAATAATTGGTGGGTTCCAGGTAATTTTGAAGCTCTAATAAATGGGGTTTTACACTGGGTTTGTCGCCATTGAAATGGACGTCAACCATTCGAAATGGATTTAAATCATGTTTCGTCAGCTTAAATCGTTTAATGGCTTTTTTATCACAGGTCAACTTTCTGTATGCATATTCCTCCGTCGTAGCCAAGAAGGAAGATTCTAATGCATCTTTAGAAGAATTGACATTCTTTTGAGTTAAATAAGTCTTGAATGGTATATCGATTCGATTGGTATCACTTAAATGAAAGATGACTTTATTTACATAATAATCTTTAAATGCAACGGTAACGAAGCTATCAGAAATACTACCGTGAGGTATACGTCGTGGCAAAAACTCAAGTCCCAAGATTACCGACTTTTTTTGCGCATTGGTATCCGCTAAGAACCGAATATTCGAATTTGTAAATCCAAACAAGGCCATGTCTCTCATTTCTCGAGCAACCAACTCACTATGGATTCTCAGCATATCTTCATCAAGTGTATGATTTAGCAAGGGGTGCTCACCCGTCGCTTTAACTTGACGAGCTACATACGAATTATAAAGACTGGTTATCTTGCTGGGTCCCTTCAAATAAATTGAATCAATGATATAGGGTTTTCCTGCATTGACAAGAAAGGTCACGGTCGCTGTTCGTTTTCGAGAGTTCTTTTGAATTTCAGCCTGAACCAACGCTTCATAGTATCCTTTTTTTCGCAATAAAATCCCGAGTTGCTCGATAGACTTAACGTACAAATTAGTATCAAAAATTACCGGTTTTTCACCGTATTTGAATTTCAACCACTCTCGAAAAAATCTTCTAGGATGCTCTATATCTTTCATCGGAATAATCTTTTCCGTGTAATAATCACGCCCCTTCTCCCTAGCGCTATTCACTCGCTTTTGATTGATTCGCTTCATGTTGTCTATATTCTGCTGATTCTTAGCCAGCAGTTCTTCATTTTTTCGCTGACGTTTCGATGCCACCTTCGAGGAATCAACGCTATTAAAAAGGGAGAGCCTAAATGGCAGCCCAATTAATTTTTGGTTCGGTTGCTGGCGAATTACTCCCTCTAAATCAGCAGTTGTGAGGGTTCCCCCGCTTTTTTGTAATTTCACCGCGTTATCTTGCAATAAATAAAATCCCTTGGGGACATTTTTTGAAATCTGACAACTGAATAGAACAGCCAAAAAACAGCAAGAAAAAAAGAATTTATTTACCATGGGTCCTACAAAATTAAGAATTTCAAGCAATGGAAAAGCTTACTTCAACAGATATTAAGTGGATTCGTTCACTGCATGATAAATCAGCAAGAAAAGCGGAAGGTTGTTTTATCGTAGAAGGTCGGAAATTGGTAACAGAATGCTTGCATCAACAGCGTTTTGAGTTGGTCATGATCGTTACCGACTCAAACCTGCCCGATGAATTTGATCAGCTCGCATCGTGTCCGATTAAGTCATGTTCGCCCAAAGAATTACAGCGAATCTCGACGTTTAAGAACGCATCTTATATATTGGCCGTGCTTCGCTACCCTACGGTCACTGCTCCTATAATCGCCAAACGGTTGATTTGTTTGGATAATATTCAAGATCCTGGCAATTTAGGTACCATAATACGAATTGCGGATTGGTTTGGTATTCAGGATATTGTTACCTCAGAACAGACCGTGGATTGTTTTAACTCCAAAACCATCCAGGCGAGCATGGGCAGTATATTTCGAGTTTCCGTAACCTACACCAACTTAAGTGAATTCCTAAAGTCGACCTCCTTGCCAATCTATGGCGCGATGATGGATGGGACCTCTATTCAAGAGATGACGATGGAAACAGAAAGCATATTAGTTATCGGAAGCGAAGGAAATGGGATATCTCCTGACCTAATCCCGTACCTCACCCAACACATTTCAATCCCACGTTTTGGTGGGGCGGAATCGTTAAATGCTGCAGTTGCCTGCGGGATTTTGGTCGCAAAATGGAATAGATTATAAAAAGTGATTGGATTTCCCTAAAAGGAATGTAAATTTGCGCTATTACGCCCTACATGATTGATACCGACCTTTACGAGGCAAAAAGACTTTACCCATTTCAAGAAGAGACTGTTAAACAAGTACTTGACGAGTTCAGAACGAATGAACATCCGTTCAACTTGTTGTATCAACTGCCCACAGGAGGTGGAAAGACGGTTATTTTTTCAGCGATAGCAAAGCAATATCTGCAAGAATGGGGCAAACGCGTTTTAATCCTAACCCACCGAATTGAGCTCTCTGTTCAAACCTCTCACCAATTATTAGCCATTGGTGTTAAAAACAAGATCATTAATTCTGAAGTCAAAACAATTGAAGATCAGTTAGACTGTGATTGTTACATTGCTATGGTGGAGACCCTAAACAATCGCTTGCAAGACAACCAGGATTTTATTGAAAATGTAGGCTTAGTGATTGTTGATGAAGCTCATTACAATTCCTTCAGAAAGATTTTTCAATATTATGGAAACAGCAGCATCCTTGGCGTTACAGCCACGCCACTAAGCAGCAATAAAACCCTACCGTTAAAAGACCATTACCATAAATTGATTACGGGCGAAAGCATTGCTGGATTGATTAAAATGGGGTATTTGGCAGATGCAGATACCTATAACTATGATGTAAATCTTCACGGGTTGAAAATTGGCAATAACGGTGACTTTACCATTTCAAGTTCAGATGTAGTTTACAGTAATTTTTTCATGCAAGAAAAATTGCTTTTTGCATACGAAGAAGTGGCACTTGGAACGAAAACCTTAATTTTTAATGCTGGTATAGAAACCTCCATTCATGTATTTGAACTCTTTAAAAAACATAAGTATAAGGTAAAGCACCTGGATTCTACCTTTAGCGATAAAGACCGTAAAGACACCCTCAAATGGTTTAAAGAAACACCGGATGCCATCTTAACTTCCGTAGGAATCTTAACCACTGGTTTTGATGAACCTTCCGTACAGACGATCATACTGAATCGTGCTACCCGCTCTCTTACGTTATATCATCAAATGATCGGACGGGGTTCTCGAAGTATTCCAGGAAAAACTAACTTTCAAGTAATCGACTTGGGGAATAACGTACGACGCTTCGGATATTGGCAAGATCACATCAATTGGCAAGATGCCTTTCGTTTCCCGGATCGCTTTCTCGAATCTAGAATTTCCGAACTGGAAGATATGGAATTTGAAATTGAATTTGAATTCTCTAAAGGCATGGAAAAGTACTTTGATGTCGATATTCTTACCGCATTCAATATTAAGGAAAATTATTACGAGTGTCTTGATGCTGGAATTAAGGGAAAACTCGCCATTGAGAACTCTATGAACAATCATTTGGAAGCCATTTTAAACAAAGCCACCACGCTTTCCGAAGGGTTCAAATGCATGGAGTTGTTGCAAGAGCATATTGAGCATCGGCTGAAAAATTACACGCGGTGTATATCAAAGTCTACCGACAATTATTTAAAGTATTTGATGGATACTTACAATCGGCAATTGAGTCAAAAACTCCGAATGCAACTCGATGATTAAAATTGCTTAAATTTAGAAAATGAAAGCGTTTTATCTCTTACTGTTTCTTTGCCTTGCCCTTGTAAATCATAGCTGGTCTCAACGTTCCAAATTCAAGGTGTATTTCAATACGGTACAGTTCTACGAACCCTCTATCGGTAATTACCTGGAATTACATTTTCAATTCGATGCGAAACACACCAAATTTATTGCTAAGGATAAAGGCTTACAAGCAACCGCATACTTAAAAATCGAAATTAAGGACAGCATAAATAAGATCTTTTTTACAGATGAATACTTATTAAACTCACCGATATTCAACGACAGTACCGTAGAAGATTTTTTTGAGCTGCGACGAATCCCATTGGCAAAAGGATTGTATCAAATCAACCTGACCTTATCGGATTGGAATGTGAAAAATTCTGACATCAGAGGGAGTCAATTACTTGAGGTTACAAACATGGCTCAAACGCCAACAATTTCTCAAGTAGAGGCCATTGATTACGCGATAGCCGATACGAGTACGGGTGTGTTTCAAAAAAATGGATTTCTGATTATCCCAAAACTCAATGCCTATTACGGCACCATGCTAAATACCTTGCCCG
>Ga0247843_1004464_pt1 | contig 20904 bp, 17 predicted proteins | sample LaCruzMarch2017__FD_192420 | JGI IMG/M metagenome (GOLD analysis project Ga0247843, IMG submission 192420) | Freshwater microbial communities from meromictic Lake La Cruz, Castile-La Mancha, Spain - LaCruzMarch2017_8m | ecosystem: Environmental > Aquatic > Freshwater > Lake | place: Spain...
TTCCTAGCTAGAAATCATAATTTATAATTATTCTGTCAGAGAAGTGATTATTTACTTTATCTAAAGGTAGTGTGGTAACTGCCCTATTACCGGTGTTAATAGAGGTGTATACACGTACCCGAAACACCTAGCCGAAGGACTCTGTCAATATTTTATACTCAAAGAATATTACCATACTCCGTGACAATTGTGTTGTATGGTTTAAAGATTTCTACATTCATTCATCAGCTTTTATTTACATGTAACTTCAATTATTTATTCACTAACACTTAAGTACGAGACAAATAAATATTTTGAACCAATATAATATTCTCTACTCCTAAATTCAAAGCACGCTACTTTCTCGAATCGAACTGACATTGGTTTTGCTCCGCAAGCCCACAATCACCGAACGCACAAGTAATAGGCGCTATCCACCCAAGAAAAAACAACAAGAACCTTGACAAAATGATATTCCTACCACAATTTACCAGTACTCATCAGACATTCGAACAACTTTTCCATCACCACCACTATTCCATATACTATCTTCTGAATAATAACCTGGCTTTTTATAAGATTTTGACTGCATCATTTCTGCTGTGTGGTCACTACTATTTTCAATAACTTTAAACAGCTTTCCTTTGGCAGATTTAGCCTTTAATACTTTTGATGCCTTGCTATTAAATTCGGTCAAGTTCGCAACAATTACAGGAGACACAACAGCAGAGGGTGCTTTTGTAGTATATACAAGTGTGGGTGCGGTCGTGGCCATTAATGTGGGTGACGACGGCGATGATGATGATGAGGAAGTGGAGGCAGGACAAAAGTCTTGGCTAGCTGGCTCTGTCTCCTCCTTGAGTTTGTAGTAAAAGGTGAGATTTGCATCAGACATGATGTTATAAAAATAATGAGCCAAGTCTCAAAGTCAAACAACTTACAATGCTAACCCATCCCAATGTCAATCCCTGTATATCTACAGTCACATTGCAAGCTCCAGTAAACTCCCAGACAACTTTACTACTCAGTATCACATCGCCAACGTCATTGTTCGCAAACATGAACAAACCTGCTCCTCCAGGTACATATTGCATCTGTTCCTCCAATTTCAGCGATGGATCCAATAATCGTGAAATCGAAGGATATGAAATCGTCATTCCTTCAGTGAAGTTTGCATCGACGAGGTATGTGGCATTCTCATTGATTAATGTAAGTGTACCACTGGTATCAAATTCAATAAATAGGATAGACGAAATGTACGACACAGTCGTATTTGCAGTCTGGGACAGCATTTGCCGATCAAAGATGGTTCGGATTTGACTTATTAGATTTTCGGTCGGTAAATCTGTGCTACTCCCGGCTATTGTTATTTGACAATTGACGTTACTGATCCCAATCGCTTCGTTAGGCGACAGTGTCGACGGTGAGGAACCGCATTCATCATTGAACATGAATTTAAAGCTGTAGCTGCGAGGAGAACATGAGCATAGCTCTTGTTGAAGTCGACGACGATGATGCCGTGTGAGTTCTCTGACTTCATCTGTTGCATCGCAATGAAATGTAAGCGACACACCAACAACGATGAGGATCGCAAAGATAACGGAAGATGACATTTGCTCAAACCCCTCGATACAGCAATGGTGTACCAAAGCGTACAGCAGTACACGAGTCTTATACTCCGCTGACAAATAGATTCGAACGCCATGGTGGTCATCACCCCTGTCAAAGAGAAGCCCCTCGGCACGACCACGAAGGTGAGGAGCACCCTCCTTTGGGTTCGGTCGACGAAAAAGGTGAGAAAAAGAAAACAGCTCACAAAAAAATGCTTAAGAGAAAAAATGCTCACAAAACGTCTAACGGTATCTTTTGAGGCAGTAAATGATACACAGCATTAAATTCTACTAGCCTAACTTGCCTACAACAAGCTTATCTACTTCCACACTGAACCGTGTCCTGCCATGTGCATACACCAATTGTGACATCAAACAATGTACCCGGTACACAAGGAAGGACGGCTCCAACCATCTCACCATCTGCACAGTACACGTATCCCTCACACTTCAAAGTGGGGTAATATCCCGTTGAGTCGATAGGGCATTCTGTACCACTATCACTGCTGTCTGGCGGAGTTGAACCAGTCTCTGTGCCCTCTACCGATTCCTCCTGCGTCGTCATTGTTCCACCAGCTCCAGCACCATTAAAGTCATTTTCGCTTCCAGTACTGGCAGGAGCGATATAATTAGACCAATCCACCTCGTCAGGTTCGTCCGGTGCATACAAGTAGTCCTGATTGCTCAATGCCCACTCAGGATCGCGCAAGACTGAGCAGTCGTAGCTTGGGTTCGCAATCTTGGCGTTCGTAGCGTCTATGAGGGGCGTTACAATCTGTCCATCATCCATTTCTATCATATCTCCAGATATTTCCCATATAAGGACTTCAGATTAGAAAGCAAGAAACAGATTGATGTAAGAGTGTGTCGATTATGATGTGACATAGAGAGAGTAATGGAGTTAAGAATGACACATATAATGACTTACAACCATGAAGACCACGATCATTTGCATATTGGACTTTATCGCATATTGACCTTGCGTCGTCATAGCTGACCATCCCACGGTCACCATCATTAAATACAGCATACTGGGTTTGGGTTGTCTCGTGACGATAGGTTGTCATCCTCTTGAGCTCTTTTACAATGTTAAAATATTGTGGACTTCCCTCGTCTAAATGCCAATTAATATCGTCCGCTCCGCCATGGAACTGTTTCATCCCGGTTGCCTTTTGGTACGACCTACCATAGAATGAAAGACCGATATTGATCTTGCTTAATGGTATGCCTTGTCCGACGTAAACATCTACACAGCCGTGTGTGCTCCATCCTCGCCACTTATCGCCCCACCCTTGATCATACATGGGAGCATTCGTCCCGGTTAATACGTCCCATGAACCGTGCATATCGTAGCTCATGAGATTGAACTCAGTGAGATATTCGTTAATGTCTGCAACGTTTATGTCCTCGATCTTATCTGTGCCACAGGGCAAAGCAGCGGTGAGACCGTAGGACCCATCCAGCTCATCAAGCTTCATACGAATGGCCCTAAGGAACAAAGTAAAGTTTTCGGCTGTATTACATATCATGCAAGAATGGCAAATTGGATTTGAGAGAGGTGCAAAAAGTGTGAGTTAGGGTCAGGTATATATCAATCACTCACTGTCTTCAGGCGTTCCAGAATGATCCTTGTATCCGGGATACTCCCAATCAATATCGATACCATCGAATCCATATGCCTTGATTAAATCCACACACTGTTGGGCAAAGTGCTCCCGCAGCACGGGATCAGCAGCAATGGAAGGGAAGTTGTCACTAAGTGTCCACCCTCCAATGCTTGGCCACACCTCCACACCCTGGCTCTGAGCTAGATGCAGCAACCCCTTCGTAGTATCGTGATAATTGCAATTCGTTGCTCCTGGTCCATCCCACGAACACCGGTAGTTCTCCTCTGATTGATCACCGTACAGATATGGCCCGAAGAGCAGTTGTGGATCAGCCCACTCATCAGTCTGTAGAAGAGAGAGAGAGAGAGAGAGAGAGAGAGAGAGAGAGAGTAGACCGAGACACATGCGTGCAAATCAAGAGGTTAGCAAAAGAGGTACAAACCAGAGGAGTATATAATTGAAAAGTCCTTACCCCATACAGATTTCCTTGAGTATCCGGTTGGAAGAATGCAAAGTTTATACGTGTATACTTCGTAAAATCAATATTCACTGGATCCGCAAGCTTGTTACGATCGTACCATTGCCAGGAAGCGTAATATCCAATGATAGTCTTGGACTCAGACGATGGTGAGGGATTGAAGGGTGCCATTGTGTACGGTGGCAATGTCGGCGAATTGGATGGGATAGGAGTTGCTTCACCGGCAGGAGTTGTTGGGGTCAGTAAACTTCCCGGTTGAACCAAAACGACCTCCTCTTGTACTCCTTCAGGAGTAATGACTGGATTCGGGTTCAAGTACGAATTGACAATGTTGTTCAAGTTGTCACCCAGAACATTGGTAACATCCTCGTTGGTTCCTCCGACAGATCCACTGGCAACATTGTTGTCAACCAATGTTGGAAGGACATTCGACTCTGTGCTACTACTACTGTTACTTCCATCACCACCACTACCACCACAAGATGCAATGCCACGAAAGCACCCATGTGAGAAGTTGTCACTACACTCGATCATTTCACCAGTAGGACATGGCTTACAAAGTTCGGCAGCATCAGCCTCGGATGTACCACAGAAGAAGTGTTCAGGATTGTTGTCGTCATCGTCGTTGTCATTTCCATCAACGAGTGAGGGAAGTACATCTACTACAGCCACAATGGGTGCATCCAAACCCGAATCACAGGGTAAGTCGGCAAAGCAGTATTGACCTACTGGACATTCGACATCCGTCCCACCTGGACACGGAGCTGCATTATCACACAGATCAACTGCGTCACACCATGACGTGCCACAAAAGTTATGATTGGGGCCAGATATGTCTACATTCTCACACGATGATGATGTCAATGTTGTGGATGTATCGAAGCAAGTTAGTCCAGGACAGCAGTCAGTTTCACTCCCATCTCCAGTACAGGGCATCCAGCAATTGTCTGCGGCATCTAAGATTGACGTTCCACAATAGAGAGTTGGTGATGAGCTGCTCGTGGTGGTGGAGCCGATTGTCGTGGCAGCTGTTGTTATGGTATTCGTTGACGACGATGAAGAATACGACGGTACTGTCGGGTCAATCGTAACATCAGCATCAGCTGCAGCAGCAGCATCATCATCATCATCAGTCGTGGCACAGGTAACCACGGCCGCCCAATCACATATGCCTCCGGAGCCCACAGCCCCATTAAACAATAGTCCCGGTGGACAATTATGATATGTAGAAACGGTCCCATCAGCACAATTGACATATTCTCGACATCCGGCCCCAATTTTAAGACTGTATCCCGTGTAGGGTTGACCATCGGGTGTTTCACAGTCCGGGTCGGCACCGTGCACGACGACATTGTTGCTGCCTGCAACAACAATGAGGAGAAGAGCAGCAGTTGTTTTGGATATAGTGTTGTTCCTCCATCGTCGTAATCGCCGGATGGTCAATCGCCGCGAGGAGGAGGAGGGCACGATCATCATCATCTTCATTATCTTGTTTGTGATAAGAGAGGCCAGCCAGCACATTTCTCTGTTTTAACCGGCCTGCCCCGGGCTGTAGTAATTATTTGTGTTCACGTGTGGACTCCCGGGCTGTAGTGATACATGAGAGACAGTGGACTCCACGACAATGCTCGTGGACTGCACTCAGTGCACAGGTGTACGATACGACCAGCCCGAGTAATAGTCTGTAACATGCATCTACTCGGTGATCGTGAAGTCTATGATTCGTGGACCATAGCGTCTCCTCTTGCACTCAGCACAATCTCAGTCATAATTTAAAGAGCAAAACAATTACTGCAAAATAATGAGCAAAACTGCTTCCAAACCACAGGCTACTCTAGACGCAGCTCCCACAACAACCACAAGACAACAGCAAGATCTCCCGAAGTTGATGAAATACGGCATGGATATTGGCGGCGTACTGCGCAATCAATCTACTGGCCTCGCACTAATTGCCGAGCGGTTAGGCCTCGATGCGATGATTGATGATAAAGTGACTGTGCTCAAGCATTTTCCGCCCTCAAAATATACACTCGTCTGGTTTTGCAATGAAAAAAAAGAATATCGACGGTCTCCAAAAGCACGACCCGGCGTTGATTAGGAGCTGGGATGAGTTCTCGCCTTAAATGCATGATGGGTCGGTGGTTGTTTGGACGCAGAACGAGAGGCGAGAGAGCGGGGACAAAAGGCTGACGGACCTGCACGATGAGATTTCACCACCCTTTCATCGACGGCTTCATGCCGTACACAAACCACCACCTTGGAGTCTACTACACTATCATAAACTATTCTCTTATTCATAATCACAATCTGTCTAAACACAACAAACGTTATAATTACACAAAGACTTCCTATTTGACATACCACCACAAGTTCGGCAAGAGTCTTCCACTCTCCATAAACAATCGCCTATCGTACTTTAGAACGACTTTTGCCCCCCCCCCCTTCTGGTTTTCACCGGCTTGGCCCGGGGCTGTAGTAATTATTGCTTAAATACTACAAAGGGGTGCATTATTTTACACTTCTACTTCTAGTGGAAACATCCCGCTCGTCCCTCCAGGGTACGATATATGGTTGCCTCCGGATAACTCTCTCGCCGTCGTATCTGTTCAAACCGGGAAACGATGGTCGCAGCGAGAGATCGGACCCACTTACGACAACGTTCTGCTGGCAATGATAACTCATCCGACGGTGGTAGCAGTGGCAATAGCAGTACCGACGATACCGATGGTCGCAGCGAGAATGAAGGCCTTGATGATGATGATGATGATGATGAACCTAATAGCCTCCTAATTTTGGAGACTAATAGTAACAAATGCAACAATTATAGCAATTACAGCAGTACCAGTCCAAGCAGATACATCTCACGCCACCAACTAGTTCAACAATTCACATCAAGCTTCATATCACTCCTGTCCACAAGTCCACGTGAATTATGGAAGGCATATCTATTGAAATTACTCGATTCCTATGCCTACTTTAGCTTCTCATTAGTCTTTACACTCTTTTTGAGTGATGATTTCAACTTTACAGATGTTCAGGCCGGTGCGGTGTATGGTGCGTGGGGTGCATTAATAACAATCTTTGGTTTAATTACTGGATCTATTATCGATAATTGGGGTGTGGCCAAATGTTTACGATTAGGGTTTAGCATTAGTTTTGTTTCGCGACTCACATTATTACTAACAACATCCAAGACTGTACTGTTAGTTTGTTTATTGCTACTGTTACCATTGGGGAATTGTTTAGGCATACCAGTATTAACTGTGGGCGTACGTCGATATACAACCAAGGCCAATCGTGGATTTGCATTTGGTTTATTTTACGTCATTATGAATCTGGGTGCGTTACTTGCTGGTCCGTTAGTGGATACATTGACCTTTCATTACAATAATAATGCAAATACTTCTAGTGAGGTTGATAGTAGTGAGAATGATGGTGGGAATAAAAGTACTACTACTATCGACGACGGAAGAATAATTGATATTAACGACGAAGCAACAGCTGCTTGGAAAATGACAATTAGTCGAGCAATCATCATGTCGGGTGTATGCACAAGTTTCATTGCGGTCCTTATTGCATTTACTATTAGAGAAATCAAGGTGGAGTCAGAGGATGATGACAGCTGTGATTACTCAAAGCAAGAGACCAGTGAATTCCCTGCACCCATTGATGCAGACACGCACACTGACAATAACAATATCAACAGCGACGAGAACAATGATGAAGTCGTTGTTCGCCCTAATGGGCATGACCATGACGAAAACAACAGCATGGTATCAAAAAAGGTAATACTTACTACCACCAGTAATGGTAATAGTAGTATTACTGAATTTCATCCAAGAAAAGGATCTCCATTTCAGATTATTTCAGAGACAATACGAACTCCAAACTTTCGTCGTTTCTTACTACTGACACTACTTACGATTAATGTCAAGATGGTGTTTAGACATTTGTAAGTCCTTGACATTTTTTGTCAAGCCTTTTATATTGTGATATTTATTATCCCATTACTTTGCTCATTGTCATTTTACATTTTTATTCATACTCATCATATTTTACACATAATACTGCATCACCATAGAGATGCTACATTGCCCAAGTATATGTTGCGTGAATTTGGGGAAAATACACCAAAAGGCAAGGTCTATGCCATTAACCCATTACTGATTATTATACTTGTACCAATAATAACAGCGGCAACATCCTCGGTAGATCCACTTATAATGATACACATTGGGACGTATGTTAGTGCACTCAGTGTCTTCTTCCTTGCATTCTCAACGTCAGTTTGGGCATGTATCATGTTCGTTATTACACTCTCCATAGGTGAAAGCTTGTGGAGTCCAAGACTGTATGATTATACAACAAGTATAGCACCCGAGGGACGGGAAGGTACGTACATGGCATTAAGTTCAGCACCATTATTCCTTGCCAAATTGCCAGTGGGATTATTAAGTGGTGTACTGCTACAGAAATATTGTCCAGAGACATTGAATGAGGAGAATGGAGAGATACGGCATAGCAAAACTATGTGGCTAATAATTGGTCTAAGCACGATTTGCTCACCCATATTGATTACCTTACTTTGGGGGTATCTATCGGGTGGTGATCGCGATATTGCTAGTAGACGAAGCACTGATGACAACGATACAACCACCAACATTGAGATGGAATGTCCCGATGAAAAGCGAATGCTGCGTCCAGCAGATAGGCCACTTCCTACTGTCGTATGATGCAATACTACATCATAGAGAACAAGAAGCTAGAATGGATCACTATTGAAAAGAAAAAGGCTGTTACTGCTTATCGTGGTTGGAACCAGCTTGTTATCGACCTCTGCTTTCCCTTCAGCGTGGCATTAGTAGTAGTGTTTACCGTCACGCCATTCTCCTTCGATTCTGTCACTAATTGGCTCTGCCGTATGATTTCTCCACCACTTTCTCCTGACTCGGAAGGTTGATCATTATTCAAAGTACTATTGACGACGTCGGCAGGTTCTGGTAAATTTATCAATTCCTCACTAGTATCATGGTTGAGTGGAGTCCTCCCAAATAGAAACGTTTGCTTAAATTTTCTATCCTTGTTCTTGCTGGTGTTGTTGTTGTTGTTAGGGACGGTACATTGCTTCTTCTCCGGCTCAATTTCTACAGTCGACGACATTTGAGATATGCTTTTTGTACTATCACTGGCAGTGCTCTCGATACTATCAATCCTCCTTTTCTTGTGAAGATATTTCTCCAGAGGTTTCTTCGTTTCCCATGATTCCGCTGGCGCCGCGATCGCGGTGAACGAGTTGTCAATGTCACCATTGTCGTCACTAAAATCACCCAATTCATCCTCAGATAATTCAGCCTTTTTCTTACTCTCATCTGCTATGGTAGTGGTGGATGATGCAGCAGTCTGTCTAGATTCCGGAGATATATACTTGCCACCGTGTTTAAGTCGAAAAACCAGGCCGCAATTCTGTTGTTCAGTGCCACCGCCCGGTGGTGTTACCGTCGACGTTCTCAACTTCCGCTTGTTGTTTCGATTTTCTATATCTGGTAATTGAGATGATGCATTAGGTGCAATCTTATTCTGCTGCCGCTGCTGCTGCTGCTTAACTCCTCCGACACCTGTCGATGGAAATAACGTACTCTGCTTCTTCTCCTTCTTCTTCTTCGTCGTTGGTGCTAGGGCTGGAATCTTTTTTGTCGGACGTGATTCATTGTTAATGACTGGTGTTGGTAAGGTATTACCTGCAGATTTGATCGTTTCCAAGTCCTTCTTTGTCATTTTCTTTGGTGCACCAAAAGTAGTAACAAAGAGCTGTCGTTTACCGATTGGACTGGTTGTGGGTGATAGTTGCTGGGACAATGTCTGAAGAGACTCTTGGATGACATTTGTGATAGTTCCAGTGTCGTCATGTGATTGTCCACTTGTCGGCCAGATGGAGGCCTGACGTTTGTTTTCGTCAACTCGTGCCGATTTTGTGACCGACTTATCAGATAAATTGGCAGTAGCAGTAGCCTTATCAGCGAGTGTGGATGATGAATCCTCTGACTTAATCCTTGTAGTTGTTAACGATACCACCAAAGGGTCATGCAAAGGATGACAATGAGTATCCCCATCATCCATTAACACCCATGCATGATCACAGGCATCCTTCACACTCAATCGCTTGCGCGGATCCTTTTCCAATAGTCGCATGAGCAAATCCCGTGCCTCGAGCGTAACAAGTCTCCATTGATCGTCGTAGAATACAATCTCTGCATTGGCCACACTATCAAACCCAGCACTAACATCAAATGGTGGAGATCCACTTAGTAATATAAATAGTATGACCCCTATAGACCAACAGTCAATCTCCTTCCCGTACCGTCCATTACCCTTGACAGTATGACTCCTGCGGAATACCTCTGGTGCAAAGTATTGCGGTGTACCACAAAATGTCTTCAACCCCTCGGCTGTCATATTCTTCGCAAGACCAAAGTCCGTAAGTTTGATATTTACATCACTGCGACGATCCACGACTAATATATTCTCTGGCTTTAAATCTCGATGAACAATGTCACAATCTTCATGTAAGTAATGTACTGCCGTTAATATCCGACGGAAGAGTCGTCGTGCCTGTATTTCGGTATACCGTCCATCGCGTTTGTCCACAATCCGATCGAACAAGTCCCCGCCACGTATTAGTTCCATAACTAGATATATCGTACCCTTCGCATGGGAAATGTAGGTATCAAACAACTTTACTATATATGGATGATCAAGAGAACGTAATATTTCTGCCTCTGCCTGTATAGCGGTCAAATTATCGCATGACATTAGAATATTATTATTATTATTGGTGGCATTCTTACCATTCTTACGACCAGTAATGGCAATAATCTTTACGGCGCGTTCGTCGCCCGTACGTCGATGGATGGCACGACGTACCTCTCCACATGTACCAGTACCGAGTAGATCACGTAGATCATAATCTTCTTCGATACGACGTTCACGCACAGTAGTAGTAGTAGTAGTAGTAGTACGATGAGTAGAAAGACCACTACCACGTGGATGGTGAGCATTGCTATTGTTATCGGTTGGATTGTATTTGCTCTTTTGATTATTCAAGAAGGAACCAAGACTGGATGTGGCTCCAGATAATGTTGCAGTAGCAGCAGCAGTGTACTTTTTTGTTGTCCCGTCTCCTCCTCCTTCGTCACTATTGTTATTATTTTTAATCGAATGACATTTGGTAGCACGAACATTGACCGCGGCTGTACCCATCTTTTTGGTTGTACTACTACTGAGTGGCGGAGTAGGAGATGCTATACTGGAATCACCACCACTCCGTGTTTTCATCCTTCCTCGGGTCATGATTTTTTCGGCCGTATTCGTTGTGCTCGTTGTTGATGTCGTGATTCCCCATCCATGTCGTGCCTCCTGTTCATACAAATTCACAAATACATAGGAGTATTGACTCATATATGCCTTGCGTTCAGTAATACTACGTATTTTCTTACTAAGTAACTTGGGATTAAGTAAACATATAACATCCCCGGTATGTAATCGTCGACGTTCATATTTTCGTAATAATGTTGTGCCATTGATTAATGTACCATTCCCGGATGTATCTTCGACAAATACCTCCATGTCAGGTGGGGGTGGTGTAAATGAGGATGACAGTAGTGATGTTTGACTACTACTTTGACCATCGTCATTGTTGGCGTTACTATTAATATTATTAGTATCATTGTGAGTATTGACGTTTTCGAGGAGGCAGTAGATGCGACAATGTCGATTTGACACCATGGCATGGACATAATCATTACGTTTAAGTTTGGCATCTTCTCGTCTTCGTAGTTGCTGTTGTTGTATCTGTTCTTCATCATCTGCTACTGTTGTTGTCGTAGCTGCCAAAGTCGTAGCCGCGCTGGTGTTGCCAACATTATTATTATTCTCCGTCAACTTTTGAGCAGTAACATCCGCCTTGAGTGATCGACCAAGAACATACTCGTTGAATTTATCTCCGGGTATCAAATTCCGTAATCCTAAGAATTGTATCCGCATTGTTGACGGTGACGTGGACCGCCCTCTGGAGGAAATAGTATTCTCTGATCCTCCTCCTGTTCCTCCGGTGCTTGGCGAACGCGACCGAGTTGTGACTGGACTCGTCGGTGAGCGTGGTAGCATCTCTGTGGCATGACGCTGGATTACGGATGACGATGATGCCGCTGACGATGGGCGGGAGGAGGGGAGCTCGTTGTTGTTGTTGTTGTTGTTATTATCGTTGTTGTTGTCATTGTTGTTGCCTCCTGCAGCAGCCATGTCATTGTTGTCATCGCCGAGCGGTCCACCACTGCCTCCACCCCCGCCCCCCACGGGCATGAGCCGGCCCCACGGCAACGTCAATGGATCAATGGGTGCCATGGGTGAAAGACAGGATTGTGACCCTCGTAAGTTGTTATCATCATCGTCACAGTACATGTCATCATCCCCGCCGAGCTGCGTTAATTCGTTGTTCGTCTGCGTCATCGACAGTAGCTGCTGCGTGAAGCTCTCCTGGCTCTGCTGCTGCTGTTGTTGTCGCTGCTGCCGCGACGCTTCATTGTTATTGGTGCAGTCATCGTTGCTGGCGCGACGGTCATCGCTGGCGCATTGGTCGTTGCTATCATCGCCTTTCTCACCACCATTATTCTCGTTTGCAATGCCATCCAAAACGCCATCGTGGCTGCATCCATTTCGGCTGCCATTATTATTCAACAACATCGCTCCGAAGCAATAATAGCGGATTTAAAGTATTACTACTACTTTAACTCGTTGGAGAGGGGAGGGCGTTCGTGTCATGTCCACGGCCCAGAAAGCAAACGGGCGCCCGTTTTGTCCCCCCCTCAATTCAATTAGGTTTTGGTTTTGACCCATTAAAAATTTTCAATTGTTAAGCTCAACAATGGTGGCATCGGTGCAATATCAAGGGTGATGAGTAGATCTTCTAGCAACTAATGAGACTTGTAAGTGGTTTCACTTGGTTTCTCACTTGGATCATGTTGTAGGTTATGATTGAGGGATCCTATCCACTATCCAGTTCATACTCATAGCAGGTCTACTGTACATATAAAGTGTTTAGTGTTTCAGCACCTTCTATTGTGGTTACAGGTCATGTGATGCAACCCCACACTGATATCTGCTGGGTCTCGCACAGTCCCAGTGCCAGTATGCAGGAGAGTATCCTGGTTTCTTTGAATATGCTGTATGTTATGATTGAGGCATCTTATCCAGTTCATATTCATAGCAGGTCTATATATATATAAAGTGTGTCAGCACCTGCTACCATACTGTGGTTACAGGTCATGTTGTGATGCAACCCCACACTGATATCTGCTGGGTCTCACACAGTCCCAGTGCCAGTGGTAGGCAGGGGAGTCTCCTGGTTTCTCACTGTCGTACTATGCTGTAGGTTATGATTGGGGCACCCCACCCACTTCATATTCATAGCAGGTCTACTTCATCTTTATACCTATATAATGTAATTCAGCACCTGATACTTTGGCCAGTGGTCATATGGATGCCAGCCCTACACTGATATCTGCTCTCTGAGACCTTAACCTTAGACACCCACACACTTCATCCTCATAGCAGGTCTTCTTCATACCTATATAATGCAATTCAGCACCTGCTACAGTGGATACTGGTCATAAGGATGCAGCCCTACCCCAATATCTGCTCTCTGGGACCCGAGAGTGGATTTCCTAGGTGTAGGAGTAGGAGTCGCTGTGGGTCTTATGATTGAGACCCCCCACACACTTCATACTCATACCAGGTCTACTTTATATGTATATAATATATAAAGTGTTTCAGCACCTGCTACATTGGCTACGGGTCATAAGGATGCAGCCCTACCCCAATATCTACTCTCTGAGACCTGAGATGTGCTTAGCCAACTATGTCACCGACATGTTGGCGACATGTGCATATGTCGCCAATTTCTCGTGGACATTGCATGTCGATCCGACACGGAGAGGGCTCCGACATCTGTTTTTTCTGTCAAAAACTGCCGTCAGCTAACATAACCACCACAAACCTCATGCCGCCGAAGAAGAAGAAGAGGAAGGACGTCGTAACAGCGACTGCTGCTGCTGCCGATGCTGGCGCCTCCTATCGAGCCGTACTTTGGGGCTAATGGGGAAGCCACTGCCCGGGCAGCAAGTCTTCCTCCATTGCTCGGGTTTGAGGCATTTTGAGCAGCCAACTCTGCGACTGCACCCCCCTGCTCTCGTCGGCGGGGCAATCTACTGCTCGAGCAGCCACTCTGCTACTACACCCCCCTTGCTCTCGTCGGCGGTGCAATCTACTGCACAAGGGCAGGTCTGGATCTGTCTTATCATTTCTCACCACAACACCATCAATTCGTCGAACGACCAATACAGCAACAACACCGTCATCAATACGCAAAAACGAATTATTAACGCCATCATCAATCACCGCTGAGGGGGAGGAGGAGGGGAGGCAATTGATTTGTGTCGTGAAGAAGGGGAAGAGGTTTGTTTGCCAGCCATTTCCACTGTGTGGGAGTGTGCGTATATTAATTACAAGGATGTGAATGGTAAGGAAGGGTGGGAGTGTCAGTGGTGTGGTCTAAGTTTTAAGCCTAGGCATGCAACTAGGGCAATGAGGCATGTCTTGAAATTGAAAGGAGGAGACATAGCTATTTGCAAGGCCGTTATTAGTGCGAGGTACCGAGACCCGAGACCGATACCAGGCCTCAGGCCTTATATGATAGGCAACTCACAAGGGTTGATAGTATGAGAAAATCAGACGAGCTTATTAGGGACTCTGTGACAGAGCAGCAGGAGGCTGCAGTTCAAGTATCTTGGATACGCGCAAGCAGCCAGGGGTAAGTGCACATTTGCTTACAAAGTATAGTACTTGTTTTCAATGATCAGGACTCAGGGAGTACATTTTCTGTCTGGGATCGAAACATGGAGTTTCGTAGAGGGCAAGGTAATGGATGGTTTGTGGTTGGTGTTAGTGCAGACAAGCCAGACAATGAAAGTTGTAATGAGCCTTCTTCTCTGGAGATGGTGTGTGAATTGATCGGGGCTACCAAGCAGAAGGAGAGGGAGTGAAGGTTCTACGAGAAGAAATGGAGTAGGAATGGGACGTGGATTGGGTTTTCCTGGGTGTATAACCCTTTTCTCCCAATATATTAAAATTAGTAATACTTTTTTCCAACACTCATATATGAATTCATATTGTAGACTCCAGGACAGAACATCCCAGGTCACAGGTCATAAGGATGCAGCTTCAGCCTGAGGGACATAAGAGTGATGTTTTGCATGGATTCGCACTTGGATCCTCTGTTACTACTTATGATTGAGACCCCCCATTTAGTTCATACTCATAGCAGGTCTTCTTTATATATATATAAAGTGTTTGAGCACCTTCAACAGTGGCTACGGGTCATAAGGGTGTAGCTCCAGCCTGATTTATCTCTCATGGACCTAAGAGCTAAGAGTGATGTTTTGCATGGATTCGCACTTGGATCCTCTGTTAGTACTTATGATTGAGACCCCCCATTTAGTTCATACTCATAGCAGGTCTTCTTTATATATATATAAAGTGTCTTCGCACCTTCAACAGTGGCTACGGGTCATAAGGGAGTAGCTCCAGCCTGATATATGCTCTCACCTAAAAGCGAAGAGTGATGTTGTGCATGTATTCGCACTTGGATCCTCTGTTAGTACTTATGATTGAGACCCCCCATTTAGTTCATACTCATAGCAGGTCTTCTTTATACATATATAAAGTGTTTAAGCACCTTCAACAGTGGCTACGGGTCATAAGGGTGTAGCTCCAGCCTGATTTATGCTCTCATTTACCTAAGAGCTAAGAGTGATGTTGTGCTTGGATTCGCACTTGGATCCTCTGTTACTACTTATGATTGAGACCCCCCATCCAGTTCATACTCATAGCAGGTCTTCTTTATATATATATAAAGTGTTTGAGCACCTTCAACAGTGGCTATGGGTCATAAGGGTGTAGCTCCAGCCTGATTTATCTCTCATGGACCTAAGAGCTAAGAGTGATGTTTTGCATGGATTCGCACTTGGATCCTCTGTTAGTACTTATGATTGAGACCCCCCATTTAGTTCATACTCATAGCAGGTCTTCTTTATATATATATATAAAGTGTCTTCGCACCTTCAACAGTGGCTACGGGTCATAAGGGTGTAGCTCCAGCCTGATTTATGCTCTCACCTAAAAGCGAAGAGTGATGTTGTGCATGGATTCGCACTTGGATCCTCTGTTACTACTTATGATTGAGACCCCCCATCCAGTTCATACTCATAGCAGGTCTTCTTTATATATATATAAAGTGTTTGAGCACCTTCAACAGTGGCTACGGGTCATAAGGGTGTAGCTCCAGCCTAATTTATGCTCTCATTTACCTAAGAGCTAAGAGTGATGTTGTGCTTGGATTCGCACTTGGATCCTCTGTTACTACTTATGATTGAGACCCCCCATTTAGTTCATACTCATAGCAGGTCTTCCTTATATATATATAAAGTGTCTGAGCACCTTCAACAGTGGCTACGGGTCATAAGGGTGTAGCTCCAGCCTGATATATGCTCTCACCTAAAAGCGAAGAGTGATGTTGTGCATGGATTCGCACTTGGATCCTCTGTTAGTACTTATGATTGAGACCCCCCATCCAGTTCATACTCATAGCAGGTCTTCTTTATACATATATAAAGTGTTTAAGCACCTTCAACAGTGGCTACGGGTCATAAGGGTGTAGCTCCAGCCTGATATATGCTCTCACCTAAAAGCTAAGAGTGATGTTTTGCATGGATTCGCACTTGGATCCTCTGTTAGTACTTATGATTGAGACCCCTCATCCAGTTCATACTCATAGCAGGTCTTCTTTATCGTGTCTGAAGTCGGGAACAGCAGACATGTCGTGTCGTTTTGGACGCCCTGGCCGACATGACACAGAATGCCGCCATTTGGGCAACAAAATCGACACGCCGACATCCGACATAGTTGGCTAAGGAGATGTGTCACCTGAGTCTGAGTACACACAAGCATACCACCATGACAGGTAGTGGGTACAGGGTACATACCACTTCATACTGGAACTATGTTCCAACATATGTACATAGAAGATGTCTGATCACTTTCTACTTTCTACTGTGGTCAAAGATTAAGAATTCATATGTACGACGGCTACAGGAATTCTGTATATGTGCTCCCACCACCGCCAAAATGAAACCATTATGCAGGAGGTGGTAACAATGATTATGACCGCTAAAAGTACGTGCCAGATCCTGAGAAGCAAGAGTTGCCAAAGGATGAGAGGGACAAGTACGTTGCTGCACGCAAAGCTGCACGCGAGGCTAAGAAAGCTGGTGGTGGCGGCGGCGGTGGTGGAAAGAAGAAGAATAAGGACAATAAGGCTTAGAATTCTAAGCAGGCTAAATAGCACACCAATCAAAGTGTGATTATACGAGGCATCAGCCTCCCCTAACTCAGGTGTTACGTCTATTTCTGGACGATAATCTGTTGAAAGTGGGTAAGGCGCTTTGTAAGGCAGTCTCAGGCCTTTTACTTGCAAGGTGATCTCGAACATTCTTGATTAGCCTTTACATATTGGTGCGAACCAAATGCCCAAGCTTTCACTCCTGTCTCCAGCGTTACTTTGCGTAGCTTACCACCCAAATACTTCGATGGAGGGCCAATCAATTTGGGTTTCAATTCCCAATACTTTCCAATTTCTTTCCGAAGGACCGCTTCAGCCTTCTCCGATATTACCAAGACGCCGTTGACTTAGAGCAAGACATACTCATAGTATTCCTCCCCTGTCGACCTTATCGACAGTCTGAACCAAACATCGGGATCTGCTTAAGAGGACGTGAATGTGCCATGCACTCCCTGAAATGATGCCAGAAGTCTCTGCCAGCCACCTTTCCACTCCACCATACAGCGCTCAAACGATTAGTGCGACTTTTCCAACGTTTTCAATACCAAACTCAGGGCCACATATGATAAAGTGTTTTTCTTCACTTGGGGCTTGGAGATACACATTCTTGATATCCCTACCGATGACAGGTAGCCCTAGGAGAGCTGCATAAGTCAAGCTAATCCTAATACTCTGCTTGATGTGGTTGAGTCAGGAGTCTTGTGGCCATCCTTCACCCATCTAGCCTTCCACGTGAAATCCATTTGACATCAAATTTGACATGGCCCGTTGTTTTAGTCCAACCATGGGGAGCCTGCTTCTGACCAGGTTCAAGATGTTTGAGCACAATGACCAGGTTTCCCATTTCCTTTGCTAACGAATCCATCCAGAAGGTGTGTCCATTCTTTTGATCCAGCTCTTACGCATTCTTGATTACCTCATAGCGGGTCCTGCAATTCCACACTTGTGTGTGGTCTTCCTTATCTGTGACTTGACGGCAGAGACAATATGAGGACTTATGATCCACAATCTTGTTCATCAACAAGGAAAAGAATCCATCCGCATCTCCTACTCCACCATATATGTTGGTCAAATTCACATTCGTAGACAAAGTGTTAAGGATGGGGTTGGCGTTCCATATCCCAATCCATTGAAACACTGGGTTGAGCTCCAGAGCAAGGAATCCTCAGGCAAAGTTAAACTGAAGCTCATGATGCACAAGGGGTGAATGCTATTGGAGGCAACACACTTTTCCTTTTAATCTTTTGCCACATAGGGGAATAAGTCGGGGGAAATTGACATTCGTCTGTATGATAGCTCGATTGGTGGCGACCGGGTTGAGGCAATTGGAAAGTTGAAATGCAAGGAAAAATTGTAGTCAAGATAACATTGTCAGCGTGTCTTTCCGAGAGATCAAACAACGCTGAAAACTATTGCTTTAATCGCCTTATTGGTTTAGCAAGCCACCGTCGTTGAACTGACGATGCAGATGTACTTCCTTCGTCACTTCTGGGACAATGTAATTGTCGCCATGGGTGAATGTTCTTAGGGGTCTACTCAATTTGGTGCATCATAAAAGAAGGTAAATGAATGTGGCAGTGAGAACTTGATCAGTAGTCGTAATGATCGTAGTCGTAATGATCATAGTAAGACTCAAAGAATGTGTTGTCCTTTTGCAACTGGCGCTGAAAGGCTAGCACTTGGCCAGCTAGAGGACCACCAGCCAGGGGACTATTGAGGTCAAAGAAAAAGCCCTTCAAGCTCTCTGGGGCTAGAGAGTGAGAGAGATTAGATGTGAAACGATTTCCGGAAAAGACCACGTTCTTTATGATTCGGGGGAGAAAAAGAAGTTAGAGATACAGGAGCAGGGAGACAACAACAAAGTAGTACATTTCTTACCTTGATGTGTGTGATGTGGACAGTGTCTCCAGCGCGGTTGGTAGTAACGTTGCAATCACTGATAGTCGCCGAGGGAGCGTGCATGAGGATGGCATACATACAGGTCTCGCTCTCGATGCGGCATGATGTGACAGAGCAGTGGCTGCACAAAACCAGTGCTGGCGCATAGTATTCATAATTGAAACTGCCGACACTGCGAGTGACGCTCATGCGGATGCTGTGCAAGGCTACAATAGATCCTGGGAAGGCCCAGAAGATGGCGCGATTTGAGGTTATGTGTGCACGGGGAGTGCCCTCAATCTTGATGTCTTTAAAGAGGCATATGCAGTGGTCTTGCAATTGCCCACCTACAACATTGTTTCCATCCTGCGATAAAGTGCGTGCGCTTTCACTTGCCTCCGCAGCCATTGTGGGCAAATTGCACTCCATATCAAGGAGCAGAGTGCCTCCATTTACGCAGACGAAGACTCCATCGATGAGGTTCGTCATGATCTTGCAGCGGCCCGCATCGAGCAGCGCTTGCGTGACGTGGGGGTATTTGGCCATGACCTGCTCGGGTGTGTCGCGAGTGACAAAGACGGATGCCAGGGCTGTGAGCATCTCGGAGGGGGTGCGAGTGTAGACATATGTATAGAGCCCATACTCGGACAAGATTGCGGAGGATCTCGTCATGGAGGCCTGGTTGGCAGCAACAAAGTTTGTCCAAGTGGGGGCATCCTTCTCTCTCTCCTTGCGCACGCTGTCGGGCTCTTTAGGTAGGTCCTCGCCCTTTAGCGTGGCTTCCTTGCGCTCCTCCCACTTCTCCTTGGCTTTCTTGGCACGGCTCGTCTTCTCGGCCGCCAGCCCCCCCTTTATGTTATTGAACTTCTTCTCTGCGAGCTTGCGTGCCTCACTCTCCAGCACAATAGTCATCTTTGGGCTGATGAGTCCATGCGATTTTGTGGCGTCGTTGATCTTGAGGCAGAAGAGCCCGCATTTGATGTCCTTGTCACTCAACAAATAGTGGGTTTTGGCATAGCCCACAGCGCATAAGCTCATTTCCTGCACCACAATGCCTTCCTTGCCGACGCCGGGGGAGGACCAGCATTTTTCGCACACACGAGTGCAGGTCATCACGCAAAAGTTTTCTGCATAGGTGCCGCACACCGAGCACACAGTAGAGGACAAGCCCGAGACTACCCGGCGGCACGAGAAGTGCTTCTCCAATTGTGTGCGGCGATGAGGTGGCAGCTTCTCTTTATACTCACCGAACTTGTCCACCTCCGCCGAGTACAGCAGGCGCTCCCAGATCTGGTCTGCTGCCTTGCTTGCAAAGAAGGATGCAAAGGTCTTGTTCGTCTGGGACCACTTGATGGCCTCGCTGGGCTTGAGGAAGGAAAATATGTCGAGCAGATTAGAGTCCTTGAGTGTCGCCAGCGCGCCGCCCTCGAAGGGGGGATCAATCACCACCTCGACACCCTTGTCTTTTCCCTTTCCATTAGCGAGAGGGGACACCTTGGCCTTCTTGGCAGAGCGGGGAAAGAGCGCAGATCGTGTGGACATTGTACGGCGAGGGCACTGGCCTTGCAAGAGCGTGGAGGGGCTGTCTGGCTGTGTCGAGTCTCGTCTCACGCTCGTCGATATTCTGCTTGGTCGGTACGGATGTTGCGGCGATACACCCCGCAAATCAAATTTGTTAGTTGTCGCTCGCCGTTGTCGTCGTTGTCGTCGCCGTCACGGCGTTGCTATGGCGTTGCTACGGCGATGCTACGAGCAGCCTCCACAATGACGACGGGGTGAAGAGAATGGGATTCTGAGAAGAGCCTCATCTACCCGCCCCAAAATAGGCTTTTTCCCAAAAAAGGCTTTTTTGGCCCTCACAAGGGGATTTTGCCCACAAACCTCACAAACCATGGTGTCCGC
>Ga0247843_1004465_pt1 | contig 20904 bp, 17 predicted proteins | sample LaCruzMarch2017__FD_192420 | JGI IMG/M metagenome (GOLD analysis project Ga0247843, IMG submission 192420) | Freshwater microbial communities from meromictic Lake La Cruz, Castile-La Mancha, Spain - LaCruzMarch2017_8m | ecosystem: Environmental > Aquatic > Freshwater > Lake | place: Spain...
GGAACCGGTGGCGACATGTTCGGCTGGGGAACCGCCGATCGCTCTTGGAACACCGGCGAGTGTTCCACGAAGGACGCCATCACTCGGGCCCGGGCGTTCTTCGAGTTCGCCTCCAAGCTGGGCGTTTCCTACTACGCTTGGCACGACCGGGACTTGGGTTCCCACGGCAAGAATCTCAAGGAGGCCAACGCCCAATTCGATGCCGTCGGCAACGAACTGAAGAAGCTCCAGAAGGACACGGGCATCGGGCTCTTGTGGGGCACCGCCCAAAATTTCGTCCATCCGCGCTACATGCACGGAGCGGCCACGAGCTGCAACGCAGACGCTTTCTGCTTCGCCGCCGCACAGGTGAAAAAGGCCATGGAATGGACCCATGAGCTTGGCGGTCAGGGCTACGTGTTCTGGGGCGGGCGCGAAGGGTACGCCACGCTGCTGAACACCGACATGAAGCGTGAGCTGGACCACTTGGGCCAGTTCCTGCACATGGCGGTCGACTACAAGAAGAAGATCGGTTTCAAGAGCCCGTTCTACATCGAGCCCAAGCCCAAGGAGCCGACGCGCCATCAGTACGACAGCGACGCGGCTTCCTGCCTCAACTTCCTCCGGGAGTACGATTTGCTTGCGCACTTCAAACTGAACATTGAGGTCAACCACGCTTGGCTGGCCGGAAAGACCATGGAACATGAACTCGAGGTCGCCGGTGCCGCTGGGGCACTCGGGTCCATCGACGCCAACATGGGCGATTACTTCTTGGGTTGGGACACGGATCAATTCCCCACCGACCTGTACCTGACGGCCAAGACCATGCTCACCGTGCTGAAGTACGGCGGCTTCACGACGGGCGGCGTGAATTTCGACGCCAAGGTGCGTCGCGAGAGTTTCCAGACCGACGACTTGTTCATCGCCCACATCGCGGGCATGGACACCTTCGCTCGTGGGCTGAAGATCGCCGCCGCCATCCGCAAGGACGGCCGCATTGATGCCTTCGTCAAGAACCGCTACCGCACCTGGGACTCCGGCATCGGCGCCAAGATCGAGGCGGGCAAGGCTTCCTTCGCCGACTGCGAGAAGCACGCGCTGGCCTTGGGCAATGTTTCTGGGCTCGAATCGGGTCGCCAAGAGCTCTTGGAAGCCATCTTCAACGAATTCATCCGCTGAGCGCGGTATCACCCAATGGGGTGATTCAATGAGGCCGGAGTCGTCCCGAGAGGGAGGCTCCGGCCTTTTCATGGGAGCCACAGCGCGACGTGGTGGCCGGAGAAAACTGGTTTTGCGTTCCCCAGCTCGTGGGAGATCCTGATGCCCGTTCTGTCAGGAATACCTCCGCACTGCGTTGCGAGGCCTTGCCGATGCGGGTAGCGCTGATCGCGTCGTCCCTCGTTTGCTAGACCGCTTCAGCATTCCCACCGGGCGGTGAATCCGGAATGTTTCTGGCAATCGATCTGCAAATTCTTCCATGACCTCCGAATGCAACGTCTTTGGTTCGCTGCCTGATGGCCGCGAGGCTCACCAGTTCATCTTTCGCAATCCCAATGGAACCACGCTGAAGTTCACCAACTACGGATTGCTGGTGACCGAACTCCACACTCGGGACCGCGAGGGAAAGTTGGCAAATGTCGTCCTGGGTTTCGACAACCTGGCCCGATATCTTCAAGGGCACCCTTTCTTCGGATGCATCGCCGGTCGCTTCGCCAACCGGATCGCCAAGGGACGCTTCTCACTCGACGGCAAGGACTACGTGCTGGCCACCAACAACGGGGTGAATCATTTGCACGGAGGGGTGGTGGGCTTTGACAAGAAGCTTTGGAATGCGGGTTCCATTCGAACCACCCAGGACGCGGTTTCGGTGGATCTGACCTACACCAGTCCGGATGGCGAGGAAGGGTACCCGGGAGCCCTGACCGTCACGGTGACCTACACCCTGACCCGGGATGACGTGTGGCGTATCGACTATCGGGCCACCACCGACGCTCCCACCATTTTGAATCTCACCAACCACAGCTTCTTCAATTTGGCGGGTCAGGGTGATGTGCTCTCCCACGAGTTGGAGATCGCCGCAGATCTGGCCACCGAGGTGGACGAGGGGCTCATTCCGACGGGTAAACTGTTGCCCGTCCGCGAAACCGCCTTGGACTTCACCCAGCCCATCGCCATCGGTGCCCGCGGAATGAACACCGGCCTCACCCCGCCGGGTTACGACCACAACTTTGTCCTGCGTCATGGCGGCAAGGGACTGGGTTTGGCGGCGCGGGTGTTTGAGCGTAGCCACGGGCGGACGATGGAGTGCCATACGACCCAGCCAGGTGTCCAATTGTGGACCTTCAACCGATGCCCCGAGGGGTTGGTCTGCACCGGCGGAGTGCCGATTTCGAAGCACGGCGGGTTCTGTCTGGAGACGCAGAATTTTCCGGATGCCATCCATCATTCGGGATTCCCGTCCTGCGTCTTGCGTCCGGGCGAGGTGTTCACCAGTCGAACCGAGTACCGCTTCGGAACCTGCTGAATCGTTTGGGTGTTCCGCAATTAGCCCGGGGGCCAATTCATGGGGCGCTTTCCGAGCAGGTGGCAATGCAGGTGAGGGACACTCTCCCCGCCGTCGCGGCCATGGTTGATCACCAGGCGATACCCGCTGGATTCAAGCCCCAGACTGCGGGCTACATCCGCGGCTTTGAGCAGCAAGTGTCCCAGGAGGGCTTGGTCTTCGGGCAGCGCCTCTCCGATTCGCGGGATCGGTTTTTTGGGGATCACCAGCACATGCACCGGTGCTTGCGGTTGGATGTCGTGGACCGCCACAACCTGATCGTCTTCATAGAGGATCTTGGCTGGGATTTGGCGGGCGATGATGCGTTCAAAGAGCGTCATAGACTTGAGCAAAAGGATTCGGTAGCCACCGGACAACGCGGAAGGGCTGAGGTCCCGGGGCGCTTCACAAGCGGAGCGTCGTCAGCGAATGCTCTCAAGGCAATGCATGGCTTTTACCTGGGGGCTTTTCCAGAATGGCATTTGACCCGGCGGCCAACGACTTCCTAGCTTGTTAAGAGTTCAAGAACTCGAACCTATGAGCACCACCCTCGTTCCCCTGATCAGCTCCGGCGTTGCCGGTCCGCTGGGAGTCCTCCACTTGCCGCGCCTGTGGCTCAAAGCCTCTCTGGAGGCCCGCAACAAGATCGCCGCCGGTTATCCGGCCCTGTCCAAAGGTTACGACTCCATGGTGCTCGGCGCCTTGGGCTTGGATACCGAGTCCGTTCGGAAGTACATCGCTGAAGACCGCCCCACTTATCCCCAATTCGAAGCGTGGATTCAAAAGCAGCCCGGCGTGAACCTCACTCCCGGCAACATCCATCAGCTGAACGTGTCCATCGCCGGCTACATCCACACGCCGGAAGTTCGCCAGTCGATCCTGGCTGCCAATGGAATTCCCGACAATGGCACCGTCAAGCCGGATGCCATCAGCCTCAATGACCTCGACGACTGGCTGGAGTTCCACAATGCCGTCCTGAAGTGAGCGGTTTGGGCTGATTCTTCATACAGTCTCCGAAACGGGGTGCTCTTGGAAACGAGGGCACCCCGTTGGCTTTGAGCTCGGCCGGAACGATTCGGTGGGGATGAAAGGGATGGTGTGGTGGATTCTTTCGGCTCAGGGCAAGATTAATTCGGAGGGCAGGCGGGCGATATGTTCTTCGGGCATTCGGGAGTCTTCGGAGCCTGGAGCGGGGAGGGTTCCGGCGACATGGCCGTCAGCGAACCAGGTTTCAGCGCGGCGGGTGTGCCGGAAGTGGACGGTCGGTCCCTCGAGGTCGAAGTAGTAAAACTCTTCCAGCAACGGGTGGTCTGAAGACGCCGGGGCCTGGAAGTCGTTGATCTGAGCACAGTCGGCGAAAATCGCACACCTTGCGGGAGACCGCAGCGTGGCGATCGTGATCCCGGAAGAGCCCCGGGTGCCCACACGCAGGTTGTAGCCGTAACCGTAGGCCGCCCCACGGGCCTTGGCCTTGAAGCGGGGATTCGCCCGGTTGAGGGCCGGGCAGACCTCGACACCGCGCGACTGGAGGTAGGGCCACAGGGCCCCGGTGGTCGGGTCGAATCGGCGTTGCCCTTCAGCACCATCTTCCAGACACCCAAACCAGTAGTTCCATCCGTTGTTGGTGCGCGCACCTCGTTCCAAAAACGCGATGCCCCCGTGTTCGTCCCAGTAGAGTTGGGTCGCCAGTCCCACTTGCCGGAGGTTGGAAGAGCAGACGGTTGCCCGGGCTGCCGCGCGTGATCGCACCAGGCTCGGCAGTGTGAGTGCCGCTAGAATGGCGATAATGGCGATCACCACCAGGAGTTCGACCAGCGTGAAGGCACGCTCCGGGCTCCGCATCGCCATGGGCCGAATCCGTTTCATGGGCGAACGGCAACCACGCGGTAGAATTGTTCGGGTAACCACGCATCGCGCGGATCCCACAGTTCGAGCTCGCCGGAGTTTGAAGCGAGTGTTTCAGCAACCCGGCTCCAGTCGGTGAGGTTGCTGGAGGCTTCCAAGGTGTAGCGCCATCCTGCCAACGCATTGAGCGCCACTCCGCCATCGCGTGCTCGGAGTTGCAGGGTTGCGGGCTCGGGCAGGGTGATCGTGACGTTGTCGATCCAGCCCTGGGCCAGCACGGAGCCTGCATAAAGCGGGTTCTGGCCGGCTGCGGAGTAGCTAATAATCGCGAAGGCATCGACCTGGAATCGCGTGAAATTGGCCGGCAACACGACGTCTGCAAGCTCAGGGCCGGGTTGGCCGTCGGTAGTCATGGAGATGCGGGCCGTCCGAATTGTCGCCGTGTAGGCCAGTTGAAACCGGTAACGGCGACCGAGTTCGAGTGTCACATAACTGTCGGCATAACCCCAGGGCAGGCGGCCGTCGGATGGCACAATCACCGGAGACACCGACGAGGAAATGGCCCCAGATTTGCCAAACCAGGTCCACTCCACGGTGTTCTTGGGTCCGGGGAAGGAACCTCGGGAATAGTTTGTGGCGAGCACATCCGCCTGTCGGACCAAGCCTGCCGCGATCTGGAAGGATCCGGATTGTCCGGCAACCACACCCACGGCGTGGGATTCGAGGGTTAGATCGAAGGCGAAGCTGAAATCGTCGTGGGTGCCGAGTGTGGCTGGCAGAGGGAGTGCTAAAAAACTGTTCCGACGCGACGAGTCCCAGACCACCTCCATTCGCTGGCCCAAGGCGTCCCAGTGGAAGAGGGAGGAATCTCCCCAAGGACGCCACCCTCGCGCGGTTGGATCGGTGTCAAAGGACTCTTGAATAGTCGATCCCTGAGCCGAACTCACCAGGCACGCTGTCAGGCAAAAAGCCTGAGCAGCGTGTTTGCCTCGGTGAAGCGACGAGTTCATGGCGACGGAGAGGGTTCGGAAATTTCGATCAGGTTTTGTCGCCGTAGGGACAGTGGCGGCAACCATTCCCACAACAATAGCCTCGGCGAAGATGGTAGGCACGGGTGAAGACCATGAGTCCTTCCTCCGTGAAGTAGGTGTCTGGCTCTTCCGTCTCGGGTAGAGGTCCCCGGGCGGGGGGCTGGCATCCCGCGCACGCTTGGCAAAGGCAGGCTTTTTGTTGGAGATGCGGCGGAATGCGTTCCAACACCTCGGGTGAAATGGTCACGTCTTCGCACCAACACCGTTCCGGAAACGGATCGGCGCCTTCCGCTCGGCGGCAGGCATTGGCCTGACCGCAAAGCGGGCACTGGACTTCGGATACGGTGACAAGGCAGGCCATTTCGATGGATTCCCTCAATGAAGCGGTTGGAAAAACCTGCGCCAGACCCACAGCCCCGCCATTGCGGACGCCATCAACGCCCAAGTTTGTGGCTCAGGCACGGTGCTGACCATCGAAAGCCCGTCGATGTCGGCCTTGCCGCTGAGCACTTCGATCCGAAGGTAGGTGGCCTCGGTAAGTCCCGCAGGGTTGCCTTTGGCATCTAGGGCCCAGGCCAAGTCGAAGCTGGTTCCTCCGGCCGAGCCTCGGTAGAGCTCGCGGATTTGATCCAGGGTCTTTCCAGAGAATTCAGCCGGCTGCAATGAGGTGCTCATTGGAATTCCGAAGTCGCCCGATCCGTCGGTTGGATAATAGTGGTCCACCTTGGGTGATCGGGCTGCTTCCACTACGTACCAAGTTTTGCCATCGCTACTGACGCTGATCCGCTGGGTGCCCAGATTGGGGTTGAAGAGGGACCCGTCGGTGGCTGGCTTGCCAATGGGGTTCCAATTGGCATCGAAATCATTGGTCATGAGGAACCCGGTGCTGCCGAACACTGTGAAATCCATCCCGTAGGGATTTTCTGGGGCGTCTTTAATTGGTGAATCCCAGCGCAGGGTCAGGGACCCGCCGGCACCGATGCTGACCAGCTGGTCCGGGGTGTAGGGAGGGGAAAATGGATCTACGGGGCCACCGTATTGGCCGCTGGTGATGCGGCTGGGCATCCCGATCGCCGAAGTGGCGTTGGTATAACCCGCAGAGAATCCGGTTCCAGACCGGTAGTCCACCACAGAGGCGGGGTATTGGGCTTGGACTGAGAGGACTGCGCAGGCGGCGAGGATCGTCTTCGGAGTGAAGCAATCCATCAGGGGACTGCTCGATTTGAGGGCACGGTATGTACGGTCGGTCTTCATGGTCTCGGTTCACGGCAACGGCAGGCCTCGTTCAGGGGCTTGCCTGGGTTGTGTCAATGGAGACCAGGCCGGGGGACACGGAGTGCATGAGTGTCTGAAACACAAAACGCCTCCCATCCACCGGCAAAACAGGGAATGAAGGCGTCAGACATTCGGAATGTTTCCACCCCAGCATCAGGGCAGGGATGGTCTGGCCTCATCCTTCGCTTTGCGGCGAAGCGGTTGTGGCACAGAGCCGCAACCCGACGAGCACCTTTGGCGCAATATCCTGACTACAGGCTTCGAACCTCGCCCCCGCCTTCCCAGACTCGCGTCCAGTGACTGTCGTGTACGACTAGGGGGTTTGTTGCCTGATACAGTGGCGCAACCGTCGCCGATTCTCACGGCGTTCCTGCACTTCCAAAGATGTTTTGGTATTGAGCGTTTCCCGTTAGGGGAAATGCCCGTCAAAGAACTGGGCTGTAAAGACTCCAAGCGCCGGCGCAAATCAAGTTTTAAACAATGCGGCTCGAAGAAATTTGCCCTTATCGCTGGAAAAATCCGGATCGCGAGGCACCGTCCGCGGTCGTCCTCGTCCTCTGACCAGAGTGTTCGGACCCCTATGGATTCAACCCCAGACTCAGGAGCACAGCCGCGCCGGCGATTTTTGACCGAAGCCGCCGCGGGGGCCGTCGGCGCATGTTGTGCAGCTGTGCCCTTGGCCTCTGGCCTGGTGGCATGGCTCGACCCGCTGTCTCGAAATAGTGGTGCCGGCGATTGGATCCAAGTGGGTGGATTGTCGAGCGTGCCCGCTGACGGTACTCCGGTTCGGGTTGCGGTCATTAGCGGCCGTTCCGATGCGTGGACGCGTGACAATGCCGTTCCGGTGGGAGTGGTGTACCTCCGGCGTACAGCGCCCTCTCAGGTCGTGGCGTTGCATTCAGTCTGCCCGCATGCCGGCTGTTTCATCGACTACCAGACTGACCGGAAAGCCTTCTTTTGCCCCTGCCACGACAGCACGTTTGCGGTGGATGGCTCAATCAACGATCCGCGCTCTCCGAGTCCGCGTTCCATGGACACTTTGGCTGTGGAGGTGCGTGGCGAGTCCGTTTGGCTGCGTTTCCAGAATTTCCGCTCCGGAATCGCGGCAAAAGTGGCTCTGACATGAAGAAGCTCGTCCAGTGGATCGATCAGCGCACCGGGGTGGCCGGGTTACTGCACGAGGTGCTTTTCGAACGGATTCCAGGTGGAGCCCGGTGGCGCTATGTGTGGGGCAGCACCCTGAGTTTTTGTTTCTTCGTCCAAATCCTGACCGGTGTGGTGCTGTGGATGGCCTATAGTCCCAGCGCCAATTCGGCGTGGGAGAGCGTGTACTACATCCAGCACGAAATGACGGGCGGCTGGTTCTTGCGGGGACTGCACCATTACGTGGCTCAAGCCATGCACGTCCTGCTAGTGTTGCACCTGCTTCAAGTCATCATCGACGGGGCCTACAAGGCTCCGCGGGAGGTCAACTATTGGTTCGGGGTGGTTCTGCTCATGCTGACGTTGGGGTTGGGCCTCACGGGTTACTTGTTGCCCTGGGATCAGAAGGGGTTTGGTGCGACCAAGGTGGCCACGAGTCTCGTGGGTATTGTTCCGATCATCGGCCCACCGCTTCAGAAGCTGGTTGTCGGCGGTTCCGATTACGGCCATCACACGCTGACCCGATTCTTTGCCCTTCACGCCGGAGTCTTGCCCGGATTGATGATTGCCGCCATTGCCGCCCACGTAGCGTTGTTCCGCAAACACGGCATCACGGCCAAGCAGCCGTACCGCAAGCCGGAGGCGAATTTCTGGCCCGACCAGGTGCTGATGGATGGGGTGGCTTGTCTGGCTGTCTTGGCGTCGGTCGTTTATTTGACGGTCCGGCACCATGGTGCGGAGTTGCACGCACCTGCTGATCCAACCTTGCCGTTCAATGCGGCCAGACCGGAGTGGTACTTTCTCTTCCTGTTTGAATTCCTGAAACTGGATTTCCTGACGCAATGGTTCGGGCATCAGGGCGAATTGGTGGGAGCGATCATCATCCCCGGAATCATCATGGGAATCCTGGCTGGCATGCCCTTCATCGGGGGGTGGCGACTCGGACATCGCTTCAATCTGGGTTTCCTGGGTGCAGTGCTGGTGGGAGCACTGCTGTTGACCGTCAAATCGCTAAGAAGCGACGCCGACAATCCGGGCTTCCAGGCCGCCCTGGCTCAAGCGCAAGTCGATGCCGATCGGATGGTGAGCCTCATCAAGACGGCCGGCGGCATACCGCGCGAGGGAGCTGTGTCGCTGCTCAAGCAAGATCCCGCCACAGTCGGACCGAGGCTCTTTGCCCAACACTGCGCCTCCTGCCATCGGTATGGCGGGCATGACGGATTGGGGTTGGTCTCCGCGGAGTCGCCGAGCGCCCCAGATTTGCGGGGGTTTGGCTCGTCGTCCTGGCTGCGTGGTTTGCTGACGGCGGATCAGGTGACGAATTTGTCCTACTATGGCGGCACCAAGTTCCGAACCGGGAAGATGGTTCGCTACGTCCAGGAAAAGCTCCCAGCCCGCACGGCCAAAAACCCGGGTGCGCTCGACGAATTGATCGAGGCGGTCGTGGCTGAGGCGGATCTTCCGGCCAATCGAGCCTCGGCTGGGGCTCGACTCCAGCGGGTTGAGGCAGGCCGCACGCATGTGGCCACGACCTTTGGTTGCACCGATTGCCACGCCTTCCGCAAGGCAGACGAGGATGCCACGGCACCGACCCTCACAGGCTGGGGTTCAAGGGCCTGGATGGTTCGACTGATTTCCGATCCGACCCACGCTGACTTCTACGGCTCGCGAAATGACCGGATGCCTTCCTACCTCAAAGATGGCCGGCTGACGGAGCGGGAAATCGGCCTCATCGTTGATTGGATCCGGGAAGACACAGCACCTGCCACTTGGCTCAAGCCTGTCGCGGCGAGCCGCTGAAGGTCGGGGAAGGGTTGGGACGCGTGGTTTTATTGCAGGCACGCTTGAGGCTTCCGTTACGGCCCGGGAATCCGCAGCTTCTCACCATGCGCTCCCGTGGTTTCAGCCTCATTGAACTCCTGGTCGTCATCGCGATCATCGCCATCTTGGCGGGCCTCCTCTTGCCGACCTTGGCGCGAGCGAAGTCGAAGGCTGGAGGGATGGTGTGCCTGAACAATGCCAAGCAGTTGCAGACGGCTCTCCAACTCTACACCGACGATCACCAAGATCGGTACGTCAACAACCACGGTGTGGGTGAGACTCGGTCGCGGACCAACAGTTGGGCCAACAATGTGATGGATTGGACCGGGAGCGACGGAAATACCAACCTGAATCTCCTCTCCAGCGGGTTGCTCTCGCGCCATTTGGCCAGCACCGCGGTGTTTCGTTGCCCCTCCGATCAATCAAGGGCCGACAATGGGCTGCGCATTCGCAGTTACGCGCTCAACGCCCTGGTTGGTGATCCGGGTGAGTTGACCAATCGTTTCAATCCTTCTTATCGGCAGTACTTCAAGGAGTCGGATGTGAGTTCCCCGTCGAGGGTCTTCGCGTTCTTGGATGAGCATCCTGACACCATCAACGATGGGTTTTTCATGAATCGCCTGGAGGAGGCTCCCAAGTGGGGCAACTTGCCGGCGTCGTATCATTCCGGGGCGGCTTACTTCACTTATTTGGATGGCCATACCGAGGGGCATCGGTGGCAGGTGACGGGCCCAGAAGGAACCATCCGGCCCAATGTGCGGGGTGGGGCCGGGGGGATTTTCGCAGCCAACCCGACAACGGATTGGGACTGGGTCAAGGCCAGCAGCGGCGAGGTTCGGTGACAGATTGGAGAAGGCATGGCGATTTTCCCATGTCCCCCTCAGTCGGTGACTGATAGGAAAAGCACAGAATGAATCGAGTTTCGATCGGTTTCCTGGGTGCGGGCAAAATGGCGACTGCATTGGCTCGCGGAGTCATCAGTGCGGGAGTGGTTCCTGCCGAGAAAGTCTTGGCCAGTGATCCGATTCCGGCCGCCCGCCAGGCGTTCGCTCAAGCCACCGGAGCCCGAGCGACTGATCAGAATGCCGAAGTCTTGGCCGGATCGGACATAGTAGTGGTTGCCGTGAAGCCTGACCAAGTCGTGGGACTCTTCGGTGAGTTGGCACCCCACTGGAACACGGGCCGGCATTTGGTGGTGAGCATTGCGGCCGGGGTTCCCTTGGCTCGCATGGAGGCAGCTGGTCCCAGCGGCCTTCGGGTCATCCGGGTGATGCCCAACACACCGGCGCTGGTGGGTGCGAGCGCCTCGGCCTACGCGGTGGGTTCGTCAGCGACCCGGGCCGATGCCGAGGTGGTTCAAGAATTCTTGGGTTCCGTCGGGCTGGCCATCGAAGTGAAGGAAAAGCTGCTCGATGCGGTGACGGGGGTCAGTGGCAGCGGGCCCGCCTATGGTTTCCTCATGATTGAAGCCTTGGCCGACGGCGGAGTCGCCGCGGGCTTGCCTCGCGACATTGCCCAGCGTTTGGCAGCGCAGACCTTGTTGGGTGCCGCCAAGATGGTGCTCGAAACCGGACAACACCCCGGAGCCTTGAAGGACGCTGTTTGCAGTCCGGGAGGCACGACCATCGAGGCCATCCATGCGCTGGAAAAGGGCGGGGTGCGTGCGGCGTTGATCGGAGCGGTTCGAGCGGCAGCCGACAAGGCCAAGGCCATGGCCTGAAAGGTTTGAACATGAACTCTTCTCTCCCTCCCCCGCATCCCACCCAAATTCGCATTCTGTGGTGGACCGTGACGGCCTTGGCGATGGCCGTGTTGGTGGGGCTGGTTGTCGGGCTGGTTTGGGGAGTCGGTCAGGTGCTCGGGGTCTTGTCGCCCGTCCTGTGGCCGTTGGCCTTGGCCGGGGTGTTGGCCTACCTGCTGGATCCGGTGGTTGACTTCATTGAGGGGCGTGGTATCGCGCGGGCCAGAGCCATCAGCTTGGTTTTTGTTTCGGCTCTGGTGATCGTGGCCGGACTGTTTGCGAGTGTGGCCCCTCAGATTTATCGGGAGACCCGGCAGTTTGCCGATCGGGTCCCGGACTACAGCCAGAAGTTCCGGCAGCAGATGGATTCGTGGGCCACCAACCCACCGGTGTTGGTCCGCAAGCTCCTCGAGTTGCGGTCAACTTCAACAGGCGGAGTTGGGGCGACCAATGTCAGTTCGCACTCCGCTCCAGCACCCACCGAAGCGACTCCGAGAGAGCCCCAATCGAGGATCTCCCTGCAGTCGGCCTCCGCATGGCTGGTGGACCTGATGCCCGCCAGTGGCGCTTGGTTCTTGGGGCAGGTGGGCAAATTCAGTGGGGGCTTGGGCATTCTTGCCGGGCTTTTCCTGGTGCCGGTGTATGCTTTTTATTTCCTCCTCGAGAAGCGTGGCATTGAGCGGGAATGGACCGATTACTTGCCGCTGCGCAATTCGGAGTTCAAGGACGAGTTGGTTTTCATCCTGCGCTCCATCAACGACTACCTGATTGTGTTCTTCCGAAGCCAACTGTTGGTGGCCATGTGCGATGGGCTTCTTTACACGTTGGGATTCTTGATCATCGGGCTGCCGTACGCCTTCATCATAGGCCTCATGGCGACTCTGCTCACCATGATCCCGTTTTTGGGAGCCATCACGACCTGTGTTGCGGCGTTATTGGTTGGCTTCGCCAGTTCGGGCGATTGGGTGCTTCCGGCCAAGGTGATTGCAGTCTTCGCGGTGGTTCAGACTCTGGAGGGATTGGTCATTTCTCCAAAGATCATGGGCGATCGCGTCGGTTTGCACCCCGTGACCATCATCATCGCTGTTATGGTCGGAACTACCCTTTTGGGAGGATTGCTGGGAGGCATTCTGGCCATCCCTCTCACGGCAGCGCTGCGTGTATTGATGTTCCGGTATGTTTGGCGGCCTCCGAGTCGGGATACGGAGGGTGCCAAGACTCGTTCTGAGGCAGTTTGAACGCTACGTCCGTTTTGGCCTCTGAAATGGTGTCTTGTGCCAACCGGAACTTCGGTTGGCAAACCGGGACTCTCGAACCATACTGAACACAATGAAAAATTGGGTGTTGTTAATCCTGAGTAGCCTTTGGCTTCAGATCGGAGGCTTTGCCAAGGAGTCCTCACGATCCCCGACCAGTGCTCCGGCGACCAACACCGTTCCGGCCGTTCACTCGGCCACTCCGGATACCGGGGTTCTGCCTTCCAAGTTCACCGATCCGAAAACATTGGCTCCGGAGGAGTCCAGCGGTGAGATCGCGCGATTGGCGGCTCGAATGATCGAGCGATCACACTTCCTCCGCCGGGAATTCGACGATCGGGTGTCGGAGCGTTTTTTTGAGAGGTATCTCGAGTCGCTGGATCCTCAGCGCATGTATTTTACCCAGAGCGATTACGAGGAGTTCAGCGCCTACCGCCACCAACTGGATGACCTAACGCTACGGCGCGGGGATACCCGTCCGGCTTACGAGATTTTCAATCGATACCTTCAGCACATCGACCAGCAATACGCGTTGGTTCAAGGCGTGATGAAGACCGAGAAGTTCAATTTCGATACGGACACCAAGATCCTTTTGAACCGCAAGGATGCGTCGAGACCCAAAGACATCACGGAGCTTCAGGCGGTTTGGAAGGATCGTCTGCGCTTCGAGTATCTTTCGGAGAAACTCAATCGGGATTTCGCCACGCTGGCGACCAACGTCTGGACTCAGATGACCAGCCCGCCCGAGCCAGAAGCCGACGCTGCAAGCGGCACCAACGTGGTCCCTGCAGTGAAGATGGTGACCAAGCCGATTTTGTCCGGCGGCAAAAAGGTGGCCGAGCTGTACTTGACCGGATTGGAAACCCGACTGCACTCCAACCTGTCCACCAATCGTTCGGTAATTGTGGCCAAGATGGCCGAGTCCGGGAAATTCAAAGGTCCTGCCGATTTGCGCAGCTACTTCGAGAGCAACCTCCAGGGGGATCGCCACGATGAGATCGTGAAGACACTGAACCGGCGCTACAACCGGGTGATGCGCAACCTCAAGCAGTTCGAGTCCAAGGAGGTGCTGCAATGGTACCTGGATGCGCTGGCCCATTCCTACGACCCGCACACCAACTATTTCGGACCTCGCGAAGAGGAGGCCTTCAGCATGTCGATGACCCTGTCGTTCGTGGGTATCGGAGCTGTGCTCACCAGTGAGGATGGATACGCCACCATCACCGAGATCAAACCGGGAAGTCCGGCCGAGAAGAGCAAGAACCTCAAGGCCGGCGATAAGATCGTGGCGGTGGCCCAAGACAAGCAGCCTCCAGTGGATGTGATCGATGAGAAGCTCCAGAAGGTGGTGGAGCAGATCCGCGGGCCCAAGGGTTCCAAGGTGACGTTGACTTACATTCCCGCAGGCACCGATCTCAGCACCCGCAAGACGCTCACCATCGTCCGGGATACCATTCCGCTGGAGGACCAGGAGGCGAAGGCCCAGTTGGTGCTGTTGCCCAATGGGGCCGGCAAGACCAATCGGATCGGCGTCATTGATTTGCCGGCCTTCTACAGTGGAGCCATCGGTGGCAATGGTGCCACCAAGAGCCCCACCGCCGACGTCGCCAAGCTGTTGCGCAAGCTCATGGCCGAGGGGGTCGATGGCGTGGTTTTGGATTTGCGGCGCAACGGCGGCGGATCCCTGGAGGAATGCGTTAGTTTGACCGGGTTGTTCATCAAGACCGGACCGGTGGTTCAGGTAGTCAACTCACTCGGGCAGCAGCGGATTCTGGAGGATGACGATTCTTCGGTGCTGTATGACGGCCCGTTGGTGGTGTTGACCAGCCGCTTCAGCGCCTCTGCCTCGGAGATTCTGGCCGGAGCCCTCCAGGATTACGGTCGCGCAGTCGTGGTGGGCGATAGCTCCACCCATGGAAAAGGCACCGTCCAAAACTTGCAAAGTCTCGAACCCTTCTATCGCGGAACCGGAAAACCGGGTCAGGTGAAGGTCACCATCAGTAAGTTCTTTCGTCCGTCGGGATCCTCCACCCAACTCAAGGGTGTGGTTCCAGATTTGGTGTTACCCAGCATCAACAATTTCGCGGACATCGGAGAATCGGCGCTGAGCAACGCGCTGCCGTGGAACACAATTCCGCCAGTTCGCTTCGACAAGGTGGACCGTGTGATCCGGGCGCTTCCGGAAATCCAGCGCAGGTCCAGCGATCGGTTGGCCAAAGATCGAGACTACGCCTACATCGGTGAGGACATCGAACGGTACAAGAAGCTCCTGGCCGATCGGAGTGTTTCACTGAATGAAAAGAAGCGTCGTCAGGAAATGGAAACCGATCGCAACCGGGCTGCTGTCCGCAAGGGCGAGATCAAGAGCCGCAATGAGACGGAACCCGTCGCCTACGAAATCACTCTCAAGAACGCCTCCCAACCCGGTCTCCCGGAGCCAAAAACGGCCAAGCCCGTTGTCGCTGCGACGGCGCGTGATGCCCGTGCCCTGAAAACAGGAACCTCGAAAGAATCCACCGCCGAACGGCGTCGATTGCGGGAGGCGGGTCAGGAAGACGGAGACGACGATCAGGATGGAGTCGCAGCCGATGTGAACCTTCGGGAGGCCGAGAAGATCTTGATCGACCTCTTGGAGTTGTCCAACCCCCGAGGCAGTGCTTCCGGGACAACAGCAGGCATTCGTTCTGAGCGGTAAGACAACGTCGAGAAGCCTTTTTCAATCAATCATCTATGAGCAATCGAATCGCCATTGTGGGAGTCGGACGCATGGGGGCCAATATGGCCCGACGGCTGAAGGATTCGGGTTTCGATGTGACCGCGGTGTATGACCTTCGCCGGAAGCAGGCCAAAGCATTGGCCCAGGAACTCGGGTGTGAATCCCCTTTGCGATTGTCCGCAGTGACCGCCTTGGCCGACGTGATCCTCACGGTGGTGTCGGACGATGCTTCGATGGAGGCGCTGTTTGCTCAGAAAGGCGACAGCCTGCTCAAAGGAGCCGCAGGAAGATTGTTCATCAACTGTGCGACTGTGAGTCCCGCCACCCACGTGATGGTGGAAACCCGAGCTCAGGCAGTGGGCGCTGAGAGTGTGGAAGCCTGCATGGCTTCCAGCATCACTCAGGCCCGCCAAGGCACGTTGTATTTGATGACGGCGGGCCAAAAGAGCTCCTGCGAAAGGGCTGAGCCCATCCTGGCAACGCTGTCGGCATCCCGGCGCTACATCGGCGCTGCGGGCACGGCCGCACAAGTCAAGGCGCTGGTCAACATGGTGATGAACATCAACACTGCAGGCCTCGCCGAAGGGTTGGGCTTGGGTGCAGCCTTGGGGCTCGACTTGGCGATGCTCCGCGAGGTCTTTTCTCAGACCGGAGCCAATTCCCGGGTGTTGGAGACCGATGGCGAAGACATGCAGAAGCGCGATCACGCCTGCTTCTTCAGTGCAGCCCATGCCGCCAAAGATTCCGGTATTGCGGTCAGTCTTGCCAAGAAGGCGAAGCGCAAGGTGCCTTTGGCCAAGGCCGCACTGGGGCAATACACACGCATGGTAGACCTGGGACTCGGGGAGTTGGACAAATCCGGTGTCGCTGAATTGACCTTCCCAGGCCGGGGACTTAAGCCATGAAAATGTGGTGATCACGGAACTGCGGCCTCAGTCGCAGTTCCAGCTGTATCGGCTATCGAGCCACGACGGACGGTCAAAAGCTGAAATCGTCGAAATCGTCGAAATACCGTGGCTGATGGGATGGGAGTGTCCCCAACCAGAAGCCGGTAACTCGGACCACTGATGATATCAGGGCAGCAAAGCAGCCAAGACCGCGCTGATCGCTTTCCCAATGGAATGGTCCCGTGGTACGAGCGCTTGGCCTCTTTCAGACATCGAGGGCGACCGATCGGCCCTGAGGCGCGACAGAATACTGGAGGAAACGGTCCAGAAGCAGTTGGACACCAAAATTGTTCACTCCGGATCCGAAGAAGACAGGCGTGAGTTTCCCCTTCAAGACCAATGGGTGATCGAATTCGGTGCCTGCCATTTCCACCATTTCGATTTGTTCGCGGACGGAAGCGTAGGTCAATTCGTCCAGCTTCGAGCGAACGATCGGGTCTTCCAGTCCGGTGACATTGACCGGTGCGCGGTACATTCCGCCCACCACCCGTTCGAAGAGGTGGACCCGCTTCTCGGCGCGATCGTAGATGCCTCGAAACTCTGGACCATTGCCCAGGGGCCAGTTCATGGCGCAGGAACGGATTCCCAACACGGCCTCCAACTCGTCCATCAGCTGGATCGGGTCCCGGGAGGGGCGATCCATCTTGTTGATGAAGGTGAAGATGGGGACGCCACGTCGGGCGCAGACTTCGAAGAGCTTGCGGGTCTGGGATTCCACGCCTTTACCGGCGTCGATGACCATAATAACCGCATCCACCGCTGTGAGGACGCGGTAGGTGTCTTCCGAGAAATCTTTGTGTCCCGGAGTATCCAGAAGATTGATGTGGTAGCCGGAGTATTCAAACTGGAGGACCGTGGAACTGATCGAAATACCGCGCTTTTTCTCCAACTCCATCCAGTCTGAGGTGGTAGCCCGCTGATTTTTGCGGGCTGTGACCGAACCGGCCAATTGGACGGCGCCGCCATAGAGCAGGAGCTTCTCGGTGAGCGTGGTCTTGCCCGCATCCGGATGCGATATGATCGCAAAGGTACGCCGGCGCTGAATTTCCTCCTGCTGGGTCACGGGGATCCGATTGGGGTTGGAATGTCTGGAGTCTCAAGGAAAACGGCACCCCGGGGGGTGCCGTTCACGATTTTGTTGATCGGCCTCGATCAGACGGCCTCAGGAGCCTTTTCCGGAGGGTTCTCCGGGGTGGGTTCGCTGGAATCCGTCGGATGTTCAGGAGCCGCCTCTGCGGCAGGGGCCTCTTGGGCGAGTGAAGCGGCGATATCGTCGGCCGAGACGGCCTCAGTGGCTGGGGCCGAAGTAGTCTCTGCCGGATTAGCCTCTGCCGGATTAGCCTCTGCCGGATTAGCCTCGGAGGCTGCAGGCTGCTTGTCGCCCTTACGCGGTGCCTTCGGGGCAGGGGTCGGACGCGGTGCCGGCTTCTTGGCCGTCTCCAGCATTCCGCTTGCGAATTCGATCACATGACCTTGGTGGATGAGCCAATGAAGGTCGTTCAGAACCGCCTGCTGTTCCGTGGTCAGTGGTGTCGGAGCCGGGGCTGCTCCACCTTCGACCGCTGCCTCGACCGGGGCCGGGCTCGGAGCGAGGGTCTCGACCAGGCGCTTGCGGTTGGTTCCGAGATTGGTGTTGATGTGCTCGATGATCTTCTTGGTGGTTTCAGAGACCACGCTGGTCTCGACATCGAGGTAATGCGGGCGGGCCACTGCGACATGGACCACCGTCTTGTCGCGCTTGAAGAACTGCAGCCCCATGGAGGCAAACGTATTGCTCAGCGCGGTGGCGATACGAATCGGGAATCGCTTTTCCTTGTCGAGGGAAACGCGCAGCAGTGTTTGCAAGGCAGCCGGCAGCTTGGCGTCGGCCTTCGGAGTGAAGGAGTCTACCTGCTTGATGAACGAAGCCTGATGGACCTCGGCAAAGTGGGACCGGACTTCGTCCATCGACTGAAGCACCTTGGGCTCGGGGACGTTCAGTGCCGTGTACTCGAAGCGGAAGCTCACGGATTCGGTCCATTGCTTCACAATGGCCTCGTCCTTCACGATCTTCACACGGCTCTTGTACATGTCGAAGTTCATCCGGGAGAACCGCTCGGCGTGGAGCTTGCGGAGTTTCTCCTGATACCCGTGGAAGTTGGGAGGCCCGAGCAGCTCGCCGGTCATCCCGCATTGAGCCACCAAGGTCCAGACTCCCTTGGGCGGATCACACGGCATCTTCTGGGTCTGATAGAATGTCTCGAAATGAGCCTTCAGGGCGTGCTCTGCAGCGGCGTCTTCGTTGAGCCACAGGGTGTCATCGAGATTGCAGACGAAGAGCGGTTGAACGGCCACGTCCCTCTTGCTGGCCTCGTCGCGGTGCTTAATGACCCTGAAGCCAACGGTGTAACGGTCGGGCTTCTGCATCACCAAGCCAGCCACCTCGAAGAGGGGGTAAGCGCGACCGCTGAGCTTGATTTGACGGGCCAGGGAGCTGACGCCGCCTTGCTCAGGGGTGAGGGTCAATTCGACGGGAATCAACGGCTCAGGACGGAAATCCGGACGACGCGGGCCACGACCGTGTCCATCGCGACCAGGCCCATCGCGACGGGGTCCGCCCTTGGGATCCCAAGCAATGCCAGGACCGCCACCGCCGCCGGGTCCACCCTGCGGCCGGGGTCCGCGGTCACCACCGGGTCCACCCTGAGGGCGAGGTCCGCCCGGACGAGGGCCACCCGGACGAGGGCCGCCGAAACCACCGGGTCCACCGGGGCGGGGACCTCCAAAGCCACCGGGGCCGCCGGGGCGTGGTCCACCGAAGCCGCCAGGGCCACCGGGGCGAGGACGATCCCCGCGACCAAAACGTCGGTCTCCGCGGGCTTCGCCTTCAGTGCCATCGTATCGGGCGTATTTGTTGGGGTCCGACGGCGATGTCGCCCAGGCGGGCTGAAACAGTTTGTCGAGGTCGAGGTTGATCTCCAGTGATTCGCTCATATCAAAAAGACCGCATTCAAGCGGGTGTTCCCAAAATGGTTGGCCACAATGGGACCCGGCTGGGTCGAAAGCAAGTCTCTCAGCAAAAATGCCGATTTTCAAAAAGCATCGGTTTGAATGACCTCAGAGTGTACGAGCGTCTGCTAATCGCTGGGGGTTTTGCCAACTGGGAGACGGGGCTTGGACGGGTCGGTCGATCAGTGGTATGACCCCTTAAGGTTTCCATGGGATTAAACTTTACCATCCTTAGCTGCGAAGGCGCTTCGTTTGCCCAGGTGGGTTTGTTTGCGCGGGTGGGTCGCTCGTGGCTGCGGCGATGGTGGATTGGCCTCTGGACATGGGCGTTTGCCGTGAATGCTCTTTTCGGAGACTCGGCAGGTGCAGGGGCCGCCCTGAGTGGAGTCAGTTCCCGAGCCGCCGGGCTGTGGTCGATGCATCCAGTAACGGCTCCACCAGTGCCAGCACGCTCGGGCTCGGAGCACCCGATCGATCGGTTCATCGACGCATCTCTCGCTTCTCATGGATTGCATCGGGCTGCTGAGGCCGAGCGGCGCACATTGATTCGCCGGGTCGCGTGGGACCTGACGGGTTTGCCGCCGTCCGTCAGCGATGTCACCGCGTATTTGGCCGATGGTTCCCCGGAAGCCTTCGAGCGCATGGTGGACCGCTATTTGGTTTCGCCCGCTTACGGAGAACGGTGGGGGCGTTGGTGGCTGGATTTGGCCCGCTATGCCGACACGAACGGTCAGGACGAAAACAAGGTGATGGCCAATGCCTGGCGGTATCGCGACTGGGTAATCCGCTCATTCAATGCCAACCAACCCTACGACCAATTCGTCGTCGATCAGTTGGCGGGAGACCTTCTCGATCGAAAGGGCGTTCCGGAATCCCAGGTGTTTGAACGGTGTATGGCCACTGGATTTCTGGTGCTGGGTCCCAAGATGTTGGCCGAACAGGACAAGCCCAAATTGGTGATGGACATGGTGGACGAGCAAATCGATGTCGTCAGTCGGGCGTTTCTGGGTCTAACGATGAGCTGCGCCCGCTGCCACGATCACAAATTCGATCCAATCAGCGCCCAAGATTACTACGCCATGGCCGGGATTTTCCGCAGCACCAAGACTTTGGAGAATTTGGCCTTTGTCTCGAAGTTCAACGAGCGGCGCATCACGAGCGGTCAACGCATGTCGGCCATCGAGGCTCACAAGTCATCGATGAGCCGGTTTCAGAAGGAATACGATGAAGCTGTCCGTGCGGCAGATGCTGAACTGCTGCGCGAGTGGCAAGGCATGTTGGTTCGTGAACTGCCGCTGTGGCTCGATGGTTCCAGGTCGGTGGCGACCAACAGTCTCGAGGGACGCTGGAAGCAATGGTGGCAGGGTAAATCACCGACCCCGGGAGTCCGTCGCACCCTCGAGGAATTGGCCAAGGATGCGGCAGCCCGCGAATCCTGGATGGCCCCGCTACGCGCCGGCAACGAATCCAAGGCGGCTGGGGTTCAGTTGGCTTCAGGTCGGGTGGGATTTGGTTTTCAGGCCGATGGCCGAAACCACATCAATCGCCCCTCGAGCCCCGATCTCGAGCCCAAGCAATGGAGCCTTCAGACCTGGGTGTATGTCGACGAGTTCGGCAAGG
>Ga0247843_1004466_pt1 | contig 20901 bp, 7 predicted proteins | sample LaCruzMarch2017__FD_192420 | JGI IMG/M metagenome (GOLD analysis project Ga0247843, IMG submission 192420) | Freshwater microbial communities from meromictic Lake La Cruz, Castile-La Mancha, Spain - LaCruzMarch2017_8m | ecosystem: Environmental > Aquatic > Freshwater > Lake | place: Spain...
CGCAAGGATGATCAGGTCAAAATCCATGGATACCGTATCGAGCTCGGAGAAATCGAGTCCGCGATTCGTGCCTTAGACAGCTCTCTCACCCAAGTTGCCGTCATTGCGCGTGAAATGGGCGCAGATCAAAAACTCGTCGCCTATATCGTTCAAACTGAAGATCAACCCGCACTTGAGATTGATGCGTTAAAACAAGGACTCGCTGCGTCTTTACCTGAATATATGGTGCCAAACTATTTTGTCATCATTTCAGAATTGCCCTTTACACCGAATGGAAAACTAGATCGCCGCACCCTTCCCGCACCCACGCAGCAAACTGGATCAAGCACCAAAAAATCGGCAAGTTCTCAAGAGGAGCAGATCTTATGCGAGATCTTCGAGACCCTCACTAATCACAAAAACATTAGCGTCGATGATCATTTCTTCGCTCTCGGTGGAGACAGTATCTCGGTGATCCGCTTGGTCAGTCTTGCTCGCGCAAAAGGCTTGTCACTGACTGTTAGAGACGTCTTTACGCATCAGTCACCTGAAGCATTGGCTGCCATTGCCCAACCCGTCGAACAAGCTAGCACACAGATTGTTTGGCAAGAAAATGGTGTTGTCCCTACGTTACCGGTCTTTCAGGCCTTTTGGGAGCAAAAAGGCTCACTCAAACACTTTAACCAAGCTGTATTATTGGATGCACCCGCCCATGTGCGTGCTTCCATGGTCAAGCAGGCTTTAGAACAAATACGGGCGCATCACGGCGCGCTTCGACTCCGTTGCGAAACGGTCAATCACGGCCATCAACTCGTGATCGATGAAGTCGACGAGCTGCCACCCATCGCTTTCTTTGAATTGGACCTGAGTGCCCAAGAACCTGTTCAGGCTCGACAACATCTCATAGAAAAATTTCTCAGTCTGAGCGACGATCTCGATCCCGCTCAGCCCGGCGCGCTGATGGTTGGGCTCTGGATCACTCAACCTGACGGATCGCACCAACTTGCCCTCGTCATTCATCACTATGCTGTGGATGGTGTTTCCTGGCGTGTGCTCATTGATGATCTTCAGAATCTGACAAGCCCAGAAATCAAGACGTTGCCAGCGCCAAGCATGTCATTGCGCGCCTGGGCGGAAACCCTCGCATCACAGGGATTACAAGGCTCCCGTCGAGGCGAAGAAGCCTTTTGGCTTGAGCAAATTCAAAGCGTCTCCCCTCTGCCTGTCAAGACACACTTTGACAAAGATCTCAATACCGTTGGCGCCTCCGAGACTTATCACTGCACCCTCAGTTTGAAGGACACCGAAAGGCTCGTCTCTGCACCCGCCATCTATCAAGGTGGTATCAATGATCTTTTCTTGGCGGCACTCGGTTTTTCAATTGCACAGTGGTCTGAGAGCCGCTTTCAGCATCCTGTCGGCAATGTGGTCGTGCATCTCGAAGGCCACGGTCGAGAACTCGACGCGGAGTTGTCCAGGACTGTCGGATGGCTCACGACCGTATTTCCGGTTAGCGTAAAAATCGATGATCTGAATGCGCAACACTCCAATGACTTAGGCATTGCGATTCAGCGCGTTAAAGAGGTCCTTCGTGGCATGGCCGACAAGGGTCTCGGATATGGGATTTTGAAATATCTCGATCCGAATAGTCAACTTTCGCGCATGCCTTCCCCAGGCATAGAGATCGGCTTCAATTACCTCGGGCGATTCGAGCAATCAACCGTCAATGCACATCATTGGAACATGGCTGAAGGTGGACTGATTGGTGCTAAAGATGATCCAAATCGTCAACGCATGCATGTTCTTGACTTCAACACAGCCATCAATCCTTCTGGTTGTTTAACGATTTCCATCACCTTTAGTACCCTCGCACATGAGCTGAGCGATGTTGAGGACTTAGCAAAACGATTTCAAGAGCGACTGGTCGCGCTGAGCGATCATTGCTTGGAGGCCCCTCTCGCTCATCGTCGCACATTGTCTGATTTTAAATTTCTCCATCAAAATCCGGACTTTGCAAGCCACATCGATCAAGGCATGCTCAATACGATCGGAGATCTCTATCCTGATTTTGAAGATATTGTGCCTCTTACCCCTCTTCAACAAGGATTGGCTTTTGAAAGCTTATCCTTAGAGGATGAGGAAAAAGATCCGTATCACGTTCATCTATTACTGACTTTTACCGGACAGTTCGACAGTCATGCCATGCAAAGAGCTTGGCGCGCACTTGTTAAACGACATATTGTGATGCGACTTGCCGTTGCGCCTGCTTGGTTACCCGCAGGCTTAGGGATTGTCTTGCATCAAGATGCCATCGACTATCAAACTATTGAATTAACAGGTCGTCCAGAGGAGCGGATTCAGAAAATTAAAGAGATGGACTTTCAACGTCGATACGATCTCACTCAAGGTCCGCTCATCAGATTTTATGAGGCACCCTTAGGGACCCATGAATGGGCAGTATTGATCTCTAACCATCATCTTATTTTGGATGGTTGGTCTCTCCCTATTCTCACCTCAGAACTCGCTCAATTGTATGAAGCCGAATGTGCGCAAGTCGCCATCTCTCTTGATACGCCGTTTGAATGGAGAAATCATCTCCAATGGCTTGCAGACCAAGATTTCGTCAGTGCGCGTGACTACTGGAAAAAATATCTGGGTGAACTGACAAGTCCTAACCGATTGGATCTGCCCATCCCAAAAGATATAAAAATAGGGATGCTAAACATCGAGTTGGCCCTTGATGAAACCACCTCACACACGCTTGAAACTGTTTCTCGACAACAGGGTGTGACGCAAGCTTCACTCTTACAAGGACTCTTCGCACTGGTTTTAGCGCGCAGAAGTAAACTCGACGAAATTGTGATTGGAAGTGTTCGCAATGGACGGACGAGCTCGCTCTCACGCATTGATCGAGGCACCGGTCTATTCATCAATACCTTGCCCATGTTTACCATTCTGCATCCGGGTCAAACACTCATTGAATGGGTTCGCGAACAGCAAATCGCGATGGCGGATCAAGATACCTATGGACATATTGGCCTAAGAGAGATCCAGCACATTGTCGGCATGACGGGTACGCCACTCTTTGAAGCCATGTTTGTCTTCGAAAACTACCCCGTTGAACAGTCTGTTCAAAAAATCGGACAACTGACTCTCACACATGCTCAAAGTGAGGATGGCAATCATTATCCAATCGGGCTGTCTGCACTGACAGGCGAAGTTTTGACCTTACGCCTAGGGTTTGATCAGACAAAACTGGATCTCAGTCAGGCACAAGAAATTTTGGAGCAAGTCACGCGATTAATCCGCAATTTGCCCGACATCATTGAGCTGTCCCTCGCTGCTATTCCACTGATTGATGTCTCTGACCGCAAAGCCTTGCTTGAAAGTGGCGCGGGAAAAAATGTTCTTGTCGAGCCCGCCATCTTGTCAATATTGGATATTTTTGACAAACAATTTGCTTTCTCTGCTGACAAGCTGGCATTGTCAAGTGAAGATCCGTCTACGTCCGTCAACATGACTTTTGCCGAACTCAATGCACGCGCCAATCAACTGGCTCGGCATTTGATTGCGCGAGGCGTGGGTCCCGATGATATTGTGGGCATCATGCTGGATCCTTCGGCTGAACTGGTTGTCGCCTTACTGGGCATCATGCGTGCAGGTGCGGCCTATCTGCCGCTCGCGACCGACTATCCCACACAGCGCTTGGCTTACATGCTGCACGATAGCCAAGCCAAGCAATTTATCAGTACCGCCTCGATCGCCCAAGCCTTTCAACAATCAGGGAATCAATCGATTCCGGACATGCTCGATCTATCAGATTCTGCCCTCATCGAGACCCTCGATACCTATGCGGTCACGGCGGTGCTCGATCATGAAAGGAAATCACCTTTACGCGCTGAGAATTTAGCCTATCTTATTTATACTTCGGGCAGTACTGGTTTGCCAAAGGGTGTCGCACTCTCACACTCTGGCTTGGTCAACTATGTCTCGTGGGCGATGGATGCATACAAGCTCGACACTGGAAATGGCGCACCCATCAATACCTCGATCGCCTTTGACGCAACCATCACCAGTTTATGGCTTCCTTTGATTTCCGGTAAAACGGTTCACTTTTTAGACAAAAACAATCAAATTGAAGCCTTGGCCGAAAGTCTACAAAGCCATAAAGATTATTCACTCGTTAAATTGACGCCTGTCCATCTTGATGCGTTGCGTCATTTATTGCCCTCTGAAACCTTAGCCCATCAAACACACTCCTATGTGATTGGCGGAGAACAGTTAACCGCCGCTGCGGTTGAGTTTTGGCGGAAATATGCTCCCGGCACAAGGTTGATTAACGAGTATGGTCCGACTGAGGCGGTTGTGGGTTGCTGCGTATACGAAGTCAGCGAACAGACCTCGCGAGACGGCGTCATTCCAATCGGCATGCCTATTTGGAATACCCAACTCTATCTTTTAGATCCACATTTAGATCTTGTGTCCGATGAAACTGTTGGAGAACTTTATATCGGTGGCTCGGGATTGGCGCGAGGATATTTGGGACGCCCTGGACTGACCTCAGAACGCTTCATTGCCTGCCCGTTTGGTGAGCCAGGCGCACGCATGTACCGTACCGGTGATTTGGCTAGACGACGTGAAGATGGCGTACTTGTCTATCTGGGTCGCGTAGATGACCAAGTCAAAATTCGAGGCTATCGCATCGAGCTTGGCGAAATTGAAACAGCGCTCCTGAATCATATCGATGATTTGGCGCATGCTGTCGTGATCACAAAAAAGATGGCGGACGACTTGCGACTGGTCGCCTATCTCGTGCCGATCGCAGATAAAAAACCCGTGGATGCCGCAACGATCAAAACAGTGCTCGGGCAACATCTGCCTGAGCATATGATACCCACTACTTTTATCACGATCGATGCCTTGCCCTTAACACCCAATGGCAAACTCGATCGAAGCAAACTTCCAGAGCCGATTCCAGAGCATACGCTCAAGACCTTGGTTGAACCAAAAAATGAACGAGAAAGAATTTTTTGTACACTCTTTGAAAGTCTGACTGGATGCGACCACGTTAATCCTGACGATAGTTTTTTTGCGATCGGTGGCGATAGTATTCTTTCCATCCGTTTAGTGAGTCGCGCACGTTCACAGCATCTGATTATTTCAGTCAAAGATATCTTTAAATTTCAGACACCTGCTGAATTAGCACATATCGCGCGCTCAGCGAATCAAGAAAGTGCAGCGCCTACATGGCCTGAGGATGGACAGTTCATCCCACTTCCCATCTATCATGATTTTATCGATGCGGGCGGTTCGCTGAAGCGCTTTAATCAAACCGCTTGTTTAATCGCACCTCCTGAGGTCAGCTTTGAACAGGTTGGGGTCTATCTTCAAACGCTGATGGCGCGTCATGCCGCACTTCGCATGCGAACCATTCAACATGAAGAAAAATTAGAATTCTTGATTGACCCCTGGTCAAACCAAAAACCATCCCTCAAGCTTCTTGATCTGACCCACCTTGAGGACCAACACGCTGAACGTGCGCTGACTGAGGCCATCCATGACTTAAGCATGACGCTCTCACCCGAGCATGGCCAAATGGTGTCTGCACTTTGGGTATGCCGACAGGCGCAGCCCCCGATGCTGGTGTTGACTATTCATCATTATTCGATCGATGGCGTCTCTTGGAGGATTTTGATCGAAGATCTCAATGATCTTTTATCCGCGCAAACACAAGGCGCAGCCCCTAAGACCATGTCCTTTGTCGCATGGTGTCATTTTATTTCTCAGCAAGGCTTGACGGGTCAGCGTCGTCGCGAAGAACCTCTTTGGCTATCACAGGTTCAGCATATCCAGCCGTTGCCAACGACTTTTATGACAGGCAAGACAGACACCTTAGAACATGCCGCACATGTTTCAGGGAAATTGACACGGGAAATCACGACACAACTTTTACGCGTCCCTGACATTTATTTTGGTGGCATCAATGATGTGTTGCTGGCGGCATTAGGCCTGACACTCTCTCAATGGTCCTTGGATGAATTTGAAAATGATTTAGGTGATCCTGTCATCATGCTCGAAGGTCATGGGCGCGAAGGTGATCATGATGTTTCAAAAACAGTGGGTTGGTTTACGACGTCCTTTCCCTTGCGCTTAAAGGTTGCCGATCTTTTAAACCCCTTGACGCCAGAATCAATGGGCCGCGCGATTCAGCGCGTCAAAGAAAGCTTGCATGCACTGCCTGATAAAGGTATGGGCTATGGAATATTGCGTCACTTAGACGCAGAAAGCAGTCTTAACCAAGCTGCTGCATGTCCGCCACAAGTTTTATTCAATTATCTAGGTCGATTTGAACAATCAAAGATTCAAGCCGGTCAATGGAGCCTCGCTGAAAATGGTTTAACGAGCTCAGGGGATTCAGCGGATCGCCCACGACTGTACGCGCTCGAAATCAATGCCATGATCAATCACGAAGGGGCGTTTGTCTTTGGCGTGAGCTATTCAACGCTCTTGCATAGCGAAAAAGTCATGACTCAATTCGCCAAGCGATTTGAGACCATGCTTGAGCTCATCACCGCACAATCTTTGACAAATCCTTTGAGGATATGTCATACGCCTTCAGACTTTACAAGCATCCCGTTGGATAAAGAATTTAAACCGCGTCTTGATCAGCAGCAACTCGATACGTTGTTGAATTTGTATCCCGATGTCGAGGACATTATTCCGTTAACGGCGCTCCAGCAGGGACTGGCTTATGAAAGCTCGGCGCTTGAGCCCGCTGCCCGTGACCCCTATCATGTCCAGATTATTTTGACGCTACATGGAAAAATTCATCCAGAAGCGATGTGGCGTGCGTGGACCACGCTCACTGCACGACACAGCATCCTACGTCTAGCGATGGTGCCCGCTGCCGTCGCGCCAGGTTTCGGGGTCATTCGTCGCACCACAGGCCTTGGTATGGAATCCGTGACCTTGACGGGCTCACCCTCCGAAAGAAAAGCAGCATTACTACAACATGACCTCTCACAGCCCTTTTCACTTGAAACAGGTCCACTCGCGAGAATGTATCTATGCGAGCTTGACGCGCATTCCCATGCTCTCCTGTTGAGCAATCATCATCTCATTTTGGACGGATGGTCAAGCGCGATCTTGGGCAATGAGTTGTCAGCGTTATATGAGGCTGAGCGCACAGGCTCTATGGTTGAACTAGAAGCGCCTTTTAACTGGCAAGATCATCTGCAATGGGTGGCCTCGCAAGATCATGATAGAGCCTGCGCCTATTGGAAAAATCATCTCTCTGAGCTGACTGAGCCCAGCAGAATTGAGTTTCCACCCCCTAGCAAACCCATTCAAGGAATGGGTGAAATTCAACGCATGCTGAGCCCTGCGCTTTCTGAGCATTTGAATCAAGTCGCGCGCGAACTGATGGTGACACAAGCCACCCTCTTTCAAGGCATGTTCGCACTCTTATTGGGCAAAATGAACGGACTTGATGAAATCGTCCTTGGCTGCGTCAGACATGGCCGCTCAAGCATGCTTGCAGGGATCGATCGTGCACTAGGTTTATTTATCAACACCCTTCCTTTTTATCATTACATGAAGCCCGGGACGCTGCTCGCAGATTGGTTACGTGCGCAACAATCCGAGCTTGTCGAACAAGAAGCTTTCGAGCATCTGGGACTGACAGAGATTCAAGCATTATCAGGATTCTCTTCTGAATCGCTCTTTGATGCCTTGTTTGTTTTTGAAAATTATCCGGTCAATAGCGTTAAAGATGCAGCGGGCGAACTTGTCGTCAGTCATGCTCAAGCAATCGATGGCAATCACTACCCTATTGCGCTTTCTGTTGTTCCGGGTGAATCCATTCTGCTGCGCTTGACCTATGATCAGTCACGTCTTGATCATCCGTATGCGCAGGAGTTAGTGCGCCGCCTACAAGCGATGCTCGAAGAGCTTCCTGCTTTCATCCATTCAGACTTAACAGCATTGCCTCTGACGACAGGGATTGAGCGCGAGGAAATCCTCGAGCGATCAAGTGGACCTGTGACAACTGACCGACACGCGCAGCCCAATCTTGTGGACTTATTAAGCGCGCAAGCACTCAATACGCCAGAGCGCATCGCGCTTTCTTATGTCGAGGCCAATGTTGATCGTGAAATGAGCTATGGCTCACTTGATCTGATCACCAATCGTCTGGCGCGACATTTTATTGCGCAAGGCATTGGCCCTGATCACGTTGTGGCCATCATGTTGGATCGGTCACCAGAATTGATCCTCGCGATTCTGGCGGTGCTGAAAGCTGGAGGCTCTTATCTGCCGCTTGACTCAAGTTACCCGAACGATAGACTGAACTACATGCTTGAGAATTCTAAAGCAGCGTTCCTTATTTCCACCGAGACTCTTCTGATTGATTCACTAGACCCGGAGATGCTTGAGAATCGTCACGTGACCATGATTTCCAAGGCATTGGAGCCTGAACACTTAGCGCAATATTCAGCGTCGCCCGTGACCGACGCGGATCGTCATCGCCCGCTCCGTTTAGATGATCTCGCCTATGTCATTTACACCTCGGGCAGCACGGGCCGTCCGAAAGGCGTTGGATTTGTTCATGGTGCACTATCCAACCTCATTCTATGGCAAGACGCCACCGTCCCCGATCTGCCTGACTGCGTCCTTCAATACTCACCTATCAGCTTTGACGTTTCAGCTCAGGAAATTATCGCCACCTTAACCAGAGGTGCAAAGCTTGTTCTGATCGATGAAGAGTCCAGAAAAGACGGCTTCGCCATGCTTGAATATCTCGATCAGAAAAAAATCGATGTTTTACATGTTCCGTATGTCGTGCTCAGTAATCTGGCGCAGGCGAGTCAACACGACCTCAAAGACACATGGCCTACGGCGGTAATCACGGCAGGCGAGCAACTGAAAATCACACCTGAAATTCGCCAAATATTTAGCAAGCATCCCGAAACGGTCCTACATAACCACTATGGACCTACTGAAACGCACGTTGTCAGTGCGTTCACGTTATCCACAACACCGCAACAGTGGGATGAGTTTCCACCCATCGGCAAACCGATCTGGAATACCCAGCTCTATATTCTTGATCCCTCACTGAACTTGGTGCCAGATGGCGTGGTGGGTGAGTTATACATTGCAGGAATATCGCTCGCCCGAGGGTATCTCAACAAAGCAGCGCTGACGTCAGAACGATTTATCGCCAATCCATACGGACCTCCTGGATCACGGATGTACCGCACAGGCGACCTGGCACGCAGGGCGCCTGACGGTGACATTGACTACGTGGGTCGTGTCGATGATCAAGTCAAGATTCGCGGGTTCAGAGTAGAACTTGGCGAGGTCGAGGCCGCTCTGCTCAAGCTGATTCCTCAAATCAGTCAAGTTGCGGTGATCGCATCCGTTGCGAATGGCCACCAACGCTTGATTGCCTATATTGTGATGAATGCTGGTCATCCTTTGCCTGATTTACATGCAATCCGTGCCTGGTTGACACAAGCTTTACCGGATTACATGGTTCCAGCACACTTTATCGACTTGCCCGCACTTCCCCTGACGCCTAATGGCAAGTTAGATCGACGCTCCCTACCCGAACCAAGCGCCTCAACAAGAACAGATGACTACGCCTCACCGCGCTCGGCCCGCGAGGCTTATCTTTGCCGCCTCTTTGCGCAGCTTACCGGAACGGATCCTGTGGGCATCGACGATAGTTTCTTTAATATTGGAGGTCACTCTCTCTTGGCCATGCAGTTAGTGAGCCATTTAAAACTATCCCTCGGTATCAAACTCAATTTGAGAGTGCTGTTTGAGCATCCCACGCCCAGACAGCTTGCGGCCAATTTGGAAACCTCCTCAAATTGGACCTACGAACCGCTTCTTCCGCTCAGAAAAACAGGAACACGCCACCCTATTTTCTGCATCCACCCAGGTGGTGGAACGGGTACGGTTTACCAAAACCTAAAAGATGCCTTGCCTGAGGAGTACCCCGTCTGGACGCTACAAGCGCGCGGGCTTGAGGAGCATGAGCTTCCCCATGCAAACGTGTCTGAAATGGCCACAGCGTATATTCAGGCCATCCAAACCATACAACCCGAAGGCCCCTACCATCTGCTGGGATGGTCCTTTGGAGGTACGATCGCACAAGAAATGACCGTCCAACTCGAGGCTATGTCTCAACAAGTCAGTCTGCTTGTTTTACTCGACACGGTGGCACAACCTAGTTTGATTCAACTCGATGCAAGTTCAGAGGAAGAACAAGCAAACAAGATTCTTGAGAGCTCAGCACAATCGCTAGGCATCACCGATGAAGTGATCGATATCAATCATGAGCCCTTCATTAAAAAGTTGATTCATAAAATGTCTCTTCATCGACTCATTCCGGAATCCACACCACCCGAAACATTTAAGCGCACCATCACTCAAATGATCAGAGCCACCCAACTGACAGCCAGTCATGCGATCAAACCGTGCGAAGCCCCTATTATTTTTGTACGTGCTGGCATGGAACCGATACCGGAAGATCCGTCCATGTTTGACTGGTCCCTTCATACACAGAATGGTGTTTCACACGTGGAGATCCAATCGTCACATAGCGCAATGTGGGAAACACAACCCAGTATTGCGATTGCCAACGTGATCGTTCAACACCTCAACGCCGAGACGTCAGTCAACGTCATCCGCTCAAAAGAAATGGACATCAAAAAATGACCACTATTATCGGAATTTCCGCTTTTTATCATGATGCGGCCGCGTGTCTGATCAAGGATGGCAACATCATTGCTGCGGCGCAAGAAGAACGTTTCACGCGTATCAAGCATGATCAAAGCTTTCCTGCCCAATCTATTTCTTATTGTCTTGAAGCCGCGCAGTGCCAAGCCAAGGATATTGATTATGTTGTTTTTTATGACAAGCCTTTGCTTAAATTTAATCGTTTAATTCAAACCTATTTAGCTTTCGCACCCAAGGGGTTTGAGTCTTTTGCCACGGCGATGCCCATCTGGTTAAAGGACAAACTTTTTCAAAAAAATCGCGTGATCACCGCATTAAAAGACACCCTTGATCCCAATGTCGATTGGAAGAAAAAACTCCTTTTTTCTGAACACCATTTAAGCCATGCCGCCAGTGCATTTTTTCCTTCTCCCTTTGAAGAGGCCGCCATATTGACGATGGATGGCGTTGGAGAATGGACGACCACATCGTTAGCGATTGGCCGTGGCTCAAACATCGAGGTGATTAAAGAAATTCATTTTCCTCATTCCCTGGGATTGCTCTACTCCGCTATTACTTACTACACCGGCTTTAAAGTGAACTCCGGCGAGTATAAAGTGATGGGCTTAGCCCCCTATGGTGAACCTCGTTACGCCGACCTGATCCGCAAACATCTCATCGAAGTCAGCGATGACGGCTCCTTTAGACTCAACATGCATTACTTCGACTATTGCACGGGCTTTACCATGACCAATCATCATTTTGATGACTTGTTTGGTGGACCACGCAGAAGCGAAGAGTCGGCGCTGACCCAAAAAGAAATGGATCTTGCCGCCTCCATACAGCTTGTGACAGAAGAAATCGTCATCAAGATCGCACGCAATATTCGCCAGACCACGGGTTTAAAAAATCTCTGTCTCGCGGGTGGTGTCGCACTTAACTGCGTGGCAAACGGAAAACTGTTGCGAGAAAAGATTTTTGAAAATATCTGGATCCAACCGGCTGCGGGAGATGCAGGCGGAAGCGTAGGCGCGGCGTTAGCTGGGTATTATCTGATGCTCGATCAGCCTCGCATCGTTCCAAAAGACCAGCAAGATGGCATGCATGGAGGCTATCTTGGGCCAAGCTATGCGCAAGCTGATATTGAAAAAAGATTAACGAGCGTCGGTGCACGTTTTACGTCTCACTCGTATGACGAAACCATTGCTCTGACCGCACAGGCGCTCAGCGATGGGAAAGCCGTCGGTTGGCATCAAGGACGCATGGAATTCGGACCACGATCCTTGGGCGGACGTTCGATTATCGCTGACCCACGTTCGCCATCGGTTCAGAAACTGCTGAACCTTAAAGTGAAATATCGTGAGTCCTTCCGACCTTTTGCACCGAGCGTATTAAAAGAGGACGCCGCACAATGGTTTGATCTCGATGTCGACAGCCCCTATATGCTTTTAGTGGCAGACGTCCATCCCTCAAAATGCCTGCCTAAAAACCCCGACGATCAGCACTTGTTTGGCATTGATAAACTGAACGTGCCACGCTCGAGCATCCCTGCGGTCACGCACGTGGATTACACCGCTCGCGTGCAGACCGTGCATGAAGAAACGAACAAGAAATATTTTGACTTGCTGACCGCGTTTAAAGCAATGACGGGATGCCCTGTCATCGTCAATACCTCTTTTAATGTGCGGGGAGAACCGATCGTCAGCACCCCAGAAGATGCCTTTCGCTGCCTAATGGGAACGGAGATCGAATTTCTGGTCGTGGGAAATTCTATTATGCGCAAAGAGGATCAAGATCCTGCTTTAAAGCTCGACTACAAAAATGCTTATGAACTGGATTAAAAATTACCACAGAGGGTACGTTGCATTGGCAGGCTTTTTTTCTTTCTTCTTTTTAGGCAAAAGACCGGTCAACTTACTCTTGATCCAATTTAATAATGATTTCATGAGAACCTCACACCAATGAATTAGCCTTGTTTGTGGAAAAAGTTCGCATCGTACTTGGATGGCTTTCTGTTAAACCAATAGCTTGATGATTGTTGAGGATTGAGTTTTAAAGGGTCGTAGCCAATTAAACGTAGAACGATTGCGATCGGGGCTAAGATCAAAAAATAGACGATGCGCAATAAGAAAGAATTCATTAGATGGACCATGATCAACCCTTTTAATAATGTCTTACTCAGTATATCCAAAAATGCAGAGATTACAAGCACTTGATGGTGGCCAACCCTCGCTAGAAGCGTTGCGTGCGCGCATTGTATCTGGCATCACCAATGACGATGTTCAGTCTGTCGCGCAAACACTGTCTAATGAAAAGCTTAGGAGCATTACGAGCGAACGTTTAATCGACAACGTGCTACTTGCAAGATCAGTGTTTAAGCCAAATGCTTTCTATGGAACCAGACTCGCCGCACAGCAAAACGTTCTCATCGATGTCGATGCGTTGGGTGCACAAGATATCGACCTATTGGTCACCGATGGAGAAGGCATCGTCAAAAATCGAACGACTGACGATGACACCCAGAAAAGAAGAGCGCATGCACGCGCGTCCAATAAAAAGATCATTACTTTTTTCGGTGGCTCGACCATTATGGGGACGGGGTGTCGTTTGCCAGCATTCACCATCCCGGCCTTAGTCGAACAAATTCTGTCCCTTAAATATCACATTGATGCAGTGTGTATCAATCGTGGCATTTTGGGCATGACCTCACAGGATTCGTTCAATATGCTGGTCGCCGATGAGCTTCGAACTCCCCCAGATTTGGTCGTTTTTTATACGGGCTGGAATTGCGTATTCAATCAGTCCGCTGTCCTTGCCTTATTGGATGATCAACAGCGATCTGTGGCCTCAAATACCTACCTTGGCATGAGTACGAGGCACATTGAGCACGGTATGCATTTGAGTCAGCAATTTAACGGGTTAGCCAGTGTAAAGAGAACAATCTGGCTTTCCATCAACAAAACATTAGCAAAAATAGCCGCACTCTTTCAAACAAAAAAATGTCGTAGCGTTTTGAATCATTTCCTTAGATTAGACCCAAACGTCAGTCACTCATTTGTTCCAGAGATTATCGACGCTATTACCGTTGGCGATACAAAGAAAATCGCGACAAACTGCGCGCAGGATTATCTACGACTCTCAAAACTGGCTCAAGCATGCTGCCAGGCCGAAAATATCGGGTTTTTAAACTTTATTCAACCCTGTCTATCATGGGGCAATAAACCCATGACAGCCGGAGAGCAAGAGTTTGTGAACCAGAGCCCTCCCATGGGCGGCGTGCAGCACGCTTTCTATGCGCAGGTGGTCGCGAGCGCGACACCAGAGTATTTTCATGATCTAGGACATGTATTCGACTCAACGCGTGAACAAGTCTATATCGACACAGGCCACTTAAATCCTTATGGCAACTTTATTGTTGCGGAAAAAATGGCCGATCAAATCGCGTTACGCATGAGTGTAATAACTGCAACTTGATCTGACAGGCGTCCCATCAAATTAGTCTCGAAAACTTAATCTCTTTGTCATAAAAAAATAATATTCAATTTTTAAGATGACTATTCTTAACCCACTGGAGTAAGAATATGTCTAGCTATATTCGTGATGATGATGGTGTATCTAATCAGTCAGCTAACGATCATTTGCATGATCTGATCGAACGTGAAATTGTTCGTAACCCCAACCGCCGCGGTTTGTTGAAATCCGGCGCGGCTTTGGGTTTGTTCGGTATTTTCGGCAGCGCCTTGACGGCCTGTGGCGGCAGCTCTGATCCTGCTGTCATCAGCTCTGAACCCGCACGCGGCAGTATCGGCTTCAAAGCCGTAGCAGTCAGCTCCGGTGATACCATTGTTGTGCCCGAAGGTTACACAGCCGACATACTTTACCGCTGGGGTGACCCAATTAATCTCAACGCCCCTGCGTTCTTGGGCGATGCAAGCCAGTCTTGGCAGGAGCAGGAACAACAGTCAGGTGACAACCACGACGGCATTAACTTTTTCCCATTTCCAGGTACCGATGGCAGCAGCCGCGGTATCCTCGCCATGAACCACGAGTACATCAACCCCGAGTACTTCCATGACGTAGCCAATTACAACAAGCCTAATATTCCTGCCAACACAAAAAAGCAGCTCGCTGCCCATGGTGTGTCGATCATCGAAGTTCAGCGCAATGGTTCAGGTAAGTGGGAATACGTCAAAAACTCCGCTTATAACCGTCGCATTACCGGCTATACACCCATCACTATCACAGGACCAGCTGCCGGCAACGCTCTGCTCAAAACCACCGCTGACGCAACGGGTACAGAGGTTCTGGGTACGCTCAACAACTGTGGCGCTGGCCAGACTCCTTGGGGCACTTACATCACCTGTGAAGAGAACTTCAACGGTTACTTTGGTACAGATGACGGAACCTGGAAACCCGATACCCTGCAAAACCGCTACGGTTTGTCTAAAACCGGCTTTGGTTACAACTGGCACAAGGGCGATACTCGCTTTGACCTAAAGGAAAATCCCAACGAACCCAACAGGCACGGCTGGGTCGTAGAGATCGACCCTTACACACCTAGCAGCAAGCCCAAAAAGCGCACCGCTCTGGGCCGCTTTAAGCACGAAAACGCCGAGTGCGTGCTGTCCAATACAAACAAAGCAGTCGTGTATTCCGGCTGTGACGAGCGCAATGAGTACCTCTACAAATTCGTTTCGACCGGCACCTACATGCCAGCAGACAAGTCCAGCGGTGCAAACCTGTTGGATAGCGGTATCTTGTATGTGGCTAAATTTGATGCGGGTACTGTGGCGGGCAACAACGAGGGCATGGGCGTTTGGATACCTTTGGTTTATGGCCAAAACGGCTTGACTGCCGAGAATGGCTTTGCTGACCAAGCCGAGGTGTTGATTAAGGCCCGCCAGGCGGCTGACCGCGTCGGCGCCACCATGATGGATCGCCCAGAGTGGGTAGCTGCTAACCGCACTAAAGCCGGTGAAGTGTTCCTGGCTTGCACTAATAACAACCGTCGTGGCACGAATCCTCCGAGTTCTAACATGGTCAACGGTTCCACCAAGGCTGGTGATGCTAGACCAGCGATTGATGAAGCCAACCCCCGTGCTGTAAATAACTGGGGCCATGTCATCCGTATTAATGAAACGGGCGCCGACCATGCTGCCTTGGCATTCAAATGGGACATCTTCGTGATTGCCGGTAACCCGGCTTTGGACGGTGCCAAGAAGGGCTCGAGCAACATCGATGCCAGTAACACCTTTAACTCTCCCGATGGCATTCAGGTCGACCCCGAAGGCCGTCTCTGGATCCAAACTGACGGCAATTTCTCCAACACGGGTGACTACCTTAATCAGGGCAATAACCAAATGTTAGTGGCCGACCTCTCCACCAAAAAAATCACCCGTTTCTTGGTGGGCCCTTCAGGCTGCGAAGTCACAGGAGTTTGCTGGACACCCGATGGTCGTACCATGTTCATCAATATCCAGCATCCAGGTGAAATCGGTAGTCATCCTAATGCGCCTCAAGCCTATAAGGATGTCGGCAACGATGCTGTCTTGCAAGGGGAATGGGTTTCTAAGAATCCAACTGTCTTTTCAAAATGGCCTGATGGTCCAACGAGTGGTCGCCCACGCTCGGGCACAGTGGTCATCCGTAAGAACGACGGTGGCGTGATCGGTACCTGATGTACATAGCCTCGGTTGGCTTGCCAACTTAGTGCGGTTGTTTTGATTGGGCTACCACCCTTGTGGTGGCCCTTTCTCATTTAAGGGCAACAAGAAATGTTTTCTTACCTTGATTATCTTACTGTTCGGCTCATGCTTGTTGCTGCAGTATCACTGTGTTTGTCCGCTTGTGGTGGTGGCGATGACCAAGAGGTTGTTGTGACCCCACCACCGCCCATCATTGTCTCGAAAGTCTTGAAAAAACCCGTACTCTCTTTCAGCGACACGGGCTTGAGTGTGACCGATGGTGTGACCCGCATCGGCGCCTGGAAAGTCAGTAGCCTGGAGGGCTGGGAGTACTCTTTTAACATGGGGGCAACATGGACTCGGGGTCAGGCTGACTTTCTTGATGTGCAGGGTGACGGTGCCAAAACTATTTGGGTTCGCGCCCGCGATGATATGGGCAACACCTCAGAGATCGTCATGGTCACTTGCGTGCTCGACACCACGCCTCCAGCAGCTCTTCAACCGACTGTCGTATCCCAAGACCAGACACGCTTGGTAAAGATTTCCGGGGTCGAGGAAATGGGTCAGTGGGAATACTCAGTGGATGACCAGCGCACCTGGTTACAGGGGACTGGAGACAGGCTGGCTCTAATGGGTAATGCACTGCAAGTACTATGGCTACGGCAGGTGGACCTCGCGGGTAACTTGTCACCTTTGGAGCGGGTTAATCTTTTGGAGCCCAACAGTCCAACCTGGCATGAGGCCTCAGGCATTGCTTTACAGCCCAGCGTACTGTCTATACAGCAGGCCCAGACTGTCGTGCTTCACGGCTCAGTTATTCAGGGAGATATCGACTACATCCGCTGGGATATACCGGACGGTCAACGCCTGAGGTCTATGCGACTGATTCATTATGTTTCTCCCGATAAGGTCGCATTTTATGCCTTGCAACGATCACCGGTTTTCGATGCGGGTATCGATGTGAATCGCATGTTGGTGTTTGGGCACATGGGGCCGCCAGACCTTCAGCGTAACGTGCTTGAAAAGTTGGCGCCCGAACAGTTGACTTCGGGTCCCATGACACTGTGGTTCCAACAGACTGGCCCTCAAGCCACCGAGTATGCGATCGAACTTGTATTTCAGCCATCCGGATTTGGTGGCTAACGTGTTCACTATCAATGGCATGCTGCCGACCAAGGATCCCTCGCCACCACCAGCGCCAATAACAGCTTGGGAGGTCGGAGTGTCGCGCCGGGATCTAAATTCTTGGCTTACGATGGTGTTGCTAAAGCTTAGTGGGTCAGGCCTTGCGCTCGGCCATCAACCTGGGTGCTGATATCGTCAATATCAGTTTGCTGTGAAATGAGCGTCCAGTTTGCGTGTAATACGCAGCTTTTTTCATGGCATGAGTGTTCAAATGACACCTCAATGCGGGTATAATAAAACTTACAAAACCCGCCAAGGCTGTGCGCGAAAGCGAATCCTCAAACCGGCGGGTTACTTTTTTCTGGCCTTTACTCTAGCTGCGCCAAATACGGCATGGTTTCATCATGCCGACTTTAAAAATTCCTTTTCCCAAACCAGCAACAACCTATTCCGAACAGGTTTCCATCCTTCAGCAACGCGGCATCCGTGTTGATGACCAATCCTCTGCAAACACGTCGTGCAATCGCCTCGACGTATGGCCTGGATGAAATGGTATTAGGCTCTTGGCTGCATCACTTGGCTCTGGTGCGCAACACATGTGCCCACCACAGTCGTCTATGGAAACGGGAATTCACAATAACTCCATTGTTACCACGTCATAAGCCCTCGTCATTGACATCGCAATTTAATATTGGCTCTCGCAAGCATTACAACTCGCTAGTCATTCTGTTGTACTGCATGAACGTCGTGGCTCCTCAGCATAGATGGAGACAGAGGTTACAAGACCTTATCAATCAGCACAAAATTCCTGTTTCCGCGATGGGCTTCCCGCCTCAGTGGGATCAGCTGCCAATCTGGCAGTAGATGTCGTATGAGAGCTTGGCAGCATCGCCTACCTCAAATAGCATGCCATTCAAAGGAGCAAAACAAGCAAAGTGGAAGCGAAAGGGACATGGTTCAACGGTCCGTATTTCGTGCGGAGAGCCCTGAGCAGCTGGCACAAGCCCTGCATCATTGGCTCGTCAAGTATGCATGAAATATCATCATCCAATATCTTGAGCCCGTTGTGCATGGTCTGAATGCGCCTACCCTGCTCATCTAGGAAAACAAGCCCAGCGCCCGAGACACTTTATCGAAGGGACTCTACATAACGCAATAACTTGGGGAACTGCGCATCGATCAAATCTAAACGAATGACGCTTACGCGAGGGTTGCCCAAATTCAGGCAAATAATAATTGCAACAAACACTACAAAAAGAAACAGTATCGTCAGTCCGAATTGCTGTCCATTTTCAAAGCCCGTTTTATAGCCGCAGATGCCTGAAATGATCATCAATAACACGACAAGCGCTTGCCAAAGGATCAGCGGCGTTTGAATGAAAATCGAGGCGTATTGTTGATCGAAAATCGTGTTCATGTGCTGAACACGGCTCAGGAAACTATTGAAAATGATTCGATCGTCGCCACCATACTTTGGGAGTATTGCGAACGCATGGTGCGCAAGCCCCAGTCCCAAATCCCTCTGAGCTCGACCGCGAGCCTCAAGCCCAGAGGCATTGATCGGCCTATCGTTAAAATTGAGACGCAGTTCAACGTACTCAACGAGGAGTTTTAGAACATCCTCCCTTTCTTGCGCTCTGAGCGACTGAGTGGCATCCGCGACTGCTGAAATACTTAAAATTTCATCGATGGTAAGCTGACGATGGTGTTCATAAATACGGGTGGATCCGGACAGTTGGAACGCAATCAAAATTGCAAAGAAACCAAAAATCGAAGAGATGAAAATACTACTGACCTCGACTGAATCTTTATTAATTTTTTGCCGAACGCGCGTGCCATAAAACCAACTTGAAAAGAACACAATCACAGCGGCGATCGTTAAAATTAAATACATCCAGCCAGACTGCAACAGGAACAGGTTGGTTTCGCGAGTCAACAATTTAGTACCGTGCGGTTTCAAGTTTAAAAAAGAAAAAGTCCACCTAAAATATACCTGTTAATTTTATAAGCAAGAAAGACCGAACCGGACAAAATACACAGTTACTCTCAATCCGCTTTATGCAATACAACAGATGTGGAATGATCCCCCTATGATCCATACCGATGTCTTGATTGTAGGCGCAGGTCCCGCGGGCTCAGCAGCCGCCATTACCTTGGCCCGAGCTGGGCGACAAGTGCTCCTGATCGATCAACACGACTTTCCCCGCGACAAGATCTGCGGTGACGGACTCATCCCCGACGCCATGCAAGCATTCGAGCAACTTGGGGTGACAGAGAAAGTGCGCGCCTTGGCCACACCCGTCCTCGGTCTGACCTGCCACGGCCCCAAAGGCGGCTCACTTGATATCCCCGGTGACCTCGCTGTCCTGCCCCGTAAAATACTCGACGACCTGCTGGTCCAGACAGCCATTGAGGCCGGCGCTACGTTTAAAACCCCATGGCGCTTTCAGCGACTAATGACCGAAAACGGTCGCATCATTGGCGCTGAGGTCAAGGTCCGCGACACCCTACTCAATGACACCACTTTCAATATTCGCGCTAACTGGACCATCATTGCCACAGGTGCCGCCGTCTCTGCGCTGCAAAACGCACAACATTGCACCCGACCCCACCCCTCCGCCATGGCCCTGCGCGGCTATGTTCACAACCCTGACTTTAAAGGGCTGAATGACCGCTTACATATCAGCTGGCACAAAGCCTATGCGCCCGGTTATGGCTGGATCTTTCCCTGCCCCGATGGCGTCTTTAACATCGGCGTGGGGATCTATGGCCTGCACCATCACCTGCAGGATACTCACTGGCGAGCTCAACTGGCCAAACTGCCCGGCCTTCAACACATCAGCCGACTTAAATCCAACAAGCCTAACAAAGCTAACAAACCCAACCTAAACGAAATTTTTAAACAATTTGTCAGCACCAACCCCTTGGCTCAAGCGCTACTTGAAACCGGCAACTTCGTGGGGGAACTCAAGGGCGCGCCCTTACGATGCTCTTTAGAAGGCGCTAAACCTGCCTCGCCGGGCTTGCTCATCACAGGCGAAGCCGTCGGCAGCACCTACGCGCTCACAGGCGAAGGGATTGGGAAGGCGATGGAAACCGGCATCATGGCTGCTCAAGCGATTGTTGGTTCAGAAAACGATAACAGAGCCGAAAGCCAAACGGACACGCAAACCATTCATCATTACGAGCATGCCCTGCAAACCCTCACCCCAAAGTTTGACATCTATCGGCGTGCCAACATCATTAACCGCATGCCCTGGCTGATCGATCTCGCGATCAAACGCGGTAACAAAAGCCCCAAACTCGTGCGACGCATGAGCCTCGTACTCGAAGAAAAAGCCAACCCCGCGCGGCTCTTTGCCGCCAAAGGCGCTTGGAAATTCCTGCCTGA
>Ga0247843_1004469_pt1 | contig 20896 bp, 19 predicted proteins | sample LaCruzMarch2017__FD_192420 | JGI IMG/M metagenome (GOLD analysis project Ga0247843, IMG submission 192420) | Freshwater microbial communities from meromictic Lake La Cruz, Castile-La Mancha, Spain - LaCruzMarch2017_8m | ecosystem: Environmental > Aquatic > Freshwater > Lake | place: Spain...
CACCTCACGCATCAATTCCGTAAACGCAGACGTGCGATGATGAATCACCGGCAATTGATAGGCTGCCGATACAAAATCCGGAACGGTGACCGGGCCGGGGGTAAGATGATACTCCATATAGGCTATGAATTTAAAGCCATTGTTTTTCTAACCAAAAGAATTCCTCCAGCACCAAAGCCTCTGCCCGCTTGGTCAGCAGGGCATCCAACTCAGGGGAGGGCCGAAACTGCAAGCCGGAGAGCGCATTCTTCAAAGTCTTGCGACGCTGCCCGAAGGCGGTTTTTACCAAAGTCTTCAAGCGATGAAACGGAACCTCCGGCATTTCGGGTTTGGGTTCCAGCGTAATCACCGCACTCTTTACCTTGGGCGGGGGAAAGAAAGCCCCCGGATTCACCGTAAAACGATACACGGGTATAAAATACGCAGACAGCAGTACCGACAGAATCCCGCATTCCCGTTTGCCCGGAGGCGTGCAGATGCGGTCCGCCACTTCTTTCTGTATCATAAACACCCCGTACTGAAAGCGCTGCCTATGCTCCAATACCTGAAACAGAATCGGAGAAGTAATATTATACGGCAAATTGCCGATCAGGCTAAAAGGCACCTCGCCTCTATCCCGGAAATCATGGGTCAGCACATCCTGTTCGTAGATATGAATGCCCGCATCGCCATAATGATGCTGCAGGTAGGTGATAGATTCGGTATCAACTTCCAGCAGATGCAAATCCGGTTTGCGGCGTATCAGAAACTGCGTCAGCACCCCTTTCCCCGGACCGATTTCATATACAGGTGCGTTGCTTGGATCCGGCAACAAGTCCACAATACGTTCTGCAATATTCAGATCCGTCAAAAAGTGTTGTCCCAGATGTTTCTTTGGTCTTACATTCATGCGCTATCGCAATGTCGTCAAAATGCAGACATTCCAGTGCAAAGGTCGTGTGTATTAGGGGAGTTTCCAATTGTGGGGGTGGTGGGGGATGTATTTGTCGGAGGGAAAAGAATACGGGTTGCAAAAATGGTATTTTAAGAATATCATTTTATAAAGTCTTATACAGAATAAAATTCATTATAAAATAGCCGGTCGCTGAGTAAGCCCCAGTGTATACTTTCTAGTAGAAGCCATGTTAGGGAGGGGCTGTATCGAAGCGCCGGCGGTGGGTATGCATCAAATGCCGGTCGCTGAGCCTGTGCGGAGTGGAAGTGCGCCTACAGCAGGTATGCATGTATCCTCACCCAATACCAACCCGGACAAAAACGGTTTTAGGAAAAAAATTTGGGCGTGCCCCCGAATAGGCATACGCCTCTCGGGGTCGGGTGTTCCGCTCATAGCCAAGATAGCCACGGGTTGAAACCCGTGGCTATCTTGGCTATCCGCTGCACCCCCTCACGCGGAAGTGCGCATGCATGCGCACGGGGGGGCGGAGATTGTTACGAAAAATCCCAGTTGGAAATTTGGGATTAAGAATCAATCCTTTTTTGATGCCTTTTATGTATTTGAAAATAACCACATTAATTTAGCAGAAAAGATTAACCCCTAGGTTTATGATGCAATTGTTTTCCTCAAATGAAATAATTGGGATTAAGACACTCCTCGTCCCGACTTTACTCAGATGTTCACCAGATTTTGCCGATCATATGGGCGAAGGCAGGAGTGGGATTTCCTTATTTGGTCCTGTGTATCTCAAGAATATGACCTCAGCAAGAGACAAAAAAATGACCTATCATTTCTGACAGGTCTTAGTTCTTCAACTTGGTTACGTTATCCGAGGATAAGAGGCTTGACCAAGCATCACAAAACCATCAGCCAAAGTTTGCAACAGGCAGAAACCTTAAAGCAAAGTATTTTGAAAAAGGCGTTTGAGAGGAATTGGGTAAGGTCTAAAGAGCATGTATCCACACTTTAAGATTGCATTTAAATGTAATTTGACGACACTTAGCAACTTTATAGTTTTATTTTACAAGAATAACTGTACCTTTGCAGCACCAAACCAATGTATGAGCACCGAAACGGAAGTTGCGTCCTTTTTAAAAGACTTCAAGGAAAAAATGAAGTTTTGGGATGTGCTCTTTCGTGACGAAAGAGGCAAAAATGCCCAAGCACTGGTGGATTTAGAACTTCGCCCCATAGACCGCAAAGCCATTTTGGAAGCAGTCGAAACCAAAGATTACAGCGAAGGCCCACTGGCAGAAAAATTATACGGAGGTGCTGATATGTGGGTGTTTGGCAAAACCGTTAAGAAAAAGGAAGTGTACATCAAAATTACAATGGGAGCAATGGACAGTAGTGTTATCTGTATTTCCTTTCACTTGGCACAGCACAAAATGAACTATCCTTTAAAATAGAACTATATGAAAAGTCCAATCACAGGTAACGAAATGAAATTGACCAAAGAACGCAGGTCCATGGATTTCAGAAAGGAAACATTTGAAATTGTTTTTCATTATTACAAATGCGAGGATAGCGGAGAACAATTTACCACCACAGCATTAGACGAGGTGAATATGAATCAGGTATATAACCAATACCGGGATAAATTCAATATTCCCTTTCCTGATGAAATCATTAGAATTAGGGAGAAATATGGTTTATCGGCAGCCAAGATGTCGGAAATTTTAGGGTTTGGGGTAAACAGTTACCGCCATTATGAAGCAGGCGAAATGCCCAGTGTTGCCAATGCCAAATTGATTCAGATGGCGGACGACCCCAAGCGATTTATGGATATGGTGGAATTTTGCGGCACATTAGATGAAAAAGCAAAAACCAAATTAATTCAAAAAGCACAATTGCTGGCAGACGAAAAGAAACGAAATATTTTCAATTTGAATGTCAAAGAATATTTATTGGGCAACCATTTGGCAGATATTTATTCGGGATACAGAAATCCAAACTTTGAAAAGTTTACCGAAATGGTGGTTTATTTTTCCGAGAAACTATCGCCATTCAAAACCAAGATGAACAAACTCTTATTTTATGCCGATTTTTTGATGTTCAAGCAAAGTTGTTTTTCAATAAGCGGAGTACGTTACAAAGCCATTGATATGGGGCCCGTGCCCAATAATTTTCAGAGTATATTTGAGTATTTGGCCAACAAACACGAAATAGATATTTACACTACGGAATTTCCAAACGGTTATACTGGCGAACAATTCAAAGCAAGAAAAGACAGAAAGTTTAATGCAGAATTGTTTACTGAGAATGAATTAGAAACCATAGAAAAAGTAGCAAAGGTTTTTAAAGAGACAAGCACGAACGACATTATTGAGTTAAGTCATTTAGAAGAAGCATGGAAGAAAAATGCAAAAGAAAAAAGTGTAATCAGTTATGAATATGCATTTGAATTAAATCAGATTTAGGAAGAACAGTAAAACATCCAGCATAGTAAGCAAAGTATGGAGCTTCTGTAATCCCCTGCGTTATGTAGGTGTAGGATATGGAGATTATTTAGAGCAACAGAACTACTTGTTGTTCTTAAAAATGGCAGATGAATGTAAGCGTCCGGTAAACTACATATTGATTACCCTCAAAACGCTGCCTAAGTTTGCAGCATGCGTAGAACCAAGTGATAGAGCTGCTGCGATTACTGCATGCGAGCAGTCTGTTCTTAACAGAGCAGTATGGTGTCGTCAGAATAGAATCCCATACAATCGCTTTATGCGGTGGCTCAAATCACAACGAAAAGAAGAAGAACAATCCTCAGCCTTTGTCCAGATCAAACCGTCAGCACCACAGCCTGCATCCTGTCCAATTGAGATTCATATTCGGGAGGGTAAAGGGCTGTAATAAAAGGATTTTAACGCTAGCGATATCAACGAAGATAATGGATTAATATAATAAAACAGGAATTGCGCTGATGAACCACCCTTCTGGGATACTCTGTGTAGAACTCTCTCCTGTAAAGAATCCTACATATTAACTGGCTCACCAACGAATTGAGGATTAAAAGTGAAAAATTATGATTTACATTCAAAATCAAATATTGGCTGCGAACAATTGGTACAATGAAAGTGCTAAAAAAGTCGTTAAGAAAATCGAATAGCTGAGCGGAGAAATATGTAAGCACCTGGTGAACTATATATAACCTCGGATGCAAAAAAGATTATACTGCTGGAATAGGCTGCAACTTGCAGGCTTTTAAACTTCTAAAGAAGTACCGTATTAACTTCTCCTTATTCACTTCAAGAATCCCCCCCTTACTGCACATTCCAGTTCCACTACCCTCACAATATACCGACTTCATAAGTCTCTTCATCGTTGCCCCGCCCCCTCTACCGCCAAAGCCAATTTTTTTTATCCTCACTTTCCCAGAACATAGCCAGACAACCTTGAAAAACGGGGTCAGTACTTCGGAAAAGGAGTCAAAATCACCAGCATACTCAGAATCGGATTATACATAAGGGTCAATAGGTACAAATTCGTATTGTTTTGGGTTATTTAACTAGGCATAATGTCAAGTATTCTGCGTCATTTACTTGACATTGCAATTATTTTCCTAACTTTGTTGAGCTATGGGAATTACGCAAAAGATACAGAAGAAAATCAGTAGGTTTGCCGAAGGCAGTACGTTTAAATATGAGCAGTTGTCGATCGACCCACAGGAATTTGGTGCTGCAGCCAAAGCCATTGAACGGCTGATTGCAAAAGGCGTTATCAAGCGTGCTTCAACGGGCGTGTTTTACAAGCCCAGGAATACTGTTTTTGGCGAATTAAAACCCAATGAGGAAGAATTTATCAAATCCTATTTGTTTGAAAAAGGCAAACGCATCGCTTATATCACAGGTACATCGCTTTACAACCGCATGGGTTTAACGACACAAATTCCCAAGAGTATTAAAATTTCAAGTCGGGTTAAACGAATTACAATTGCGAATGGTAACGTAAAAGCAACACCTGTAAAAAGCTATGTGGACGTAACCGAAAATAATTTTTATTTATTAGAATTGTTAGACGTATTAAAAGACTTTAAAAGAATCCCTGACTTGGATAAAATCTCGGCTGTAAAAATTATTTCTAGTAAATTAAAAGCACTCAATCCGACTGAAACAAAACTCTTGATAAAATGCGGCTTAGCATATCCGCCAAGAGTGCGAGGTTTTTTAGGTGCGCTATTAGAAAGCATACAGACATCAGCCGATTTAACCATTTTGAGAATGAGTTTAAATCCGCTATCAGAATATAATTTCAGCATTCAGAGTGTTTTATCCACTGCAAAAAATTGGAATGTTAAATGAGATTACACGAGAATAAAGAACTATTTCAGGAAGCCGTAATTGCTACATCACAGCAAATAGGGATACGAGAGATTTACGTTGAAAAAGATTACTGGGTAACGTTTGCATTATATAATATTTTCAAAAATAAAATTGGCAAAGAAACTGTTTTTAAAGGAGGAACTGCATTATCAAAATGTTTTAATCTGATACAGCGTTTTTCTGAAGATATTGATTTAGTCGTATTGCGAAAAGAAGGCGAAACAGCTAATCAGTTAAAGAACAAAATCAAGAAGATTTCAAAATGTGTTTCTGATGTGCTTTCCGAGACAAACATTGACGGCATTACCAACAAATTTGGAATGCTACGCAAAACAGCACACATCTATCCTCGAAATTTTATAGGACATTTCGAACAGGTTCGGGATATCATTATTGTAGAATCAACTTGGTTGGGTAATTTTGAGCCATATACAACAGCAAATGTAAAATCATTTGTTTACGAAATGATGTTGCAGCGAAACCAACAGAAGATCATAGATCAATATGAATTGAATCCGTTTGAAGTATTGGTCTTGAATCCGAAAAGGACTTTATGTGAAAAAATAATGAGTTTGGTTCGCTTCTCACAAACACAAAATTCGATTGAAGATTTAAGAAACAAAATCCGTCATATTTACGACATTCATTTAATGCTGAGAGAAGATCATCTCAATTTATTTTTTCATTCAGACGAATTTGAAACAATTCTTTTACGAGTAGCCAATGACGACATTATAAGTTTCAAAAACAACAACAAATGGTTAGCCAATCACCCATCGACAACAATCATTTTTTCGGAAACGAAAGACACCTGGAATAAAATCAAGAACGTTTATACCGGTAGTTTTAGAGATTTAGTTTATGGTGAATTTCCAAACGAAGAAGAAATACTGAAAACTTTGATAGTTGTTGCCGATAGATTGAAGCGAGTAAAATGGGACATAAAACCATAGCCAATACAAATAAAGATTCGGAATTTTCTGCCGCTACAAGCAGGCACACAAATCCGTGTTTCACATAACATGTAGGCATCCGTTAAACGAGATATCTCCATGGTAGATAAAAGCCCTACATTGCCCGATCAAACTGCTTGTAATATTTTGAAATTATGAGGGCTTAGTCCTTGTGATGAACGGGTAAAACTGCAAAACATGCCTGTACAAAAATGCGCCATGCTACCGGGCTACTACATGATTGTGTGTGAACCTCTACTTAGATACTGCGCTATTGTGTGACAGCGGTGTGAGCTGTAATTTCAACACCGGATTGGCAATTATCACCGGATTCCACTGCGCGTCACTCATTCAATCTACGCCAGTTGTCTATGCTTCAAAGATACCATACCCTAGATTGTGGCGTAAGCCACATTTGCGCCAGGGACAGACGCGGAAAGCCCGCAACGGAGCGCAGCGAAGTGAGGACTTGCAGCAAATGGCCCGACCCCGAGAGGCGTATGCCGATTCGGGGGGCGCCCGAGATAAAATCCTGATTCACTATACTAGGATATATAATCTAGAATTTTTCAGATTTACAATCCATATTAAATGTTTTGCTCTTCATGTCTTAGGAGGGAATGAGGATTGTATGTAATGGCATCTATCGAAAGGATTCATCGAAAATACTACGTTACAAACTTTCAAGTTTCACTGCCACTTAACGGCGTACATCAAAGGTATAAAAACAGTGTTGCCTGTTGGTTAGGTCGAACGCTACATTGGTTTCATGCACAATAGAAATTTTGTTTCTATTGTAACGAGACAAATACTACCGATTGACTTGCAAATAATTCTCAACCTGATCTAAATCTATGCCCTTGGTAGGAGTAGATGGGCAGAAGATATCAGCCTTAAATTCAATATAAACCAACTGACCATTGTAACTAATGGTTTCAGGCTTAAATTTCATGCCGTTTAGAATGGAGGGCATAAGGGTAGATACTTGTTCGGTATTGGATTTAAAAATACGATGACTGGTTACATTACCAGAACGATCAACAGCTACCTCAGCCACAGATTGTGCGAGCCCACAAATACCATTTTCTTTCAGTTTATTTTTAATAAACAAGGCAGCACCGGATTGCTCAATAAATTGAGGAGTATTAAACTGAGGCACCTTTGCATTTACATGTGAACCTCTGTGACTAGCATCTGGTGTTTTTTCACCTGTACTGACATATCCGGGGTATTTTGTAAAAGCATTGGGTTGAGGCTTGGGTGTTTTTAAAGAAGGTTTTTCGGGTGCTTCAGAATCTTCTTCTGCCTCGGCTTCTTCTTCGTTGTTGGCATTACTTTTAGAAGCTGAATTCATCTCTGCCTCCAATTCAGCGCGCAATTTCTCGCGCAATTCTGCTTCTATTCGGCTTCTTAACTCTTGTTCGTTTGAAGACTTCTTATTGCGTGCTTCAGCCTCTTTTTTGGCTTTCAATGCTGCCTGACTTTGTGCCTTAGATTTAACATCGGCTTCTAATTCTGCTTTCAAGCGAGCTTCTTCTTCTTTCAATGCTTTGGCTTCAGCGGCTTCTCTTGCCAACCGCTCTTCTTCCGATTCCAATGTATATCTATTCAGATATTCCTCATCCACTTCTTCTTCTTCCGCACTTAGCACTGCAGGTGGTGGTGTATCATCTACTTTGGCTACTGGTTCTGGTTCTGCGTCCATTGTTGCATCATCAGTTTTACGTTTTGCGTCTTCGGCAGCAAGCCGTTCAGCCTCTTCACGCGCTTTATTCTGCGCTTCTTCACGCTCCATACGCTCGCGTTCACGCTGAGCATATTCATTGGAGGCATTATTATCTGCTAATGTTTCAACCTTAGCAGGGGTCGAAGCAGTGGCTGTTTGCTGTTTGTTGTTGATAGGGTTGTTGGTTACCGGTATGGGGCTATAAACATTTTCTCCATCAGCACCCGTACATGCCTTTAATGGCTTGACTGGGAAAAAGATTTTACGCTGAGATTTAATATCATTATTAACCCATTTAATATTGCGAACAATATCTACAATGGAAAGTTTATAACACTCACTTTTTCCTGTTAAGGCTTTGGCATCTACCACATAACCAGTAGGGTCAATGGTTACCTCAAGATAAATATCATCATTTCCACAGCAAGCGGTTGATTGCTCCAAACGACTGTAAATATACCCCTGAACGGTGGTCTTGCCATCCGTAAAAATATACTTTTGAGGATCGGCGAGCTCTTTGGTTATATCAAACCCGTCCTGACCTAGCAGGTTAGTACACAGAGCCGTGATTATCAATATAAATGCAGATAGTCTTAGTAACATCTTATTTCGAAAATACGCGTGATGAATAGTTTTTCCATTCAAACCATAAAAATACAAAATATATTGGATTTTATAATCGAAAACGAGATTCTATGGACTCGAAGTATTTATTGCATTAGCGCTGGCAATGGGTCTTAATACATTGTTTCAAATCCTACAGGTATTGCAAATAAACCTATATAACTAAACACATCGGAGTATAAAGAATAAAAATATAAAACATTGGTTTATAGCTATTTAATACCAATTAAGGTGATTTATGCAGGCACAAAGTCCATATATTTAGTTTCTATTCTATGTAATGTTTCCAATAACTCAGGCAATATTTCGGAACTTACCAATTGGGTTCTAAACTCTTTGGCATCTGGCAGATTTCTAAAATAATTGGTGTAATGCCGTCTCATTTCAAAAATACCGAGTTTTTCACCTTTCCATTCTACGGAATGCAACAAATGTCTTTTGGCAACTCTCACACGCTCTTGCACTGTCGGCGGTGGCAAATGCGTGCCTGTAGCAAAATAATGCTTTATCTGATTGAAAATCCATGGGTTACCAATTGCCGCACGGCCTATCATGATGCCATCTACCCCATAGGTGTTTTTGTATTCTAATGCCTTTTCGGGGCTATCAATATCTCCATTTCCGAACAAGGGTATTACAAAATCAGGCTGTTCTTTTACTTTACGAATCCAGGACCAATCAGCAACACCTTTATACATTTGTACACGCGTGCGGGCATGTATGGTAAGTGCCGAAATACCAATATCTTGCAATCGCAGGGCTACATCTGGAATATTAATGCTGGCTTCATCCCATCCCAATCTGGTTTTAACCGTTACCGGCAACTTTGTTGCCTCCACCACAGCTTTGGTCATGGCTACCATTTTGGGAATATCTTGTAAAATACCGGCACCGGCCCCTTTACAAGCGACATTTTTTACTGGACATCCATAATTGATATCTAAAAACTCGGGCTCTGCTCGCTCTACATACTGAGCAGCCAAACGCATAGACTCGATATTATTACCAAAAATCTGAATACCCACTGGCCGCTCTTCGGGATATATATCCAACTTCTGAACGCTTTTCAAAGCATCCCGAATCAGGCCTTCGGAGGAAATAAATTCAGTATATAGTACATCTGCACCCAGCTCCTTGCAGATAAGCCGGAAAGGCGGATCACTGACATCCTCCATAGGTGCCAACATCAAAGGAAAAGCCCCAACCTCTACTGTACTAATCTTTACCATAATCAATAATCCAATTTAGTCTACTGAATAGCACCTTGCCAAGTAAATATCTATTATTTACATCCAAATCAAAGGAATTCACAAACCGGATGTAAATTTACGAAAAAATGGAGGGTACTACACCAGATTACGATCGCAGGGCTTATCCCCTGCTCATGCATACGGGTATGTTATTCCTGACATTCTTGATAGGTATATTCTTCAGCCAAATAGTATTACAACTATTCAGTACCGCTTTGGGTGCTGGCGATTTAGACACTATGTTAGTCAGTGTAAAAACTGGCGAAAGCCTAGCAGCACATTGGGTGATAGCCTTGCAAGCCGGAAACCAAATCTTTGGTTTCGCATGCGCCGCACTGATAACACAAGCAATGCTAAGAGGGCAGTCATCACTGTTGCAATTTCAATCCATCCCTTTACGGAATTGGCTAACCCTCCCCCCTATCCTTCTCTGTGTATTCGCCTTGCTCCCTTTTTTTACGCTTTCAGAAGCACAATTTAAGCTACCAGCGAGCATGTATTCAATAGAATTGCAGCTCAAAACCATTGAAGTAGAATCAGAAACCATGTTGCAAGTATTACTTGGGGGTGCTGACACTAAAGGTATCATGCTGCGCGTGTTTATATTTGCTTTGCTTCCGGGTGTTTGTGAAGAATTATTTTTTCGGGGCGCCTTACAGTCGATTTTTACCCGACGCATCGGGCCACATGCCGCAATCTGGATTACCGGCTTAATTTTCAGTATCATTCATTTTCAGGTATATGGGAGTATACCTCGATTCTTATTGGGCGTAATCTTTGGCTACTTGACCTTTTGGTCTGGCAGTTTATGGCCTGCAATGGCAATGCATGCCCTTTTTAACGGTGGCAGTCTATTTTTATTTTATTACTATGAGAACCAAATGCAGGATGGTTTTGAAGGCATTCCTGTATATTTGACCCTGATAGCGGCATGCATGCTCACATTGCTACTATATTACTTTCGCCAAACAAGCTTAAACCAGCCAAACCGTGAAAATAGATAAAAACCTAATTCTGCGTATTACAACAGCGGCGCTGGCAATACCGCTTACCCTAGGTATGATAATGGGCTCTCCCCTTTTGGCACTTGCCTTCTCTGCATTGCTCGGGTTTATGGCCTGGCTAGAGCTCATGCATTTACATGGGACCTCTTACCGTTCTATAAAATTGCTGCCCATAGCATTACCAGTGCTGGCATATGTAATTTTGTTAATAATACTACAACCAGCACCTGTTATGATTCTGTCATGGTTACAAGGTTGTATTTTCTTCATACTATTTCTGACCGCCATTTGGGTGCTTTTCGACAAGCATCAAAACAAGCCTATGCAACAGATGGCAATCACCGCATTGGGTGCTGTTTATGTATTTAGTCCATTTATGCTGTTTTACAGAATGGGGTTTGATTTTACTGGCAATTATGACTTCCGTATTCTCATGGGGATATTATTCTTAGTCTGGTGTAGTGATACCCTTGCCTATGTAACAGGGCGATTATTGGGCAGGCATAAACTTATGCCTTCGGTAAGCCCTGGCAAAACATGGGAAGGTGCAGCTGGAGGCTTTATCGCTACCCTAATATTAGCGTATATTTTAGAAATGTATTGGACGCAACGTACCTTTCACTGGATAGAAGCCGGTATAATTATCGGGATCTTTTGTCCGCTAGGAGATTTAGTAGAATCTAAATTAAAAAGAAGCCTACACATCAAGGATTCAGGAGGCTTGTTGCCCGGTCATGGGGGCTTGCTAGATCGCTTTGATGGGTTCATTCTTTCCATTCCTATGCTCTATGTATGGCTATTGATTACAGATCGATTACATATCTGGCTCATGCCTTAACGATATTATGATGCACTACTTATGATATTTTCTGAACACTTCAAACTTATACGAACGTATCAGTGGATTAAGAATCTATTTGTATTCTTACCTGTATTTTTTGCAGGTAAAATGTTGGAAGATCAACAGGCTTTGCTTGAGGTAATGTTTATTTTCTTCTCCTTTTCATTTACAGCCAGTGGCATGTATGTACTCAACGATTATTTGGATAGGGAAGCCGACAGACAACACCCAGAAAAACAAAGCCGCCCGATTGCCTCTGGAACAGTAAGTGCAAACCAAGCCTTTCTTTTGATTGCCATATTATTGCCAGTAGGCATAGGAGCCGCATTTGCACTTAACATCTATGCTGGCTTTATTGTGTTGGGATATTGTATTATGAATATCGCATACTCCTTAAAACTGAAACATGTACCGATTTTAGATATCAGCATCATTGCGATTGGCTTTCTCCTCAGAATCTATGCGGGTGGAATTGTGGCAGATGTTGCACTTTCTAGATGGATTATTATTATGACTTTTTTGCTGGCTTTATTTATGGCCATAGCCAAGCGTAGAGAAGATGTATTGATATTTCATGCCTCAGGTAACAAGGTTCGCAAATCCATTGATGGCTACAATCTGGAGTTTATTAATACATCACTTGCTGTGATGTCTGCTGTCATAATTGTTGCCTATATTATGTATACCCTATCCACCGACGCTATGCATAGCATCCAAAACCCTAATATTTATATGACTACTATCTTTGTCATTTTAGGAATACTTAGGTACTTGCAGATTACAATGGTGGAGAACAAAAGTGGGTCACCCACCAAAATACTTTTGAAAGATCGATTTATTCAACTTACTGTTTTAGGTTGGATTGTTGCCTATTACATTTTTATTTACCAAACTTGATGAAAACCCAGCTTGCCAATTGGGGTAACTATCCGGTTACAGAAACTGAGTTATATTCTTGGCGTGGAAGCTTTCCAAGCACATCACCATATATTGCGCGGGGTATGGGCAGGTCATATGGAGATGCGTCATTAGGCAGACAGGTATGCAGTATGCTGAGCATGAACTGCATGCTCAATTTTAATGCTGAGACAGGGGTACTCATTGCGGAAAGTGGCGTAACCCTAGATGAGATACTGACCACCTTTGTGCCTAGGGGCTATTTTCTACCGGTAACGCCTGGCACCAAATATATTAGCCTGGGCGGCGCGGTAGCTGCGGATGTGCATGGCAAAAACCATCACAGTGAGGGAGCCTTTTGCGATCATGTTGAATGGATAGAGCTAATGACGGAACCTGGATGCATACAGCGTTGTAGTGCGCATGAAAACCAAGCCCTATTTAATCTTACTCGCGGGGGCATGGGCCTTACCGGAATTATTCTTACAGTTGCATTAACCCTCAAAAAGATAGAAACTGCATATATACGGCAATCTAAAATACATGCCCCTAATTTTTATGCGCTATGTGATTTATTTGAAACCCACAAACACGCAACCTATTCCGTTGCTTGGGTAGATTGTCTGGCCAAAGGCAAACAATCGGGAAGAAGTATTCTAATGCTGGGTGAGCACGCAACTGTGCAGAATCTTAAGGACAATAAGAAATTAACAAATCCACTTTTCGTACATAAAAAACCTAGATTGCAGGTACCTTTCTTTCTACCAGGTTTCACTTTAAATAGGTTTACTGTCGGAGTTTTTAATAGTATTTTCTACCATAAAAACGCAACTGATACTTCTGAATTTTACACGCATTATGACCCTTACTTTTATCCTTTAGATGCCATTCTGCATTGGAACAGAATTTATGGCAAGCAAGGATTTATTCAGTACCAATTTGTTATTCCGTATGAAAACGGAAAATCTGTTATGCAAGAGATTTTAGAACGGATTAGTCATTCTGGTATGGCCTCATTTTTGGCAGTATTAAAGGTAATGGGTAAGCCATCGGGCGTATTATCGTTTCCGATGGAAGGCTATACCCTTGCACTTGATTTCCCAATGAGGCCTGGTTTACTCCGCTTTCTTACTACTTTAGACGCATTGGTTTTACAGGCAGGTGGCAGAATTTACTTGGCAAAAGATGCGCGAATGTCAGCTGAAATGTTTCATGCATCTTATGCGCACAACGCTGCCGATTTTATATCTCAATTACAAAATGTACCAGCACATTCATATTTAGCATCAGCATTATCTGAACGATTACGTATCTTTTAATTACGAATTAACAATTAACAATTGACAATTAACAATTGACAATTAACAATTGACAATTACAATAATGGATGAAAATAATATAAAAAAGGTTTAAAATAATTCTAAAGCCCAAGGAGTTCAAATATGTTCTATATGATTGTACACAAGCGCCTGCAGCAAAAATGAAATATTGATTATAATAGAATTCCGTCTAAGTCAAGATTGAACACTACAAAACAATATTTTCACAAATAGACTGATTACACCGCTTTAAATAATATCAAATCCTGTATAGGGTATTAGTACTTTCGGCACACGAACATGTCCATCAGGTGTTTGATTGTTTTCGAGTATAGATGCCAAAATTCTGGGTAATGCGAGAGCTGAACCATTCAGGGTATGGCAAATGCGGTTTGATTTTTGATCTGCGGATTTGTATCTTAATTTCAAACGATTTGCCTGAAAGCTTTCAAAATTGCTGACACTACTGACTTCCAACCATTTTTCTTGAGCGGCACTCCACACTTCCATATCGTAGGTTTTTGCCGAATTAAAACTAATATCACCACCACACAATAAGGCGACTCTATAAGGCAGTTCCAAAGCCTGTAGCAAAGACTGCACATACGCGCTCATTTCTTCGAGGGCGGCATAAGAATCTTCAGGGCGGGTGATTTGCACAACTTCTACTTTATCAAATTGATGTAGGCGATTTAATCCACGCACATCTTTACCGTAAGAACCAGCCTCTCGTCTGAAACATGGGGTATAGCCACAATTTTTGACCGGCAAAGCAGACTCTTGAAGTATGACATCTCTATAGATATTGGTTATCGGTACTTCTGCTGTGGGTATCAGATATAATTCATCTTCATTGACAAAATACATTTGCCCTTCTTTATCAGGCAACTGCCCTGTGCCGTATCCAGAGGCAGCGTTAACCAGGATGGGTGGCTGTATTTCTGTATATCCGGCATCTCTAGCTTGATCCAGAAAATAATTAATCAAGGCTCTTTGCATACGCGCGCCTTTACCTTTATAAACAGGAAATCCAGCGCCTGTAATTTTATTCCCCAATTCAAAATCAATGATATCCAAATTCTTCGCTAAATCCCAATGCGGCACAGCTCCTTGAAATAAAGTGACCTCGATTGTGTTTCTGAAAATGATATCATTCTCTTCAGCTGTTTTACCTGGAGGCACGCTATCATGCGGTACATTGGGCAATGAGACCAATACCTCATATTGCTCATTTTCTAATTTTTGGAGTTGATCTTCGAGTGCTTTGATATCATTACGAATTCCATTGGCAGTACCTTTGGCTTCATCTGCTTCCTGTGTTTTACCTGATGCGATCAAGACGCCTATACTTTTGGCGATCCGGTTTCCTTCAGCGCGCTTTTCTTCAGTCTCAGTCTGAATCGACCGTCTTTGTTCATCCAGTGTCAAAATCAAGGCTATCTTGCCAGCAGCGTCTTGAACATTCTTAATAGCTAGACGACGAACGACATATTCAGCGTTATCGCGAATTTGAGACAGTAGTAACATAATTGGTAAAGGTAAATATATGTGCGAAATAACAAAAAAGATGGTAATCAACCCCAGATAAATAAGGTATTTACGTATAAAACACACGTTATCACAAAGCAATAAAAACAACAAAAGCAGATAGTTTGGTAATTCAAAGTAACTTTTATAGTTTTGTGCCGTTTTAAAGGCGTTTTATCTTGAAGGGTTGCACGTTGTATCTTCTGCATACTTTCAATCTTCTGTATTTGTTTATCATGGCATATCTACATGAAAGTAAAATGTAGAAGTAAAACCCAAAACTGAAATTCTTACCGGAGATTCTTCCCTTTACCATCCAGAAAGTAATTTAAACAGTATTTTTTCTTCACATTGAGGTACCGTATTATATGTACGACATTATCGAGTTAAACACGCTTTTAGTAAGCGAACTCAAGTCATTGGCTCAAAAACTGGGCGTGACGGATTTCAAGGACTTAAAGAAGATGGATTTAATCCATAAGATTGTTGAGTTCCAGGCCGCTAATCCGGAATCAGTTTCCGCATTGAAAGGTCCTGACAAGCAAGACAATACAGAGTCTCCCGAAAAGACTGCACCTTCTATTTCGGAACCTACACCCTCCGTTTTGGACGCTACAGTCGAAGATGCTGATGCCGCAGGCCTGCGAAAAAGACCCAGAAGGCAATCTGTTGTTGAGACATCCTTGATAGAAAAAAATCTTCCTGGTTCAGTATTCGACAAGCCCGAGAGAAATGTTCAGGAAAACATAGAATCAAGAGAAAGACCATTACCACCACCTCCACGTGAGAGCAATAGACCATTGCCCCCACCACGCCCTCCTAGAGAAAGAACAGACTCTGAATCTTTTCAAGCGCCTAGAGAACCAAGGGAGCCCCGTCAAGCTTCGCCTGTACCTAGAACTGAATACGCTCAACCTGCGCATTCATATACGGCACCTGAAGTGCCACCATCGCATACCCATCAAACACCACCACCTCCTCCGATACCCCAATTTGATTTTGATGGTATCATAGAAGCATCTGGCGTTTTAGAAATTATTACAGATGGATACGGGTTTTTAAGGTCCCCCGAATATAACTACCTCTCATCCCCTGATGATATCTATGTTTCACCTTCTCAGATCAAATTATTTGGTTTGAAAACAGGTGACACCGTACAAGGCACTGTAAGACCTCCCAAAGAGGGCGAGAAGTATTTTGCTCTATTAAAGGTAGAGACCATCAATGGCAAACCTTGGGAAAAAGTAAGGGATCGCATCCTGTTTGACCATTTAACCCCCCTTTTCCCAGAAGAAAAATTTAACCTAGAAATGGAGGCATCAGAACTCTCTACTCGAGTGTTGGATTTATTCGCTCCAATAGGCAAAGGACAAAGAGGATTAATTGTTGCGCAGCCGAAGACGGGTAAGACTGTTTTATTGCAGAAAATAGCCAACGCGATTGCCAAAAACCATCCAGAAGTATATCTCATTATTCTTCTGATTGATGAGCGTCCGGAGGAAGTAACCGACATGGCCAGAAATGTAAATGCAGAAGTAATTGCTTCTACTTTTGATGAGCCTGCAGAACGCCACGTTCAGGTAGCCAATATTGTATTAGAGAAAGCGAAAAGAATGGTAGAGTGTGGGCATGATGTAGTCATCCTCTTAGACTCTATCACGCGATTAGCCAGAGCCCATAATACCTGTATGCCGGCATCGGGCAAAATTCTTTCGGGTGGTGTCGACGCCAATGCATTGCACAAACCCAAGCGCTTCTTTGGGGCCGCAAGAAATATCGAACATGGTGGCTCACTAACCATCTTGGCAACTGCGCTTATTGATACTGGATCCAAAATGGATGAAGTAATCTTTGAAGAATTCAAAGGTACTGGTAACATGGAACTTCAGTTAGATAGAAAAATAGCAAATAGAAGAATCTATCCTGCTATTGATGTAGTGAGCTCTGGTACACGACGTGAAGATTTACTTATGGATCCGAAAAATCTTAACCGAGTTTGGATTCTTCGTAAGCACATGTCTGATATGACTCCAGTTGAAGCAATGGAATTTGTTCAGGACAGAATGAAGCATACGCGTTCTAATGAAGAATTCCTACTTTCGATGAATAAGTAACTTTCCGCTACTTTACATTCTAGAGGCGCTTATTATGTAACTTTCGAGTATGACTGAATATGTTTGTATTCGAAGCCATGAACTGAAAGACGAGGGCATTTCAGCCTATCGCAATCTTTTTCATACTGTCTTTGGACAAGTGAAGGACGAAAATCTTTTTCACAGGCAATTCACATTGGGTCCAATACAATCAGGCTATCACTCTATCATGCGGGTAAATAATCTATGGGTTGGGTGTTATAGTGCTATACCCATGGAATTCCATCATTCTGGGCAACTTATAAAATGTGCATTAGTAGTAGATGCGATTGTGCATCCTCAATATCAAGGGAAAGGACATCTGCGTAAAATATTGAACGAATTATATGATCGTATGCATCTCGATGGATTTAGCTTTCTTTATGGAATGCCTAACTCGCGTTTTAAACCATTATTAACTGGGGCCTTGGGCTGGCAAGACATGGGGCGAATGGAATGGTATGTTGCGAATAGCTTGATTACAAAGCTGGGCCACCCGATTTCCAATACTACGATATTCCGAAAACCATCTCCTCGTTTCACTCAATATCGCTATTTCGGGCATAAACAGATTACATTAGAAGGGGGTATTGCTTGGGTGCATTCCCGATTTCCGGCTATTCTTACAGGTTTGGAGACTGAAAGTCCGGATCGTCTGTCAGACTGTTTTCATCAATTGAGCAGAATGAACTTTCAGCCCGTATTATTTCCCTACTTAGGACCTGGAAGGCTAGGAAGCATTAAAGTACCGAAATGGATCCAAGGAAGCAGAACCATGATTGCGGCATTTCCATTACAAAAAGATATACCCGCTTCAGATGAAATTCTGCTCCGTTTGTCTGAATTTGATTTGTATTAACCCCAATCTAGTGCTATATTTTTAAATAAATAAAGTGTGTATGATAAAATTCAATACCATCTAGGCAAAAGAAAAAGCCTCTCGCTCATTTTTATTTTGACCAGAATCCGCTTATAATTGGCTAAAAAACTACCCTCTTGGCTGAAAAAAATGTAATTTCACCTTCTTAAAAAATTTGTAGGCATATCATGACAAAGCAGGTACTTGAACAGATGCAAAGTCGCAAACGAGCGGGTCTCAAAAGCTTTGCGCTTCTGTTAGATCCCGATCATTTTGAATCAGGCCGTGATATTGCGCTGATACGTCGTGCGGAGAAACAGCAGGTGCATTATATTTTTGTGGGGGGCAGTTTGGTGCAAAGTGCTCAATTAAGTGATATGCTGTTATGGCTTAAAACCCATACTTCTATTCCTGTAATTCTTTTCCCTGGCAGTGTCTTACAAGTGCATGCAGGTGCTGACGCCTTATTTTTTCTTTCGTTAATCAGTGGTCGAAATTCAGAATTATTGATAGGCAATCATGTAATCGCAGCGCCTTACATTCGCAAAACTGAGCTTGAGGTTATCCCTACGGGTTATATGTTAATAGACTCAGGTCGGCAGACTACAGCTTCTTACATGAGCCAGACTCAACCTATTCCGCATGACAAACCAGACATTGCTAAATGTACCGCTATGGCAGGAGAAATGTTGGGATTGAAAGTTATATATATGGATGGTGGGAGTGGCGCCTTGCATTCTATTCATCCTACTATGGTGCAAGCTGTGCATAGAGCTGTAGATATTCCAATTATTGTGGGTGGAGGAATTCGCTCAAAAGAAAAATCAATAGAACTTATGCATGCTGGCGCTGATATTATTGTAGTGGGCAATGCACTTGAACAGGACCCAGAAAGTAAGATTTTAGAGGAAATCACCCAAGCTGTTATTGAGTTTTCTGCTCATTAAGTGTAAACCCCATGGGCAGAATCATTCTTCTATTGACGTTGATGGCAAGTGGATTTCTATTTGCCCAAACACCTAATTATAAAACAGCTGTTGGGGTTCGAGGGGGAGAACCTTCCGGTATCACCGCAAAATATTTTATCTATGACCTACAAGCCATTGAAGGCATTGTTAGCTTTTGGCCTTGGGGGCCTTGCGTTACCGGTTTGTATGAAATGTATGCGCCTGCATTCGACACTGAGGGTTTATTCTTTTATTTTGGCGCAGGCGCACATGTACGTCAGTTTCGAAACGGGTGGTGGGGTAATCGTGTATCTGCCAGTGATTACAGGTACACCTATTCAGGATCAGGTATTGGCATCGATGGGATTGTAGGCTTAGAATATAAACTACCGCCGATACCAATAACACTAAGCCTAGATCTTAAACCTATGCTGGAATTTACAACGGGGGGAAAAACCTTTCTAGCGATGGACCCTGGCCTATCTCTTAGATATGTATTTGAAAGGTAATCGAGACATGTACAACCTAAAAACAAAAGTTGTGCATAAGTTATTACCATCATCAAACCCTACTGCGTAATTTAGTAGTGCCATTTTTGCAATGGCAGTATTAATTTATATTTCTGATAACCATATGATTACGCCTCTTGAAATTCGCCAGCACAGCTTCCCAAAGAAAACTTTAGGGGGGTATGATATTGAAGAAGTGCGTGCCTTCCTCCAAAATATATCCCAAGAATGGGAGAAAGTATTGGAAGAAAATCGCAAAATGAAAGGTGACCTCGACAAAACGAAGTCTAGCCTTGAACATTACAAAGAAATGGAGACTATTCTGCACAAAACCATGTTGCAGGCGGAGCAATCTTCTAAATCAACCTTAGAAAATGCTAAAAAAGATGCAGAGCTAAAAATTCAGGAAGCAGAGTATAAAGCCAATGAGATTTTAAGCAGCATACAAGCTGATAAACGGCAATTAGAAAGAGAAATTCATGAATTGGTAGCTCGTAGAAATGATATTCTCCAACAACTTAAAACTTTTATCGCCAATCAATCAGACCGCATCCGCACTTTTGAAACTCAAGAAGCCTTGGCCTACACCGCTGAAGAGGAACATTCTAAACAATCCTTCTTTGATGCGTATTTTGCAGAGACTGCTGATATCAATAATATTGCCGTTGAAATAGCCAAAGAACTCTGATGATCTTATCTGACCAGGAAATCCTTACTGAAATACATAATGGCAACATCCTGATAGAACCCTATCGCCCGGAATGCCTAGGTAGCAACAGCTACGATGTACATCTAGCCAAATATCTAGCAGTGTATAACGATGACATTCTGGATGCAAAAAAACATAACACCATACGGGAAATTCTGATCCCAGATGAAGGTTACGTTTTACTCCCCGGGAAATTATATTTAGGGGTTACTGAAGAATATACTGAAACCCATGCGCATGTTCCCTTCTTAGAAGGAAAAAGTAGCGTTGGTAGATTAGGCATTGATATTCATGCCACAGCTGGAAAAGGTGATGTAGGCTTTTGCAATACTTGGACGCTAGAAATCTC
>Ga0247843_1004470_pt1 | contig 20886 bp, 16 predicted proteins | sample LaCruzMarch2017__FD_192420 | JGI IMG/M metagenome (GOLD analysis project Ga0247843, IMG submission 192420) | Freshwater microbial communities from meromictic Lake La Cruz, Castile-La Mancha, Spain - LaCruzMarch2017_8m | ecosystem: Environmental > Aquatic > Freshwater > Lake | place: Spain...
AAAGAGTCGTTCGATCACTAAAGGGTTCCTTCCAACCATAAAATTAGTGAATTTATCTACTGGGGGTCACGAACAATTTGCCCTCAAATTGCGCATCGCATATTGACCCCAAACGTACTGTATTATCACTGCCTCAGGGCATATTATGATAATAGTATCCATTACAGAATTGTTCAAACATTGTGTATCCCTCCGATATGTGCGAATTAAACCAACTATAATCTCCACGCTGGTATGGTCTCCATCTGTTGTCACTATGATGCGATCGGCATGCATCTTTCGCTTCCTGTTCAGTGCCCCTGCTGGCATGGTAGTAATGTACTATGTAATCCATGGAGAATATGTTGACTGTGTCCGTTTGCGGCCATTACTGCAATAGCTCGTCGGAATTGTTGTTACATAATACGGTAGGCTCCTCCTTTCCCATCCCTGTTGACAAGTGGTGAGATTGTGAGTCCTTCTTCAGTTGATGCTGCCTCTCTCACTAAACATTGGGTGACTTTATCTAGAGATCTTCATTGAATACCTCTCCAAACACACCAAAACACAGAGGAATAATTGTTTGAGCTATGGAATTGTGATAGTGCATTGCTCGAACGGTCCAATCACATTGTTATTACCATCTCCCACAACGGCAGATGCAGATGCAAATGAGACGTCCAAATTTCTAAATTTGTGTCTATATCTATATATAGTCATTGACTTTTTCTCGTGCACGTTGCTGGGTTAATGTTTTGGTTGAGTTACGGTTGTTGTGGTTATATCTCGTGGGACAGAAGGTGTATGTTTTAACTTCAAAGATTGCGTCAGCAGATCTTGTTGCTCCGCTGTCATTGACGACTTGTCTACCGATATCGATATCAGCAGGCACAACGGGTGTCGTGCATTTCAGGGATTCCCTTGAATTTTAGGGCGGGAGAGGATTCTTGGTTTCTCGTTCTCGCTCGCAAAAGCGAGGTAGTTTCTCCTTTTCCTTCTCCGAACAATACGAGTACCTCCCCGACGCGACGGAATAATGGCAATTACACGTCGTCGTAAATAAACATGGAACTCCTTCCATTCTCAACGTCAATGATTGCTGAAGATGCCACCGATTTCCTCTCGGCATGTCTTGAACCAAACAACGGATGTTCTCTCAGTCCGCGACAACAGCAGGGAGGAGGAGGAGCCACGAACAATAACAAGGGCAGTAAGAATAATACGCGTGGTGGTGGTGGTGGTGGTGGTAGAGCATTATCTCCACCAAATGTCATGCCAGCTCTACTAGCTGAGTGCAATGCATTATCTAATCTATTCACTTTTGAGAATATTGAACGGTATCTAAACTGTGTAGCATTGCCCGTTGATCCACGCAGTCCAAATACACGCGCATCGACACAGGGTCTAACGTTCTCGTTTAGCAATCCCGAAAGTGTTGTGCGAGATGATGACAATATCGATAGGAGACAGGACGACGGCTACTCCCGTAGAGAGGCTGCTGAATTATCATACATGGTCGAGCGTGAGGCGGTAATGAATGGTAGTAGTACTCATCGAATGACTCAAGGTAATAATGGTGGCAGTGGCAACGGCAACTCTCTGTTCCGACAGTGGCAACAGCTAGGACAGAATGCCTTTGCATCTGATGGACAAACACCCAAGGCATCAAATCACTTTCATTGGCCTGCTGCTTTGTTCTCACCACCAAATAGTGACAGCAGTCGTGGTGTAAGTGGTGGTGGTGCTAATAATAAAGTCCGGGGTGGTCAAGCACCCTCACTAGCATCATCATTTGATAATCGAGATAGTATTCAAGATACGGATACATTCCCCACAGTCATGTCATCGGCGGAAGTACCCGGTGGATTATGGTCGCTGCCGTCGAATGAACGTGGACCATCTATTGAATATGCAAGTCATGGTGAACATGAAACAAGAAGTGATGGTGGTAATTACTCAATAAATAGTAGTAGGAGTATGAGTGCTAGTTTGGGGATGAGCCATGGTACTAGTAATACTAGTAATGTTGATGGTCGTGATAATAATAGCTACGAAGTCCATGAAATGGAGAAGGAGGAGGAAGATGAGGAAAGGCAACAAGTTGATCCTGTATTAGTAATGCGTAGTCCAACGAATGATGAGCAGCACGATGTAGACCAATCGAAGGAAGATTGGCAGTTAGAAATGAATTGTCAAGATATTAACATTGCTATGGAAGGTTTCTTACACCCCAAGGCAGCTGCCACCAATGATCCCATTATTGCTGCTCAGCTAGCAGTCAATCAAGCAAGCTATAATGGAACATACTGGGAAGAAGGAGGCTCAGACGAGGAGGAGGAGGAGGAGGGTGATGAAAGTAAGGATAAGTACTTCCAACCTGATCCTCCAGCTACTGGTTCTTTGGGTATGACTGAGGATGATACTCGGCGAGAATCAGCGTCCTACTCGTGCTTCTCTTCCTCGTCCTCCTCTGCGAAGTCGTGGGAGAAGTTTGAGGCGATTGACTTTCAATTAGACACAACTGAGAAAAACGGCAATGAGGAAGATAGTAGCTATTACCCCAATTCTAAAGAAGTTGCATGTCTTTCATTCCGCGACAGTGTACCAATACTTCATGAGGAGACTATACCGACTGGGCCTAAAAAGTTTGCGAATGATGAAGAGGCAAATCTTCACTTTGATGAACTCTTTTCATCATTTGAATTCTCGTTGAATCGGCATGCAGTTGATGAGTCTCCTAAAGTCAATAGTAGTCGTGAGATTGGACGTAAGAGCAGCCAATCATCGGCCAAGCAAAAGTCGTTGTCCCCTCTCATGTCGGCGGCACACAAAATGAAGACAAACTCATCTCGTAAGGAACTTCGAGAAGAGGAGCAGCTACAACAACAACATCGAGATTGCTATCCATCAAACTCATCAACATTCTTGGAGGGAACTGTCATGGGACGAAAGCTCAATCATCGACATACTCCTCCAACGTCGCCTGGATCTGATATTGTTAACAATTTGGATATCTTCATTCCTCCTCCTTTTCTACCAAGTACATCTTATATGGAACAAACGCCGAGTACAGTTGTTGATGCATTAGATGGCGTAATTGGTCGTGCCAACAAGACACTTCAGGCCTGTGAAATAACACGTAAGAAGACCACTCCTAAGTCTTCGTCTGCTACGACTGATGCATTGAAACATATGACAAACGACTTGACGAGCTTCCAGGACATTGTACCATTAGAGATAATAGGTAATCAGGCCAGGGATACATTCATGCCTGCTGATCTAGTGATCTCTGGTGGTATTACTCAAGAGAGTATAATTGATCGAGCCAAGAAGACTGTATTTCAGGTCCAGAACACTCTTGAGTGTATAGCGGATGATAGTCGCATAGTGGACATCAATGTTGATGAGATAATTCTTGAGGAGCCGTATCATAAAGAGCAGCAGCAGCAGATCACCCCTGAGTACGACGGAGGTGAGGTGATGCAAATTGTCCCTCGGGCTGATGACGATGAATGCCCTGATGATGAGAAGATGGGAGTTCTATCGCCGAATCATAATTCATTTGACTCTTCAGTCAACTGGGATACATTGAATTACTCAATGTCAGACACTTTGTCAACTATGTCAACTTCCATAAAATGTCAGGCATCGGATGTGACCAGTCCCAAGTCCAACACATCCAGGGGTGTCTCATCAACTAGTTTTCACACCAAGATGAAAGATCAAAGACATGCAGAACTGTCTTCTGTAATTGCAAACAGACCACCTATGTCACCACGGCCATCTGCTGCTATGAATTGTATGGACAGCAAGCAACAGCAAGTTGCGATTACTCAAAAGCAAGAGCAGTCACCACATACCAATCCTCCCATGACAAACAACAGCATGATCGCATACATTCGCCGAAAGAAGCAGGTGATTTCTCCGTCTCGTCCTTCTATAGTTGAGAATGATCTACCACCTCTCTCCCCTAAGCACACAAATGATGCACGGGATAGTATTGAACAGATAAAACGTCGACACGATGAAGAGATTAGCAATATTCGTTTGATTACTGAAGACATTGTAAAAGTGACAAGCAGTCCTGTTGTTGCATCGGCCGACGCTTCAAGTGACGGAGCTATGCCTAAATCTTCAAGTAATGAAGAGAATGTGAATCCAACCGCACCCACATTATCAAGCGGTAGGAATTACACGAAGAAAATGAAAAACGTCTCAGCCACGATGACTCCACGAACATATGATACCAAGATCCGAGTGGAAGTACAATCTCGAATTGATGCTATGAGGGAACTGCACAGAAAGAACATGGACAAGATGCGTGATGCGTTGGATGATATCAAGGATGGAACCGTCAGAAATGAAGGAGACCAGTCACTTGAAGTTGAAACCTTGCAGAATAATGCAACTAGATTAGGTAAAGCAACAAAAGGAGTGGGATACTCTAGCTTGAATATAAGTACACCTGCACAACATCATGTTCATGATGACACAAAGAGTCATTTCGAATTCGACGACGCTTTAACGAAGAAGGGAATTCTCTCACCACGAGTGCGGGGTTTGATGAAGAAGAACGAAGATTTAGAGAGAGAAATGAGAGAAATTATGTCATTAAGTCCCAGAGGTGGCTCAAGTCCGAAAGCGCTCTCTCCTACTACACCATCCTCTGCTCGATACACTACCCCAAGGAACTGCACTGATGGCGGGGCTCCATATCTTACAAACAACTATGATCAAACTCTACATACGATTACCGAACTAAATTAATACAGCACTGAGCAAATACAATGTACAGGAACAAAGGCAGGAGCGTTGTTTAAACTTAACAGATGAACCCACGCATCAATAAAAAGATGATAATGTAACAAAGCTCTAAATTCTTGCTCCGTACCGTTTTTTACTACGAATTTCGTTTTCAGTTTACAGTCCTCTGTGCTCGTCTTTTAGGAAGTGATAATGGGACGTCATTAGGGTTTTAGGAGGGAACCTCCAGCCAGGAAATGCTGAAGTCCGGGAGATTTATTTGGCACCATCGGAAAGAAAAAGGTGTCAGAGTGCCAACCACACAGCTGGCTGTGCGGCTTCAAGCGTGAATGAGGCATGTCAACTTTCTTCTCCTGGTGCAGACAAAGCAGCAACCCTGACACAATTTCACAATGGTAGTCGGATATCTTACCCCCAAGCCGTCCTCCACGGAGGAGGAGAACATGGTGTGCCCTCCGCCTCCTCGAGCACTGTACCTGGCCCCTCTCCTCGCGAGCTCGTCGTTCGACGATCGCGATGATGCACCATCGTCGGCAGATCTAGCACGTCTCATCTCCAGGATGAACATGGGCAAGCTCTCATCACCCAAGAGTCCCTCATGTGTCGGACAAATCAAGCGTAGACATGGCCATGATGGTGGCATCCGAACGATTCCAACTATCCAATTGAAGCCCCGTCCGTTCACGTTTACGCCTCCGATTCATCCACTCGTCGAAGTTCAAGTCAACAACGCTACTCTTGATGGAACCTCATTCTCCGCTTCCAATGACAACAACAAGCCAATGAGTCGAAGCCCGTCATACGCTGAGTTACTAATGAGCAGGAGTAAGAAGTCAAAGCTAACAAGGAGTCCGTCCTTTGTTTGTTTGGCGGCATGAAGTCGGAGAAGAGATGGGTGGTCGTCGTCCCTAGCTATGCTATTATAATATGGATCTTGTTATGCTATTTATCTTATGTATGTTTATAGATGTTAATGATATAATTCTATATTTATATCAAGATTGGTTTTAGTCTTTTAGCAATGTTTATCTTTGTTACGTTCCATGTACAAGCCTAGTTATTCATGCTGCTCCTTATCACTCCAACAGAGTCCTTCAGTGTCTGTTCATGGAGACTATTGGTACTCTTTTGTTGTAGACTTGAGTCGAGTCAAATGACGCATGTGTATTTCGTCATGACATCATATTTGTATGTGTAATTAGCGCCTCCAAATGAATACTAATTAATCACACCCTTGATCCGAGCACATCTCCAATCAACAAGTGCTAAAATATCGTAAGGTGTTGTGTATGACTGAAGAATAATCTAGGATATGGACCCCATAAATGACACAAGGCAATCTTAATTCTACGAACGTGACTTTACAAACGCAACAATTAGGATGCCAATTAACAAATGGTTAATATATTCGATTTCCTCCCGATGATTATGGTCAATTTGTCTTCTTCCTGATGCATGCAGCCACCCTCTCTTGGTAGCGAATACGCGAAAGTACTTTCCCTTCTTTATTCTACCTAGAATACGGCAGGTCAGTCTTAATTTCGTAATGTACATTTAACAAGAAGTCAGAAGTCGGGATATTTTGACACCTCGGAAAGAAAAAGGTGTCCGAGTGCCAACCACACAGGCTGGCAAGATGAATGAGGCATGTCAACTTTCTTCTCCTGGTGCAGGACAAAGCAGCAACGCATTGGCATAAATATCCGTTGTCCGAACCAAACCTCATTACCCCCCTGAACAATTTCACAATGGTAGTCGGATATCTTACCCCCAAGCCGTCCTCCACGGAGAAGGAGAACATGTTACAAGTGTGCCCTCCACCTCCTCGAGCACTGTACCTGGCCCCTCTCCTCGCGAGCTCGTCGTTCGACGATCGCGATGATGCACCATCGTCGGCAGATCTAGCACGTCTCATCTCCAGGATGAACATGGACAAGCTCTCATCACCCAAGAGTCCCTCATGTGTCGGACAAATCAAGCGTAGACATGGCCATGATGGTGGCATCCGAACGAGTCCAACTATCCAATTGAAGCCCCGTCCGTTCACGTTTACGCCTCCGATTCATCCACTCGTCGAAGTTCAAGTCAACAACGCTACTCTCGATGGAACCTCATTCTCCGCTTCCAATGACAACAACAAGCCAATGAGTCGAAGCCCGTCATACGCTGAGTTACTAATTAGCAGGAGTAAGAAGTCAAAGCTAACAAGGAGTCCGTCCTTTATTCGTTTGGCGGCGTGAAGTCGGAGAAGAGATAGATGTGTGGTCGTCCCTAGCTATGCTATTATAATATGGATCTTGTTATGCTATTTTTAACTTATGGATGTTTATAGATTCAGATGTTACATAATGATATAATTCTATATTTATATCAAGATTGGTTTTAGTCTTTTATAGCAATGTTTATCTTTGTTACGTTCCATGTACCAGCCTAGTTATTCATGCTGCTCCTTATCACTCCGACAGAGTCCTTCAGTGTCTGTTCATGGAGACTATTGGTACTCTTTTGTTGTAGACTTGAGTCAAATGACGCATGTGTATGTCGTCATGGAGTCGTTTTAAACTCAGCGTCTCGGCGGGAAGCCAAAAGAGGACAATCCACGAACCGGAAGGGAGAATGAGTCGCGCTTCTCATAATCAGCAAAAAATAGTAAAAGAAATCTAAACGTCAATACTGTTAAGTATTTTTTGTCATTATTTGGACAAACACTGTCACTATTTGGACAAACAAACTGTGTGGGCCTTCGGACGCTGTGTCCAAAACGACTCCATGACATCATATTTGTATGTGTAATTAGCGCCTCCAAATGAATACTAATTAATTACTAATTACACCCTTGATCCGAGCACATCTCCAATTAACAAGTGCTAAAATATCGTTAATTCTATGAACGTGACTTTACAAACGCAACAATTAGGATGCCAATTAACAAATGGTTAAATACATTGTGGTACGATTTCCTCCCGATGATGATGGTCAATTTGTCTACTTCCTTATGCATGCCACCCTCTCATCGTTGTCGAGAAGTCATGTCCTTCAACAACAATAGTGTTGCCGCCCACGATTCGGAGTCCGCTACCTCGTTGTATGCGAACGCCACTTTATTCGGATTACTATCATGTCCCGGATTACTAAAGCCATGGCGTGTTCCCTCAAATTTCATTACCCGTGTTTGGTATCCAAGATTTTGGAAAACTTGTGTCGCTGCCTCAACATCTTGTGCTGGAACGAATGGATCATCTACCCCGGTACAGATAATGACACGGCAATCGTCGTCGTCGTCGTCGTCGTCGTCGTCGTCATCATCGTGGTTGCTGATGTTTTTTCTGCTAATGCTACCACACTCTATGGGATAGTCTCTCAGGCCATCAAACATACAATGGAATGTCGCCATGACACGTATCCCCGTCATCCTCATCTTCGCTAATTCCAAGATTGGTTGGCCACCGAAGCAGTATCCCAATGCACCAATCCTACTTGAATCAACTCCTGGTTGCGATGTCAAAGCATCAATTGATGCACGTACCCTGCCTGCCAATAGTTCTCGTGTTCCATCGGTATCATTCGGAATGACTAATCGGCGTCGTAGTTTATTGTACTGTACTTGTCCGTCACCCCAGGGCCATCCAATATCGTCTCCGAGAATATCAGCAATTAGTACGACACATCCCTCGTTACCGAATGTGTCACATTCGTTTACGAGTGAATCGGCCTTCCATCGTAAAAAGATATCCTGTGGTCCAGCTCCGGTATGAAAGAGGACGATTCCTGGCACTAACGCTTGCGTCGATGAGGATGAATTGTCATCGTCGTCACTATTGTGTCGGCTAAACGACGATGAAGGAGACGACCGTCGATATATAAGTCCATGCAACGCCGTACCCTCGGCGGGACATCTGTATACAAATGGAGATGAGACCGATGGCAGTGGTGGTACGAGCTTATTTCGAGCCGTGATATCTTTCCTCCAAACTCTTAATACGGCGGAGGCATACTCTTCATCCCTAGCCAGACGAGGTCGACCCTCGCCTCCTTTGGAGAGAGTGGACGAGTCGAGAGATAAAAGCTCTGTTCCAGATCGCCATTGCATACCTAGTGCTTCACAAGAGACGAGACTGGGATGGATGGGATGGGGGAGGACAGACGAATACTCTCTCTCTCTCTTGTCTCTTGTTCTTGTTTCTTGTCCCGTTCCCACATCCATCATGGACGACGACTCCGTCTTTGTCTACACCGCCGGGACTGGAGGAGCTGAAGTTCCGGATGATGTGGTCCGTGCTCTGATTGATCCCTCCGTCATGTCAATTCCCCCTCATGCATTTGAGGATTGCAAGAAGTTGACCGAGGTGGAGCTGTTCGAAGGACTCGTGGAAATTGGGAATAGTTCCTTCGCTCGGTGCGGCCATTCAATAACAAAAATCATCATCCCCAATTCACTCAGGAGGATTAATGATTGGGCATTCTATTATTCTCTTCGAACTCCGATTCGTCTCCACGATGGCATTGAAAGCATTGGACAGTACACATTCGCTCACTGCATCTTCACCAACTTTAGAGTCCCACCCCTCATCACCATGATTCCCCAGGGCATGTTATTCAACTGTAAATCCATATTTTCCATCGAATTACGATACCATTTAACGGAGATAAGAAATCAGGCATTCTTCAATTGTTACTGTTTACGAAATGTGGCTTTTCCGCCCAATGCTGTCATCAACGAGAACATTTTTATTGAAGAAGAAGGAGAAGATGACGATGATATGAACATCTTCACGGATCTTCGTCGGCTGTTTGGTAATTCGAATGGAAGAATTATTAGTGCGCTGCAGCATCGATTTGATGGTCTACCAATCCACCGTATTGTTTACTATCAATCATATCATCAGGGGGTGCTTCAGAATCTCATTGCCGCAATAAACATGAGATCGGGTCAGCGCCGGACATTACGCAGTAAGCTGGATCCGACGGGTAGTCAACAAGACTGTCTTGGCATGACTCCTCTTCATATTCTGACATGCTCAACAGTCCACCACCTGGAGCTTTATCGTGTGATAATTGAGAAGTATCCTACAAATCTAATCACCGAAGACAGATGGGGGGCAACACCACTACTGTATGCATTTTGGGGAGCTGCACCAGCTGAGATTATCCAGTTCTTGCTTGAGAGCTATCAGTCACTTTACCCTAATCATGTATTCAACTGGACAATGATGGTGGAGACAATGGGGAGGTGTGATACACCAAAGGAAAGCATCGAGAACCTACTTCTTGTGAAACAAATGCACTTCCCTGATCAGACAATTGATTGGGTATTTTTGCTTGATAAGTTTGCATCACCTTCACGTGTCTCTTATGAATCAATTTTCACAGAGAGGATGCAATTTCTGGTCATGTGCGGCATGTCAGAGCGTGTGGAATCTCTTGCCTTTACAGTTTGGCGTGAGTGCATTCTCAATATGATATGTGCTGCTGACTTTAAATGGGAGAAGGACAACTTCCATATCATACAAGGAATTCAAGCAAGAGTTGCTCATTTTGAAGACGAATACCCTAAGCTGAAGATAATCACAACCATACTTGAGCTTACATTATGGAAGTTGAGAATAAATGAGGAACAGGACAAGAAAGGAAAGGCCTGTGGATTGAGCATTCAAAGACAGAGTCGTATCACCTGTGGAGCCGGTGTTATTATCAGGCATGTGCTGCCTTACTTAATTTCTAATGGAGATGATGTACCCGGCTCCTCCCTGCTCTGATGCCGCTGATGATGTGTTCAATATAAGGATAATACTGCTACATGCTTGGCCTAATTTAGATTGGTTCAAACTTAAGTATTATATAGGCATTAAACTGTTACTCCTAATTCTCCTAATTCCGTACAATGCATTAAAACAGCCGCTCAAATTACTTGTCTTGCGATCTACTTATATCTACTTGCAAAGATCTCCAGATTTTACTGCCTCATATGCCTTCCATGCCTTATACTTCCACAACGCAGGGTATCCACCCTCCTCGAAGATCTTGTCCTCAGCCATGTCGTCAATTTTGTCACCAATTGCGCTCATTGTTGGAGGGAATTCGATGTATGTATTTAGACCTTCGTTTCACCAGATTAATTCGGACAATGAAATAATTAGAGCATCAATAAACGAGCACACACAACATGTTGTATCCAGGTTGACTTACGTAGAGGGAGAGGACAAGGAAGGACGGTTGTGCTCGTGGCGTTGGATTCGACCGTTGAATCCGTGTGAGTGAAAATCAAAAATCTGCCTGCGCTTCGTAATCTAATGCTCAAGGTTTGTTTCTCCGAGATAGCTAATCAAACCCCAATCCTTCTGTAGGAGGAGCATATTGAAACAAAAGTCTTTCGTTGTTTCTACCATCATCTACCGCAATAGACCAAAGTGCGCGATTACGTTGTCTCGAAGAATAAGTCATAATTCCACGATAATGAATGGAAGATGATCTATCGATGCTTTTATCGATAAGCTTATTAATCTGCATTGTCGTTAGGGCAGATAGCATGATCAATACCGTCGCCTCACGGCAGTATCTTCGTCGTACCAGCGAAGAACTATTATCGAACGATATGATCGAGATGCAATTCGAAACATACAACTGTAATGGTACGGTCCTAGGTTGGGGGGACCTTGACAATAGTAGTACCGACGATTTATTCACAAAAATTGTCGAATTTGATTACGACTTGCTCGTTAGGAAAGGTAGTGACGTGATGTCTACTCTGACGAATGTGCAAGGGACATTGCTAAGACAAGTTGGCAACGACGTCGTGTCAGATTGTTCCATTCAACGTCTACGCGAACATGAATTACGTTTGACTCGGAGTCTTGCCATCGGTAGTCGACTTGCAACAGAGAGACAACTTGACAATATGGTCATACAGGAGATAAGTACTGTGCCAGCTGACACAATCTCGTCAACCTCGAGTTGCAAAGTAGAAAGTAATGTTGATGCTGACTGTTACCCTGTCTCTGGATCTATCTCAGTGTATTACTTGTCCTCAGGTGATTTCGTGGCTGACGTGTCAAGCATTGACAATGCAGTCAAAGAGTCTGTGAAAGGTGCAATAGCTAATGGTGCCTTAATCACAGATACTAGTGCGGTATATTACCTCGGGGATCGTGAAACCTATTCTCTTGATAATTCAATGCCTGAGTCAAGTATTGATAGCAGTAGCGCTCTTGCTAGCACTGTAGATGAAGATAAAAGTGCAGCAGGAGCACCTTGGTGGATTTTATCAACAATCGGAGGGCTATTGCTTATCTTGGCAGCTGGACTTTGGTTTTGGTTCAAGAAGAAGAGCTTGTCAAGGAAAGTTGTCGTGAACCCCATCGAAATCACCTCAAATGAAATTGATGTCGAGGATTTTGAACAATCCACAAGGAATGAATTCATCATTGAAAAGTTTGACGATGGGAATATCTCAGAGATGACCGAAGAGAAGAATAAAACGGATGCAACATGTATTGGACTGCCATCACAATGTGAAGGTGTGTCGCCAACAGTTGGTTGTAACATGTTTGGATGCTTGTATTCGGATGACGATGTAAGTAGGACTGTCAGTGGACCCGAGACTGTGCAGAGGACCCAACTGTGATGAACAAACTATAAGTCCGACTGAGACACCGAAAAGGGGAACTCTGGCAACTCTTGTTCAGTTTGGCTAAACGCCGTTTAGGATTAGATTTTACTTTAGATCTTGTAAAATTATGCACATCTTCACAAACAATTGTGGCTCACTGTCGACTTCATGGAGTGATTTGGTGTTATGGAATTGTGTTTAAATAGTGAGATTCAGAAAAAGCTTTAATTAGACGATATATTCATCTTGATCTCCTCTTCGTCAATCTCGCACTGATCACAGTCCATGGCCTCTGAAGATAGTAAACTTTATCTAACAGCTTCTAAAGGACAACACACGTTCAATAGGAGGCTCAATGGGAGCTGTGGCACTTTGCCTTTTACTCGTCGGTGAGTGTACAAGCTCAGGCTTGACTGGAGCCGACTTCCTCGGTCGAGGTTTCTTCATCTTCTGACTGTTGATTGACACGGATGACTCGTCTCTTGTCTTGTTCTGAGAAATATCAACTATACACACTGTTTTCACAGCCAAGCTCCCCGTTGAATCCGATATCCCACCTTCGCCCAAAGTCTCCGATGCTCCGAATGCCTCAATCTTCCCCCCTGGGTGCACCATGACCTTGTGCACTCTTGCCGATCTTTCAAGAGCGTCTGCAATAGCTCTCATCCCAGCCATACTGACATGATTCTCTCGCAGATCAATGAATTTCAGAGCACTCCGTTCTGCCAACACAGCCGCGAGAGCCCGAGCACCGTCATCACTGATATTATTTCGTCTAAACTGTAGCTCTTCTATTGTGACATTGTTACGAAGCATCGAGACGATGACATGAATCTCCTCGTCACTCAAACTTGATTCTGGGAGAATAATCTTTCCTGCCCCAACGCCACCCACCTCATTTCTATCCTCCTCACACCCAGGTTCTCCCATGCTCACCGACGCTTTGACAGCACGGATATATCGAAGCAAAATACGACGCTTCGAGTCTTCTTGCTTCATTACCTCCGTCTGTATCAAATTCAACTCGCGTTCAATACGATGCATATCTTCTTCTCTTACCTTCATATCAAAATTGGCCTTCTCGAGCTGCTCTTCACCAAATAAAATCGCGCCGTATAATTTGGCTACTTTCTCGAGTAGCAATTCTTGAGAGTTCTGGCTCTTCAATATTTTACGTAAGAGGATGTTGCAACCTGTCTCATCAATCCAGACTTTGTCTTTCGGCGTTTTACCTGTGATAACAGCGTGACCTAACGAGGGTCTGTTGTCGACGAAAAATCGGAGTTGCCCACCGGCAAGGTTGTTTTCAGCAATTGATTTGCCTTTGGAGAGGATGGCCTTCCTCTCCTCTTTGTGAGATTGCTCATCCTGTAATGCTAGCGTCTGCTCCAACGATTGGTGCTTAATCGATGTTTCCTTCAGCAGTTTATCGGATTCTTGCAATTTTACAGTTGCGTCTCTTGCACATTCCTCCGCCTCCGTCAACTTCGTCTGTAGATGATCGCACCTTTGCGTTACGGTTTGCAGTTGTAGTTCTACTTTCTTCATGTCCTCCTGCTGCGCAGATCTAGCCTCTTCATCCGTCTGAAGCTTACTGAGAAGAAATGCTAAACGCCCATCCAATATCCTCACCTTCTCATTAGCTTCTTTACAAGCCTCCTCCTCTTTGATTCGAGATTTCGCCTCATCTTTCAACTTTTGACCGAGCTGCGAATTCACCTTCTGCATACCCCGCATCTGGTCCTCGATGACTTGCTTCTCTGACTCCAACTTCTCACACCTCCGCCTCTGATTGGTGTTGTCATCAGCAATTTTGGCTTGTTGCTTCTTCAGGACCAATGACTCTTGGTCCCTTTTCGTCAACGCCTCCATTGACTTCTTCTTGCCAAGTTCTGCTAGCTTGAGCCTCTCGAGTAACTGGAACACCTTCTCTGCCATTTCACGCAACTGTTCACCGTTGTCACGGGCCTCAGCTTCGAGTTTAAGTCGGACTTGCTCCAACTCTTGCATTTTCGAACGAAGCTCCTTGTTCTCGGCCGACGTGGCCTGGAAATCCATAGTGAGGGTGCGAATGGAAGTATCCTGGCTGATGCGGGCACTAGTTTCTAGCTGCAATGCCGTTTGGAGCTCGGATGATTGTTGGCGCAAATCCTTTATGTTTTGCTCCAGCTCCTTTATACGATCCTCGGCCTGGCGACTAGCCTCCTCCTGAGACTGAAGCTTTCCCAACAGTTGATATTGCTTCTCTTTTCGCAAACGTAGCTGCTCATTGACGGCCTCTAGCTCGACAGTGGACTTGATTGTCAAATCCGAAGTCTTCTGCTTCAGCTGATCTATCTCTGCACGAAGGATTCGAATTTCATCCGTCTTGAGTCGATTCTCGCGGATGGCATTCTGTGCTGCCTCCTCAGATTCTCTCGACGCCTGAGTGAGAGCACTGTACTTTTCGCCTAAACATTGCGAATCTCTCTTGCACGATTCTAATTCAGTTGTTATCTTTGTAGTGTTTACCTCTTCTCGTTCGAGCAAGCTGAATAGCTCAGCGCTTTTCGTCGTCATGGTTTTGAGTTGCGCCTGGACGTCCTCACATTCAGATGTTGCCTCCTCAAGTAGACCTTCTGCCGAGCTTGCCCGTGCTTGAAGGTTGAGATTCGTATCACGTAAGGCTTTGTTTTCCTGCTCGATTTTTCGTCGTTCACGATGAAGAGTCTCTAGCTCCTGCTCTGCACGGTCAAGCGATGCCATCAATTCGCTGTTATGTGATGTCAATATTCGACATTGGTCGTCCTTCATTTGTTGTCTTTGAGCTTTCCCCTCCCCCAAATTCTCCAACGATTGTCGAAGCGCACGGAAAGAAGGAGACGAAGGTAGCTCTGGTAGCGTGTCTTCACCGTCTTCGACATTAGACGCGACGAAGTCACTACTATTTTGATGATTAGAAGAATCACTCATTACTGCTATCCCTTCCACGGCTAGTATTTCCTTTGGTCTTTGAATTCAGAGCCTTGGATCGCGCAGACATTTTAATTTTGATATGTTCATGTATCTGAATCATGTGCTTTCTCCGCCACCAACACGCCCCGGATAATAACATTCAACCGAGACGTCATCTACGGTTAAGATAGAACAATAATGCTCAGTCCAATTGAGAAAGATGATGGATCCGAAATTGAGCTATCATTACCGGACTCCTTTGATGACTCGTTGTGTCTTGACCTGTACAAAGACGTCATCGAAAAGACATGCCGCGAAGATAATGATGATGAAAAGGATCAGGTGCAATTGAAAGACAATGGTGGATACGTTTCTCTTGAGAAGCGTAGGGCAGCCACTGAAGCTAAAGATGGAATCATAAAGTCTCAACTGCAGAAACAAATGACACTGGTCGTTAGTAGCACCGTACGAGAGAAAGAACTTGAATGCCAAGTACATGAATACAAACGTAAATTTCACCTGATGGGGCTTGATTTGGAACACGCTCGGAAGGAGAGTGAGGCCTTCCTGAAGAGAGCCGAGAAGGCCGAGAAAAACCGTGAAATCAGTATTTCTGCATTGAAAATGTCGCAAGAGAGGCATGAAAAGGATCTCTCACGTATCAATACCGAGCATGAAGAGACAAAGTCTCGTTACGAATGTGAAATAATCCGTCTCCGTGACGAAGTTGTATTCACGCGCAATCAACAGGATCAGGCTTTTGGACGTGAATCCAAATTATGGTGTGATGCTCGAGATCAAGCCATTGAGCAGGTGAAGCTTCTGCATCATGAGTTGAGTGTGCTTCGTTCGGACAAAGAAACGAAGGAGGCCGAGACTTCAGATATAATCATAGAGCTTGAAAGACAGCTTTCCGACGTCCGCAGTGATTTGAAGGTCAAGTCGTGTGAGCTGAATACACTCCAAGTCAGTCGTGATCGGATGATCGCGGAGGTAACCAAGTCCAAAGATGAAAGCCATAAATTTAGGGAGGCCCTCTCTCAATTGCAGAAAGAGTGCTCACAATTGGAGCGACGAGCTGACAGATTGGAAGAGTCTGTTCGTCTAAAGGATGAAGAACTCAAAGTATATCGCCACGATGACTTGCTCGTCGGCTGCGGCATCGAGGATGCAACATCGAATGATGAGAACAATGTCTCTGGGAGGAGTGCTCTTGTGAAAAATTCAGTGCAACTTGCTAGGAAGTGTCGTGAGCTGCAATCAACGTTGAAAATAATGGGCGAAGAACTGAGTAGTGAGCGAGAGAAGAACGGCGTATTGTCAAGGAGAGAGGAATCCAATCAACGACTCTTCCACGAGATGTCGTCCAAAAGTAATAAAACGGCAAGTACTTACATTATTTCCACATTGAAGGAAAGAGACACTGAGATAATAAAGCTACAGACCAATCTGAACAGGACTGTTGAAGAGAGAGATGAATTGTCGGCGTCATTAAATAAAGTATTGCAAAGGCGTGAGGAGCTCGATGAGATGAAGAAACTTGTAGAATCGATGAGAAACGCCATGTTGTCACAACGAGATTGTGATCAATGTACTGCTGCAGTAGTGCACGGAGGCGCTGATGAAGGACCAAAAAATCTTGATGACGAAGACGAAGATCTGTTTGAACATCTTATACATCGCACATATATGACCCTCCCCAGATCACGTAGCAACTAGAATTAGAAGTCTAGTTTATCAACCATTTCCTTCCTTTTCACCAGCACTACTTGTCTCATATGGATGAAAGCATGCGGCAACGAATCTTTCACGTGCATTATTCCCTACTATTTCCGTATCGAATGAGATTTGAAACTTGATCTTATTACCCTCCACCAACAGGACTGTATCCAACGATCTCTTGCTCTTGCTATTCGCAAACGGTGAGACTGCATGTGCCTCAGGTTCAGGACTAATAGTATGTGAATAATAATCAGGGTTGAGTGGATCTTCTCTCCTTGGTACAAGACCCACGAGCGGTATAACGTACAGAGCAGTCGGATCTGTTGCTTCGGCATACACGTGTATGGTGCCATCGGATGTCACTGCGATGTAACGTTTAACCTCACCGTATGACAACACCGACCTGTCATCGAATTTGCGCAGCATGCGGGGGATCATCTTTTGAAGAGCATTCTTATCCGCAGGACCAGCAACTACTGCGGCAGATGATTCGAATATAATTTGATGCGATTTATGTAACACATCTAGACCGCAAGACGACATCATTCCGATTAGTGTGTTATGTCTTCTTAAGGTTACGATACCCTTTTTATTTTGTTAGAGGAAGCTCTTCCCGCAATAAATTAGTACTATGTACCCTCTCTTCATTTTTCTTGTTCCCGTTCCCAACCATCATGGATGCCGAAGTCTTCGTCTACATGGGGAACAATGGAGCGAGAGTTCCGGACGATGTGGTCCGCGCTCGGGTTGATCCCTCCGTCACGTCAATCCCCGATAATGCATTTCGCCGACGCAAGAAGTTGACCGAGGTGGAGCTGTGTGAAGGCCTCGTTGAAATTGGGGTAGAGTCCTTCTCGTGGTGCTACCATTCAATTACGAAAATCAACATCCCCAACTCACTCCAGAGGATCAAAGATTGGGCATTCTATCATTCTCTTCGATGCCCTATTCGTCTCCACAATGGCATTGAAAGCATTGGACAGTACACATTCGCTCACTGCATCTTCACCAACTTCAGAGTCCCACCCCTCATCACAGTGATCCCTAAGGGCATATTATACTGGTGTAAATCCATGTTCTCTCTTGAACTCCCCAAGAACGTAATGGAGATTGAGAACTATGCATTTTACTATTGCTACTGCCTACGAAATGGGGCCTTTCCTCCAAATGCTGTCATCAACGAGAACATCTTTGGTGAAGGAAGTGAAATCGAACGGTCTGATCTTCCGCTACTGTTTGGCTCAATAGCAGAAATAATTCGTCAGCTACAGCATCGATTTGATGGTCTACCAATTCACCGTATTGTCTACTACCAATCATATAATCGGGGTGTGCTTCAGAATCTCTTTGCCGCAATAAACATGAGATCAGGTCAGCGTCAGTCATTACGCAAGAAGCTGGATCCGACAGGTAGTCAACAAGACTGTCTTGGCATGACCCCTCTTCATATTCTGACATGCTCATCAGTCCATGATTTAGAGCTTTATTGTTTAATTGTTGATAATTACCCAGCAAATCTAATTACCGAAGATGGGTGGGGGGCACTGCCACTACGTATGCAGTTTGGGGAGCTGCACCAGCTGAGATTATCCAGTTCCTGTTTGAGAGTTATCAGTCACTTTACCTTGATCACATATTCAACTGGACAATGATGGTGGAGACAATGGGGAGGTGTGATACGCCAAAGGAAAGAATTGAAAATCTACTTTGTGTGAAACAAATGCATTTCCCTGATCAGCATATTGATTGGGAATATTTGCTTGACAAGTTTGCTTTACCTCCACATGTCTCATTCCATTCAACTTTTAGAGAAAGAATGCAGTTTCTGGTCATGTGTGGTATGACAGACCTTGTGGAGGCTCTTGCATTTAGAGTTTGGCGTGATTATATCACAACCATGATTCACACTGCCAACTTCCAATACAATGGGGACAACTTTGGTATTTTGCGTTGGATTCGTGCAAGGATTGCCCATTTTGAGGACAAGTACCTCAAGCTGAAGGAAATCACAACAATATTGGAGCTTGCATTGTGGAAGACTAGGTTGGATGAGAACGTTCACAAAAGGGAAACAAATCGTTGCAAGAAGAAAATTAGGAGTGAGGAATCAGACATACGACGGCAATGCCATGCTATTTGTGGGGTGGACATTGTTATTGGGCACGTGCTGCCCTTTCTGATCACTGCAGTGGATGAATAATCCTAAGAAGGTTGAGATTAAAGCTCTATTATTCTACCAGTCTCCCTACTGACCTAGAACTGAAGTAATACATTCTGTAATACATAGTACCTACTCTACCCTTCACCCTTCCTAATTTCCCTAGGACTGATACTAAAGCATCGGTATGTAGTAGCACAGCAAAATTGAGAAATAGACAGGAGATTACCGTCTTGGAGTGTATTTGTGTATCAACTCTCTCATTCTACGTGCCAATAGAAAAAGAAGCATGGTAGGTGGATTTGAAAAAACGAAACAAGTGCTTGATCATTGTTTATCTTAAAATATCCTACTACTATTAATGGTTTAACAAAATAAGTACTAGTCGCCTACCTCGAAGGCCACGGAGCATATTACATTTCACGACGTCCGAGGCACCTCCAACTCATGTATCTTATGACCGATATTGCAACGATTCGGAAACTTACATGAACGAAAGAAAATGACGAAATAAATACGTTAATCTTTGGGTGATAGGGCGGATTTTAGAAAATCCTGTTGTTTTTGTTGTACTTATTGAGTTGCATGCAATTCCTCGCAACACATACCTAACACCTATTATCTAGGCGGAGGAGAACTTGGTAACAGCCTTCGTGCCCTCGGACACGGCATGCTTGGCAAGCTCACCGGGTAGCATAAGTCGGACGGCAGTCTGGATCTCACGAGACGAGAGAGTCGCCTTCTTGTTGTACGTCGAGAGCTTTCCAGCCTCGCCGGCGATGCGCTCGAAGATGTCATTGATGAACGAGTTCATGATGCTCATGCCCTTCTTGCTGATACCGGTGTCCGGGTGGACCTGCTTGAGGACCTTGTAGATGTAGGTCGAGTACGACTCGACCCTCTTCTTGCTGCGCTTCTTCTTGCCGTCAGCAGGGACCTTCTTGGCAGCCTTAGCAGGAGCCTTCTTGGAGGGTGTTTTGGCCATGGTTGGATAAAGAGTTTGGTGGGGTTGATACGGTGTGGTGAATACGATTTATGAGAGAAGAGTCTCTGGTTTTGTTTGAGTTGTCGCCGTAGAGGGATAAAACTCGTTGGAATGATACCCACAGACACGTGATTCTTGTACCCGCGCCGGAAATAAACTACGAGGTTAAAGACTAGATTGGATGGCGCGAGAGCTCTCTCTTCTAATCCTCATCCACTTCGCTCACAAATCAACCGCAGCGTTTGCATCGATTATCATCCACCCCATCAACTCAATCAACCATGTCTGGAAAAGGAAAAGGAGGCCGCGGCGAGAAGAAGAGTACCACCTCTTCTGCCAAGGCTGGACTTCAGTTCCCCGTCGGTCGTATTGGCCGTTACCTCCGTCAGGGCAAGTATGCCACCCGCATGGGTGCTGGCGCACCCGTGTACCTCGCGGCCGTCCTCGAGTACCTGTGTGCCGAAATCCTCGAGCTTGCCGGCAATGCCGCACGTGACAACAAGAAGGCGCGTATCGTGCCTCGTCATATCACCCTTGCCGTGAAGAACGATGAGGAGTTGAACAAGTTGCTTGGTGGCGTTACTATCGCGTCGGGAGGTGTCCTACCCAACATCCATGCTGTCCTACTTCCCAAGAAGTCGGCCGCCAAGTAAACAATCAATATTTCTACTTCCATCACGTATGATATGAAGTAATAAGTACAAACAGGATTTTCTAAAATCCGCCCTTTCAAACAAA
>Ga0247843_1004471_pt1 | contig 20886 bp, 24 predicted proteins | sample LaCruzMarch2017__FD_192420 | JGI IMG/M metagenome (GOLD analysis project Ga0247843, IMG submission 192420) | Freshwater microbial communities from meromictic Lake La Cruz, Castile-La Mancha, Spain - LaCruzMarch2017_8m | ecosystem: Environmental > Aquatic > Freshwater > Lake | place: Spain...
CGCCACCGCGGCGCCCACCGGCGCAAACAGCGCCAGGCTCGGGATCGACAGCAGAAAGAGGCCGTAGCCGGTCAGCGCCGACAGACGTCCAGGGCCGTCGGCAAGATCGTGGCGGTCGGCGGCGTTGAGGCTCATGGCGGGTTCCATTGTCGTGCCCTTGCGGGGGAAACGGGCGGCGGCGGGGATGGTTCCGGGGTGAGCCCCGCCGGCTGGAAGCCGGCTGCACGGGCGCCAGCGTCTCACGCTCGATCACCACACTCCCGCGCGACAGACCAGTGTGGCGACCGCCCTCGCTTCGCAAGGGATGTCACAAGCTCGGAACACAAACCCAACACGCCAACCTCTCCCCCGCCTGCGGGAGCGAGAAGGTCGAGGAAGTGAGATCAGGGTGCGGGCCCGGTCTGGCAAACGAGACCCATCGGCGCCACTGCGCCCTCGCCCCGCTCGCTTCGCGATCTTTCTCTTTCCCGTGAACGAAAAAGGGGCTCACGTCATCGCGCGTACTTGATGCTGCAGCCATAGGGCGGCGCCGAGGCCGTCGCGGGGGCGCGCCCGGCGCGGACGGCGGCGAGCGCTTCGCGGACGTAATTGCGGGCGCCTTCGACGGTGGCGTGATTGGCGGAGTTCTTGTCGTCGATGCCGCCTTGGTAGACGAGCTTGCGGTCTGGGCCGATGACGTACATGTGCGGCGTGGTGCGTGCGGCATAGAGGCGCCCGACCGCGCCCGACTCATCGAGCAGCACCGCCGTCGGCGCGGCGCTGCGGCTGGTGGAGAGCTGGTTGGCGGCGGCGGCGCTGACATGGCCCTGCTTGCCGGGCGCGGAGGAAATCACGGTCAGCCAGACGACGTCTGCGGCGGCGGCTTCGCGCTGCAGCGCCTGCATGTTGCCCGTAGCGTAGTGCTTCACGACATAGGGGCAATCGTGGTTGGTCCATTCGAGAACGACGGTCTTGCCGGCGAATTCGTCGAGCGAACGCGTGCGTCCGTTGGAGTCGATGACGCTGAAGCCCGGCGCGGCGGCGCCGTTCTGCACGGCGGCTTCAGCGCTCGGCGCGCGCAGTGCAATAGTCGCCCCGCCGATGGCGACGGCGGCTGCGGCGAGCGCAATGACCAGGGTGCGGCGGGTCTTCATGTGGTCTTCCCTTTTTGCGGCGCTGTCTCGACGGCGGTGCGGACGATGTCCTCGGTAAGGATCTGCGGCAGGATCACGGGCCCCTCGGCGCCGGGCGCGTAGTAAAGATAGAGCGGCACGCCGGAACGTCCATGCGCGGCAAGTTCACGGGCGATCACGTCATCGCGCGCCGTCCAGTCGCCCTTGAGATACACGACGCCGCGCTCGGCGAAGAATTTGCGCAGGCTCAGGCGCGAGAGCGCTGCGCCCTCGTTGAACTTGCAGCTGACGCACCACGCGGCGGTGAAGTTGACGAAGACGGGCGTTCCGGCCGCGCGCAAACCCGCCACGCGTTCAGGGCTCCAGACGTCGCCGTCCAGGGAGGCGCTCTTGATCGGCGCGTCGGCGTCTGCAGGAGCGGCGGCGACGGTCGTCATCGGCGTCCACGCGCCTGCGAGCACGCCGATCAGCACCAGCCCCGCAATTGCGCGCCAGATCATCCCCTGCCGCCACGCCCACACGGCGAACGCAAACGCCACGAGCACCGAGAGCAGCGCGAGCGTGCCCATGGCGCCGGTCTGCACCGAGAGCACCCAGACGAGCCACACGGCGGCGGCGAACATCGGGAAAGCGAGGAACTGTTTCGCCCGGTCCATCCAAGCGCCCGGTTTTGGCAAAAGTTTCTGCAGGCCGGGCGCGAAGGCGATCAATGTGAAGGGCGCAGCGAATCCCAGACCAAGGCCTGCAAACACCGCCAGCGACGCAGCCGGCGGCGCCGTCGCCGCCCAACCCAATGCGCCGGCCATGAACGGCGCCGTGCACGGCGTGGCGGCGATCACCGCGAGTGCGCCGGTGGCGAACGCGCCCAGATCGCCGCCCTTCTGGACGACGCTTCCGCCGACATTCTGCAACGATCCGGCGATGTCGAAGGCGCCGATGAGATTGAGACCTATGGCGAAAAAGAGGACCGCGAGCGCGCCGATGAGCGCGGGCTCCTGCAACTGGAAGCCCCATCCCGCCGCCGATCCCGCCGCGCGCAGGCCAAGCAACGCGACTGCGAGCGCCATGAAGGTCGCCATTACGCCCAGAAGGAAGAGGAGGCCTTGGCGGCGCGCCACGCCAGCATGGGCGCCGCCCGCGAGCGACAGCGCCTTGATCGACAGCACCGGAAACACGCACGGCATGATGTTGAGGATGAGGCCGCCGACGAAGGCCGCGAGAACGTAGCCAAGCACCTGAACGGCGCCCGCGTGCGCACCAACTTCGCGCGGCCCGCTCGCGAGCGGCGCTTGCCCCGACCAGGCTTGCCCCGACCAGGCTTGCCCCGACCAGGCTTGTCCCGACCAGGCTTGTCCCGACCAGGCTTGCGCGACGGGCGCGGGCAGCAGCGTCGTATCGGGCGGATTGCCGAACATGTAGGCGCGCTTGGTCCAGCGTCCGCCCTCGTTGATCTCGGCCACGAGCAGCCCCTCGCCCTTCGCCTCGGCCTTGATGAAGGAGAGCGACAGCGGGATGTCGAGCAGGATCTGGCCATCGCGGCGCGTGACCCCTTGTTCGCCCGCGTGATCGATCAGCGCCTGCGAATAGGGAAAATACTGAGGGTTGCGCAAGCCGTTCGCGGCGATCAACGCTGACAATGAATTGTCCGGCGCATCGGCGCGCGGAAAGCCGATGGAGATGCGGTCGCCTGCCTTGAAGTCGAAACCGAGCGTCGTCGCCGGCTCCGGGAGCGCCGCCATCGCATCCTCGGCGAGCCGGGCGCCGCGCGCGTCGTCGCGGCCCTCGGCGCGGATCGGCAGCGAAAGGCGGAACTCGCCCTCCTCCGGAACGCAGATGTCGGCGCAAATGAGCCACGTCGCCTTCAGCGAAATCGTCGCGTCTGCGCCGGCGCGCGCATCGTCTGGGACTTTCAGTGCGACGGGGTAGAGCGTCTCGTCGTCGTGGACATAGGTGGTGATGGGGCCGAGCCGCTCGATGCGCGGCGCGGGGAAGAGCAGCGCGCCCGCCTGATAGTCCGCCGGCAGCGTCCAGGTGAGGCGCGGCGGTTCGCCGCTGTCGCCGGGATTAATCCAGTAGGTGTGCCAGCCGTCGCGCTTCTTCTGGCGCAGGACGAGCGTCACCGTCTCGCCGGGCGCGGCGGCGGCGCGGGCGGAGACAAGCTCGGTCTCGGCGTTCGCAGTGCGCACGGTCTGGGCGTGCGCGGGGCTTGCGCCAGAAGACGCGAACACCGCCAGGAGCAAGAACAGGAATGCGCGCAGGGCCATAAACTCTTGGGGGAAACTAGTGGGGAAACTCGTTGGAGCCGACATAGGCGCTCAACGGCCGCTCCGCCAACCCTTACGCTCGTGGATGGCGGTCAGTTGCGCGCGCGCATACGCTTTGCGAAGGTTCGGCGAAACAGGGAGTGAAACACGATGGCGCGCACGAACAGGCAGTGGCTTCTCAAGCGCCGTCCGGAAGGCGACATCGCCGAGGGCGACCTCGCCTTGGTGGAGACGCCCCTGCCCGAGACGCCCGACGGCCACGTCCTGGTGCGCACGCTCTATCTCTCGCTCGATCCGACGAACCGTATCTGGATGAGCGACATGGACCAGTACATGCCGCCGGTGGAGATCGGCGATGTGATGCGCGGCGGAGCGGTGGGCGTGGTGGAGGAAACGAAGGACCCCCACATCAAGGTCGGCGCGATCGTGGCGCCGATGATGGGCGGCTGGCAGGAGTGGCACCTGTTGCCCGCCGCCATGGTGCGTCCGATCCCGACGATCCCGGGTCTGCCGGTGACGGCGTTCATGTCCGTGGTGGGTCTGACGGGCTGGACCGCGTATTTTGGCCTGCTCGACATCGGCAAGCCCAAAGCGGGTGAAACGGTCGTCGTCTCGGCGGCGGCGGGCGCGGTGGGCTCGATTGTCGGGCAGATCGCCAAGCTCAAAGGCGCGCGCGTCGTCGGCATTGCCGGCGGCGCGGAGAAATGCCGCTGGATACGCGAGGATCTCGGGTTCGATGCGGCGATCGACTACAAGAGCGAGGACGTCGGCAAGGCGCTCGATCGTCATTGCCCGAACGGCATCGACGTGAACTTCGAGAATGTCGGCGGCGCTATCATGGACGCCGTTCTCGCAAGGATGAACAACTTCTCGCGCATGCCGCTGTGCGGGCTCATCTCGACGTACAATGACAAGGGTGATCGCAAGGGCCCGTCCAATTTCCAGCAGATCCTGATGAAGCGCATCCTCGTGAAGGGCTTCATCGTCATCGACTATATGGGCGAGTTCGAGAAGGCCTCGATGGAGCTCGCGCAGTGGGTGCTGGAGGGCAAGATCAAGTACAAGGTGCATGTCGAACAGGGGCTGGAGCGCGCCGTTTCGGCGGTGAAGCTGCTGTTCAACGGCAAGCATGACGGCAAGCTGCTGGTGCAGGTCTCGCCGGAGTCGGTCCGGTAGGGGGAGCAATCGATGAAGGCGTTGCGGGGGCAGAGCTGGTAATTCGACGACATTCCGGTGGGCTATGTCCACCAGTTCGGCGCGGCGAAGGTCGACGCCGCGGATCTCGCACTCTTCCAGGAGCGGTTCGCGCCTTTCCTGCCGCTCACGGCCGACAGCGCCAAGACCGCGACGCCGCCGGCCGCGCAGGCGCATATCTTTGCGCTTTGGTCGCGGATGCTGTGGGAGGAGACCCACGGTTGGCCGATCCTCGCGCGTCTCGGTCAGGACGCGCTGCGCTGGTACAAGACCGCCCACGCGGGCGACGTGCTTTCCATGCGGCTCACCTTCATGTCCAAGCAGCCGATCAACGAGAGCCGCGGCATGATGATCGCCCAGCACGACGTGCTGAATCAGAGTGGCGAACTGGTGATGACGCTGATGTCGCGGACGGTGATCGCGCGGTTGTGAGGGGCGACAATCGGACACCAAGGACGAATGAAGTGCGCGCGTGTTCTGGATCATCCTGTGGTGCGCAGGCGACTGCAGCATCGACGAGGCGCGTCGATCGGGATGGCGGGCTGATGTTGCCCTTGCGACATCGGAATATGGCCGTGAGTGGGATGAGGATTCGAGCCCGCAATTCAGGACGCAGGCACAATGCCTGCGCGAACTGAGACGCGCGAAGCCAGCTGGCTAAACCGGCCCAGACAAATATGGGAAGATCGACGGAACGACCCACTATCGCTTCTACGTCAAGGTGTTTTCCGCGATCCCTTCTGTGCAGATCGGCGGCGCCATGTATGCCTGTTTCCAGGCAGCTCCGCGCCTGAGCTGATATCACCCCTTCAACAACCCGAGCGTCGCCATGCTCTGCGCCGTCGCGATCACCGCGTCGTCGTTTGAGCGTGGCGCCCAGCCCAGCACGCGTTTGGCCTTGGCGTTGGTCGCGTTCTTCTTCTTGCCGAGTTCGGGCAGGATCTGCTTCACGGCCTCGTCGTTCATCGCCGCGATCCGCACGAGCCAGTTGGGCAGTTCCGACGTCGGCACGCGTTTGGCCGCTGCGCCCATGCGTGCTTTCAAGATCAGCGCGATCTGCTTGATCGTCAGAAAATCACCGGCCACGGCGAGGAAGCGTTCGCCTTTCGCGGCGGGGTCGGTCATCGCGCGCATGTGGAGGTCGGCGACGTCGCGCACATCGACGATGCCGAAGGACAGCCGCGGCGCGCCCGGCATGGCGCCATCCATTAGCCGCTGCACGAGCAGGATCGACGTCGAATAGTCCGGCCCGAGCACGGGGCCGAACACGCCCACCGGCAGCACGGTCGCGAGTTCGAGCGCGCCGCCTTCGTGCGCGATGAAATCCCATGCCGCGCGCTCGGCGAGCGTCTTCGACTTCACATACGCGCGCACGTCGTCGCCGTCCGGGTTCGTCCAGTTGGTCTCGTCGAACGGCGCATTCTGCGGCTTCTGCCCATAGCCGCACGCCGCGAATGACGACGTCAGCACGACGCGCTTGACGCCTGCATCGCGCGAGGCGCGCAGCACCCGCAACGCGCCCTCGCGCGCCGGCACGATCAATTCGTTCTCGTCCTTCGGCGCCGCCGCCGGAAACGGCGAAGCCACATGCAGTACGTAGTCACAACCCGCGACCGCTTCGGCCCAGCCCGCATCGCTTTCAAGATCAGCGGCGAAGAAGGAAAGTGCAGCCCCCGGCTCCGCGCCGCCTTGCTTCAGCATGGCGCGCACATCGGCCTCGCGCTTCAAGCTGCGCACCGTCGCGCCCACCTCATGACCCGCCGCCAGCAATTGCAGGATGCAATGGGCGCCGATGAACCCCGACCCGCCCGTCACCAAAACCTTGCTCATGTCTCGCGTCCCTCTCGTTCAGGGCGTCCTACACCGGCGCATAGGCCCGCGTCACTTGCGCCAGCGCCTTCTCGACGACGTCAACGCCGGCGTCTGCCCGCACGCCTTCCTCAGAAAGCACGCGCCGCCACAGCCGCCCCCCGGGCTTGCCGTGAAAGAGACCCAACATGTGCCGCGTCATCGCGTGCAGGTGCGATCCCTCGGCCAAGCGCGCCTCGATATAGGGCAGATAGGCGATCACCGCGTCCGCCGCCGTCGCCACGGGATCTGCGTCGCCGAAGAAAGCCCTATCCACACGCAGCAATTCAAACGGCGTCTTGTAGGCCGCGCGCCCCAGCATCACGCCGTCGACGCCGTCGGTCTCCGCGCGTGCATGATCGAGACTTTCCAGACCGCCATTGAGCACGATGTTCAGCGCTGGTCGTTCGGCCTTAAGTTTTCGCACCAACGCATAGTCGAGCGGCGGGATCTCGCGGTTCTGCTTCGGCGAAAGCCCTTCAAGCCACGCCTTGCGCGCGTGCACGATGAAGGACCTGCAGCCCCGCGCCGCGACGCGGTCGACGAGATCAAACAGCGCCTCTTGAGGCTCCTGTTCATCGACCCCGATCCGGCACTTGATTGTGACCGGAATGTCTGGCGCCGCCGCCTGCATCGCCGTGTAGAGTTCCGCAACGAGCGCGGGCTCGCGCATCAGGCAGGCGCCGAACCGCCCGCTCTGCACGCGGTCCGACGGGCAACCGACATTGAGGTTGATTTCGTCATAGCCGAACGACGCGCCGATGCGGGTCGCTTCCGCGAGCTTCTCCGTCGCACTGCCCCCGAGCTGCAGCGCCACTGGGTGCTGGTCTGCGCTGAAGCCAAGCAACGCATCGCGCCGCCCATGAATCACCGCATCCGCCGTCACCATCTCGGTGTAAAGCAGCGCGCGCCGCGTCATGACGCGATGAAACGACCGGCAGTGCCGGTCAGTCCAATCCATCATAGGGGCAACAGCGAACATAATTTCTCAGAATATCAATTAATTGACCGCGATAGCACTCCTTTCTCCAAGAAGGAGAATAGCCATCAGGAATTTGCGTGCTAGACTAGACTAGTCTATATATACGGCGCAAGGAGGATGCAATGGCCGACGACATTTGGACGGTCCAAGACGCTAAAGCGCAACTATCGGAGCTGTTGCGCCGCGCGAGAGCTGGCGAGCCACAGCGCATCGGCATGACCGACGAAGCTTGCGTGGTGGTCTCCGCCAAAGCCTGGGAGGCGCTGCATCCATCGGCGCTTGGATCTTGGCTGGTCGACACTGCTCCTGCCGGCGATGAACTTGAGCTGCCCGCTCGCCGCTCGCATCGTGCCGACCCATTCGAGAGCGACAGCAGCGCAGCGTAATGACCAGGGTGCTGCTCGACACCAATGTCCTGTCGGAACTGGTGCGCCCAAAACCTGACCCTAAGGTTCAGGCCTTCGTGCGCGCTCAGACCGATCCGCTTATCTCCGCGCTGACGATCCACGAAATCGTGTTCGGCGCCGAACGCGCGACTGACCAGGCGCGCCGAGCCAAGTTAGTCGCTTGGGTCGCCGCCATTCAAAATCAGTTCACGGGGCGCATCATCGACATTGACGCAGATGTCGCCGAACAAGCTGGACGGCTTCGTGCAAACGCCGCCGCTCAGGGCGCCAATACCGATCCGATCGATGCGCTTATCGCAACATGCGCGATTGTTCGAGGCGCTGCGGTCGCAACGCGCAACGTTCGCGACTTTGCGCCTCTCGGCGTGAATGTGATCGATCCGTGGAATTCGTAGACGCAGCCAAGTCGCCGAAGGCGATCTGATCTCTCTCGATCCCTGCACGTCCCGACTTTCGCTCATTACGCCGCGTGCACACGAGACCATGCTTGTGGAAGTGATCTTCCCCCGATTTGGTGGACGCCCATGCTAAGCTCGAAAGGGCTTGAAGGGGTATTCAGTGACGAAGACCAAGAAGAAGCGGCGGATATTCACGCCAGAGTTCAAGCGCCAGGCGGTGGCGCTGTACGAGACCTCGGGGCGCAAGCCGGCGGCGGTGGCCGCCGAGTTCGACGTGCACGAGACGGTGCTGCGGCACTGGATCGGCCAATTCGGCGCGGGCGCCATGCCCGCGGCGGCCGGGTCCAGGGCGACGCCCGCCGCCGGTCCGTCAATCGCCGATCAGGCCGCCGAGATCGCGCAGCTGCGCCGCGAGAATGAGCGGCTGCGGATGGAGCGCGACATTTAAAGAAAGCGGCACTGATCCTGGGAGATCAAAAGAGATGAGCTTCCTCATCATCGAAGAGGCGCGCGGACTATCCGGTCGCCGCGCTCTGCGACATTCTCGGCGTGTCGAAAAGCGGCTTCTACGCATGGAAGTCGCGCCCCTTGTCTGCCCGCGATCATGACGACGCGCGACTGCTCTGCGAAATCCGCGAAGCACACGCGCAAAGCCGTGGCACATATGGCTCGCCGCGCATTCACGCCTATCTCCGCGCCCATGGCAGACGCGTGGGAAAATCCCGTATCGAGCGGCTGATGCATGCCCATGGGCTATCGGGCGCGGTCAATCGAAAACGCCGGCCGCGCACCACCGACAGCGATCATGGCCTGCCGATCGCGCCCAATCTGTTGCAGCGCGATTTCTCCGCGCCGGCGCCGAACACGGTATGGGTCGCCGACATCACTTACGTGCTCACCGGCGAGGGCTGGCTCTATCTCGCCGCCATCATGGATCTGTGCACGCGCAAGATCGTCGGCTGGGCCATGCGCGAAACACTGCACGCCGAGCTCGTCATCGCAGCCTGACTGATGGCGATCCAGCGTCAGCGGCCTGGACCCGGCCTCATCCATCACTCCGATCGTGGCGTCCAATACGCTTGCGAGGCGTTCCGGGCCGAGCTGGACAAGGCCGGCGCCACCGCCTCAATGAGCCGCAGGGGCGACTGCCTCGACAACGCGGCGATGGAGAGCTTCTGGCACACGCTCAAAACAGAACGCGTCAATCGAACTGATTACGCGACCAAATATGAAGCGCGCCGGGACCTGTTCGCCTTCATTGAAGGCTTCTACAATCCGCACCGGCTCCACTCTACCCTCGGCTATATCTCACCAGCCGAGGCCGAGCGAAGGACCGCGTAAACCGCGTCCACTTTTTCGAGGGAAGATCAAGGCCGCGTGTTGTGCCCTTCGATGAGGTTTCAGTAGTAGCAATTCATGACCCTGACGAGGTCCGCGAGGTTCGCGGCGGTCTTGGGGTGCAGCCTGCTCGCAAGCGCGCTGGCGGCTGACGGCAACTCGGTGACGAGGTCGAGCAACTCCCCCCGTGCCTCTTCGAGGAAGCATGGTTCTATCCGGGAGGGTGTTTCGAGGTCCGTCACGTTGCCGATGTGCTCCAATTGATATCGCCATGTAATATATAGGATTTTGCGGCGAATTGGCAGTCATTTTGCCGATGTGACTTGCCGATGTGGCTTGCCGATGTGGCTTGTCGGTCGAAACCCAAGGCAAATCAGGGGCTTCGGTACCGGTCCCACCCACATCCCTTGCCGATTTGAAGCCCGGCGACCGATCACATGCCCACCGATTGCAATAGACCCCTGTTCCAGGTCCGTGCTCTAGCTGCTAGGAGCCGGAAATGCACTTCTTGTAAGTCATTTGATTTTACATGACTTACACGTAAGTCATTTTCTTGACTCGGCATGATTTCTCAGGCATGATGGCATGATGGTGACCAAGACCGCCTCCCCATCGACCTCCCAAACGCGGCGCGCGCCGCGCGCCTACGCGCGTCAAACCCGCGAGGCTGTGGCGCTCCTCGGTCAGCTGATCCGTGCGGCGCGTATCGAGCGCCAGCTCAGCGTGCAAGAACTAGCGGAACGCGTGGGGGTGTCCCGCGACCTCATGCAGCGCATTGAACTGGGCGATCCGCGCGTTGGCCTCGGGGTCGCCTTCGAAGCCGCGACCGTGGTGGGGGTTCCTCTCTTTGCCGATGAGCCCTCGCGCCTCGCGTCCGAGCGCGCACGGCAAACTGAAAAGCTCCGCCTGTTGCCAAAGGCAGTACGGCGGCGCGGCGCGGCGGTGAATGATGACTTCTAGCCCAAGGGGGCAAGCCCCCAACGAGGCTTTTGTCTGGGTCTGGCTTCCTGGCGCGACGGAGCCCGTCGTCGCCGGTCGCCTTGCGAAAAGCTCGGGCGAAACGCTCGTGTTCAACTACGGGCGTTCGTACCTTGATCGGCCCGACGCAATTGCGCTGTTCGATCGCGAGTTGCCGCTGCGCGCTGGCGCCTTACCCCTTCTGCCGGGCCTCTCGATGCCGGGCTGCATTCGTGACGCCTCGCCTGATGCCTGGGGACGCCGCGTCATCATCAACCGCACGATGGGCCTCGCGGGCGATGCGGCAGCGGCGGTCGAACTCGATGAGCTGACCTACCTTTTGGAGTCCGGCTCAGACCGCATCGGCGCGCTGGATTTTCAGGTGTCGGCGACGGCGTATGAGCCGCGTGCGGGGCAAAGCGCGCCGCTCGCGACACTGCTTGAAGCGGCCGAATTCGTCGAGCGCGGCGTACCGCTCCCGCCCGAGCTCGACAGCGCCCTCCTCCATGGCTCATCACTCGGCGGCGCGCGCCCCAAAGCCATGATCGACGATGGCGATGCCAAGTACATCGCCAAATTCTCAGCCTCGAATGACCTCTACAGCGTTGTGAAGGCGGAATTCATCGCCATGCGCCTCGCTAGCGCCTGCGGTCTCAGCGTCGCACCCGTGCGCCTTGCAAGCGCCCTCGGCAAAGATGTGCTCCTCATCGAACGCTTTGATCGCGCGCGCGCGTCCGATGGCTGGCGCCGCCGGGCGATGCTCTCCGCCCTGACCTTGCTCGAACTCGACGAGATGATGGCGCGGCACGCGAGCTATGAGGTTTTGGCTGAGATCATCCGTCACCGTTTCGCTGAGCCTACCGCCACGCTCAGAGAGCTGTTCGGTCGCCTCGTCTTCAACATCCTGTGCGGCAACACAGACGACCATGCTCGCAACCACGCGGCGTTCTGGAATGGCACTCAACTGCACCTAACGCCCGCCTACGACATCTGCCCGCAAAGTCGTTCGGGACAGGTCGCCTCGCAGGCCATGCTGATTGCAGGCGATGAGCGGCGCAGCCAACTTGCCCACTGCATCAATGCAGCCGGGCAGTTTCTTATGAGCGCCGAGGAGGCAACGCAGCTTATCTCAAAGCAAGTCGAAACGATCAAAGCTCAATGGGTGGCAACCTGCGATGCGGCGGCTCTCTCTCAAACTGATCGCGCACTGTTCTGGGGACGCCAGTTCCTCAACCCTTATGCTTTCGAAGGCGTCGGGAAGGCTGCGGGCGAGCCTGCATCATGATGTCGGCAATGACCGGCATCTGCCCGAGTTAGATCATGCTCGAGTTTTTCAACACGCGCGAACCTGCGATTGGGATCCACGGTAAACCGCAGCGAGGTTTCGGACAGCGCTAGATGATGTCCAACTCGTAGATGCGCTGAAGCATGGCGATACCCTCTTCGCGCGTGATGGGCACGCGGAACGAAGCTGGGTCGAATTCTTCTTGCGCGATCGCGGCGACGAAGCGCCGTAGATCATCTTTGAGACTGATTGCGACCGGCACGATGCGGGTTGCCGGTACCAACTGCAGCAGCCGGTAAATGTCGTGGCGATGCTTCTTGATGTCGGTGGAGTCGATCCGTTCGCCTGCAGCCTTGCGCGCCGTGAGATCAAGGTAGGCGCGGGCCTTAAACGGGATCAGGAGGTTTTCGTTGAGGATCGACACGCCATCGCGGGTCTCCCGGCCATCAAGGAGCGCCTCATAATAGTCGGCGTTGAGAAGCAGCGCGGACAGACTGACAATCGCCTCTTCGACGCGAAGTCGGATAAAGCGATCGCCATCGGGGAGATCAAAGTGTGCAGGTGGGCGTGCGAACACTTCGATGATTGCCGGAAACGTTTCGTCGGCTGGGTCTTGGAAGCGGAAGAACTTGCGCTCGCCTTCGCCGGTCGACCAGGTTGTGTAGCCGCCAGCATCGAGAAACGCCCTGAATTGTGTTGCGAAAGCGGCGTCGATGACCTCGATGCAAAGGACAATGTCGAGATCTTTGGTTGCGCGCACCGGAAGGCCTGCGTCGGTGAACAGCAGATCGCATGCCGCGCCGCCGATCAACACATAGCGGTCAGTGAAGTCCGCGAAGAACGCCCTGAATTTTTCGAGGCCGACTACCATTGCACGCGCTCCAGCACGGCGGCGGCGGCTTGGGCGACGCGTTCGTCCGTATGGTCCCAAAACTGGGCATGGAGCGACAGGGGATCAACCGTCGCGTTGTCGCTCAGCGTGCGCGGATCATAGCGCCAGGTCTCGATAATCGCCTCGCCTTCGTATTCTTCATGGCAATCGCGGATGCGGTGCTTGGCAAAGAACTCGATCCACTTCGAGGCGTCGATGGCGTAAGTGGGCTTCGGTGGGGGCGCCAGTTGGGTCAGTGCCGCGAGGGCGCTCTCGCCCGCAAACAGCAGCGGCGGGAGCGGTCCCTCGAAAATGACCGCATGCCGGCCGCGCACGGGGCTTCGGAGCAACGTGCGGCAAGCCTCGAACAAGGTGCGACCATCCGCCTTGAAGTGCAATGTCTTCGAGCGTCCGTGCCATTCGATGGTCGCAAGGTTGCGCTGCGCGAGTTCATCAAACGCGCGCCCAATCGTCATCGGGCTGTAGTGAAGGTCAGCCGCCCGCAGCGACGGCGTCGTGAACTCATGCCTTCGCCGCAAGATGTGGTCGAAGAGGACGGCTTGAGCCGCTGGCGAAAGTCGGTCGCCCCGCCCCTTGTCGGGGGCCCGAAAATGCTCCCGAAGGTCGGTTGCGAGTTGCGGGATATAGAGCTGGTTGCCGGGCACCGCGAACGGCACGCCCTGGGCTACGAGGCGCGCCCGCAGGGTCGATGTCATGTTGGGCGCCGCGAAGGCGACGATGCCATCGAAGACGCGCTCGATCTGCTGGATGTTTTTCGCGATATCAGCCGGCGTCGCGTCCGCTCCGTTCGCGCTTCCCGCGAACAGGCAGTGACGGGTAGCGATTTCGGTCCTGTAAAAGCGATAGCGGCGAGCAAGGTACAGCGGCAGCGCGCCCTCCCTGCCCCAAGGGTGCATGGTGATTTCGGCGTGCAGTGTCGCGGCCAAGTACGCCCGTAGCGCCTTACCGAACTCGTCGAACCAAGGGCTTGTCTCCGTCTCTAACATTGCTATGCATACTAACACTCATTATGTTATCGTTCAATGAAGAGTTATCGTACTTTTTTTGTTCTCGTCTTTGGGTGTGAGAAGGCGGCACCTTCCTATCGGCGAAAGCCTGGCTGCCACTCCGGAGCTTCCTCATCGTCGCCCTCTTCCTGGTCGGAAGGCTCTAGGAAAAGAAGGGTGAGTTGGAACCCGTTCGCTTGGGCGACGGCTTGTTCAAGAAGCGACGGCGCTCGCCGCTCGCGGCCTTCTTGAAGCCAAACCTCCCCCGCCAGCTCATTCCAGCCGCCGGAATGACCGGCGCCGGCTTTGGTAGCCTCGGAAGGAAGAGCATCGCCGGCACGCACGGCGAGCCTCGGATAATCCCGGCTGGGGCGGACATAGCGAACCACGCCGTCCTTCGAGAAGACGAACGCGCACCGATCATCGGTACGTTCGGCATACCTATTAGCGGAGGCCTCCAGACTCGCATCGAACAACTGCGCGAGCGCGCGCACATGTGAGACGTCAGTATCGCCCAGCTTGTTCATCTCGCGCACAAACCAGTGCCTTGGCATGAGCAAGCCGGCGGAAAATCGGTTGGCCTCCGCCTCGCGTCGCTCGCGCTCCGATGTGCGCTTTGACTCGCGCATGTCTCGGCTCGTGCATCGCTGATTGCCGCGATGAGTCGGGATCAGAAAGTGGCCAAGCTCGTGCCCGATCGTAAAGCGTTGGCGTTGCCGCGCAGAGCGACCATTGAAAAGAATGATGCCACGCGTCTTGTCGGCGTCGGTGAGCAAGGCACCCTCAAAGCCTTCGGTGTCCAGGGATTTGATGTCCTCGATACCGACCGATGCGGCGAAGGCCTCTATCGGTACAGGAGGCCGCCACTCAGGGCGCTTCGCACAGATCACGCTGAGGAGCTTCTCCGGCGAACCGCAATCCGCCAATTCGATCAGGAGGTCGGTGTCAACCGTCACGCTTTGCCCTTTAGGTGAGCTGCCATGTTCCGCAGCACCTTGAGGTCTTCTTCTGACAACCCTTCCATCTCTCGAAAGAACTGAAGCACGGCAGGATCATCGCTGAGCTGGGCATCGCCTGCGAAGAAGCCAACCGTAACCTTGAAGTGATCAGCGAGGCGCTTCAGGAGCTCGACCCCGGGGTTTGTGCTCTTTCCGCTCTCCAGTTCCCAGATGTGGGCCTTGGAGACCCCCACGCCATCAGCGACCTGCTGCAGCGACTGTCCGCTCTTGATCCGTAATTCCTTAAGCCTTGAAGCCAGCGACATGAGCCCTTCCCGGTAGGTGCTGCGGAGGTCTCGCAGCCCCCATTCTGTAAAACCCTATCTTACGCCGCGTTCACACACATTGACAATCCGGCAGATATATCTTACGCTGCGTTCGGCTGGGCGACTCAGGGTCGCCGCCGTGGCCAGAAAGGCGGCGTGCATGGTGTCGACGAAAAACAGGATGGTCCTCTGGGCGCGGACCGCTGGGCGTTGCCAATACCAGGGCTGCAATTGCCCCTTGGTCGGCGATCTCGTGTCCGGCCGCGACACGCTGAACGCTGCCTACATTGCCCATATCGTCGCCGAGAAGCCCGATGGGCCCCGTGGTGACCCGGCGCGCTCGCCATTATTGGCCGATGCCATCGAAAACCTGATGCTGCTCTGCGACGTGCACCACCGTCTGATCGACCGTGAAGGGCTTGCGGTCAAACGCGCGCGCCGCGGCTTCCGGATCGCTTGCGATCACGATCAGGTGCGCGCGCTGGTTGATCAGGTTCAGATCTACCCTGCTCCCAGTCGCGCAGAGTCCCTAGGGGAATGGCGTATCGCGCAGCGAAGGCTTCCTGCCTAAGCCCCAAGCTCACGGCGCAGCGTCTTCACACGCGGTACTCTGCGCAGCGTCGCCGCGCGTGCGGCCGACAAAGGCGGATTGTCTGCATCCTCCGTATCGACGCCGGCCGCAACTTCGCCAGCCGACGCGACGATCATCTCGCGCGCGCCATTGCTCCTCACACGAACAAGTTTCGTGTCACGGGGCGCGTTGCTGGGGGTAGAGGTCTTGCCCATACTTTGTTGCCATTCGGGCTGAGATGATCCGTATGCGTTCATCACGCTCGGTGTAGATGACGGTCAAAACGGCGCCGCCGGCCACGCCGAGAAGAATGGTGCGCTCTTCGCCATGGCTCTCTCAGTCATCGATCCACTCGACTGCAAAGGGATCAAGAAATGCGCCGGCTGCGGTTTCGACGGTGACGCCATGCTTGCGAAAGTTCTCGCCAGCCTTTTCATCATCCCACTCAAATTCCGGCATGACTACGGGACGCCCGTATCCTGCAGTGGTTGCAAGTGGCCGACTGAGTGAGCCTTGCTCGGCTCCAGATCCTTGAAAAATGTCCTCGATTCGGGAATACTCTGCTGTCGTTGAGGCGCTCTACATGAGCCCAATACCCCGGGCAGGCGATTTTCGCTAAGGCGTCCAAGTGTGTCGCGTTGAGAGATGGATCGGCTAACACTTGAACTCGGTGTCCGTGAACCCGGATGCAGCCTAGTTGTTTTGCGATCTGAGTATGAAGACCATCTTGGCTGGGGCGCGCGTGCCTGAGGCGCCGGGTGGGCTGATTGACCTCTCGAGACTTGGGAGCCCATCCACAATGTGGGGCAGAAGTATCCTCAGCGCGTTGTCGATCGCGGCGGTCGCCTGTTCGACGGCGCCCGCCTACACTCAGACGACACCCAACGAGGAAGCGCGATTACGGCGCGGCGACGTCGTCGCGCGCATCGTCCGGGAAAGTGGTCCGGGTGGCAGGCTCTTGGCCGCCATTGACATCCCGGCGGCGCCCAGCGTGGTCTGGTCGGTCATGCTCGATTGCGCCCGGGCGCCTGCGTATGTGCCCGGCCTGGATTCATGTCGCGTTGTGGAGGCGACGACCGATGGCAGTTCCGATATCCGCGAGCACCGCATCCGCTGGATCGCGCTGTTGCCGAAGCTCACCCTGCGCTTTCGGTCCAGCTATATCGCGGAGCAGGAAATCCGCGTCACCCGCATCAGCGGCGATCTTGCCGCGATGGAGGGCGCGTGGAGATTGGAACCCCTCAATGAGGGGCGGGCGACCCGCCTGCACTATGACTTCCGGATTGTCCCAAGCACGCTGTTGCCGTCCGGTCTGGTGCGTGCCGGATTGCTGCGCGACACCCCCAAGGTGCTGGAAGCGGTCAGAACCGAAGTCGCCCGCGTCGCGGCGCGGCAATCGCGATGAGCGTGAGTGTCATCGTTCCGACCCTGGATGAGGCAGAGCGGATCGGCGCGCTCATCGAAGCGCTCCGTTTTCAGGGTTTTGAGGAAGTCATCGTCTCCGACGGCGCTTCGAACGACGATACGAAAGGGATTGCGAAATCGGCCGGCGCCATCGTTGTGGCTGCGCCGCGAGGACGCGGCAAACAGCTCCAGCGCGGGGCGGCGGCGGCATCCTGTGACGGCCTGTTTTTCCTGCACGCTGATTCCATGCCGCCGCCGAACGCGCGCGCTCTTATTGCACTCTCGCTTGCAACACCTGGCGTCATGGCCGGTTGTTTCAGACTGGTGTTCGATGAGCCTCACCCGCTCCTCGATTTCTATGCCTTGATGAGCCGGATCAATCACGACCTCTTCACCTTTGGCGATCAGGGGTTCTTCATTGGGCGCGCGACGTTCGAGCGCATCGGTGGGTATTCAGAGGCGCCGATCTTTGAAGATACCGACATCGTCCGCCGCGCGCGCCGTGCCGGGAGCTTCATCAAGCGCAGCGAGCCGATAACGACGTCCGCACGTCGCTTCCTGCGCAGTGGAATTGTTCGCCGCCAGCTTAGTAACGCCGTGCTGGTGGCGCTCTATCGGCTTAGCGTATCACCCGAGCGACTTGCACGCTGGTACCGGCCGGAAAAAGCGTTCCGCGAATAACGAAGGCTTACCCGACGAAGGCGGCCTGAGCCGATTCTTCTCGCCGCTGGAGGCGCCTGGCCCGGATATGTTCGATTTCCGCGCTAAGCTTTTCCTTTAAGAACGCATCACATCCGATGCACACATTGGCAAAGTTGCGACCCTTTGGATCGATGACCTGTGAGGCGGCGCGATAGTCCTCCCGGCTCCATCCCATCTGAAGACCCATTGCTTCGGGGTCACCGGCATTGATTGCTTCGAACGCGGGATGACCCTTGAGGCTGTCGAGAATGTCGACGAGTCGCTCCTGTGCGAGACTTCCCAGCGCCGCTTTCGTCTTGAGGCAGCAAGGGTAGATCGAACCATCGGGCTCAATCGCCACCTCGGATCCAGCGTGGCCATAGTTCAAGAAGTTCTTGCCGCCGCTCCAGCGCGCGCAGAAATTCGTCTCGTACGTTGCGTTCGACAGGCCGTTGGCCCAGGCGCGTCCGCGTGGCCATAGCTCTCCGATCCAGAGATCGGGCTGGGCGCCGAAGAAGAGAAAGAACGGCCCGGCGTCATCGACGTCAGGCCGGGGCGGCGGCGTCTTGAGGCGTGGGTCGCGCACGTCGCCGAGGCCGACTTCGCGAGCGCCAAACGGCGTCATCATCTCGCGGACCTCGTCCATCAGCGCAAACTTCTTGTCACCTTCAAGACCCACATGAAAATCATCTATCGAGGCAATGGCGATCGTGCGCACACCCTTGGCCAGCATCTCGCCGATGTATCGCGGCGTCAGAATATCGCCGGTGGTCTGAATGGAAATGGCCGGGCCTTGCTGGCCCCAGCGCGCGTTGATCGCGTCGAGCGCCGGGTAGAAGAGTTCCTCGCGCACGCCGTCGATGAGCAACTCGCCGCCCGCCATCACCAGCAGAGTACGACGCCGCGATGGGGCGCCAGCGGCGTCCTTGCGGCGCTCGTCGAGGTAACTCATGTCGTCAGGAAGATTGGCGATGATCTGCCGGAACGCCGCCTGGCCTTCGCCGACCACGCGCGCGAGATCGCTCCGCACATACGGTCGGAAGCGATCGTCGTAGCAATGCGTGCACTTGCGATGGCACGCCCAGCTCAAGACCCAGTAGATCGCTTCCATGTCGACAACCGACTCCTGATGTTGAGGCGATCCCTTTGGTTGGATCAGCCCGGCATGTCTGTCGATATCAGTCTGGCGAGACGCTTTGCAAAATCCGGGGCCAGCGCGGGGGCGTTGCCGGTGGAGGAATAGGCGCCCAACACGTTCGTCGCTTTTGCGCCCCTGGCCCAGGTCATGGCGGCCAACCTGTCGCCCGTCACCGCATCCGTCACCTCGACCTCCAGGGCGAGGGACCCGTAGTCGACTGCGCCAAGAACGGTCGTCGTCAGCGCATTGAGAGCGACATTCGACGTCTCCACCTCCGCGATGGCGTACCGCACGCGCAACGCGCCCGGCTGCGCCGTCGTAACAACGGTGCGGTCGCGTCCGAGTTCGGTGCGCAGCGATGTGGCGAGTGCGCTGCGGATTGCTTCCGACTGGGCTGGAGAAAGCCTGGTCTCCAACATCGTCGCATCGTCGATGATGACCGCGCCATACCTCGCCATGAGACCGGCGGCTGAGGTCGATATCCGCACTGCGCCGGTCTCTTCGGAGGCGCGAAGTTCTTCGTAAGCGTTCAGAAAGCCGGTCGGCCCTACCTTCGGCGTCGCGCACGCGGTGAGAAAGCCCGCGACGACAAGAACCAACAACAGGGACGGCGAGCGTCCGCGACAGGCCGTAGGCTTCTCCAAACGCATCGCGCACACTCCTGAACACCCGCGCGAACCTGATCGATCACACTCATTAGCGGTACGCTGAACGTATTCGATCAGTTACGCGCGATTCAGATGTCCTCGACGCCGCCGTGCTTTCCCGGCGCCCAGCCCTGGACCGCGAGATATTTTTCCCCGGCCCTGATTGCGTCCGGTTCGAGCCTGGTGCCCATCGCGTCATTCCAGCGGTTGAGAAAGCCGAATAGCGCGATGACACCCATCAGTTCCACGACGTCGTTCTCGTCCCAGTGGGCCCGCACGCGCTCGATGACCTCCCGATCGACACCGTTCGGCACGATCGAGGCGGCGATCGCGAGATCGAACGCCACCTTTTCCGCGGCTGAGAAGAGCGGACTGGTCTCATAGTCCCAGATCGCATCGAGACGTTCGTCGCTGGCTCCAAATCGCTTGGCCGCCAGAGCGGTATGCGCCTGACAGTAGCGGCATCCTGCGGCGTTGGAGGAAAGCAACGCCACAAGCCGCTTTTGCTCGTCCGTGAGCCGCCCGCCATTGGCCATGACAGCCTTGTTGAGCGCGATGAACGCGCGAGCGATCTCCGGGCGACGTTGCATGGTCAGCACGCTGTTCGGCGGGAACCCCAGCGTCGTGTTGAAGAACGACGCAAGAGCCTCGACTTCAGGGTCCACACCGAGGGGAATCGGTGAAACAAGCGCCATGGGATCCTCACTCAGCCAAACTTCTCAAGGCGCCTGAGTGAACGCATGCCGCTGAAACGGCAAGTAGCCCCATGCATGGATTTGTCCCCGTTCTGGCGCTTCGTTCACAGGCAAGATCGATGCTTTCGAGACGCACTCGATCATGTGCTGGCGTTCTGGTGCTTAACCTCCGAATTCCCCGCTCATCCCGGTTCGCGCGAACGATGTGAACTGCACCCGCAATCACACGCGATGGGGGCTGGCGCTGAGCAATGCACACAAAGTGCACACGTTGCCAAAACATCTCTGGAGAGATCGGATTTTCATTCCAATCCATCATCGGGGCGCCAGCGCTCTTCCGGCCTCGCCGCTGTTCAGGAGATGGCTAAACTCTACGCCGCGTCGCGCGTTTTCGTGAATGTGTTCCAGCCCTCACGCAAGTTGACCGGCCAGTTGATCGGCCAGTTGATCGGCGAGACCCGCGAAGGCGCCGGGGTCCGCAAGCGCTACAGTGCGCCGAAAAGCCCGTGCGACCGATTGATCGCGAGGGAAGACTTTCCGGAAGCCTGGAAGACACAGTTCCGACGTTGGGCCAATTCGGCCGATCCGATCGCCGCCTTGGCGGCTGTGCGCCACGCTCAGGAACGCCTGGCGCGGATCGCCGACAAGGGCGAGGATATGAAACTCGTGGTGCCGCCGCAAGACCTGACGCGATTCATGTCGATGACACGGGATATGTCCGGTTTTTGTAGCAAGGGATTTGTCCGGTTTTGGCCGGAGGGATCGCGGTGCTGCAGGAGGTTCGGATGGCCAGGATCGTTGAGGCGATCGGTCGGGTTCGGGA
>Ga0247843_1004472_pt1 | contig 20873 bp, 19 predicted proteins | sample LaCruzMarch2017__FD_192420 | JGI IMG/M metagenome (GOLD analysis project Ga0247843, IMG submission 192420) | Freshwater microbial communities from meromictic Lake La Cruz, Castile-La Mancha, Spain - LaCruzMarch2017_8m | ecosystem: Environmental > Aquatic > Freshwater > Lake | place: Spain...
CCATGGTAGAGGCCGACGCCGCTCGACGCCATGGTCGCACGGCGAAAACCAAAATAATTTCTGCGCGAGGGCCTCGTAGGGTTGTACGTAGGAATAGTATCGTACAAGAGGATGTCACGCGCAAAAATAGCCCTTAATCTCGTATGGTATTGTAATCGAACCTTTTCATTCACCGTGCTCGCTGTTTGCCCCATGGCGTGGTACAAGATGCCTGTATTGACTGTCCTCCTCCTAGTGATAGCAGCAACAAACCGAAAGATTCGAATCCGTCTGAGGAGGCGTCTTCCTGCGAAGCCTCGACGAGGGTAAAATCAAAGATTCGGTTGAATACGACAACGATGATGATGCTATCGAACTTCATCATATCGTTAATGTGCTACATAGTGTGGAATCGTAAAACAGAGCACTGATTTTCTGAGGTAGGATACCATATGTGGATTTTCTAGTGATAAGTTTCGACTGATTTTTTTCAGCGAACAATTTTTTTGGTTGCGATTAAAACCCATAATCCCAGAAATATCTATGGCACCAATAAAGAAAAAACAGCAATTGACGAGGCCAACTACGACCAAGGATGGTGGCAAAGCACCGCCTCCATCCAAAGCAGTGGCTGCCGGGACGAAAGCTAAGCTGTACAGCAGCCGTAGGTCGGCGAAGGTACCAATACGAACCTCCACCCTAACGAAGGAGGAGGCACGACACCGTGCGAAAGAATGGGCTATGACCGAACGTACACGAAAGATGAGGCTATCGAATGAACCCTCTCCCGTGATCGATCTCTCTGGTTGTGTTGGAGGTGAGGAGGAGGAGTTTGAGGTTGTTGGTGCAGTGAATGCAACGACGCCATATGCCGGAGTTCTACGGTCTGGTGGTCCTGGCCGGCGCATGATGTCTATACCTTCATTGTTGGGGAACAATCCAGCACCTCGAGTTTTATTTTCCACAACTGAACGGGGTGAGGTCTTGACTCAACGATTTAGCTACGATAAGGAGATGCCGGTGGCAAGCGCTCGTATGGCTCCCTCTCATTCACCCCCGAAGCCACGGACCAGGCTTTACTTCGACACTCTGAACATTAACGGTTGTCAGATGACAGAGACGGCTGCTGCCGTCGCAGTGAAAGAATCGATGGAAGATGACGATGTCTTTTATGATGCGTGTGAGCAACTGCCCGATACCACCACGCACAATCGAATGAAGGTACGAACGGTACAGGCCAAGACAGAGAATGGACGGTTGAAGACGGTACCATACTACGAAAAAGGAATGTGTGTCAGTTATGTCAATGTTTATGGTGTGCAGAAATGCACTGTGATTGCTGTAGACTTGGATGATTGCATGGAACCTTATTATACCGTACGATTCCCTGATGGGAAGGAGAAGCAAACCGACAACGATCACCTAACACTAACGACAGCAACGCATGAAGTGATGCAAGATACTACTCGCCCTAGTCGTGTCTCAGTCGAACCTGATGGGAAATCGTACTCCACCTTTGCGCCTCTTGGGGATCCTTAAATCCATCCTTTCTAAGGATTGGCCATGAGCAGTTAGGTTGGGTTACGAGTGTGTATTTTTTGTGAAGTGGAGTAGATTTTAGAAAATAGTTACAGGAGTAGAAATGATTCAATTATGGCCAACAATTTCCAACGAAGCACATGACTCGACATGTTGTTTCTTCGTCGTACTCCTTGTGGCTCGCTTGTTGACATCGACTTTTTCTTTCCCCATTTTCAATTTGTGTAATGGTTGAATCGGTGGAAGCGTATTTTGTGATGAATTCTTTAACAGTGCTGCTGAAAAGCCAGGGCTGGATGTCCATGGAGGAATTTTTAAGATACATTGAACAAGCTAACGAATTCGGGATTCTGTGTTGCCGTGTACGAAGTGGATGATAAGGAGTACTGACCATGAATATATGTAATTGCATCTTTAATAATTATCTCATTTATATCTGGATTCAATCCGAATATTATTAGTAAATCATTTTTCGTGTACTTGCCCATAACAGTCTCATTGTATCTCTAATTTCCATTGACATATACTCCCGTACTGTTAGTGTGTAGCACCAGTCATTTGCATTCATTCGATGATACGAGCAGCATCGGTTGGTCGAATGATCCACTGGGAAACAGAAGTAGATGCTATTGCTGATCATCATCAAGCGGTGAAAGCAGTGGTCACCGTCGCACCGATCTTCCGGATTCACGCATGTTTCAGCCATGTTTGACGATGCCTCCTTGGAGCGAAGCTTGGCGTAGATGTACTCCAACGACTCAGTCCCGATACCACATGCGGTTGCATAAATGAGATTGAACTGGTGTTGTACGATGTTTCCATGTTCATGTAACCGTAGTTGATATCGGACCAGCTCACTGCGAAATTGATACTCATCACAGGGTTTACTGCAGGCCCGAGTCTCGTGCATACGACGAAACAACCTATACTTACCATCAACCTCAATTGTCCTAGCTCCGTAGGTATCATCAACACATTTGAATTGGCCATGAGCATTGGTGTTAAATACAATAGATCGAGTAAACGAAACCAGAAGATATGGATCAAACTCAACATGATCTTCGTTGTCGTAGCGATCACCTCTGTTCCTAATGGCCGCTCCAGGGCAAATTTTCCTTGGCATCCATCCTTTCTTCAACATCTCCGGCGTTCCCATAGTGACGATTGCATAACTGCCATCAGCTAAAGGGACGAGGGCTGCATTTCCATCATACAGCAACTTTACTAAGCCCTTCATAATGCTTCCAATCCTGAGAACAGAACCGGTACGCAGAAGTAAGGCATTCTTGTAAACGTCGGAATCTTCCTCCAAGGCTGTACTCTTGTTCAAGAATGTCCTAATCTTGGCATCCAGACCTTCTCGGGGAAGCTCGCACATTTCTTCGATCACTTCTGCACTGGTGAATGAGATCGGTTCTACATAGCTCTCCTCCTCAAAAGTAGGAAATTTTGATGACAACCCATATTTCTTTTTCACTTCCGCAGCCAACTTCATTGCAGGCCCGTATGCATAGCACCCACCCATATGCGCCATGATACTGTTGTACTCGCGAATAACAAACTCCCGTGCCTTGTCCATATCGCCCTTTGAAAAGCAGGACGCCACATCGGATGGAGGTTCGAAGTCGTCGTTGCCATTCCGGTATTCCTGGAGCGTCTTCACAAGGTTAGCAGTGGCGATATCATTCGCTTCATCATCAGCATCGAGACGAATAGTGGATGTGAACGGGGCCGTTTTACCAACTTCAACAGCAGATTGTGCAGCGACGCTTGAAACGTGACCGAGGCGTTTGGGTCCCACAATATCTCGAGCAGCAGTGAGGATGTTTGTTCTCCACTTCTTATTCTGTTCTGAAAAGAACAGCTTACTGACGTATTCGTCATCATAACCCAACTGCTCGTAAAGTTGTCTCCATTGCTTTGGACCAAATGCCCCATGTGCAAGCAGCTCGTTCTTGAACGGAAACATTCTCTCCAATTGGAGTATATCAGCCTTAATACTCTTCCTAATCTTAAAGGTGGTATCAGACGATCGACATCCACGCTTGCGCTTCTTAGGAGGAGGAGGAGGATCATCATCGTCGTCAAAATCATCCTCCAAAACATCCGAATCATCATACTCCGAAACATCCGAATCACCATACTTTCGTTTCAATGTGGCAGCGGACTTCAACTTCGTGGCATTCGAGGCAGCGGACCTCAGCTTCGTGGCCATCGTGGCAGCGGTCTTCTGCCTCGTGACAGTCGTGGCAGGGGTCTTCCGCGTCGTGACTGTCATGGCCGTCGTGGCCGTCGTGGCAGCAGACTTCCGCTTCGCTTCTGTCGCTGTGTCGACGGAGGTGAAAGCAGCAGCAGCGGTAGGACTGGCCAACACTGATACCGTCGTATCATTCGCCATCAACATCCTCGTAGAATTCGCCATCATCGACATCACACTTGCCATCTTCGAAGCATTCGTATTCGTCATCATCGATGCGTTCGTATTCACATTCTCCATAGCATCGTAGGCCACCCTTGTAGTATTCGTCGTAGAAGAGCTACAACTCGACATCATCGACGTCACATTCGGCACATTCGTATTAGCGTTCGAATTCAATGTCATCATCGTGGTACTCGTCGTCGTCATCGGCGTGTATGCCTCCCTCCTCATCGTAGGTATAACAAAGCGTCGAGAACGATCCAACAGTTTCGTCATACCATCAAGTCGTTTCCTCGGACCAAAGGAGGCCCCGGCGGCATTCGACTGCATGTTTCGATGACAATACAGCAGCAATGACAACGCCTCGTCGTCTTCTGTTGTTGTGTTGTTGTGTTGGGAGAGAATAATTATTTATGTAGAATTCTACCATAGCGGGTGATTGTTTTAATCTCAGGTGTCAAAATTTTAATCTCAGGTGTCAAAATTTCTGTCTGGCGCCTGATCTGGCAATCATCACCACCACTCAGGACTGACCTCGTCAATGATACACCCACGCCTCCGTTTATCACAGAGCTGTTTCAAGAAAGTGGAGGATAACCTCGGAGAGTCTTATTAGTCATGAGTGGTTGTCGTCACAACCACTCGGGACTGACCTCGTCAATGGTACACCAGCAGATCCATTTATCACAGTCGTTTCACAGAGGAGGAGGATAACCTCGGAGAGTCTTATTTGTCCTTTGTATGATGATGATGCATGGGTGTGATGATATCTAGTCAGGAATTATGAGCCTTGTTTGAGTTTCTTTGGGGTTGGTTGGTGAGCTCTCAACTACCTTTTCAGTCACAAATAGTAAAAAAAATCAGTCTTAAACCATCAAAAAAATCAGTCTTAAACCATCATAGATGATAAATAATATGCTATTATCCATCTCATTTTGTCATGGCTGTGGTGATTGTCTGCTCCTTGGTTGCATTCGTCGCCAAACGTGGCTTGGAAACGACAGCTCGATGATTCCCAGACGCTGCTCCTAATGCTTTTTGCATGCCACTACGTCTCTTGAGAAACTTACCATCAGGTGCTGAACCAGCTGCTGCCAGCACTCCCGAGCCGGGTTTCCAAATGTCTTCGTCTTCTTCCTCCTTACCTTTACCTCGTGGCTTTAGCCCAAGTTTCTTTCGTAGAACCGAAGGCAATGCTGTCTTTGGCAACTTAGGTCGTGGAATACGAGTGTCCAATTCCGAGCCATGTGAGCAGGTTAGCCCACTCGTGCTTGTTCCGTATCGTCCGTACATTCTTCTACCCGTGATAGACGAATGAAACCACAACAAACTTCGATTTCAAATTTCCCGCCTAATGCTTCGCTTCGTTTCTCGTCGATTTCCGATCCCCCAACATCATAAGTCAGAGATTTGACCGACGAACAAACCCAACGCTGTCATTAGATAAGGATGAATGGTGACAATGGCAACGGCGATGGCAACGTTATTAACTCCAACATATCCTCGTCGCACAAGAAGCGTAGTTGGGGGCATGTGATGTACCCCTCTTCCGCCGCCATCGCCAATGGTGTTGAGGCCAATCTGTTAGGTGCAACTAAGTCATCATCATCATCATTAGCCTCAACAGGAGAGCTTGGGAATGTACTCGAAAAATATCGTTCACTCGCACTAGTCCGTCGTACATCGGCGAAACGTCGAAAGCTCAACTCGGCACGTCGGTCAGCACAAACTGCCAAACGTATTAAACAAATTGTCGAATTACGAAATGTCGCACAACAGACGTTGAATTTATGTCGACAGGTGTTACACGATGAGGAACAGGCCGAACTGGAGGAGGAGGAGGAGGCGCGTGAGGATGATAGAGAAATGGCATTGGCAGATAGTTTGTTGGGTTCGTTGGAAGGACTCGGCTGCAGCAGTAGTCGAAGTAGTCGTATAATAGGTGGTGGAAATGGACCTCCCCTTGGGGGGACTGTTGATTTAGGCAGGATGGATGAGTTTGATGACTCAGACGGAGGGGGGAACAGTGGTGGTAGTAGTAGTAGTGACGAGGATGTTTTGATTGGTGGGATTCCCTCCAGGTTCCTCGACCTGTCTCACTTTCCACACCTTAAGAAGAAGTCGTTTCAAAATGGACTGGGTCAGCATCATCACCAGTCGTCTCATCGACGTGGTATTTCGAGTGACATATTGCCTCCCGACAAAGATGAGGAGAGGAAGAAAAGTGATATGGTGCAAGAAATCAACAGTAAGAAACGTCAAATTATTGATTGCACTGAAGACTTTGCAATCCCACAACGTCATCACCATCGCATGCCCTCATTTGGTGGTGGAGAAGGGGGGGACATACTCCTTCCCTCCTCTTCCTCTATGAGAGATCGAAACGAGGGCATACCCCGAGAACTAAACGTGTCATACCACCACCATCGTCATCAGGATAGTATGCACAATAGTAGCAGCAGTAGCAAACGGAATGTCCGTCGTGCATACGTTGCACATGCCTCATTATCACATGTCAATGGGACCTACGTAAGTGATGGATGTTACAATGATGCACCATTATTCGTACGTGCTGGCGGGCCACGTAAATTTATGGGTAAAGATTGTCATGTCGTTATACGTCGTGAACGGGTGGATCATCCCGTCCCTGATGTGGATGTGGAGTCATATATTATGGAACAACGTAGTGGTAGTAGAAGGGGAGGAGTAGGAGCAATGGGGGAGAATGCAGGAGGAGAACGAGGTGGGATGCAAAGATTCATGTGCGACGGTGATGACGACGATGGCTGTACTGAACAACAACGACACGCAAAGATGTCGTCTACTGGATATGTATGGAAGATTGGACTCGTACCAGCGAATTGTGTCTTTCATCCACGTATCATATGCTACTTTATCGCTACTGGGGAGAACAATTCGAATATGTTCGTAGATAGGATGGACGAAAGTGACGATGACGAGAATGGGGAAACCTTCTTCGATCCTCCGCACGATGGTTGGTCAAATTCATCGCCAGGGGATATATTGGGCAGAGCTTCGAGCTTGAAAATTTCGTATGAGTAAAGAACGATTGAGTAACAAAGATTATAGAAAGGGGGACGAATTGAGAATTGTGGTGCAGATAATTAGAATACAACTGAATGTAACTTAGAACGAGTCAAGTTCAAAATGAAAAGAATTGTCTGGTTCGTTCATCACTGATCTATCATCCCTTGATTCGTCCATATTATTCGAATTTATGTCTGGTCTGGTGATGCTCACCATCATTGCTCGTTTACTAATATTTTGATTCGATATGAGCCATCGTGGTTTATCAACAGTAGTAGTACGTTTGTGTAGTTGGCTGCGATGAGGTGTAAGTCTCTCTACACCACCCCTCATGGTAAAATAACTATTTGGTACACTTGGAATGGATAAATCTATGCCAGGTTGGAATGAGTTGGGATCAGCATCGTTGCTTAAGCATTCTTCTTCCGGAAGAAGGAATGATCGAACTGTGTTACCTTTCACCCTCCCCCTTCCACCAAGCACCGTCTGCGCTGCTTCACTAATCGGATTAGATATTGCATCCAGATACCGAGAGAATTCGTTTTCGGTCTGGCTCAGTAACGTGGGATTGCTCATGGGAGAATTCGACGACTTGCTCTTGCTTCTGCCCAATGCCACATTCGATGTAAGACTTTGCTCGGTATTACCGATTTCACCTAGACAGTGAAAGCATTCATCTTCATCCGTCCGATGCTCGACATGGCTCTTCGTTAGAAGCTGTCTCATACGTGGGGTGAGATTGGAGTGAGCATAACTTTTGTGTACTTTGCTTGTTGGGGCGTGGAGCGGTTTGAAGTATTCATGTTGAAGTGCAATACTTGCGACTGGTCGTGCTGCTGGATCCCACGCTATCATTTGTCGAATCAATGACGATACCGCAGGCAGAGTATCTCTAGGCATTGTCGATCTTAGAGTAGATTCTACATTCTCATCGACAAGCGTTGACTCGCCGACATGAGGAGCAAGTCTAAAGTTCAATTCCTTCATCCTTGCCGAACCTTCTTCCCATTGTGCGGGCGGACCTAACAATGCAGCCATCTTATTGATTTGATCGAGTTCGGAAGTACCAGGAAAGAGAGGCCGCAAACTGCATAGCTCTGCTAATATCAAACCGGTCGCGAAGATATCTACCGGTTTGCTGTAGGTCGAACAGTGTAGTATTATCTCTGGTGCTCGATACCACCGTGTGCTTACATAATAGGTGATCTTGTTATAGTCTCCATCTCGAGGCACGATTCGTGCGAGACCGAAGTCTGCTACTTTGCATCCAGTTCTGTTTTCATTCAGCAGGATATTCTCTGGCTGTGATGACGATGGTACCGTGAGGTGATGGGGATGGAATACTCATTTTCGTTTTGTTTCATCTTCGTAGAACTCACCTTGATGTCACGATGGACGAATCCTTTATCATGTATATACGTCAATGCGGACAAGATTTGTCGTACAAATATTTTGATCTGATCTTTTGTCAACCTGCTGGGCTTTCCGCTACTCCTATCTTCAATGCATGCCTTCTCTAAATCATACAGTGTACCTCCAGTCATGCATTCGAATACAAAGTACAAATCTTCATCTCTTTCTAGAATAACCTCCGTCATTTGTACAATGTTCGGATGACGCAATATTCGTAGACTTTGAACTTCACGCAAATCAACAATCGCCTTCCACGATCTGAACTTTCGTTTAATATGTTTTATTGCGACGATGTTGCCAGTCTCCTTGTGCCGGCCTTTCATAACAAGACCGAAGGTGCCATCACCGAGTTTTTCCTTCAATTCGTATCGCTCCATTGTGGCACGGTACGAACTGAGAACTTCTCGTAGGTGATGGTTGCGCCGCGCGAGTCGATCAGAATATCCGCTAACAATGACGTAGACGGGGTGATTCAATTCCACACGCCGAATACAAAAACTCTCGCTCTCTAGCTGCAATAGGAGAAGAAGCACGGCGGTCGAGTAATCAGTTAAAAACCGGAGAGATAAGTAGCAGTGGGTGGTGACGAAGCAATGCTCCTCCGCTCCATGTCGTGGGTGACCAAGAAGGGTTCGCTTAGGCTGCATGGCGGGAACTCGTCGTTCTCCCTCTTTTGTCTCATCTCAGGATATCAGCTTTCGCACAGAGTCATAATGGGAGCCCACTATAGCAGTACACGATCATCATTCACAGCGGATTGCGCGGCTGCATCTCCAGATGACGGACCAGGCTCAGCAGATCCGCGGCTAATGTCGTCACGGAATGCCTCGTCTCCCATCGTACCCCCCGCTCCGATGCCGCAGCTAATGCGACCCGAAACGTTCGAGGAGAAGTTATATCGAAAGGTGTGTGTGTAACGCAAATCATTTCTTTCTTGTCAAACTATTTTTGCTGCGTGAACCAGGCTCCAATGCTTTGCCTGTCCGCATGGTTGACTGATACTCAAACAATTCTTTACTCCAACCCAACCACAACAACAATACTACTATGTACTATTATGAAAACGACAACAACAATTACTGAATTTCCACACACATACATAGTTCAAGGCTGAACCGCTAGTACCAATAGGGTGTCTATTAACAGCATACTTTTTAGGATCGGGGATTAATTCATTTTACAATCGTGATCCTAAGAAATCACAAAAAATGATGCGTTTACGTGTCGGTAGTCAATTTGCGACTATTATTATATTTGTAGGATATGCAGGTATGAATGCATTTACTATGAAATTAGCACCGGGTATGGCAAGTCCGAGTGATCAATTAATTGGTACCGCAAAGAAACGAGAGGATGAATAGACGTGCAACACGTGGCGGAAGTGAGATTTTGGGGAGAGAATTGCGGGTGGGTGCATATGGTTACATTGGTAAAGGGGGTGATGAAAGTGTTTTGTTAGAGCAGGTTGATAATGAGCAAAAATATATAAATGAATATGACGGAGAATCATGGAACGGAGAGGTGGCAGGTAGCATTTTCAAATGCATTTTGAAGAAAGCTTTACCTCTTGTGCTCGATCATAGCTTGTAATTATTTGAGTGGTTGCAATGAAAATTTAACGACAAGTTTTTTTTAAGGATGAAGAACTATATTGTACATTACGGAAGTTTCAGTTGCCTCCGGGCTTTTCAAGCCTTTATCCCTTCATCATTTTTCTCTGTCCCGCCTTTATTTTGTGAGTCATCATATCAAAAGACGTCGCTCTCGCGATGATCACCACTCCGAATCAACGCGCATTGACCAACGACTATCGGCATCCTCTATTACTCTTCAATCCTTCGTCCGTTGCGGTGCATTCACCCAAGAAACAAGCATCGAACGATATCAATATGTGCCGACCACCTGCCACAAATAATGAGGGCAAGACGATTAAGTTACAAGATCAACGATCAACACTCTCCTCATCCTCCGTCTCCTTCTGCACTTCTGTACCCGTGCTGCTTGCCAACCTATCATCCATAATCCGACCACCCTACTCCCTTCGACGAGTACTACTCCTACTCTTTGTATTCTCCTTCGTGTCATTGGCATCGCTGTACACCTGTCATCGAGGCTTTCGTCGGACTATCCAATTCTGGCGTGGCATGACACCACTCGTCCTAAAATACAAGTATGTTACCATCAAGGCAGAAAAGTTCGATCGTGTCAACCCTGAGGAATTAGAACGTCGGTTAAACATTTATAGAGAACAAACTGCGCCCAAGTTGGTAGAATTGATATTGAATATGAAAGGGATATATGTTAAGTTAGGTCAAGTTATGAGTACCGTGGGACAGGGACTACTGCCTCAAGTGTACTTAGATGCACTTCGACCATTACAGAACGGCGTACCACCACGAAGTTATGCAGAGATATCAAACATTATCGAAGAATCGACAGGCAAATCGATGGAGGAACTATTTTTACAATTCGATGAGGTTCCAATAGGCAGTGCAAGTATTGCACAGGTACACAGGGCAACATTACGTCCTAGTCATAGTACCATACCACCGAAGCGCGTGGTTGTCAAAGTGCAATACCCCGAAGTGGCACAATTATTCGATGCAGACTTGTCCAACCTTGAACTTGCCACACGATTATTCTCTCCCGAATATATGGAAATTACTAAATCATTACGTAAACGTCATGAGAATGAATTAGACTTTACAAAAGAGGCGGCCAATTTAATACACGTCACTCGAGATATGCAACGTTATGGCGTAGAACCAAGCTTGGTCCGGATTCCTCGCGTTATTTATGACATATGTACCAAGGATGTACTGGCAATGGAATACCTTGAGGGTATAAGTTTAGGCGACGCTATCGACTTGGAACAACGTCGTGTGGCGAAGGCATTGGGGATGCATGACGGTGATGAATTAAAAACTGCATTGGCAACAAAAATGCGTAAACATTTTGAGAATGGGGGCGGAGTAGCCAACAATGAAGGTGATATGATGATGCTTAGTGGAAATAGGGCCAAACTGATAAATGTGTTTGGCCCGAGTGCTGCCGCGTTGCTTCGAACTTATGCATTATTGAAAGACGAGATTGAGAATGTCATACTTTCAGTATTCAAGTTTGGATCGATGATACGGATAAATTGGATGAAAGATCGGCACAACTTTGACAGTGTTGAAGTTATCCATGATGATGCCATGATGATTAGTAATAACGGGAAGAAGAGAACATCAAGGGTCAATCTTGGTAGAGCACTAAAAACGCTGGTACATGTCCATGGCATACAGCTCCTTCTTTCTGGAGTTTATAATGGTGAGTCATGTATACACAAAGAGCATTTTGCATTGTTTATTCGATCTTTACTTACCATCTCTTTGTGCAGCCGATCCACACCCAGGTAACGTGTTAATCCTGCCCGATGGTAGACTCGGCCTCTTGGATTATGGAATGGTAGGCCGACTTTCCCCTCACGATCGTGAGGCTATTGCCAAGACCATTGTAGCATTAAGTAACAATGATAAACAGACTACGGCACGTATTTTGCGTGAGAATGGATACGCAGCAACATTTCGTGATAATGAAAATGTCGATGATGCCACACTCCATCGCTTTGCTACCTTTTGTCTTGACAAGTTCGATTTGTCTCCAATCACTCTTGACAATGGAGAGGTTGTTGATACGATGGAGCTGTTTCGTAATATTCGAGAGAAGTCGATACCCACCTTTGTGGAGGATGGTCGACGATTGGGTGGTTTATTGATGGGGGTGAATGCACAGGCGGCACGACCGATCTCGTTGGCCAAGGAATGGAAATCCATTGCCCAGCAGGCACTCCGTAAGAAGAAGTAGAAAGCCATTGTAGAATATTGTAAAGAATTGTACACAATCGTTCGGTATACCAACACTCTATAATTAATTGGATTCCATAGGGGTAGGACGCAATTGAAGCTCTCGTTCGTGTTCAGACCTGCTCGCCATGATATTCATTATTTCTTTGCTCGTCTTCAAAGTCACGTCCTGCCCATCAATCGACTCAAAGATATCTCCAATGTGAACCTTGCCCGCGAGAACGCTCGTCGACCGAACAGCCGAGACATGCGTTCCAACTTTGCCTGATTTAGCATTCGATAGCAGTATCCCTAGCTTACCAGGAGGGGCGATGATCGTGTACAAGGAGGTTGGTCGTGGGGCTGGTTGTGCACCTAACAATGTCGTGTAAGTTACATTCTTCGGTGGTGCCGAAGACCTCTCAATTCCCTCGCGGGCAACATCACCCTGTTGCCTCGCAATCTGCTCTGCAAGCTGAGCCTCTAGCCGAAAAAGATCGTTCGCAACACTCCTCGTTTCACTTGACATGTGAGTCAATGCCGACTTTGTGCTCTCATAAGTGCGAAAGCTTTTGTGACTAGCCATGGTCAAGCGACTATTACGACTACCAATCGAATCTCCAGAGGATCCTCCATTGCGACGGTGGTTGTCAAATCGTCGGGTGGGCCTGCCGGTAGTAAACGATCGTCCGCTGAGTGATTCCAGATCAGGTGCAATACCACGAGGTCCGATTGTTGCTTCCAGCATGGAAGCAAGAAATTCATTGTCATTCATCACTTCATCGGTTGTCACACCGACTATATTTCGCTCAGTAGGTTGTTGTCGATGACGAGATGGCGGGGCCTTACTCCTGCTGATGCTTTTGGTGCTACTAGGAAGGTCCGTCGTAGATCGATCTATCGACGTATCTTGATTACTATTCTGAGAAGCAATCGTACCAGAAGATCGGAGACCATCTGTCAAGTTGTCAACTTTAATTGCAGCGACACGATTCTTTACGGTCCCGGGAGTTACCACGACCAACGGTGATGACGAGGAAGGGGAAGACCTGCCAGTTAATGGCGTTGTCCCCCTCGACGGAACAACGCTGCCACTCCCGTGAGAAATCCCCGTCATCTGACTTCCCGAGTGCACTGAGCCATTGCTGTTGGCTTCCCTACGTCGTCGATAGTGCTCAAGGATCTGATCTACTGCTGAACTATTCGACTTATTCGAACCCACAGACTCTCCTCCTCCCCCACCTCTCCTGGATGAGCCAACAGAATTACTTGAGGATGCTGAAATCTTGTTACGTACACTACTGCCAGTTGATGGTTTGCGCTCCTCGATCGGCGGCGGTCGTGGAACTTTGGGATGTTGTTGGTGTTGTGACTGTGGTTGTTGTTGTTGTTGTTGGTTACGCAATTGGGATTGAGGTGGCAAACCTGCCAGGGCATTTGAAGTAATCGACTGCTCCTCCAATGAGGTAGTGTAGGCGAACGACAGTGAACCATTTTGAACGAAGGAGGAGGCTGATGACTCCGTTTGCGTTCGTGTTACTGTCGTCCATAATTTAGACTTATCGCCATCGATCCAAGAATTGTCAAAGAAGTTGTTGTCATCGTCATCTATAACATTCACGGGAAAATTATTTTCTCTTTCATCGACAAAGCCACTTGTGAAGTCTACTCCGTTGCCAAAGAAATCATCACCAAATGTTCCAAAATTACACCATGCCGACATATCAGCATTCGCCACCTTATCAACATTTGACGAGGAGGATGAAGGCGATACGGGTGAAGGCGATACTCTTGACTTTTTACTCCTCGTTTTCATTGGCCAAATCGACGACGACTGATGTGCATTACCATTATCCACCACCCCATCATTTTCATTCCCCTCACATTCCTCACTGACAGACGATGACGAACTGACCCATTGAGTAAGTATCGCGGGCGGGTCTGCTGAGTCATCACCATCCTCATCTAATAAAAAGTCATCCGTATCCCACGGTCCTCGTCTTTCACCTGTACCCCATTCACTATTACCATTATGTACCGGAAAGATATTACTTAACCCAACTATATCATCATCATCGAATTTGTCAAAGCTAGGTGGGGAGCGGGTGAATGCACTCGTGAATGGCATATCATCGTCCGTCGTGGCCTCACTTTCTGGTGAACTATTAGTGGATGATCCACAGTCTGTTGATTTATGTGACAGTCGTCTACTATTATTATTATTGCTTGCATTACCAGAAGAAGATGGGGCCATGGCAAATAGTACACGTCCTCCACCTCCCGCAAAGCTCGTGCCGTTATCAAACTCTATATTATTATGATCATCTTGAGACGATAATGGAGAAATTAGCGTCTCCGGCGTCGAACTCATCTTATCCTCTTTGAAATTATTGTTTAGGTCGGTTGTTGTCGTCGTCGTAGATCGGCTAGTGGTCTTCATCGGCGTGGCCTTGGTCGTCGACGTTGTTCCTGACCCACCCTTCACAACGGACGACGACTTCTTTGCCCCCCCACTGCTAACATTGTTGTCTACCTCCTTCGTCGTGCGGCTGCGGCTACGACTGCGGAAGCTGAACATGGACACCATGATCGTAGTAGCCGAGGATGATACACCGCTTTAAATTCGTGACTCCTGCTTGCACCTCTCAATCGAGGTGCGCCAAGACGACGGATACTACAAATTCCAAAGCAAATGAACTTTTCAGCGCTCCAGCAGAGATTTTCTTCATGGGCCTGATTCCTCCATCAAGGGGGGAAACCCAACTCCATTGATTCGAGATTACTTCTTAGCGAAGGAAAGTATATTTTCATTGGGCCGGTTATAATTCCGGACAGAACTAAATCGAAGCTGTCAGCTTTCGGTGAGTGACTCCGACGACATTATGATGCGACGCACGCTATCCGATGGCGGCGCTAGTAACAGCGTCGTAGTCCCGATGTTGTGTGGCAAGGGGTCTGCATCGTTGCTCCGACCCTTATTCATCCTCTTCCTATGGCTCCAAGGTGTTTTAATTGTAGTAGCCGAAGTCTTTCAATCCGAAGACTACTACTGCGGTGAATCTTGGGCCGATGCTGCCCAAATTTGTACTACCAATTGTACGTCGGGTGAGGATTCGGAATGTGTACTCAAACTGGGCGAAAGCTTTGGCTGTTATGGCTTTACAGGGTGTCATGCCAAGCTGAGCAGTGTAGAATTAGGGGCGGCGGCTGAACAAGGAGCAGGGGGTGATACCGACGCCGAAGACACAGCTGATGATGTGGACGCTGACTTCGCAGCGGATGCCGCTGCCTCTGATGGAGGCACTAATAACTTCTGTGGTCAATCATGGGTAGGTGCCATGGTCAGCTGCTCTACGCCATGCCCGCAATCTACCGAATGCATCTTGCCCGACAGATGCTTTGCCGCGACGAATTGTGATAAGCCAATAGAACAGCTCGTTAGTGAAATGATAACCACGCTAAGCGGACCTGATATTATTATGGAGCTCGAAGATTTGGATATATTTGGGGGGACGGTATATGACTTCATTAAAGAGCTTGCCGATGTTGAGGGAGTGTCGATCGGGGATGTGGAGCCACAGGAACAAACTGTGGTATCACGTCGTATCCTGCAAGACCGGGCCGAACGTCGACGCTTAGTTCATGGACATGATAGATTCCTTCATTATGACATTACCAACATCACGTTACGACGATTGCCCGTGGGTAGTAGTGCCCTTGACGTATCCATGGTAGTCACGGGAGATTATCGTCCTCCACCCTACCTTGATTTGGACGTCATCGCTGAGGAATCAATCAATCGGAATGGCGATAAGGTCGTAAAGTCATTACAAGAGAGAGGTGCTCGACAAGGACGAACATACTTCGATCAAGTACAGGGGATTGAGACAGTACGGGCTGCCGACATGACTCAACGTCCAACTGTGGCACCGACGGATGATCCCACGGTACATCCCAGTATGATGCCCTCATCGAGTCCGAGTAATGTACCTTCCTCAATCCCGTCGATGGTAATCGATCGTGAAATAGCATGTGGTACAGGTGCTGACTTGGCCATATCCGATTCAACTACTGAATCGTATGGATACATATTCAACATGCGAACGAAGATTGATGCTCCTGTTGTACTAATTACCGGGATGGATTTTTATACTCAAGTGACTGAGGAAGTGAACTATCAAGTATGGTCAAGGATTGGCAACTTCAAGGACTATAAGGCAGACAAGGAAGGGTGGGACTTGATCGCCATGGGCACTACGCTTGGGCGTGGTGTTGGTAGATACACATCCATTCCAGAAGAGACTTTTACCCCAGTCGATATTCCTGGAGGGGGCGGTAATGATGGCGTACGAGCCTTCTACATTACCCTCGATACAATCGACCTAGCTTACAAGGTCGCTGATGACGACATGAGCGAATCTGACAGTGCCATTTGGGTAGATGCGCCAGAAATTGAGGTCTGGGAGGGGGAGGGAGTACTCTCATTCGAACGTCTAGATGAACCCTTCAGCATCCCACCCCTTCCAGACCATAATGAATTGATGTATTGGAAATCACCACGACAATTCCTTGGATTAATACGATATGACCGACTACCGTGTAAACCGTTTAGTGCATATGGCCCAATTGATGATTTGCCTTGTCCTCTGATTCCTACTGGCAGTCCAACACTACCCCAGCCCAGTCAAAGTCCTATGACGCTGTCACCATCCATAAGTCCAACCACCAGCGCACCTGTGGGTACACCAACGGGGAGTCCATTTGTTGGGCAGACGTCAGCACCTACAGGACCTGACACTGAGTCACCCACTGTGTCGAAAGAGCCAACGTTGTCACCCGTTACATCCGAGCCTACTATGGCCCCACTTGTTCCCATGAGAGCGAACATTATAACCAAGTTACGGAATGTACCCGAAAGACAAATGACAGATCGTGAGAGTGAAAAATTCATCGAAATACTAAGCGCTGTCTTGAAAAGATATGCTGGTACAATAATGATAGTGGATGGTATTGACTTGTGGCATCAAGAATTGACTGTCGTAGATGCGAAGGAGGGATACGTTGCTGCTACCAATATAACCAATGATGTTGACGAGGGAAACATTGGCAATTCGTCTGTAGCTGTGGATGGCAAACAACGTGACAGAAGAGTCAGGGCATATGACTCACGACCGACGGGTCCAAGTAGGGAGAAGGAGGAAGAAAAGCCCCAGGTACCGGCAATGGAAGTCACGCTTATTCTGCGAATATCAGTTTCAAATCTTCCTTTCAATTTACTCGGAAGTATGGCATCAGTAACAATTCAAGAGCACAAGCACATACTCATCGATCTATTACAGGAGCAGCAGGTATTTTACTCCTTCTTCCGATTGGTCGATGGTGTGGAGAGTAGGGTGATTGACGAGGTGACTTTTCCGCCAACAGACAGTCCAACCAGTCTTGCATACTTTACAGAGCAACAGGAGATATTGTTGGCGTTGGAAGAGGAGGATACAGGAGAAGATTCTGGCATCAGTCTAGGTGAGAATCACTCTCAGCTTTCCTTCAATCATTTCTCAATCAGTATTGGGTGCATCTTTTTCCTAATGTCACAAAATTTGCACTTACTCTCTCCAACCACTCTTAATCAGCTATGTACTTGGGCCTGGGTATCGGATTTCTCTGGTGCTGCCTCACTGCTATCAGCTTAACCTACCTCATGAATGCACGAAGTGAGATGAAGAAACGACATGAGCTTGAGGAGTTTCTTAAGACGAAGAAGACGGATACGGTGAGCTTACTGGAAGATGAGAAGACGTGCCCGCTTTCACCAAACGAAGATCACGACAAGTATATGGAAGTAGATGTTGTAACTTCCGATGTTCAGGCCAAGTCAACGGACCCCCGTGATGATAATGCCAGGATTAAAACGAAAGAGGATGACTTCAGGTCTAGGAGAAACAATTTAGTCAGAGGCTTTGCGGCTGATAAGGCTAGAATGAAGTCGGAAGATGAAGGTGTGAGGGGTCACAGGCACACTTTGCAAACTAGTCAGGGATTAACGTATCAACAGAGACTGAAACTCAAGGTTGAGGAGGGGAGTACGAAGTCATGCAACAAAAAATCTGAATCAAGCGTAAGATCATCGTCATCATCTACAGTGGAATCCAGCATACACAATAAGGCAAGAGTGAGGAGTCACAGACTATCTTTACAACCTAGCCATGAATTGGCGTATCAACAGAGAATGAAACTCAAGATGGACGAGAAATCAAGCGCCCGTTCATCATTGTCAAAGTCATCATCTACAATGAAATCCAGCACTGCTGATAAGACTAGAATGAAGTCGGAAGGTGGAGGGGTGAGGGGTCACCGGCACTCTTCACTACCTAGCCACGAGTTGACTTTTGATCAGAGACTGAAAATCAAGATGGATGAGGGGGGTACGAAGTTGTACAGTAATAAAACTGAATCAAGCGTCAGGTCATCGCACAGAGAGCGTAGTGTGTCAAATGGAAAGAAGACGGAAAATCGTGTACCAGATCGGAAGGAAACTGTGGATGACACTGACCATTATTATTATCATCATCACAGAACATAAGAAGAAACCCTGTAGCCATATCCAAGTCCATGGTGGATGATAAGAGAAGGAGTGGGACTGATAGCGGAGGGAGGTCATTATCAATTATCCAATGATTTTTTCGATAGACTGTACAGACTGTTGTATTAAAATCGGACTCAGATAGTTTTCCTCTCTTTCCCTCTTTTACTCTGTCTTAAACTCGTAGAAGACGCCTCTCCCCACCATGGCCGACCGAAGGTGCTGGTACGACATTCCATACCGGGCCAACATCATGTTTGTGGCCTGACCCTAAGCATCTAATCGCTTCAATTACGTCTATAGACTTGATTAAGCCCTTAGGGTCAGGCCATCTCTCAACCTGGAACGAACCAGACGTGATTTCCTGCCGCCGCCGCGGTGGCACCATGGTGAATGTGAAATGAGCTCATAGCCCAAATTGACCAATGTCCGACTGTCTCAAAAAAGCTGGTATGTTTTCTACGGATTCCAATTTTTGTTTTTCTAAGTGGGTCCGAGAAGTCGTGAAGCAGTCTGTATACCTAATGTAAATTAGATTGTTATTTGTTCAATATTTTGGCATTGTCGTCGGTTGCCAAGTTAAACGAAGCCCGACCATTTTTTTGTCCGTCAATCGGAATATCAAGATCCCAAATCAAATTTGATTTGTTCCAACGACTCACTCAATGGGAAACCTTGGGGAAACAAATCAATATTTGCAAGCCCCAGTTGTTGGGGATAAGGGTATCATTTATTCCACTCATAAATTGTTGTATATCAAACCCATCTCCACAGAAGAGAGCAACCAACAACCCCTTGTCTATAATCACGTCAAATAGTTTCGTCTTCTCCACCCTATCATCATCTATCGTTGATCGACATGCTACATCTTCTTTAACATGGGGAACTTAAGCAACTAATTATGGAAAATTAAACTACTTACCTTGGGATTTCACCCCCGAGCTGACATAATTGACCGCATGTGCTCATGTCGGTCGACAGATACATTCCACTGATATATATGATGAATTTTGCCGCCTCAAATAATATTATTGTCAACGCAATTAGCCCCGAGGAAACGATATGATGACGCCACGGTGGACGAATAATCGCGTGGTTTGGGGTAGTAGTATATTCGCAAAACCAAATGGGGCCGGTGCCATATAAATTCAACTAATAGCTTCAGCACACGGATGCGATGGATTTTGCCGCCTCAAATGAGAGATTCGGTCAATGGGTTGGTACGGAAGATGCGACAAAGCGGCAACAACGCCTAGTCTTAATCTGCGTGTTAGGTATCTAGGTAGATACATACATCAGTTCTCTCCCTCTCCTCTCTGTTGAGCATCAATAGAGGTTTATCTAATTTATGGTTCTATTGTATTGGAGTCGTACCGTCATGGCGGCAAATAACATGTTCTTACCTTTCTCGTTACGAGACAGACAATCTTCTATGCGAAGGTTAGATAGATCTCACACTGATGTTTTGAGCAGTGATGGAGACTTGAAGTGCCTTGTCTAATTTAGCAGGTTGAACTGGATCCAACATCCTCGCGAGGACGACACAAAATTGTTCCTCGCGCGACGGATACCAAGTCATCCTCCTCATGCTAGTAGTAGAATAATCGGGAGAGGAACCGCTGGTGGCATTCCCACTAGTATTGCCAATGGGATGGTCCAACAGCCCACCCATTTTCTCGACAGCAACCGAAACGATCGCAGACATGGCCAACGAGAGACTAAACTCCAACGTCGACATGCCACCTCACCACCTAGACGATTTGGCAGAGTCCATCCCTTCACCGCCTCCACCATGTCCCATGGTAACGTCGTCAGACCTTACGTGTCCCTTGGTAACGCCACAAGGCCTTACCAGCGCCACATCTCCAAGTCTCCTGGTAACGCCGCCCCTCCTTGGCCCTACCCGAGACCCAACCAAAGCTCCAAGTCTCCTGGTACCGCCGCCTCTCCTTGGCCCTACTTGAGACCCAACTTTAAGTCCCTTGGTAACGCCACCCTTCCTTGGCCTTACCCGAGACCCATCCCTACCCACATCACAACAGCCTCTGGCCTATGCCGACGTTTTTGT
>Ga0247843_1004473_pt1 | contig 20870 bp, 17 predicted proteins | sample LaCruzMarch2017__FD_192420 | JGI IMG/M metagenome (GOLD analysis project Ga0247843, IMG submission 192420) | Freshwater microbial communities from meromictic Lake La Cruz, Castile-La Mancha, Spain - LaCruzMarch2017_8m | ecosystem: Environmental > Aquatic > Freshwater > Lake | place: Spain...
TAATGGTGAAGACCTCGCCACACAAACTCCAAACGACAAAGACAGTATGGATATTATGACGATGACTAAGAATGAACTCTCGAGTCTCCTCCCTAGCGCAACCTCCAACAGAGGCAACAAAACGGACGACCAAGGCACCAATAATCTTGCAGTCGACGATTGGACACGGTTTGGTAAACGACAAATCCTGTCGATCGGTAGTAAGAAGAGACATTTGCATCATGATGATGTCGACGACGACGACGTCGCCGATCCCGTGAAGAGGAATGATGACACCAGCAGCGATGAGGAGGATGGAGGACGGACATCGGCAATTAAAGAGAGAAAAACGAAGAGGGTGCGACCTCCTCCTCCCCCTGCTGCTAATGTGTCGTCGATTGCAAATGCAGAGCACGAAGTAGGGTCGGCATCATCACCTAGAAAGGAGAAGAAGAAAAAGAAGGAACGTATCAAGGATGGCAGTAGTAATACAATCGTGGATACATTGACAATTATCGACGATGCAGTAAATAATGATACAAATACAAACCAAGTTGACGATGCTGACAACAATAAGAACGATGCCGAAATCGATGGTGTGGTCGATTCTTCCGGCATCGACAATAATAGTACGAAGAAACGATACAAGAAGAAGGTACGATCGCGTCAAAAGAATATACGTAAAGATCACCGTGCCGAATCTGATAGACCACAACATTTAATCGTTCCCGGAGGGGGTGGTAGACCATTGACACAAGCCACGAAGCAAAAGCTTGGATTGTTACATACTGCTACACCACCGCTTACTGCTAATCATGATTTTGTACCCGATAGTAAGTCATTTGTAATTGTCGACAATTCATTTGACAGAGGTGAATGGTTTGGTAATGTAGATGATGATACTAACCGACAAGAGAGTGGTGCTTATGATAGTAGTATTCACGGGGAGGGAGGAAAATCTATATCGAAAGAAGAATTCAAGGCAAAGAAAGCGAATGTTAGGAAAGCTACCACGACCTTGATCAAAGTGGGCGATTGCATCGTCGATAGTAGTAGTAGTGTCATGGCAGATAGAGCTGTGGTGATAAAACCTATCATTGGAGGAAAGAAGGGAAAGAGTCAAAAGAGAAAGTTTAAGAACATACCGTGATGCTACATCTAGGTAGGTAGAGAATAGGAGTAAGGACAATAACAACAATGCAAACTTCAATGAACGGTTTGCTACAAGTTGCACTAATTCATGTAAAGTAATACAGATATATCAAATTGGATTCGCCACCACCTTCATTCCCTCCACCACTACTACCACCACCGCCCATTCCAGGGATAGGCACGATCCCACCTCCACTGGGTACACTACGAGCAATTTCACTAATCATACGTTGAGGTGGTTGACCCTGTAGCCAAACCGTGCCCGGTCCAGTTAATGTTGTAATGAATAATCCTTCACCACCAAATATTACATTCTCATATCCTGATATCACTTGTATATCATATTCTACACTACTTTGGAATCCGACGAGACATCCACTTGATACACGTAGTACCTCCCCATGACGTAAATTCTTACGTATCAGTGTCCCACCAGCCTTGACCATAACATCTCCGGTGCCTGTTAATCCCTGTTAATACAAATCCTTCACCTCCGAATTAATCCAGTGGGAAATTTCTTGGAAAATTCAACAGTTACATATCGACGGTATGACTAGCACACAGTAATGCACCCTTTTTGACAAACAATCTTTCCACCATGTATTCGGCCAATGCCAAGCGTACGATCTTACTTGGGGAAAGTCAGTCCCCAGGTGCCACATGGCCATATATGATCCCGCAGATATCCATCATAGGTATAGTCCGATATGAACATATATTCTGTCCAGTAAGTGATCTTTGAAATCCTGCCGATTAGTCCACCACCTGTGGTAGTATTCATCTGGACGCCGGAGGTCATGTACATCATAGCGCCTGACTCGGCCCCGTAGGACTTGATTTTGGTTCTAATTGGATGGTAACGATTTGACTTTCTTTCCCCTCGATAGAGAGCTGGCAATGTCAAAATCTATAGGTATCCCCATTACACCATCTGTACTTGTGAGTGAAATAGCAGAGGTGTCCTTCTTTTGAGTTGTTTCGAGTGAGGATGAGAATGACCGATGCTGCTGTGGGACGACAGTTGACGTGATGGTAGTATAACAACTGCGAAGTAGAATACTTTTCGTTGAAAAGAAGTTGTTGTAGCGAGAGAAGATTGTGGAGATGCGTCGGCACCATGGCAGTGAAAGGAGGCCATCATGTTTCTCATCAGTCTCCGTTCTCCGTTCCTTATATCAATAGCCTCACCGATACCACTCCCGTCCCCACCTATGGCGGAGCATTATCGATGATGGTGGCGAGCATGCCACCACAAACGAGGATGATGCAACCACTACGTAGCAGTGGAAGAAGAGGCTACGCATCATGATAGGTACAAACGTACGATAAAGAACAAGAACTGCTGGGCGGGAAACAGGTGGAGAATCTCTAAAAAATCGCTCTCGAACTTACCATACAGGTTGAAGTGATTGGGATTGTGAGAGACGTTTCTAATCTGGTAGCTAACCACAGCGATTGTGTGGCAGTGAAAGACATACTCAAAATTGTAGTTGAATTTACTTGATAAATTATTCAATGGTTTTTCTCTGCTTCCTTAATCCTTAATGAAACGACTGACACACATTGATAAAAGCATCTCTGGCTTCACTTCTCATCTCGGCACAAGAAATATTGTAGGCTGTCAATGTTGAATCCATTTCAGCTCTGCTAAATTGGCCTTGTTCAAAGGATGTTAGCAAGTTATTCATGGCAAGATAATTCCCAGCTGATGCAGCAATTTTCAAATGCTTTAAAGCTCGCTCTATGTTCCCATAAATACCCTCCAAACTTCCAATGTTGCATCTTGCCGCTTCACATCCTAACATAGCGGCAGCCTCATAGTGGAACTTGGCCTTCTTCATATTTCCCCCATGACGATAATTATTACCTATGAAAGTATGCGCCTTACTGGAACCGAGTTCCGCTGCCCGAGTAAGTAGTTCCATTCCCTTTGCCCGATCTTGTTGCAAACCATCACGTCCATTGTAATACCAATTGCCCAGTGCAAACATCGCACCAGCATCTTTCGCCTCAACCCGCTTCATCATCCTGTTTACGTCATCTTCATCTGATACATTGCTCTCCGTTTCTGCATTGCAGAACGGACACCTATAAGGATTTCCAGGTGAAGGAGTACTAGAATAAACACACCCTCCGCAAATGCTCTTTCCGCAGCATGAATAGTATAGTTCCAAATCCACTTTGCAAGCTCCACATTTGTAATTGTGAAATCATAGATTGGGACGGATGTTATACTCGCGTCTGGAAGCGACATACAAGATAATAGACTTGCAGGCATCGGCACGAAACAGATTGGACAGTCTTCCTTAGGCGGCGGGTCCTTGAACAGCACCTCATCACGAAGCTTGGCGGCACGTCGCTTGCATTCTTTTTTATGTTTCGCCCAATGATTCTTCTGGCAATTGACGTTGCAATACTTGACGAGCTTACACGACGTACATGCCTTGAGACTAACGCCCCCCGCAACGCCACAATCGGCACAGCAGTGAACATCATTTCGATCTTGGTCCATGATGACGTCTAAGCTTCTAGAAGTTTAGTTATATATATATATATATATTGTCACTTAATTTAGTATCTACATAAGTATAATATGTGTTTTTCCAGCTCATCTTATCATACGTCATTGCTCCTAGCCTCACCTAGTCCCTACTAGTGAGGCATGCTGTAGTATTGTCCATTCCAACAACCCTTCCCCTCCCTTGTCTCCCGCCAATCGATCATCCTCACCTCCTCACGAACACCGAAACAATGACAATGCTTCGTAATCGTCCACCACGGAAGATCAAACCGCTACCAAAGGACGTAGTCGATCGTATTGCCGCCGGAGAAGTCGTTCAGCGTCCGATAAGCGTGGTCAAGGAACTTATTGAAAATAGTTTAGATGCCGATGCTACACAAATTGATATACAAATATCACACGGTGGATTAGATTCAATAATCGTTTCGGACGATGGCATCGGCATACCACCACTTGACTTGCCATTGGCATGTACGCGCTTCGCTACGTCGAAGCTCGTGCATGTGGATGATTTAAAATCGATTCGCACTTTTGGTTTTCGAGGTGAGGCATTGGCGAGTGCATCGATGGTGGCGCATGTTTGTATTACTAGTCGTGTACGATCATCGTCGTTATTGTCGTTGGAGGTAATGACAAAGGAGGACGACGTACTAACAGTGAAAAACAACCTCACCAATGACATAGTTGTTAATGACAGTGACATGAGTAAGCAGCAGCAGAAATATCAATTATCATGTGCATACAAAATGTACTACAAGGATGGCGAGCCCGATGGCAAATTAAATACAAATAATAACAAACCACAGCCCTCCGCTGGAAGAGAAGGTACAGTCATTACTGTACGTGATTTATTTTACAACATACCCAGTCGTCGACGTGCATTTGAGAATAGTGCCGGTAATACTGCCCGAAGTGAACGCGAGGAGTATGATCGTATACTAGTCGTGGCACAACGGTATGCTGTACATGTTGCCAAACGTGGTGTGAGTATCTTGTGTAGAGGTGGTAACAGTAGTAGCAGTGGTGGTTGTGGAGGAGGTAAAAGCAAGAGTGGTGGTGGATTTGGGAAAGGGAATAGTACCGACTTGAATACACAAAGTTTGGCAAGTGTTAGGTTGATACAAGAACGAAGGAAACGTGCTAGACAGATACCATTAACAACAGCTACTACAACAATGTCAGATGCCTCATCGACCATGGTCGCATTCGCATCCACGACGGAGGAAGAACAATTTGTCGTGACCAAAGATGTTATTGGGCATATTTACGGGACTGACGTGACACGTGAGCTACTACCAATAACGGTGGGTGAGGGAGATGTTGAGGCTGTAGGACTGGCAGCATTGGCAGCAATGGTACGACAGAAGAGTGGTGGAGATGAATTATCGTCCTCTTCATCAAAGACAGTAATGGATGGTTTAGACAATACGAGTGCAACCGACGAGAAAATTTGCAACTCGAATGAAAACTCAACATTTACGAACAATCTTCTTGAAGAAATGATGATGGGAGGAGGGGTAATCGACATGCCACATCGAGACAAGAATAATGATGATTCGTTAAACGCTATAGAACGGCAGCAACTTCCCACAGCACAAACATCCAAGTTTGCATTTGCCTACCGTGCCAAGGGTGTAATAACGAATGGATCATACTCTGCTCCTAAATCTTCCTCGGCATTTCTACTATTCATTAATGATAGATTAATCGAAAGCTCCTCTATCCGTCGTGCAGTTGAATCTGTCTATGCCGACACCTTACCGAAGGGAGGTAAGCCATTCATATATTTGTCGTTGGAATTACCAGGCCCACATGTCGATGTTAATGTCCATCCTACGAAACGAGAAGTGGCACTCCTACATGAAGATCGATTGTGTGATGCATTGTCAAAAGCCGTACGGGATGTAATCGGTAGTGCCACGACGAGTAGGGCTTTCAGTGTTGCGAATGGTGGTAGATTGTTACCTCGAGAGGAGAATGATGACGAGAGAAAACGAAGTCAATTGTTGATTCGTAAACGAGCGGCTGTGGAAATAAGTATCCCATTGGACAACAAGGTAGATACTACTATTATTAGAGAAGAAGAACTCAATGCAGTGGATACGGACCAAGAAAGTAATGCGTCCACCATCGACAATCATAATGATGAACCCAACGTTACTGCTCAAAGGACAAACTCGATTGGACCTGGCAGGAAAGCGCCCTTAAAACGTGATGCCGTGGTAGAATTGAATAATTCTGTAACTAAACGTCCGTATGATCCCTCCAGACTCGTTCGAACAAGTCGATCATTTCCGGTGGGAGCATTGGAACCATTTTTAGTCCAAAAAGAGACTAGACCTAGCAGAAATATTGGTGTAGGCGGTGATGTAACGGCGAGCCCTCATGGAGATGGAACAAATCAAACGAATCAGGTCGCTGCTTCTACTTCTTCAGTCATCCACAAGCCAGAGTGTCCACTACACAATGACAATAATCCACAGCAGGTAGATATGAGCATACCTGGTGCATTCGCTTTGGCTATTTGCCGTTGTCAGATTGTACGATCGGAATCTTTACCTCCACTCTCAACCACGAATAACTTCGAGGCGATGAATATTCCTAATGATAATACCATGGCTCGACCAAAGAAGATCACACCAACACAATGTGATTACGAGTCTATCAGCAATCTTCGTGATGATATCGTCAATTTGAATGACCAAGGCTTGAATGAGATGCTTCGTGGTTCGACATTTGTCGGGGCAGTTTCACGGTGTAGGAGTCTTATCCAAAGTGGTATCGACCTTATCATGATCAATCATCGAGAGCTAGCCCGTGAACTATTCTATCAGATTGCATTGCTTAAATTCGGTGGAATGACCATGGCAAAGCTCGGTGGTGGAGGCGTAGATGTTGTATCGGCCATTAGTCAAATGCTCCAGTTTGAGGAAGATTTGACATCTACTCTCGCAACCAATAACGATACGATAAATGCTGGTTCGGTGATTGTTAATAAGCTAAACTCCGACATGGCAAGGCAGGCATCGACTTGTCTTGCGGAGAGAGCTCCCATGCTTGAGGAATACTTCTCGATCAAGCTTGAGAAGGTCAAGGTGTATAATAGCAACAGACAAAACCAGCACGTGGAGTCTCTTCGCCTAACGGGTCTACCGTTGATATTCGAGGGGCATTCTCCGCAGCCACATGGTCTTCCTCTCTTCTTACTCCGCCTTGCGACGGAAGTGAATTGGTCAGAAGAGCAGGAGTGTTTCAAGGGTATTTGCACTGAAATGGCATCTTTCTACTCGGAGCTTCCTTCGACGCTGCTTCCCTCTGGCGAAGCCAGCAGTGACAATAATACTCAACCAAGAATGGATGATGTTGTGGCAGGAAGTCGTGATAACTATGACTTTATTGACTATGAGGGAAAGAACTATGTCAAACACACGATTTTCCCAGCAATTAGCTACCTTCTCATGCCACCAAAACGCTTTAATGAGAATGGAGCTGTGATTAAACTTGCCAACCTAAGCAGTCTTTTCAAAGTATTTGAGAGATGCTAAGAATACATCAAATAGCTGGCGTCTTATCAGCAAGATACCATGCGTGATTCTGTATCTCTGTCAGCTGTGGTCGCTGTCGTGGATTTACTACCAATATCTTAGACACCAAATCTTTGAAAGCCGTACTAACTGTATTGGGAATCACGAACGAGGCCTTCTGAATCTTGGCAAACAGTTCTGACGTCGTGGGTTCATCGAATGGAAGTCTACCAGTTGTCATTACATATAGAATTACTCCGATACTCCATATATCAGACATTTTCCCATCATATCCAGCACCGTCGAGTACTTCAGGTGAAACATAGTTGGGCGATCCGCACTGGCGAAGGGAACACGATGTTGAGTGTTATAATATTCTGAGACAGATGCAATGTATAAAAACTCATCGTTTCAACTCAACTGTGGTATGCATCATCTTTGACGATGTTAATGTTCTTTCTCCATTATTGTTAACGTAAAGCGAGGATAAACCGAAGTCACTTATTTTCAAGAGGCCTTGCTCATCCAGAAGAAGATTCTCTGGTTTGAGATCTCTGTGACAAATTCCCTGCTCATGACAGCAATTAACTCCCTCCACAAGCTGTCGGAAAAAGAACCTTGCCTTCTCTTCCCCGAATCCTCTTTCCTTGACGAGTAATCCAAATAATTCTCCCCCAGTGACGAGCTCCAACACTAAATAGATCTTAGTTTTACTTGCCAAGACTTCGATGAATTCCACTCTGTGGTATGTTGGGGTTAGATGAAATTGTGATATCACACACATGTAATGCTAAAAACAAACAGACACTTACATTTTCGGATGCTTTATCATTCTCATAATCGCAATCTCTTTCTTAAGTTGCTTTGCCATGTGGTCTCTCTCAACCTGACTCTTATCAATACATTTGATCGCATATTCGATTCCAGATTTAATGTGTCTGGCTCGACGAACTGTAGCATAGGTTCCCACTCCAAGAACTTCACAAAGCTCATAATCACCCACTCGCTTTTTGCTGCTGTGATTGGGGCTATATGCTTCCATTGTTGTTAAATCGTTTTAAGTGAGGTTCAGGTGTCCCTCTACTTTGTCTTCGAGGAGTGAAGTTTTATTTACTTCCCAAAGCGCGCAAGAAAAATCTTATGGTCGCATGATGATGAACTTCCTTCGAGCAATCGTTCTCTTGTTGGCACTCGTCAAGCGAGGGCAAAGTCAAAGTGCATCCCTTGCTACACCCATTAACGGAACAGCCACTTATGACGGTGACAAGTTCACCATTACAACGAAAGACTCTCCTATTGTGCTTGAACGATTTGATATCCATATGAAGAACGTTACTGCGACTATTCGAATTAGGACCAGAACGGGATGTAAAAACATCACGGATACACTGTCTTCGACTAATCCACAGCCGGTTTACTTCGTCTGCGGCTACCCGCAGGATGAATATACTGACGTTTGGGATGGAATCTCTACCGACTGGACACAGAGATACAGCGGAACTCTCACGGGTCTTGGGCAAGGCGTCGCTACGCCAATGCCTCCTATTAATCTTTACGTTCCAGCTAATACTACATTGGGAGTATACATCACATCGACAACATCCAATGGGAATCATATATATCACACATATAGGTCGAGTGGTCCTTGGAAAAACCCTGGAATGCCAACTCCTGTGTTCGCATCGGACGATCATATAAGCGTTCATGAGGGGCTGGTTGAGAAGTTTAATCAATTGGGTGAAGAAGTCTTCCCAACACGATGGAACGGTAAGTGGAGAGATGGCGGTCATCAATCAATGACGTCTGATGAACTTGACTGACTCATTCCTTCTTCTTTAGGTGTCGTGTATTATTCATTGTCAACATCGTCACCAAGCATGTCTCCCACCACTGCGAGTCCAAGTACAGCACCTTTCACCAGCGATCCAACGACGGCTACACCAACTGCAAGTCCAAGCAAGTTTCCAACCTCAAGTCCAAGCAATTTTCCAACGGCAAGCCCAAGTAAAGACCCAACATCGAGCCCAAGTGAAGCCCCAACTACCAGCGAACCAACGACGGCTACTCCTACGTCAAGTCCAAGTGATACTCCAACTACCAGCGAACCAACCACCGGCGAATCGACACTTGCACCTACACCCAAACCAAGCGACATTCCTACCTCAAGTCCAGCAGCCACCACTGAGAGTCCTAGCAACGCGAGTCCAAGTAAGGTTCCCACAGCAAGCCCGTCTGATAGTCCTAGCAAGTTCCCTACGGCTACACCAACCGAGATTCCTACGTCAAGTCCAGCAGCCACCACTGAGAGTCCTAGCAACGCGAGTCCAAGTGATTTACCCACGGCAAGTCCTACTACCCCCACGGCCACTCCAAGCGAGATTCCCACCTCAAGTCCAAGCAAGATTCCAAGTACAGCACCAACCACCGGCAAACCCACGACGACTAAACCAACGACAGATAAACCTACAGGTAAACCTACTGCAAGTCCAAGTACAGCACCTTTCACCAGCGATCCAACGACGGCTACTCCTACGTCAAGTCCAAGCAAGTTTCCAACCTCAAGTCCAAGCAATTTTCCAACGGCAAGCCCAAGTGAAGACCCAACAGCGAGCCCAAGTGATACTCCATCTACCAGCGAACCAACGACGGCTACTCCTACGTCAAGTCCAAATGATACTCCAAGCGAGAGTCCTACCACTACTCCAAGTAGAGCACCAACCACCACTGAGAGTCCTAGCAAGTTTCCGACTACGGCCAATCCAAGTAAGGTTCCCACAGCAAGCCCGTCTGATTTGCCTACGGCCACGCCAACTGATTTGCCCACGACAATTCCTACTACCACGTTTCCCACGGCCACTCCAAGCGAGATTCCCACCTCAAGTCCCACTAAGGTTCCCACCGTTGCACCAAGCGATTCGCCAAGTGTTGCTCCATCTGAGAGTCCAAGCAAGTCTTTAACTACTGAAAGTCCAAGCAAGTCTCCCACCACTTCTCCTACGGCTTTACCCAGTGATTTGCCCACCTCAAGTCCAACGAAGGTTCCCACCGCGAGACCAAGTAAACAGGTGAGCAATCAATACCTATCTCATTGTATCTAATAATACATTTGTTCTTCTCTCATCAATTTATTGTCATCAATTCATCCATGCAAATGAAATAATATCAACATCGAAAGCCAACATCTCGTAAGCCGACTGTGAAACCGACCCTGGCCAAACCCAAGTCGTTTCCCCCAACACCACGTCCAACTTACAAACGTAAGCCGACAGTGAAACCGACCAAGGCCAAACCCAAGTCGTTTCCCCCAACACCACGTCCAACTTACAAACGTAAGCCGACAGTGAAACCGACCAAGGCCAAACCCAAGTCGTTTCCCCCAACACCACGTCCAACTTACAAATTATGGTGGAGGGATTTGCTTACCCGCAAACCATCGACAAACAGGCCATCGCGAAAAACAACTCTACGACCCGTAAAAAATATGTAATGTGAGCTTCTATGAGTCTCAGTGCGTATTGATCATCATTTGAGTCCTACCTCAGAGAAACTATACTTCATGTTTGTAGACTTTAAAGCTCACTCTAGAGTTTAAGAGATTATCAAAATATTGCGAGTTTCAAGTACTGTTATTTTATTTGAAAACATTCATTTGTCATTTGTCGACGAAATAATGACTCGTTGCGCCACAACCTTCTTCCTGCTATTATTGGCGCTAGTGTCATGCCATGGGCTTGATACGATGCTCACGGCTGGATTCAGTGCTACTAATAGAGCGACTGGAAACCTCTTCACAATGAAAAACAAGGCCGAATCATCGATTTCGATCAAACGCTTCGACATCAACATGGGTGGAACTAACGAGCCCAACCCTGCTCCTGTAGAAATTTGGGCCGCATCTGGTGTTGATCCTGGTTTCAAAACTAGCAGCTTCAATTACACAAAGATCTTGGAGGAAACAGTCGAGTTCGCAGGTAAGGATATGCTTGATCTTTGCAAACTTAACAATGATGTCTCATTCTCAGTACAACAATAATCTAACATTCAACGGCGCACAGGCAAGAACAATATCACGGTGCTACCCGATTTGGCAAGCCCCGTCGTCATCCCCGCTGGCGAAAGTTTTTCGTTTTACATCACCGTGTCAAATCAAGCTCTGGGCACTGTGTTGAACTTCCAGTCGGGCTCGGGCGTTCGAAATGTTTCTGCCTTTGATGACTATATTGAAATCCTCAACGGCTACATGATGACTTATCCATTCAAGTCCTACAATAATAACACTGGTAAAGGGTGGAAATGGAATGGTAAGAGACTCAGTGATGTAGCCCCAACGCTTTCACTCACGTTATTTACTCACATGACCCAATTATCATTTTATGTTCAGGCAATGTGTACTACTCCGTCGAGGCCTCGCCTTCATTACCAACAACAGGTAGTCCCAGCGTGATTCCCACATCATTGAAGCCCTCATCGTCGAATCCCACTTCTTTACCTACTGCGAGTCCAAATGTTTCTCCAACCTCAAGTCCAGGCAACTTTCCAACGGAAAGCCCAAGTAAAGCACCAGTAACCAGCGAGCCAACGACGGCTACACCAACAGCCACTCCAAGTAATTTACCTACGGCAAGCCCGTTTGATACGACCACGCCAAGCGAGATTCCCACCTCAAGTCCAAGCAAGATTCCCACGGTTGCACCAAGCGATTCGCCAAGTGTTGCTCCATCTAAGAGTCCAAGCAAGTCTCCCACCACTGCGAGTCCAAGTGATTTACCCACGGCGTCTGCTAATCCTAGCAAGATGCCTACGGCCACGCCAACTGATTTGCCCACGACAATTCCTACTACCACGTTTCCCACGGCCACTCCAAGCGAGATTCCCACCTCAAGTCCCACTAAGGTTCCCACCGTTGCACCAAGCGATTCGCCAAGTGTTGCTCCATCTGAGAGTCCAAGCAAGTCTTTAACTACTGAAAGTCCAAGCAAGTCTCCCACCACTTCTCCTACGGCTTTACCCAGTGATTTGCCCACCTCAAGTCCAACGAAGGTTCCCACCGCGAGACCAAGTAAACAGGTGAGCAATCAATACCTATCTCATTGTATCTAATAATACATTTGTTCTTCTCTCATCAATTTATTGTCATCAATTCATCCATGCAAATGAAATAATATCAACATCGAAAGCCAACATCTCGTAAGCCGACTGTGAAACCGACCCTGGCCAAACCCAAGTCGTTTCCCCCAACACCACGTCCAACTTACAAACGTAAGCCGACAGTGAAACCGACCAAGGCCAAACCCAAGTCGTTTCCCCCAACACCACGTCCAACTTACAAACGTAAGCCGACAGTGAAACCGACCAAGGCCAAACCCAAGTCGTTTCCCCCAACACCACGTCCAACTTACAAATTATGGTGGAGGGATTTGCTTACCCGCAAACCATCGACAAACAGGCCATCGCGAAAAACAACTCTACGACCCGTAAAAAATATGTAATGTGAGCTTCTATGAGTCTCCGTGCTAGACTTCTAGTTAATAGCTCTGATAATTTGTAATAGTCATTTCACATTCTCTTCATGATTCATGAAACGTTATCGTCTTCGTATTATCCTTAACAATAGCAACGTTCTGATCCTGCCACGTTTAGCAGGGCTTCATCGTTATGATGTGACGACCCGACGCTTGTATGAACGTTCGGTGATAGGTACGTATCACACCTTTCTCTTTGTGGTTGGTGGGAAGCTTAGTTTCGCATTTACGAGAAAGTTGAAAAACTGTGCCAATTGAGTACTATGAACATGCCGCCACGAGACCAACCTCACAACAACAACAACAACCTACCTACCCACGTCCACCCACCCCTCCTCTACGATATCACATTTCCTCCTCACCACCACCCCAATAATGCGTGCTTCATCATCAATCATCGCAGTCTTAGCTTTCGCGCCCGCCGCCAACTCACGCAGCGCAGGCAGACTTCGAACAACAATTCGACACCATCATGCTGTCGAAGATCGTCGTGCCCAGACGACGAATGACAGCATCAGATGTACCTGGGATGACAAGTTTGATGTCAACGGTAATAATCACTTTAAAGTATGCAAAAAACTAAAGGACGAGCACACAGTACCCTACACTTGCGACGGTCAATTTGCACATGTTTGCTGTACAGTCAGTAGTATCGAAATTCCAATCTTTGAAAAATTCGGCACTTGCTTCAAGGTTGGAGCTGCAACCGTGAGAGAATATACATGATCATGATTTCATTAGATCTTTAATAATCGATTCACTGATGCATATTTCGCTTGCATTATTATCCTTTAGAAGGAGGACATTGTTGAGGAAAAACCGCCAGAGTTATCAATGCCCATGTCGATATCGATGTCATTTCCTTCTGAATTGGTGGAGCCCGAACAACCCGAGCCTGCGGAATCAATGTCAATGTCGATATCTATGTCATTTCTTACTGAGTCTGAGGAACCTGAACCCGAGCCTGAGAAACCAACTGATGAGGCATCTGATATTACCATCAAATGTACATGGAAGACAACGTTCTTGACTATGAGTCATAACAAATCATGCAAAAAGATGAGAAATGAATACAGTGTACCATACACATGCGATGGTGGTAAGAATGTCTGCTGTACGCAGAGCAGTATTGACAACCCAATCTTTGACAGTTTTGGTCAGTGTACGAAGGTGTAAAAGCTTTTCACTGTGGATGAGTCGGAGAGAAATTTTAATATGTTTTGTGTAAGCATACGTGGAGTCGCCGTCTTCAATCTTGACTACGATATGTACATGAAAGGCTGGCTGACCAAGAGTACATAAAAGAGAGATTTGTCACGTTTAGATACTAAATTAGTTGTTGTTTTAAGTGAACTTGTTGATAGATACAGAGAACTTGTTGGAGGGTGAGGATTTTGCTGGCTATCATTCAAATATTTCCATGCTAGAGATGCAACAGAATATCACTTGACCGCACAGCTGAATGTGGACGGAGAAGGTCCCATTATTATTGGTATGATTGTTGTTGATGGTTAAGCAATATTATTATATTTATGTAACTAACGTAACAACTTGGACGCTCGTCATCATCTACGGTCAACTCAGATGTTGCGATTGGTGGCGTCGCTGCTACTAATAAGAATATGCTGTTGTTGGGCTTTCTTCAATTCGATAAATCCGTCAAGCTATCGATCATCCTTGACGGGCATTTATTCTTCCGCGACAGGCACTGGCAGCAGCTATAGTGAGGAGCGTATTCTACACAACAAAAGTTCGTCGGAACGCATTCGGGGGAAGACACAGGAGCATCGATTTACTGGGGAATATGAATATTCGGGATTAGAGCTATGGTTAGACCTACGTGGAACATCGTTAACGCCAAAAACGGCATTGCAATTGTGGGCCATGGATGGTCAAAAGGAGAACATTTATGCTCCTCCATTCGTGAAGTGTATTGTATCGTCCATGGAAATGTCATACAATTCTCCATCTTTAGACAGATATGATGATATTGATGTTCTAATTGTTCAAGAAAGGATGGATGACGATGATGATATGCAATACATAGTACAGCAACAAACTTATGATCCATCGCCATCATCATCATCTAACTATTGCATTGGACGGATTCTTAATCTGCAAACATCATTTTCCAAGCCTATACTGCCCGATCCGTTACCAGCCATGGAACATGCATCAAATGGGCAATGGATCATAATCGACACGGATGGATGGAAGAAAATTGAAGCAGACGAGCGATTACGTATGGCATTACCATTGTTGGAACTCATTTCCTCGAGTAGTGATGCTACTGCCTCAACAAATGGAGGTGGGACAGGGTTGACATGTCATACAAATAATGAAGTTGTCAAAACAATAATGTTTATTCAATCGATGATGGCAGGGGGTGGGGGAGATGGACGACAGGTACGAACGGAAACGTTGACTAGCGGAATAGTCATCCCTGAGGACAATACGTCTATACCTTCGGCAGATAATGAAAGCACGACGCATCATTTTGCTATTGTCGTTCCGTATGATATAGAACTATTGAGGACAGCTCAGCTTCTATTGAGTACGTAAATGAATATTGTAGGGTGGATGATAATAATACAATAATTCTATCTTACTAATACAGCTGAAATAGATGAACGTGCGATGGTATATTTGCTCACGTCCATCATATCAAATCTCTAATATTCTTCACAAGACGATAATATTCGTTGCACGACCAGCGGTGTACAAGTTTTCCGCAATTGGGCTTTCACCGCATCATTAGCAAGTCCAAACGAATGAGCTAATCCGTACACGCGCTTCGCCAGGGTGTTCCGATCTTCGCCTTCTGCAATCAAATTAACCAGCAGATTGAGATATGAAACGTAGGTAATGCTGCTGGGTTTGCAGTAGTCAAGCTCGTGTATTCGACGAAAGGCATTCAATCCAATTAAGAATGCCTCCTTCTTAACAATAGCATCCCCAACTGCCGATTTTGCTGCAGCATTAATCACTGTATTAAAAGAAATGGTGTCTGGTCGTACTGCAATATTCCCCTTCTCTGTCACTTCTATCATACGTTCCAGTAGAAGTTGTGCACGATATGCCTTACTTACACTATTACTCTTTGCAAATGCATCAATTACTGCATTGTAGACAATTGTATTAGGCGACAAATTCTTCAACCCCTGTGAACTTAGACTTTCCATTTCATTGAGAATTACTTCTGCCTTCTCGGCTGCACGAGTTTGTCTACTCCGTCCAAGTGACGTGATGACAGATCGAAATGTTTGTGTATTGGGCATGACATCATCCTCACCACTATTGTATCGATCAATCATTTCATTCAGGAGCTCCTCGGCACGAAAGGCACAGTCTTCTCCTCCCTTTCTTGCGTACGCATCTACAACTGACGAGTAGCAAACAGTGTCAGGCTTTAATGATATATCACCCGCATCGTATCTCTTCTTCATTTTTGATAGAAGATCATCTGCAATTTCTGGTGATCCTATTCTTGCAAACAAGTTTATTAATGCTGTGTATGTCCTCAAATTTGGCTTTGAAGCTTCATCGCCGCCCTCGTATAATTCTTCCATCTGCTGTAACAAATCCATTGCTTTTGTAGCACATGTCACATTCTGGGATGCAGCTTTTGAATATGCATTTATAACTGCACTGTATGACACAACATCAGGTTTCACATTGTTATTCTCTCCCGAGTTGTATAACTGATTCATCAATCTAAGTATATCTTCAGCATGTCGAGCTCGATCCATTGCCCCTTTTATATCTCTACTATTTGCATACGCATGTATCACTGAATTAAATGATGTGGTGTCCGGTTGTATCTTATCATTCTTTGTTTCCTGATAAAGTTTGAGAAGTCGTTGGAGCCATCGTTCAGCACGTTGGGGAGAGTCGGTCAAGCCACTTTTTGATATAATAGACATTACAGTATTGTACGAGATGGTATTTGCAAGAGCAGACTCTTCCATAGTAAGGAGTATCGTCTCGGCATCCTCAACTTTGTCTTTCGATGGCCCCTCCTCTCCAATTTCTTTCAAGATACAACGTAAGAGAATATTGTGTGTAATAGTGTTCGGCTTTACTCCCTTTTTCTCCATCATTAGCATTAATCGTTTCGCATTTCCACTTCGAGAGTTCACATATCTTCCATGAGCATACGCGTTAATAACGCTATTATAGCTAACAACATCTGGAGCCTTGTCGTAGTACCCATCGCTATGTAATGATTCTATTCTTAACAGCATTTCTTCACATCGTTCTGCCGCGTGCTTTTGATTACTTTTGGCTAGATAATCAAGGTTCATATTCAAGCTGATTATTGGATCACGTTGTTTAAAGCTTTTCTGTCGCGAATTAAGCGCCGCCGGCTTTATTATACCTTTTGCGACTACTTCTTTCACTACTACATCTTCTACAATTTTGCCTGCGAAGTCATTTTTCATTCGTCGCTGACTTGGACTCACGGATGAAAACCCACTACACAATGACGGGGTAGATATAGATAATGCAAAGAAGAGTAGCAATAGAGTGGCAATGGCATGGGTAGGAAGCCGCAAGAAAGAGTGGTCATTTGTCATGTTCTCAGGTTATCAGTGAGTACGTAAATGTTTTCATCGTAGATACGCTCTTCAACACCACACACAAAATAATCACCACAAACGTCACAGCTCCCCCGTTCACCTTCCCTTTGCGGCGCGTTATTTCAATAGCAGCATGAAATTCCTCTGCGTTGCCGCCTTGGCTATTATTGCCACCGCCAGTGCGTTCACGACGAGCCCCGGCGTGTCATCATTTACAACGACCACCGTCGCTACTCCTCCCCCCTCCTCGGCCTTTGACAATGTCATCGGTGAATCTCGTAATTTATGTCATCGTAACCGCCGATCGACGATTGTTATGGACGGCAAAGCCAATGCCATCCGTGATAGAATCAAGACTGTCAATAATACAAAGAAGATCACCTCGGCAATGAAGCTTGTGGCGGCGGCCAAGGTCCGTCGTGCACAGGACTCAGTCCTTGCCACCCGTCCATTCAGTGAAACACTCCAATCAGTCTTTGGGGGGTTAATTAATCGTTTGGGTGGGGAGGCGGCCGACCTACCCCTGCTAACACAGCGTGAGGTGAACAAGGTTACACTCGTTGTTATTACCGGTGATCGAGGTTTGTGTGGGGGGTACAATTCCTTCGTTATCAAGAAGGCAGAGGCACGGATGAAGACCCTCAAGGCTGCAGGTGTCGAGAGTGATATGATCCTAATCGGCAAAAAGGGATCGACATACTTCAAGCGTCGAGAATATCCCATTCGTAAAGTCTTTGAATGCGGTCAAAACCCCAATTCCAAGCAGGCTCTCGAAATTAGTGAAGAGATTATCAACTCGTTCCTATCGGGGGAGACCGATGCTGTCGAATTACTATACACGAAATTCGTTTCACTCATTGCGTCAACACCCTCGGTGCGTACACTCGTACCATTCTCGGCATCTGAAATCTCTCAACAGGGCGATGAGGTCTTCCAACTTACATCGTCGGGGGGAGACTTTGGCGTCGAACGGAAGGAATTGGGGGTGGCCGAACCACAAGACTTTCCCAATGATATGATCTTCGAGCAGGATCCACTACAGATTGTCAACTCGATCCTACCACTGTACCTCAATGGACAGATCCTACGGACCCTCCAAGAGTCGGTCGCGAGTGAGTTGGCCGCACGTATGCAGAGTATGGCGGCTGCGAGTGATAATGCTGGTGCGTTGGCAAAGCGTTTAAGTCAAGAGTATAACCGGGCACGTCAGGCGTCGGTGACGGCGGAGATTCTAGAGATTGTCTCAGGAGCATCTGCACTTGAGGGATAAATTTGTTTGTTATACATTTTAATGAGTGATGTGGATGAGTTACTTGGGCTAGAAGGTGGGGGATATTGTTCCAACTACTAAATTCTTTTAAGCTAGGGTGGGTATAAAGAGATTCTTTCTTTCGAGATGGTTATGGGTCCTTGAAGGTTTGTGAACTGACGTAGAGAAGTTGGGAGAAGTGAATGAATCAATAAATCTATTTGTTGATTTCCGTTTTTGACCCTTAATTTTCTGTAAATACTAAATGCAGTCGACCTATTCCCAATGATTATATTATTTGCACTGAATCTCAACTGTTATAGGGCATACTGGCGGGGGTATCTACTCGAGAGTCGACTTCAAATTAGATATTGCATTGATCCATTGGTTATTGTTATGTTACTGGCATAAACGAAAGCTCACTGTCATACTCTCCCTGCTGCGTTTGCAATCAAATCTTGAGAATTGCAACTTCGATAAATCGTCCAAATCAATACGCTCGTAACCATCTTTGGCGTATAGTGGGGTAGGGTCAACAGCAAAATTATAACCTTTGGCGGCGGCAGCAGCAGTAGCATTATCGGCATGAAAGTCGGAATTGCCCCATGTTAGCCAATTATGACCACATGTACCATCGTCTGTTTCGCCTATTAAAATATACTCCTCGACTAGTCGTTCGTTGCGAAAGTCTTTCGTCCAATCCTGACCTGGAGGCATCCAACTACAGATCACAATCAGACGTGATTGGGGTGGTGTCACTACTTCACTGTCAGTAGACGATACCATCCTTGGTCTATATTTTTCAAGCGAACTGTCAACTGATAATCGTTCGACATTGTCATAGATAGGAGCCTTCCAACTGCCATCATCTGTCGCTATAATCTTAGGATAAATGATTTGCTTTCCTTCACTGTATCCAATTACATTCTTCGTTCGCTTTTTCTGTTTACCGTCAGCATTTATCTCCTCCTCCATGGCACGGCATAAGAAGTAAACTAACCGTCCATCACCCGCACCAACATCCAATATCGTCGTTTCTCTTTGACAATTATCTTTCTCGTCTAATTCGTGTATCCGTTGAATTAGATATTTTGCTAATTCTTGGATATATTCTTTTGTCCATAATTCATAGGTATCATCTCGACCACGCAATTCAAAGTAGGCATTCATTGGACCAGAGTATTCTACTTGTCCATTCAAGCTACGATGGATGATACGTTCAATTATGTCATCCTGACTACCAATACTATCATTATTGTTGTTGTTCAATTGTTGATAGTCATGATAATTATAACTATCATCGACCTCATCGTGCCATGATGATACGGGTACCTTATGTGGACACCAATCTTGCATGTCAAATGCTTTACGGACAACTTCTACCGATGGCAATAGACGATGTAAATCATCATTCGTACCTACAGTATCATCGCGAGAGGAGTCACGATTGTAACGCAATTCAGGATATTGTGTAAGTGCTTTTTCCACGATCAAACCATACCTTGCAATGAGATATTCACCACGTATCCATTTGACAAAATGATCGTTGCATTGTATTTGTTGCTTTTGTTGTTGTTGTTTCTTTGATAATTCTGAGAGGAGGGCCGGGAGGATGTATTGTCCTAATTGTTTCACACGTTGCTCTCCTTGCAATCGAAGCGATTCGTCTACTTTCCCATCCTCGATATCATTTCGTCTTTGAATCCTCTCGCTGATGAAAGTCTGATGTTTCTGTCTCTCTTGTGATGATGATAACCGGGACGACAAATGATGTCGTCGCATCGATCGTCGTTCCTCACGTTTGCGTGATTTTTCATCATACAATCGTCGTGCCAAAATTTCCGCCTCGTCCTCTTTTTGTTTCGCTGTCATTACTGCTTTACGATCGGAGGAATCTTCAAACAGAACACTCCACGTTTGATCAACGAAACTTTCCCACGCATTCCGTATGCCCTTAAATGGAACGAAGCTGCTATTGTCATCACTTCTTACTCCGCTGTTGTTGACTATGTTGTTTGTTGGGCTTGGCGATGCCAGCTTGAGCTGACGATAGTCGTCACGTACTTCAATCGAAATGAGATATTGTGCGAGCGGCAACAGCAGAGGAGAAGAGGATCGCAGGCCCAGTGCAAGGAGTTTCGGACCCACTGTCCTGTTAATTAGCTTTGTTATACCGAATAACAACATAAGTAATCCGACTTCGTACTCAGTCAACGTGGCAATTTTTTCATGCTGTGGGGAAGGAAAAAAGAGGGGAAAGGGGGGAGAAAAAGGGGGAAAGAGAAAAAGGAAGAAGAGAGGAGGAGAGAGGAAGAAGAAGAGAGGGGAGAGACAGAAGATTAG